>Ga0114945_10000058_pt1 | contig 59652 bp, 50 predicted proteins | sample OV2TP3_FD_87194 | JGI IMG/M metagenome (GOLD analysis project Ga0114945, IMG submission 87194) | Hot spring microbial communities from Beatty, Nevada to study Microbial Dark Matter (Phase II) - OV2 TP3 | ecosystem: Environmental > Aquatic > Thermal springs > Hot (42-90C) | place: USA: Beatty... | reverse complement strand
GCTGCCCGTCCAGGTCGACGTCCCGCTGGTGGCCAACAGCCGCCCCGTCAGCGTCTTATCGGCCGCCCCACTGAGCGTCAGCCCCCCATCGGCGTTCGTGGTGCCCGTGCCGCCCATCGTCCCTCCGGACCAGCTATACAGCCCTTGCACCGTCACCGTGCCGGTGCCGTCCAGCGTCCCGCTTGTGTGCGTGGCGGACGAGAAGGTTTGGTTCGTGTTGATCGTCTGGTCGGCCGGGATGGTCAGGGCGGGGAAACTGCCCAAGGTCAGCATGCTGCCGGACCCGTCCACCACGATCAGTGCGTTGGTTCCGTTCAGGCCGGTGATCGTATTGCTTCCGCCGAGGCCGTCGAATGCCACGAAGCTGGGGCTGATCGTCACATTGCCTGAAACGGCGCTGTTGACCAGCAGGATGTTGTAGCCGGTGCTGAGCAGCGGCACGCAGGTGCCGGTACTGCAGAGCGGCGCGTTGGCGAAAGTCAGCGTATTTGTCCCGGACCCGAACGTACCCAGCGAGCCGTTCTCGAGCGTGAAGACGGATCCGCCGGACACGGTTACGAGCGCGCCGCTCGAGATCGTGAGCGTGCTGTTGTTGTCCAGCGAGAACAGGCTGCCGTTTGGGATGCTCAGGAAGCTCCCGCCGGCCACATTGAAGAGCGCGCCGCTACTGACGGTCAGTGTGCTGGCATGCAGCTTGACCAGCGCGTCCGAGGCGACATCGAACGTCAGCTTGGCCTGCTGCACGAGGTTCACGAGGTCGCTATTCGAAGTCAGCGCGCTGCCGGCCGCAAGATCCAGCAGGGGAGCCCCGGCCTCAAGGAGGGCGGTGTCCAGCTTCACGGCCTGATTGGTGGTAATGGTCGCGCCGGACGTCGTTAGGAGCGAGGCGGGGAGCGGCGAAGAAGACGGCCCGCTGATTGGCCGGTCGGTCCCGAGAGTCAAGTTATTGCCTTCCACCACCACCGCCGCTGTGGCTGATCCCGTCAGACTGAACAGGGGGATTCCGCCAGCCTCCGCGAGATGGTGAGTGCCGCCTGCAATTGAGGCGAAACTGCCGGCGAGCGAGAGGCTGCTTCCGGCCGGCGCCAGAAGCAAGCTATAGGGAATTGTGGCGTCGGTCGTATTGAGATCGAGGAGCGGGGATACGGAGCTGACAGAGACCGTGCTTCCAACCAGCCCCAAGAAGCCGCGGGCGGTAGAAAGAGTGCTACCCGTGGCGGACAGAAGCGGTCCGGCCAAGCTGAGAGACGGACCAAAGGCTTCGATTACCCCATTCGTCCCTGTCTGACTCACTGTCATATTGCTGAGCTGAATCTGCGCGTTCGTATTCGTGAGAGTCACGCCATTCGACAAGGTCAGCAGCGGCCCGGCGAGGCTTATCGTTTTGGTCGTCCCGCTGTCGTTGGTGGCGACCAAGCCCACGCCCGCCTGGCTTGACGATGGAACATTTAGCCCGCCGAGGAAGATCAACCCGGCCCCCGCGCCGGTGAGATTGAGGTTGCTATCCACCATCCGGACCTCGGCATCGCCGGAGGCCAGCGTAACAGCCAAGGTGTCCGAGCCCCCTAACGCGCCTACCACCCGCAGCGTGACCGTCGTATTGGTGAGATCCAGCAATCCGCCTGTGCGGACGATGTGGTTTGTGGCGGTGTCGGTGCTGATGGTCGCATCGGCCGTCAGGGAGCCGCCGCTGATGCGAAGGACGGGTCCGGTAGGCGTGACCGTACTTCCACCTTCGAGCCGTGTGAGCGCACCGGTCAGAGAGAGGACACTATCGGAGAAATCATAGACCGGCCCGCCGCCGGTGACAGAGGATCCGCCTTGCAGGCGCGTCAAAATGCCCGTGCCGATGCTAAGGTTACCGCCCGCTATGTTCTGAAGCTTTAGCAGGCTGCCGGCTAAGGTCACGGTGGCCGCAGGTCCACCCGTTTCGCCGATTCCGATAAGGTCCTCGCCTGCCTGGGTCGTGACACTCCCGCCGTTCAGGGAGAGCAGGGGGTTTGTGCTGGAGGAGCTCAGCGTCGCTCCGGCATCCAGAGCGAGGAAAGGATCGGTAAAGCCTATATCAGTGCCGGCAACGAATGTCGTGTTCGTCGCATCGAGGAGCGACCTGTTGCCGAGACTCAGGCTGCCGGAAGGATGGACAAATCCAAGTTCCGCCCCAGTCGTGACGCTCCCTCCATTGAACTGCAGAAGCGCGCCGGTGCCGGAGCCGGTGGCGGTGAGCGAAGCTCCCGTCATGGCAAGAACAGCGTCGCCCAGGCTGATGTTCGTTGTGACGGATGACAGCAGCGGCCCGGTGACCGTTACCGGAAGATTCTCTACCAAGATCAGGTCATTCGTCCCGCTCTGGGTCACCGTCATGTTGCTGAGCTGGACTTGCGTATTCGTGTCTGTCAGATTCACGCCGCTTGCTCTGAGCAGCGGCCCTGCCAGCGTGATCGTTTTAGTGGTTCCGCTGGTATTCGTCGCGATCAGCGCCACGCCGCCTTGGTCGATCGGGGAACCGCTGTCCACGCCGAAGCCGACGAGGTTGGGGAAAGTGCCGGGACCGGTGAGCGTCAGATTGCTGCCGTCCATCTTGATGAGCGGCACTCCCGAGCCAAGCGTGAACACCCCGGTATCCGTTCCTCCGAAGCCGGAGGACAGCACCCTCAACGTAACGGTCGCACTGGTGAGATCAAGGAGAGATCCGGTGGTGTTAGAGTGATTGCCGCTGGCATCCGAAGTAACAAGCGCATCAGCGGTCAAGGAGCCGCCATTCAGTCGAATCACAGGCCCCGCTGTATTCGCAAAAGTGCTGCCGCCGGCAAGCGAAACCAGCGGCCTGATGCCGAGATTGAGCGTCGTGTCGCTCATGTCGAGTACCGGACCACCGCTCGTTGCAGACGACGCTCCGCTGAGATTCAACAGATTCCCGCCGATTGCCAGGGTTCCGGTGCCGCTCTTTACCAGCAAGGATCCGCCGACGTTCAGGGCGGCGCCTCCGCTGAGATCGACAAGATCTCCTGTGACGGACAGACTGCCGGTACTTGTCACGCTGAGCATCATACTTGTCGGACTGAAGTTGGAGCTTAGGGAGGCCAGATCTCCGGCCGCGGCCAGTGTTCCGCCGGTGATCAAGGTTGTGCCGGTGAGACGGTAAGCGCTGCTCGTATTCACATTGACCGTCCCGCCGTTGACGAGGAGGATTCCGCTGCCTGTGATCGTTGCGCCTGTGTTGAGATCGTTCGTGCCGCCGTTGAACTCAACGTTCGAACCCGCCGCGACCGTGAAGGTGCCGGTGCTCGTGCCGCCGCCGTTCATCAGCAGGCTGCTGCCGGCTTGCACGTCCACGGTACCGCTGTTGCTGAAGGCGCCGGTGCTGATGAGGCTGCCGCTTGTGATCTGGAGAGGGCCCGTGCCGCTGATATTGGCGGTACCTGCGTTGGTCAGGTCCCGAGAGAGCGTTTTCGTATTGCTTCCGCTGATCGTCAGCCCGCCTTGAGCCGCAGTCGTTCCCGTGCCGCTCATCGTGCCGCCCGAGAAAGTGGTGGCGCCGCTGACCGTGAGGTTATCCGAGCCGGTCAGCGTACCCCCGGAGAGCGTGAGCGTTGATGCCGTGATCGCCTCACCGCTGGTGAAGGTCAAAGTGCCGCCGGTGAGGGACAGCGGTCCCACGCTTTGCACCATCGCGCCGCTGTTGAACGTCAGGCTGCCGCCCGTGACGTGTGTGCTCGATCCGGTGATGTTATAGGTCCCGCCCGTCATGTCCACCGTCGCGCCGCTCACCAGCACGGTTCCGGGTCCCCCCACGTCGGCCGTCACCGTATGGGTCCCGCCGGCGAAATCCAGAGTGGCGCCGGTCTCCACTGTGATGGGAATGCTGTGGGTCCCGTCCGTAGTAAGCTGCAAGGTCGTGCCGCCTGTAATGATCAGTTGGCTGGGACTGCTGGGTGGCGGCGGCGGTGTGGGTGGCGGGGCGCAGCTTGCCGGATCCGATTGGCACGGGTCAATAACGGGCGGTGGAGGAGCGCTCGTGGTGCTGGTGGTCGTTGTTGTGGTCGTAGAGGTCGTGGTTGTGGAACTGGTCGGCAGTGCTCCGCCTGAAGAAGCGTCGGAGAGCACCGGGTCTAGGCTCGTGGGCGTTGGGGAGCTTTCAGACGTTGTGGTGGTCGTGGACGGCTCAGCCTTGGCGACTTCCTGCGGTTGCTCCTTGGCTTGTTCTTTGGGCTCGTCTTTCGCCTTCTCTTTGGACTCCTCCTTGGACTTCTCCTTGGATTCTTGTTTGGCCTTTTCTTTTGTCTCCTGTTTCGGCGCAATGGCTTCTGCTAAGGCCGTCGCCTGCGCCTGCTGTTTTTCGCTGACGTTTTTCTTGGTTTCTTCCGGAGTCCCCTTGTGCTGAGGAGCGGACTTCAAATCCTTGAGGAGTTGCTGGGCCGGCGGGCTGGGATGGGGCTGTCCCAGAGCAGTTCCCGTTACATTGAGGCTGAATCCTGCCGTGACATTGACCGGCGGCGCGCCGGGCTTGCCGAGCGCGGTGACATCAAGGCTGCCCTGCAGAACGTGGAAAATCGTGATCGTGGGAGGCGCTTGCACCGGTACGGCTTCGCCGGTGAACGAAGCGCGAACCGGCCGATAGTCCGGTTCAACCATGGCCTGACCGGCGCTGCCCTGTTCGGAGGCGGGGACGACTTCCACGACGATCGACGTGCCGCGCACGGCGGCGATGGCGTTGGGTGTGTGGATCTCGATGGCCTCGCCGGGCTTCAGGCGCGAGCGGGCCACGTCCAGGGCGACCTTGCCGTTGGACAAATTCACGACGGTCGGCTGTCCGGGATCTTCGGCGATGGTGAAATCCGACAGCGCGCGGACCGTCACGACGGCCTTGCCGCCCAGGAGGACCCGCACGAGTGAATGCGCTTTCGTTCGGATCCGGTCCTTGAAGAAGACTTCGTCCCGGAATTTGAGTGCTAGAGGAGTCTCGGGGGTGGTCGCCCGGGTCAGCACGGCTTCGCCGGACAGCGAGGTCACGACTCCCGCGGAGCGCCTGGTTTCGGCCAGAGCGATCGTGGACCAGACGAGATGGAGGTAAATCAGCAGGCCGGCGGTCAGTTTGAAGAGAAGGCCGCGTGTCACCGCTTCCTCCCTGAGCGCTCCAGCGCATGCGCCACAGCTATCGAGCCTACGGAATGCCGAGTAGGGTTTGGCGCGATGGCGTTTTAGGGTACTCCTGTCCGAATACGTTTGGTCATGAAAAATTTACCTTGCATGGGCCAAAGCATAGGAAATGCCAAAGTCAGCCCCAATTCTGCGGGAGTATCCTTGCGGCGTAATGCTTGAAAATACTATGGAATTTGATCAGACGTGGGGATGCGAAGCCCGGCAGGCAATGGACCCTTCTCGGCGAAACTGTATCAGAACAGATACAGACGAGTTATCTCATCCGATACCTCCCTAGCCCGCTAAACCGGGGCCTTGGGCGGGTGAATCGGCAGGCGAAGGTGAAACGTGGTGCCCCGGCCTTCTTCGCTTTCGACGGAGATTTCGCCGCCGTGCGCATCCACGACATCTTTCACGATTTTCGTGCCCAGGCCGGTGCCGCCGGGTTTCCGGCTGATGGTACGGGCGGTGAAAAGACTGTCCCGGATCTCAGGCGGCATGCCCCGCCCGGTGTCGGCTACGGCGATGTGGATGGACTTGGTGGCGGGCTCGACGCGCCCGCTGGTCGTGATGGAGCCGCCTTCCGGAACTTCGGGAATTGCGTTGTTGATCAGGTTGTAGAAGGCGTTGTACAGCCGCTGGTCGTCGGCCAGGATGGGCGGCAAGGCGTCGAGCCCTTCACAGCGAAGCGAGATGCGCTTTTCTTGAGCAGGCAGACCGAGGATGTCCAGGACGCTTCGCATCACACTCGCGATCCGGCAGGGCGCGAACTGGGGCGGGGAACTTGCGCCCTTTACGCAATCTGCGATCTCTTTAACCCGCTCCTGGATGCGCCGGGAGGAGTTCCGCATCATGCCGATCACCATCGTGAAGCGCTCGCGGGTCTCCTCTTGTTTGCCGGGGGCGACCGCCGGAGTCGGTTCGGTTTTCTGCTTGCCGCGGCGCGCCGCAGGCTTGGTTTTCACGGCTTTCTTCTTGTCAAGTTCCGCAGGAGGAGCCGCACTCGGCGGCAAGAGGTCATCGAGCTCGGATTGCATGATCCCTGCGCCCATGACGACCGGCATGAGCATGTTCTTGAGGTCGTGGCCGATGTCTCCCAACAGGCGCGCGACCTCGGCCAGTTTGGCCTCTTCAAACAGCCGCGCCTGCTCGATCGCCGCGGCCGCGATGGCGGAGATGACGGTGAGAGTGGCGACGTCGTCGTCGAAGAATCCGCCCTCGCGCTTGTTCAGGACATTGAGCACTCCGATCGGCTCCCCTTCCCACCGCTTCAGCGGGAGCGTGACCATGTTGCGGGTTTCAAAGCCGGTCGTGGCGTCGACCCCGGTATAGTGACGGGTGTCCTTCTTGACGTCGTTGATGACCGCCGGTTTGCCCGTCTGGAACACCGAGCCGGCGATGCCTTTGTCCCATGGGAGCGCGGTGCCGTACGGGACCGGGCTCGCGCCGATCGAATGGTGGAAGACCAATTGTTTGGTGGCCGGGTCGGCGAGCAACACCGAGCCGGCCTCGGCTTTCAGGACTTCGAGGGCGGTTTCGAGGGCCTTGGCGACCAGCGTGTCAACGGTGGTGTGCTGAAACAGCGTCTCGCTGAGAAGGCGGACGGCTTCTAACTGCTTGTGAATCCATTTGCGGCGGTCGACGAAGGGAGCGGGCGCGGGAGAGGCGGGCGCAAGGGAGGGAGTCCCCTCTGTGCTCACGAGGAACCTCCCTTAGCGAACATCTGCGCTGAGGTTGAGCTTAACGGATTCTTGGGAAGGTGGAGATAAAACGTCGTGCCCCGGCCTTCCTCGCTCTCGACCGTGATGTACCCTCGATGCGCGTCCACCACGTCCTTGACGATTTTGGTGCCCAGCCCCGTGCCGCCGTCCTTGCGGCTGATGACGCGAGGCGTGAAGAGGCTGTTCAGGACCTCGCGCGTCATGCCTTGTCCCGTATCGGCCACCCATAGAAGCACGGCCTGGCGCTCCGGCACTTCATATCCGCCGATGCGGATCGTTCCTCCCGGCGGGACTTCCGGGATCGCGTTGTTGACGAGGTTGTAGAACGCGTTATAGAGCCGGCGTTCGTCAGCCATGATGGCCGGCAAGGCGTCAAGCCCTTCGGTCCGGATAGTGATATTCTTCGCGCCTGCAAAGCCGCTGAGCGTCTTCACGACCTCGTTGGCGACGCCGGTGATTTGGCATGGAGCGAACGTCGGGAGAGTGCTGAGGCCCTTGATGCAATCCCCGATCTCTTTGAGACGGTCCTTGATCCGCTTGACGGAGTGATCCAGGATCGGGCCGCTCTCCTCATACAACTCACGGCCGAACTTGGCCCGAGTGACGGCGCCTTCTTTGAAGCCCTCCAAATGGTCGCTGAGCTCCTCGCGCAGGAGCCTTGCCACCGAGACCACCGGTTGGAGCATGTTGTTGATGTCGTGGGCGATGTCTCCGACCATGCGGCCCACCTCGGCCAGCTTGGCCTCTTCGTACAGCCGGGCCTGCTCGATCAACTCCGCGGACAGGGCCGCGAAGATGGCCAGGACCTTCGCGTCATCCTCGCTCAGGCGCCCCTCGCGCTTGTTCAGGATGGTCAGGACGCCGATCCTCTCCCCGTTCCAACGTTGCAGCGGCATCAGGATGATGTCGCGCGTGGTCGTGCCGGTTATTTCGTCGATTTTGGGAAAGTGCCGAGGATCTTGCTTGGCGTCGTTGACGATTTCAGCCTTCCCGCTGGTGAATACCGCGCCTGCAATCCCTTCATTCCAGGGCATACTGGTTCCCCGGAGGATCGCTCCCTTCTCACTGATGACGTGACGGAAGACGAGCGTCTTCGTCGCGGCGTCGGCCAGCAGAATAGAGCCTTCCGTTGCGTTCATTACTTCGAGGGCCGTCCCGAGGATCCCTTCGATCAACAGATCCAGTTTCGTTTGTTGGAACAGGGACAGGCAGACGGACCGGACCGCTTCCAATTGCAGATCCCGTCGAAGCAGCTTCCGATCCTCTTGCCGGCGATAGCTCTGCCGACGATTCGGTTCGCGCTGCCCGTCTGGTGAAAAGTCCGGCTCGAAGGACATGCGTTCCTCGAGGATGATGCTTGAGGAAAAAATCCGGCGAAACGATTATGTTTTGAAATCGTCTTTGTAGCCGCTTTCCTTCACTGCCTTGTGCACGGCGGCCGTGAGCTTGTCCGGCTCGACCGGCTTGCTCAGGTACTCCACCACGCCTTGCTTGAAGAGCGTGCTCGCCTTTTCGATCGTGCCTGTTCCGCTCAGCACGATCACGGGGCAGGACGGAAACTGCGAGCGGAAGTAGGCGATAGCTTCCATCCCGCCGACATTCGGCATGGCAAGATCACAAATGATCGTATTTAACACCAACGGATTGTCCCCTGACCTGACGGCGGCAATGCCTTTCTCTCCGTCCTCCGCCTCGATCACGTCGTAGCCGGCTTTCGTCAAGGTCATTTTCACCATTTTTCTGATGTCCGCTTCGTCGTCCACGACCAGTACTCTTCCCAGCGCCATGATGAGCCTCCTTGTTATTGAGGTCCGTTCTGACTTCACGAATTGCTGGTCTTCCGTCAGTGACGAACCAACGGGGTGCATTGTAGGGATTTAGGACAATTTGTCAAGAAAATGGACAGGCGCGAGGCAGTTGGAAACGGGTAACGCCGGTAGGGGGCCTACCGGCCCGCTCCCGCTGCTCCAAAGGCTCGTATCCCACCTGAATCGGAACCGATACAGGTCTGTATCTAACGGTATACTCCGCCAGACGCCCGCACAGCCGTATCCCCTTAAGAATTCAAGGGATCGCGCCTAGCACCTTTCCTGCAACATACCTGCCATAGAGCTACAGCGTAAGGAGTTAGCCATGAACGGAGTTGACCTGAGTGCCCTGATCGCAGCGGTCCGGGAGATGGTGGAGCGGGGGGAGATATGGTTCGTCCTCATCGCCATGGCCACCTCCTCGCTGCAGATGCGCGGCGACTAAGCACCATAGTAGCAAAGGAAGGAGCCAAGCCATGAGATCCTGGATCGGGAGACATAGGACGCTTCGCTTCATCTTATTTGCCCTTGCCGTATTCTCTGCGGCAACAGGGCTTGCCTATGCACAAGGCAGCGCCGACGAAACCGCAGAGATCCTGAAAATCCTTCAGCAAGCAAGAGAGGCCGCAACCGGTATCCCAGATGATTGTAACCTGATGGCGAGGATCGCGACAGTCCAGGTGAAGGCGGGCGATGTGGAGGGAGCAATACAGTCTGCTGGCGTGATCCAGAAAGATGGGTGTATGCACGACACCTTCGCGAAGGTTAATAGGGTCCTTGGAGACGTGCATAGAGCGCTGCAGATTGTGACCGGGATCCAGGACGATCGCACGAAAACCATCGCCTTAGTGGCAATCGCAGAGTCCCAAGCGGATGCGGGTCACGTGCAGGTCGCGGCACAAGCCGCTGACGGAATCCCGGACGGAACAAGAGGGAAAGCTATAGCCTTGGTGGCCGTTGCACAAGCGCAGGCTAAGGCGGGAGACCGTGCCGGTGCCACCAAGACCATTGAGCAGGCTCTTCAGACCGCTGCCCGCATCCAGAAGCCTGCTAACAGATGGGATAGCCTGAGCGAAATCGCGGCGGCTCAAGCGAAGGCGGGGGACGTCCGCGGGGCGTTGCAGACCGCAGGTAGTCTTCTGGATGAACCCACGAAGGATCAAACCCTGCGTGCCATCGCTGGGACCCAAACGGACGCGGGCGATATCCGCGGGGCAGCTCAGACGGCTGCCGGTATCGGGGGGGGAACCGAGAAGGCCGAGGCGTTGAGAAACATCGCCGAGGCTCAAGCAAAGGTGGGGGACCGCGCTGGTGCCGCAAAGACCTTTGAGCAAGCTCTCCAGGCCGCTGCCAGCATTGAGAAGCCAGCCGACAAATGGTGGAGCTTGCACGAGATCGCAAGGGCCCAAGCGGAAGCGGGGGACGTCCGCGGGGCAGTGCAAACCACGGGTGGGATTCTGGATGAAGCCGAGAAGGCTCAAGCCCTGTACTCAATCGTTTGGACCCAGACGCAAGCGGGCGACATTCAAGGAGCGTCACAGACCATGGGCGGTATTCTCGATAAAACCATGAAGGCTCCAGCATTGAGCGCAATCGCTGGCGCCCAGGTGAAGGTTGGCGACATCCAGGGGGCGCTGCAGACCGCGGCTGGTGCTCGAGATGATTCTGTAAAAACCGACGTGTTGACGGGCCTCGCGCGGGCTCAGTTTAAGAAAGGCGACGTGCAGGGGGCGCTGGAGACGGTTGACGGCTTCCCGTCCAATATGTCGAAGGCTGGCGTCTTATGTGGCATCGGGGCAACACAGGCGAGGGCAGGGGACCACGCTGGTGCTGCCAAGACCGTTGAACACGTTTTCAAGACAGCCGCTAATATCCGGTCTGATGCTGAGAAGGCGAACTTTGTGATTGCAGGCGCGTTGCCAATCTGGGGAGCGCAGGCCAGGGCGGGAGACCGCGCCGGCGCCGCAAGGACCCTTGAGAAGGCCTTCCAGGCTGTCGCTACTATCAGGTCTGAAATTCCTGAGAAGGCCAAGGCGCTGGGCACAATTTCGGGGTCTCAAGCGACGAGACTTGTAAGCGACCACGTTGGCGCCGCCAAGACCGTAGAACAGGCCCTCCGGACTGTCGCTCTCATCGGGGAGCCCTTCGAAGGCAAGGAGAGGGTTTTGAAAGACATCGCGTTCGCTCAGGCGGCGGCGGGTGACATTCCAGGGTCGTTGCAGACGGCTGCCGGTATCCGGGGTGAAACCGAGAAGGCCGAGGCGTTGAAAGCAATCGCGCGGGTTCAGTCCAAGTCGGGAGATTTGCGGGGAGCCTACGCGCTGGCTGCCAGCCAGAGTTCCCCATTCGTAAAAGCGAACGCATTACTGAGCGTGGTGGAGGGGGTATTGGAGCGAAGGGACGCGGAAAAACCTCAGACCACCTCAGCTAAGCCCTGAAGGGTACAAAATCGATAACAGAGGACCTGCACCGCAGGAGTCTGTCCCCCACTTTTTTTAGCGAGAATCAGGATCGAAGGGGTGGCGCCGTTCGGGGGCCCCCCGTCGCACGGAACGGAAGGGACCCACTGGGGGATGGGTGGAGTGTGTACGATGGGGGTGAACGGGCGACAGGTCCCGTTCGATCCTGATTAGAGCTTCCCTTCGCCTTTCAGGTACTTGCGGAACCGGTCCATCAGTTCGGCGCCGAGCGTGCCGCCTTCAGGTTTCTTCGTATTGGGGTCCTTGAAGTGCTCGCGGATCTCCTGCAGGCGCTTCTCGGCCTGGGGGTTGCCCTGGAGACGCTTGGTCTTCTGGAGCGCCGTCTCGAAGGCGTCGAAGGTCAGCTCGTTGTAGCCGAACGACCGGATGCGCTTGACCGCCTTCATCATCGCCTCGTTGCGGAACATCGTGAGGTGTTCGGAGTCGATCTCCTTGAGCCCGAGCTTGCGGGCACGGCGCTCGGCGGCCTTGCGGATGCCGCTGCGGACGAAGTCGGGCGAGGTGAGCAGGCGCTTCCAGGCCTCATCACTCCACGTCACGGGCGCGAGCGGGGCGTCCCAGATGGCGGTGAGGGCCGCCTCGTCAATGACGGCGAGCCCCAGCTCGCGGGCCCGCTCTTCTGTGTCCCGCTTGACCATGTCCGCCACGAAGTCCATGGCGATGGGGGGCGATTGCGCGATCTTCTGCCGGAGCCGCGCCTGCGCGCCCTCCGACCATGGGAGCGGAGCCGCCTCCTGCAGCTTTTCGTCGCCGAGCGCTTCCACCTTCTGGAAAAGCTCGACGTTGACCTCCATGTGGCCGCGCTCGCGGGCCACGTCCTCGGCGATCTGCCGGATCATGTGCCGCATGAACTCGGGCACGGTCTCCAGCCGCGCCTTGGCTTCGGCCGTCCAGGGGATGCGGCCGGCGGCCATGTCGCCCGCGGCCTCCTGCATGCCGGCCTCGCCGCCCATGCTGCCCATCATCTGGCTTTTGAATTGGGTGAGGATGTCCTCGGTGATCTCGCGGTAGCCCAACTCGCGGGCCTTCTTCTCGGCCAGCCGCTTCACCATGCCCCGGAGGAAGGCGGGCGCCCGCTCCATGCGCCGGAGCGCACCCTCGGTCCACAGAATTTCCGGGGCGTCCTCGGTCTTGGTGTCAGGCTCTCCCATCGGGTGCCTACTTGTTGACGATTTCCTTGAGTTCCTTGCCGGCCTTGAAGAAGGGGACGCGCTTGGCGGGAACGGAGACCGTCGAGCCCGTCTTCGGGTTGCGGCCTTCCTTCATGCGGCGGTTGCGCAGGCGAAAGCTGCCGAAGCCGCGGATTTCGATCTTGTCGCCCTTGGCCAGCGCCGTCCGGATGCCGTTGAAGATGGTGTTGACCACCACCTCGGCCTGCCGCTTGGTCAGGGTGGGAACCTGCTCGGACAACTTCTCGATGAGCTGCGCTTTCGTCATGGATTAGCCCCCCAATCGACCCGGTGCTAGAACGCCAGCATGTATTTCAGGTTGATGCCGGACGGGATAAGCGGAGAAACCTTCCCGTCGAAGACATTATCGAGGAGGTTGCGCAGCGAAAAGCGCTTGCGGGTCTCGACCACGCGAGGCTCGCCCGCGATGCCTCCCATCTTTCCGGCCAGCTTGATCGCGTCCTGCAGGTCGCCCAGTTCGTCCACGAGCCTGGCCGTTCTGGCCTGCCGTCCGGTGAAGACACGGCCGTCCGCCAGGTCGCGGACCTGGTTCACCTTCATGGCGCGCCCCGCGGCCACGGCCTGGATGAACTGGTCGTGCACGTCGTCCAGCACGCCCTGCAGGAGGGCGCGATCCTCCGCGGACATGGTCCGGAACGGCGAGGCCAGGTCCTTGTGCTTGCCGCTCTTGATGACCACGCTCTGCACGCCCACCTTCTCCATCAGGCCCCGCACGTTGGCCAGCTCCATGATCACGCCGATGCTGCCCGTCAGCGTGCCGGGGTTGGCGACGATCTTGTCGGTCGCCGCGGCGATGTAGTACCCGCCCGAGGCGGCCAGGTTGCCCATCGAGGCCACCACTTTCACCTTGCCGTCGGTCCGCGTCTTGAGCACCTCCGAATAGATCTCCTGGGAGGCGACCACCCCGCCGCCCGGACTGTCGATGCGGAGCACGATGGCCTTGACGCCGGGATGCTCCCGGAACTTCCGCAGTTCCTCGATCGCGTCGCGGGAGTCCACGATGACCCCTTCGATCCGCACGACCGCGACGCGCTCGCCGCCGAGCCAGGCGCCGTCCAGCATGAGCGGGACCAGCGCGGACAACACGACGGCGGCCATGACCAGCGCTCCGATCACGGCCAGCACGATCCGGACTGTCCGCTTCTTCTCCACCCCGTCCGCTACTCCTCTTCCTTGCCCTCGTGCTTCTTGTTCTTACGGGCCGCCCGGCCCAGGGACTGATCCACCTTCCCCTGGCTGGCGTGAAAATCCTGCATCTGCTGGCGCTCGCCGTCGCGATGGTGCTCCCGCAGGCTCAGCGCGATCTTCCGTTCGTCGCGGTCGACCTTGATGATCTTCGCGTCGACGTCCGCGCCCACCTTGAACCGGTCTTCCATCCGGACGGAGGGCTCCAGGCCCGTCTCGCTGACATGGATGAGGCCTTCCACGCCGCCGTCGAGCTCCACGAAGATCCCGAAGTCGGTGAGTTTCGTGATCTTGCCGCGCGTGGGGTTGCCGACCTGGTGCTTCTCGGGAATCTCCTGCTCCCACGGGTCGGGCGTGAGCTGCTTGTAGCCGAGCGACAGCCGCTCCTTCTCCTTGTCGATCTTGAGGACCACCACCTCCACCGTCTGGCCCTTCTTGAAGATTTCGGAGGGATGCTTCACGTGCTTGGTCCACGACATGTCCGAAATGTGGATCAGGCCGTCCACGCCCTCATCCAGGCCGATGAAGGCCCCGAAGTCCGTGAGGCTCTTGACCTTGCCCTCGATCTTGGTCCCGAGGGGATACTTCGTCTCCACGAGGTCCCAGGGATTCGGCGCCACCTGCTTCATGCCGAGGGAGATCTTTCGGGCGCCTTCATCCGCGTTGAGCACCTGGGCGTCCACCTGCGCGCCCACCGACACGATCTTGGAGGGGTGCCGGACTTCGTGCGACCAGGTCATTTCGGAGACGTGCACCAGCCCTTCGACGCCCGGCTCCAGTTCGATAAAGGCGCCGTAGTCGGTCAGGCTCACGACGCGCCCCTTGATCCGGGTGCCGACGGGGTACTTGGCGGCGACGCCCATCCAGGGATCCGCGCTCTTCTGCTTGAGCCCCAGCGACACGCGGCCCGTTTCGCGGTCGTATTTGAGGACCATCACCTCGACCCGGTCGCCGACCATGAAGATCTCCGACGGATGGCCGATGCGCCCCCAGGACATGTCGGTGATGTGCAGGAGCCCGTCGATGCCGCCGAGGTCCACGAAGGCGCCGTAATCGGTAATGTTCTTGACGGTGCCGTGCACGAGTTGGCCTTCCGTGAGGTTCGCCAGGGTCCGCTGCCGGCGTTGATCGCGCGACTCCTCGAGCAGGAGGCGGCGGGAAACGACCACGTTGCCGCGGCGCTGGTTGATCTTGATGATTTTCATGGGGAAGGACTTGCCGATCAGCTGCTCGGGGTCGCGAATCGGGTGGAGGTCGATCTGGGAGCCGGGCAGGAAGGCCTTGACGCCGATGTCCACCATCATGCCGCCTTTGATGCGGCTGATGATCTTGCCCTCGACGATGGCCTCCTCGTTGAAGATCTTTTCCAGGTCTTCCCAGACCTTCATCTTGTCCGCTTTTTCTTTGGACAGGATGAGGTTCCCCTCGCTGTCTTCGCGCTCCTCGATGTAAACGGGCAGGCGGGTGCCGGGGGTGAGTTCGGCCAGTTCCTGCGGCGAGAACTCTTCGGCGGAGATGATGCCCTCCGATTTATAGCCGATGTCCACCACGATCTTGTCTTTTCTGACCGAGATGACCGTCCCTTCAATGACCGAGCCTTCCTCGAAGTTCTGGAAGGTCTGCTCGTACATCGAGGCCATGGCGGCCTTTTCCGACGATCCTGCTTTCATTTGTTCCAAGGTTTCCATTCGCGTTTTCGCTCCTCCCACGTTGGCCTGACTCACAGGGTGACAGGGTTAAAGGTTGACTGCGTGCGGGCCGTCACGCGGTTGAAGGGGATGCGACCCCCCCCAATGCCGCGATGCGGTCCATGATCTCCTGACTGATCCGCTGGTACACGTCCTTCTTCTTGCTCTCGCCGTCCAGTTCCTTGAGGAGCGCCGAGAAATCCATCGGCTCGCCGTACGTCACCCGCATCGGCCGCAACCGGATCCGCTTGGCGCCCGGCGGCAGCGCGTCGAACGTGCCCGCCAGGTACGCGGGGATCACGGGGCATCCCGTCGCCGCGACGATCATCCCGACGCCGGGCTTGCCGGGTTGGAGCCGCCCGTCTTCCGTGCGGCTCCCTTCCGGATATATGATCACCGCGCCGCCGGACTTGATGCGGCTGATGGCTTCCTCGAACCCGCCGCGGTCCACGCGCTCCCGGCGGATCGGGATCCATCCCAGGTACCGCATCAGCCAGCCGACCGGCCCGGCGAAGAGGTCCAGGCGGCCCATGAACGACGCCCGCCGCAACATCCCGCATCCCAGGATCGGGATGTCCAGGTAGCTGGCGTGGTTCGCCGCGATGAGTACGCCCCCGGTTTTCGGGATATGGTGCTGTCCGGCCACCCGGAGCCGGAACAGCAGCGTCGCCGTCAGCCTGACGATGACCCACGTCACCCAATAGAGCAACATCTCAGCGCAGGGCGGCCGCTTTACGCTCGATCACGCTCACCATGCGCTCGACGACTTCCTCGACCGGGAGCCGGCTCGTATCAATAAGCACCGCATCCGGGGCCGAAGTCAACGGGGCGGCTTCTCTGGTCCGATCGCGCCCGTCCCTCGCCTCCATCTCCCGGCGCGTCTCCGCCGGATCCGCCGCCCGTCCGGAGGCCGCCAGTTCTGCATGCCGCCGGCGCGCCCGTTCTTCCGACGCCGCCTCCAGGAAAAACTTCACCGGCGCCGCGGGGAACACGCGCGTTCCCATATCCCGGCCCTCGGCGACGACGCCGCGAACTCCGGGCAGTCGCCCGAAATTCTGCTGGACCGGCAGCAACCAGGTTCGCACATCCGGGAGTGTGGCCACCTGCGAGGCCACGCGGCTCACCTCCGGCGTCCTCAGCTCCTCCGTAAGGGCGCGTCCGTCCACTTCGACGACCATCCCGCCGCCCGCGCCGGACGAGACGTTCAGGCTGGTCTCCTTGCAGAGGCGCCGCATGGCGTCCGGCTCTGCCGGGTCGGTTCCCGTGGCCAGGGCCTTCCACGCGACGGCTCGGTAGAGGGCGCCGGAATCGAGGTACGTGTAGCCGAGTCGGGAGGCGATCAGCTTGGCGACGGTGCTCTTGCCTACCCCGGACGGACCATCAATCGTGACGACCATCGGCGGGGTTCTGTCGGCCCCCTGAGGGGGCTTCGCGTCCCACGAAGTCGGTATTGTATTCACCCTTGCCCCGAGGGTGTCAATAACCCTCTCAATTTCTTGTCGAATTCCGGGAACGACGTCGCCACGCAGGCCGTATCCTCGACCTTCGTCTCGCCGCTTGCCACCAGCCCCGCGATCGTCATGGACATGGCCACGCGGTGGTCCCCATGGCTCCGGCAGAGGGAGCCTTTCAGTGGACGGCCGCCGATAATGCGCATGCCGTCAGGCCGCTCCTCGACCTCGGCACCCATGCGGCGCAGTTCCATGGCCATGGTCGCGATCCGGTCGCTCTCCTTGACGCGCAGCTCGCTCGCGCCGGAGATCACGGTTTCGCCCTGCGCGCAGGCGGCCGCGACGCAGAGGATCGGAAACTCGTCGATCGTCTGCGGGATGCGGTCGGCCCCGATCGTGATCCCGTGCAGCGGCGCCGAGTGGACCCGCAGGTCCGCGACCGGCTCGCCGGCCTGCACGCGGGGATTGACCAGGTCGATCTTGGCGCCCATGTCCCGGAGAATGTCCAGGATGCCCATCCGCGTCGGGTTGACTCCCACACCCGTGATCGTGACATCGGAATCGGGCACCAGCGAGGCGCCGACGAGGAAGAAGGCGGCCGCCGAGAGGTCGCCCGCCACGGCGATGTCCCTGGCCGCGAACGAGCGCTGGCCCGTGAGGCTGACGGTGAGGCCGTTCCTGGTCAGCGGGATGCCGAGATAGTCGAAGAGGCGTTCCGTGTGATCGCGCGAGAGGGCCGGCTCGGTCACGCTCGTCGCGCCCTTCGCGAAGAGTCCCGCCAGCAGCACGGACGATTTGACCTGCGCGCTGGCGATCGGGGACCGGTAGGCGATGCCCCGCAGGCGCGCGCCGGTGATGGCCAGCGGCGCGAGCTCGCCCCCGCGGCGGCCGGCGATCTGTGCGCCCATCTCGCGGAGCGGTCCGACCACGCGGCCCATGGGCCGCCGCCGGGTGGAGTCGTCGCCGGTCAGCACGGAGAAGAAGTCCTGCCCGGCCAGCACGCCGGCGAGCAGGCGGATGCCGGTGCCGGAGTTCCCGCAGTCCACGAACGATTCGGGTTCCCGCAGGCAGCTCAGGCCCTTGCCCGCGACCCGCATGCGCTCGGGCCCGATGTCGATCGAGACACCCATCGCCCGGAACGCCTGCGCGGTGTGCAGGCAGTCCTGGCCGTGGCAGTAGTTGGAGAGTACGGCCTCGCCGTCCGCGAGCGCGCTGAGGATGATCGCGCGGTGCGTGATGGACTTGTCGCCGGGGACGGTCAATGTGCCGCGCAGGGCCATTACGTGAGCTTCTCCCGCAGTTCTTTCGCCAGCGCGAACTCGCGGGCGAGGCCCTCGCCGTCGCCGGCCTTCACGAGCGCCTTCAGGCGCTCGAGGCGCGCCTGGTAGATGTCGAGCTGGCTGACGAGGTTGTCGCGGTTCCAGAGGCAGATGTCGCGCCACATCTCGGGCGACGAGGCGGCGATGCGGGTGGTGTCCTTGTACCCGCCGCCGGAATAGAGTTGCAGGTCGAGGCCCGGCGTTTGGGTCTCCTGGATGGAGGCCACGGCGTTCACCAGCGCGAAGGCGGCCATGTGCGGCAGGTGGCTGATCGCGCCCAGCACGCGGTCGTGCAGGTCCGGGTCCATCTCCTTGATCCCTGCGCCGGTCGCTTCCCAGAGCCGGCGAATGAGCGTGAGGGCGGCGGGATCGGTCTTCGGGGTCGGCGTCAGGATGCAGAGGGCGCCGCGGTACAGGTCGAGACTCGCCGCGTCCACGCCGGCCTTCTCCTTGCCGGCGATCGGGTGCGCGCCGACCACCCGCGCGCCGGCCGGCGCGAGCGCTTCCATGCGCGACACCAGCGGGCCCTTGACGCTGCCCACGTCGGTGATCACGGCGCCGGCCACCAGCCGTGGCGCACAGGTCTTCAGCGCCGCTTCGAAGGTGTCCACGGGCGTGGCGAGCACGAGCAGATCGGAACCGGACGCGGCCTCCGCGAGGTCCGTCGTGTAGCGGTCGATCGCCTTGAGCTCGACGGCCTTCTTGAGATTCGCGACCCGCCGGCCGGCGCCGACGACGGCGCCGACAAGGCCCTGCTGCTTGCAGATCATCCCGAGGGAGCCCCCGATGAGGCCTACCCCGACGATGGTCATCTGCTTGAACAGCATCCCCATCAGAGTTCGCGTCCGACCGCCTCCGCGATGAGCTTCAGTTCCTTCATCAATTCTTTGAACTTGGCGGGCTTGAGCGATTCCTCGCCGTCGCAGAGCGCGCACTCGGGGTTGGAGTGGACTTCGATCAGCAGCCCGTCCGCGCCCGCCGCGATGGCGGCCTTGGCCATCGGCGCCACCAGCGCCCACTTGCCCGTGGCGTGGCTGGGGTCCACGATGACCGGGAGGTGCGACAGTTCCTTGAGGGTCGGCACGCACGAGAGGTCCAGCGTGTTGCGGTACTGCGACTCGAACGTCCGGATGCCGCGCTCGCAGAACATCACGTTCTTGTTGCCCCGCGACATGATGTACTCCGCCGACAGGAGCCATTCCTTGATCGTCGCCGAGAGGCCGCGCTTGAGGAGCACCGGCTTGTCGTAGGCGCCGACTTCCTTGAGCAGCTCGAAGTTCTGCATGTTGCGGGCGCCGATCTGGATGATGTCGGTCTTCTCCAGGAAGAACTCGATGTCGCGCGGGTCGAGGATCTCGCTGACGACCGGCAGGCCGGTCTGCCGCTTGGCCTCCGCCAGGAAGTCCAGGCCCTCGTTGCCGAGACCCTGAAAGGCGTATGGTGAGGTGCGGGGCTTGTACGCGCCGCCGCGGAGGATGCTGGCGCCGGCGGCCTTCACCTCCTGGGCGATCCCCACCGTCAGCTCTTTCTTCTCCACGGCGCAGGGGCCGGCCATGATCGCCAGCTTCTTGCCGCCGATCTTGACGCCGCTCACGTCGATGATCGTGTCGTCCTTCTTGAACTCGCGCCCGGCGAGCTTCCAGGGGGCCAGGATCGGCACCACGTCCTCGACGCCGGGGATCGCCCTGAACGGCTGGTTGGCGATCAGGCGGTCGTCGCCGATGACGCCGATGATGCTCCGCTCCTGGCCTTTGGACAGGTGCGGGGTGAGGCCCAGTTCCTTGATGCGGTCCATCACGTGGTCGATTTCTTTTTCGGTGGCGTCGGGTTTCAGCACGATAATCATGAAACGGCTCTCCTTCCGGACTTATGAAGTCAGCACTGCCTGCAGTGCTGCAATGAAACGGTCGTTCTCCTGGGGCAGGCCGACCGTCACCCGGAGGAAGGCGCCTCCCAGGTGCCGGACGATCACGCCCCGCTTGAGCAAGGCCTCGAACACGACCTTGCCGTCTTGTTTCACGTCGAAATAGAGGAAGTTGGCCTGGCTGGGCACGACGCGCAGGTCCAGGGCCGTCAGGCGCTCCGCAAGCGAGGCCATCCCCTCGGTGTTCACGCGGCGGCTTTCGCGGACGTGCTCCTCGTCCGAGAGGGCGGCCAGCGCAGCCTTCTGGGCCAGGCTGTTGGTGTTGAAGGGCGGCCGGATGCGGTTCAGGTGCCGGACGATCTCCGGCGTGGTCAGGCCGTAGCCGATCCGCAGGCCGGCCAGCCCGTAAATCTTCGAGAAGGTCCGCAGCAGCACGACGTTGCGGCCCCCCTTCAACAGGGACAGGGTGTCGGGGTAATCGGCCGCCGTGACGTACTCGTAGTAGGCCTCGTCGAAGACGACGATCACGTCGGGCGGGATCGCCTGCATGAAGGCCGACACTTCGGCGGCCGTGACGTACGTGCCGGTCGGGTTGTTCGGATTGCAGACGAACACCAGCCGGGTCTTCGAGGTGACGGCCTTCGCCATCGCGGGCAGGTCGTGGCGGAAATCTTTCAACGGCACCGGCACCGGCCTGGCATGGGCGGCTGCCACGTCGATCTTGTACACGACGAAGCTGGGATCGGCCAGTATCGCTTCATCGCCCACTTCCAGGAAGGCCCTGGTCAGCAAGGTAATGACCTCGTCCGAGCCGTTGCCGAGGATGATCTGGTCCGGCGCGACCTTCCAACGGTCCGCCAGGGCCAGGCGGAGATAGTGCCCGCCGCCGTCCGGGTAGCGGTTGAGCGTCTTCGCGGCCTCGTTCAGGACGGCCAGCGCTTTGGGCGACGGCCCGCGCGGATTCTCGTTCGACGCCAGCTTGATCGAGCCGGTGAGGCCGAGTTCGCGCTCCACTTCCTCGATCGGCTTGCCGGGCGAGTAGGGCGTGATGCCGGTGATGTCGGGGCTGATGCGAATGGCCATGGTGTCTCTCTCAGCCGTGCGCGGGATAGGAACCCAGGATCTTGAAGAACAGGCACCGGGATTTGATCTCGGCCAGGGCTTTCTTGACGCGCTCCTCGTCCACGTGCCCTTCGATGTCGATGAAGAAGATGTATTCCCAGGCCTTGCGCCGGGACGGCCGCGATTCGATCTTCGTGAGGTTCACGGCGCTGGAGGCGAACGGCCGGAGCAGATCATAGAGAGCGCCGACCTTGTCCTTGACCGACAGCATGATGGAGGTCTTGTCCTTGCCGGTCCGCTCCGCGGGCTTGAGGGAGAGCACCAGGAAGCGGGTGAAGTTGTTGATGTTGTCCTCGATGCGCGCCTTCAAGACTTTCAGCCCATACAGGTGTCCCGCCAATTCGGAGGCGATGGCGGCGGAGGTGGGGTCGTCGGCGCAGATCTCGGCGGCGCGGGCCGTGCTGTGCACTTCCGAGGTCGGCACGCCCGGCAGGTTGGTCTCCAGCCAGTTCCGGCACTGGGCGATCGCGTGCGGGTGCGAGTAGATTTTCTTGATCGAGCCCAGCGAGTCCGCCTTCGAGAGGAGGTGGTGGGAGACCTCCTGCTGCACCTCGCCGTAGATCTGAAGATTGGAGTCGACGAACATATCGAGGGTATGGTTGACCACGCCTTCGGTGCTGTTCTCGATCGGCACCACGCCGAAATCGGCCCGGCCGCGCTCCACCTCGTTGAAGACCTCCTTGATGGAGGTCATCGGCACGTACTGGGCCGACGAGCCGAATTTGCGGATGCAGGCCAGGTGCGTGAACGTGGCGGACGGGCCCAGGTAGGCTACTTTCAACGGCCCTTCCAGCGCCAGCGACCCCGACATGATCTCGCGGTACACGACCCGCAGGGCCTCGCTGGGGAAGGGGCCGGGGTTGTGCTTGCAGAGCCGGTCGAGAATCTCGGCCTCGCGGGCGGGAGTATGAAGATTAGCCTGCGAGTCCTGGGCCTTCTTGAGCTTGCCGATCTCGATGACGTGGCGCGCGCGCTCGTTCAGCAGACGAATGACCTCGTCATCGATCCTGTCGATTTCCTTGCGATAGCTCTGCAGCGACTTAGGGTCTTTCATGAAATCCACCGTCCAAAAGGGAAAAGTTACTATACCTGACGGCGGCAAATTATGCAAGGATTTCAACAGGTACTACGCGAGCAGGTCTTTGGGCTTGCCAAAGTGCTGAAACGCGAGGCGAGTGGCGACCCGGCCGCGGGAGCTCCGTTCCAGGTAGCCGGCCTGGATCAGGTAAGGTTCGTACACGTCTTCCACGGTGCCCTTGTCTTCCCCCATGGCGGCGGCGAGAGACTCGAGGCCGACCGGCCCGCCGCTGAACTTCTCGATGATCGCCAGGAGCAGCTTGCGGTCCATGTCGTCGAAACCGGCGCTGTCCACGCCGATCCAGGCCAGGGCCGCGTCTGCGATCTCGCGGGTGACGCGCCCGTCGGCCTTGATCTGGGCGAAGTCCCGCACCCGCCGGAGGAGGCGGTTGGCGATGCGTGGCGTGCCGCGGGAGCGGCGGGCCACCTCGGCCGCGCCGGACTCGTCGATCGCCATCTTCATGATGCGGGCTGATCGGTTGACGATGGCCTCCAGTTCTTCCGGCTGGTAGAAGTCCAGCCGCTGGACCAGCCCGAACCGGTCCCGGAGGGGGGAGGTGAGCGAGCCGGCCCGCGTCGTGGCGCCGACGAGCGTGAACCGGGGCAAATCGAGCTTGATCGTCCGGGAGGACGGGCCCTGGCCGATGATGAGGTCGAGCTGGTAATCCTCCATGGCCGGGTAGAGGGCTTCCTCGACTGGGGCCGGCAGGCGGTGGATCTCGTCGATGAACAGCACGTCGCCCCGCTGGAGGTTCGTCAGGATGGCGGCGAGGTCGCCGGCGTGGTTCAGCACGATGCCCGAGGTGGATTGGATGGCGACGCCCATTTCCCGGGCGATGATGTGGGCGATGGTGGTCTTGCCGACGCCGGGCGGGCCGTAGAAGATGCAGTGATCCAGCGCGTCGCCGCGCTGCTTCGCCGCGTCCATGCAGATCCGCAGCGACTCCTTCATCCGCGCCTGGCCGACGTACTCGTCGATCGTCTGCGGCCGCAGTGAGGCCTCGAAGCTCTTTTCGTCGTCCGCCGGCTGCGTCGCGGTGATCCGATCGGGGCGGTCAGGCATCGTCAGCGTGCTCGTTGTTTTTTGTACTTACGCCGTGGCTCGCGTACTGATTCCGCTTTCGTAGTAATAGCCTGGGCGGCCTTATGCCGCGTGTTGAAATCACCGGGACAGGCCATCCGTATATCAGTTTTGGAGAACAAAGAGCCTGAGTGTTCTGTCAAGCGTCGCATGGCCATCTGGCAGTAGTGGGGATCTATCTCGACCCCGATGCTGTTACGCTCAGCCTTGGCCGCTGCGAGCATTGTTGTGCCTGTTCCGCAGAATGGATCGAGCACAGTGTCGCCGTGGAAGGAAAACATCCGCACAAGCCGATAGGCTAATTCAAGTGGGAAAGGGGCTGGATGCTCCTTCGTCGATGCTCCTGTGATCGTCCAAAACTGCTGGAACCACTCGTTATATTCTTTCTTGTCTATCATGCTCAGCCGACGTTGGGTCGTGGTTGGTTGACGATAGCCGCCGGGCTTTCTCTGCATTAATATGAACTCAATGTCATTTTTGATGATTGCGTTCGGCTCATAAGGTTTTCCCAAGAATTTCGTCCCGTTGCTGACCTCATAGTTAGCATTAGCGATCTTATGCCAGATGATCGGATTGAGGTTGTCAAACCCGATCCTTCTACACGTTACCGCAATGTCGGCATGGAGGGGTACCACCACGTGTCGACCATGCTTCCGTCGCGATAGGCACACGTCTCCGACTACGCACACGAGTCGCCCGCCTCGAACCAGAATGCGATAACACTCTTTCCATACACGGCCGAGCTCGCCTACGAACTGCTCGTAGTCATCCACATGGCCGAGTTGATGGGGAGTTTCTCGATATTTCTTGAGGTTCCAGTAGGGAGGTGAAGTGACGACGAGGTGGATACTTTCGCTTTCCAGGAATGATAAGTCACGGGCGTCACCCTGTACTAACCGGTGACTCGTCTGAAGCGCGCTCATCGCTTCCTGCCCTGTAATTTTGAGAGAAGGAGCCTAACAGCGGTCTCGACCGACTCTTCGGACTCCGAAGCAAAGACTAAACCATCGACATACTTGGATCGAAGTCTGCTTTCGACATTTACTTGTTCATCGATGAAAGGATAGTAGACGACGGCCCCGAAGCGGCTCCGAGGGGAAGTTGCCTTCAGCTTAGTGGCCTTGTTGACAATCTCGTCGCAACGCTTATGGATGTCACGTTTGGCCTCTATACGCTTTACATCGACGCCAATAACGACTGGGCCTGTCGTAGGCGAGGCGGCGTCGAGTTCGTACTCTTCTTTTTTATAGGCAAAGGTTCGTTTCTTGAATTTGGAATTTCCGAATCGGTTCAGTGCATCCAGAATCTTCTTTTCCCATTGCCCTTTCCCTTTTCGGATCTCTTTGTCGATGAACTCAACACGATCTATGTGGGCAAGAGCTGGGAGTTCCAGAAATGGTGGCAGGAACGGCTTGATGTAGCCGGCGATGACACTGGCATGCTCCTCCGTGAGCTTCGGGACGTATGTGTCAACGTTTTTCAACCCCAAGTCCCGGTCGAGGGCGCGACCGGCGATATTGCAAGCGGCTAAGAGTGGCTTCAAAATCAGTGGTTCTTGTATGAGGGCTCTGCTCAGGTCCACTGCGCTCATGCTGGAGAAGATGACGACTTCGACCGTCCGTCTCTCGATAAACTGACCGAAGGCACTTCGGAGGGCGGATTCGATGGTTGCCTGCCTTGCATCAGCATCCTCTTTGACTCGGGCCATGTAGTCAGCATGAGACCCGTATCCCTCCGGCATCAGCTCCTCGCCACGCTCGTTATCCTAGTTAGACACCCCTTCAGCCCACAACGTTTAATCAAGATTTCGCCAGTTCTTTGAGGGCCGAGCGGATGAGGTCCTGGAGCGGCGTCTCACCGTTGCGGCCGGCCAGCACCTGCTTGATGACGTCCTTCACGTCGCCGGCCTTGTAGCCGAGGTTCACGAGGGCCGAGAGGGCGTCGTCCATGAGCTTGTTCGACGGTTCGGCGGCCCTGGCCGTGCGATGATCGGCGGCGGCGCCCAGCTTTTCGACCTTGTCCTTGAGCTCCAGCGCCAGGCGTCCCGCCGATTTTTTGCCGATGCCGGGAACGGACGCCAGCGTCTTGTGATCGTCGTTGCGAATGGCCGCCGCGAGGTCGTCCACGCTCAGCGAGGAGATCACGCTCAAGGCCAGCTTGGGCCCGATGCCGGAGACGCCGAGCAGCATCAGGAAGGAGTCCTTCTCGCGCTGCGTGGAAAAACCGAACAACTGGATCGCGTCCTCGCGGACGTGAGTATGAATGGCGAGGGTAACGGACTGATTTGGCTCGGGAAGCCGGTAGTAGGTGCTGAGGGGGATCAGGACGTCGTAGCCGACGCCCTGCACATCGATGACGACTCCTCCCGGGTGCTTGGATGCAAGGCGTCCGGTGAGCGAGGCGATCATCCTGCCGCTGCGACCTTCTCCATGATCTCTTCCGGAATGTCGAAGTTGGCGTGGACCTTCTGCACGTCGTCGTGGTCCTCCAGCGTGTCCATCAGCTTCAGCACCTGCTCCGCGTTCTTCGCGTCCAGCTTGACGTGGTTCTCCGGGATGAAGGTGATCTCGGCCAGGGTGGTCTCGATCTTGGCGTCGGCCAGGGCCTTCTTCACCGTTTCAAACTCGTGCGTGCCGGTGATGACCTCGTAGGTCTTCTCGTCCGTTTTCATGTCCTCGGCGCCGGCGTCCAGCGCCAGGGTCATGAGCTTGTCCTCGTCCACCTTGCCCTTTTCCACCACGAGCAGGCCCTTTTTATGGAACTGCCAGGAAACGGCGCCGGCCTCGGCCATGTTGCAGTTCTGCTTGGTGAGGATGTTGCGGATCTCGGCCACCGTCCGGTTCCGGTTGTCGCTGGTGAGGTCGATCAGCAGGGCGCAGCCGCCCGGCCCGTAGCCTTCCAGTTGGAACTCTTCGTAATGAACGCCCGGCAGCTCGCCGGTCCCGCGCTGGATCGCCTTCTTGAGGTTATCCGACGGCATGTTGGCGTCTTTGGCTTTGAGGATCGCGAGTCTGAGGCGGGGATTGCCGTTCGGATCGCCGCCGCCGAGGCGCGCGGCGATGGTGATTTCACGGATGATCTTGGTGAAGATTTTGCCGCGCTTGGCGTCTACGGACGCTTTGTGCCGCTTCGTGGTCGCCCAGTGACTATGGCCGCCCATGGCCCCACCTCTTCAACTGTAAAGGATTTGTTCGACATGATGTGCACCGGATTGTGACACAGGGCTGCAAAGGGTGTCAATTCGAGAACCTGCCCCCCTTTGCCCTTTGCGCGGCTTGACCCCTGCGGAATCTTCGTCTACCCTCCTGTGAACCGCGTTTCTCGCCAAACCTGAGGAGGAGTGTCGGATGACCTATTGCGTCGGCGTCTCACTGGATGCAGGACTGGTGCTCGCGTCGGATTCACGGACCAATGCCGGCGTGGATCAGGTCGCCAGTTTTCGTAAGATGACGGTGTTCGAGCGACCGGGCGAGCGCGTCATCGTGATGCTGAGTTCGGGGAATCTGGCGGTGACCCAGGCGGTCGTGAGTCTGTTGGAGCAGGGGACGCAGCAAAATCGGGAGCACATCCTGAACACGCCGACCATGTATCAAGCCGCCTGTCTGGTAGGCGAAACGTTGCGGGAAGTGCAGAAGCGCGACGGGCCGTCTCTCATGCAGCGGAGCATAGATTCGAGCGCCAGCTTCATTCTGGGGGGGCAGATCAGCGGGCAACGGCACTGCCTGTTCAATGTTTATACGGAAGGCAATTTTATCGAAGCGACGCCCGACACGCCCTTTTTTCAAAACGGCGAACTCAAGTACGGCAAGCCGATCCTCGACCGCATGATCACCGGCGCCACTCCCCTCATGGAGGCGGCCAAGTGCGTGCTGGTCTCGTTCGATTCGACGATCCGCAGCAACATCTCGGTCGGCCTGCCGATCGATTTGCTCTGCTACGAACGCGACAGCCTGAGAGTCAGCATGTACCGCCGCATCATGGACCAGGACCCGTATTTCGACACGGTCCGCCGGCAGTGGGAGGCCGGCCTGCGGCGTGTGCTGGGCGAATTGCCGGACCCGCATTGGTAGAGTTGACGATAGCCCATGAGCATTCACGTCGCGCTGACGCACAGAACCCATTACCGCTTCGACCGGCCGGTGAGTCTGTCCCCGCACGAAATCAGGCTGCGCCCGGCGCCGCATTGCCGCACGCGCATCCAGAGCTATTCGCTCAAGGTCCAGCCGGCCGAGCATTTCATCAATTGGCAGCAGGATCCCTACGGCAACTATGTGGCCCGGCTCGTGTTCCCAGAGCGCGCCACCGAGCTCCTGATTGTGGTGGACCTGGTCGCCGAGATGACGGTGATCAACCCGTTCGATTTCTTCGTCGAGTCCTACGCGGAGCGATTTCCCTTCGCGTACCCTCCGGACTTGGCAAAGGAGTTGGCACCGTTTCTTGAGGCGGAACCCCGTGGAGCGCAACTGGCCGCCTGGCTGGACCGGTTTAAAGCGGCGCATCTCGGCGAAGCGCAATACATGAACGACTTTCTGGTGCTGCTCAACAGGAGCGTGCAGGGGGATGTCGCCTACATCATCAGACCCGAACCCGGCGTTCAGACCTGCGAGCAAACCCTGGATCTGCACCGTGGCTCCTGCCGCGACAGCGCGTGGCTGCTGGTCCAGATCCTGCGCAACCTGGGCGTCGCCGCACGCTTTGTGTCGGGATATCTGATTCAACTGACTGCCGACGTGAAGCCGCTTGAGGGCCCGGCGGGACCGGCGCAGGACTTCACGGATCTGCACGCCTGGGCCGAGGCGTACATTCCCGGCGCCGGATGGATCGGGCTGGACGCCACCTCGGGCCTCCTGGCCGGCGAAGGCCATATCCCGCTCGCGTGCACGGCTTCACCGGCCGGCGCCGCGCCGGTGATCGGCTCGACGGATGTCTGTGAGTCCACGCTCGACTTGGCCATGGCGGTCGCCCGGATTCACGAATCGCCGCGCGTGACGAAACCCTATACCGAGGCACAGTGGCAGGCCATCGACGCCCTGGGCCGTCAAGTCGATGGGGACCTGCAGGCCGGCGATGTGCGCCTGACCATGGGTGGCGAGCCGACCTTTGTCTCTCTCGACGACATGGAAGGCGATGAGTGGAACACGGCGGCCCTGGGGCCCACCAAACGCAAGCTCGCGGGCGACCTGCTCAAGAATGTGAAACATCGTTTCGCGCCCGGCGGGCTCCTGCACTACGGCCAGGGCAAGTGGTATCCCGGCGAGCCGTTGCCCCGTTGGGCGCTCGGTTGTTACTGGCGCCTGGATGGCGAGCCGGTCTGGCGGGATCCCACGCTCATCGCGGACGAGGCCGTTCACTACGGCTATGCGACGGAGCAGGCGAAGCAATTCACCACTCGGCTCGCGGCGCGGCTGAACCTGAGCGCTGAGTTCGTCATTGCCGCCTATGAAGATGTCTGGCACTACTTGATGGAGGAGCAGACGCTGCCGATCAATGTGGATCCGCTGCAGCACGATCTGAAGGATCCCGAGCAGCGCTCCACGCTGGCCCGGCTCCTGGACAAAGGGTTGGGCGAGGTGGCGGGCTATGTGCTGCCGTTGAAGGCCGCCGCCAAGGCTCGGGGCCGCTCATCCGGCGCGCGCAAGGCGATCTGGATTTCCAGTCCCTGGCCGCTCAAGCGGGGTCGCCTGTACCTGATGCCTGGGGACTCGCCGATCGGCTACCGCCTCCCGTTGACCTCCTTGCCGTGGGTGGCTCCGGCGGATGTCGAAATCGAGCCCGAACGGGACCCGCTGGAACCGCGCGGTCCCTTGGGTGTCGTCGGCGGGGGAGCGGAGGACGCTTCTGGACCAGTCCACCAGCTTGCCGTCCGCACCGCATGGGCCATCGGGGAATCGGCCAAGGACGCGCTCCGGACGGCCCTGTGCGTCGAGGTCCGCCAGGGACGCCTGCATGTCTTCCTGCCGCCCCAGTCGTACCTGGAAGACTATCTGGATCTTGTCCATGCGGTCGAAGAAACGGCGGCCGACTTGCGCGCCCCGCTCTGGGTCGAGGGCTATCCCCCGCCCCATGATTCTCGCCTGCAGTCGCTGAAGATCACCCCGGACCCCGGCGTGATCGAAGTCAATATCCATCCGGCGAAGAGCTGGGACGAATTGGTCGCCAATACGCACATCCTCTATGAGGAAGCGCGGGTCTCCAGGCTCGGCGCCGAAAAGTTCATGCTGGACGGGCGCCATACCGGCACGGGCGGCGGCAATCATGTCACGCTGGGCGGGCCCACCCCGGCGGACAGTCCGATGCTGCGCCGTCCTGACCTGCTCAGGAGCCTGGTCACCTACTGGCTGAACCATCCGGCCTTGTCGTTCCTCTTTTCCGGGCCCTTCGTCGGACCGACCAGCCAGGCGCCGCGCGTGGACGAGGCGCGCCATGACGGCCTGTACGAACTGGAGATCGCGTTTCAGCAGATGGCGGAGAAGCAGGTCGCGGGGCAGGAGACCCTCACGCCGTGGCTGGTGGACCGGCTGCTCCGCCATTTGCTGGTCGATCTGACGGGCAACACCCATCGCGCGGAGTTTTCCATCGACAAGCTCTACTCGCCGGACAGCATAACCGGCCGCCTCGGCCTCGTGGAGTTCCGGGCATTCGAGATGCCGCCCCATCCGCGCATGAGCCTGACGCAGCAGTTGCTGGTTCGCGCGCTGGTCGCGCGCTTCTGGAAGACGCCGTATCGGGTGCCGGCGGTTCGCTGGGGGACCGAGCTGCACGATCGGTTCATGCTGCCACACTTTGTCGCGCAGGACCTGCGGGATGTCGTACGGGATGTGCAGGAGGCCGGGTATCCGTTCCAGCAGGAGTGGTTCGCGCCGTTTGTGGAGTTCCGCTTCCCCCGATACGGCAGCGTGGTGTATGACGGGATTCAGCTTGAGCTGCGCCAGGCGATCGAACCATGGCATGTGCTGGGAGAGGAAGCGACCGCGGGCGCCACCGCGCGCTATGTGGACTCTTCGGTCGAACGTCTACAAGTAAAGGTCGCCGGCATGACCGACCCCCGCCACGTGGTGGCCTGCAACGGGCGGCCGGCTCCGCTGCATCCGACCGGCACGCGCGGCGAATTCGTCGCGGGCGTGCGCTACCGCGCGTGGCAGCCGCCGTCGGCCCTGCATCCCACGATCCCGGTGCAGAGCCCCCTGGTGTTCGACATCCTTGATACGTGGAGCGGCCGCTCCCTCGGCGGCTGCACCTATCACGTCGTGCATCCGGGGGGCAGGAATTATCGGACATTTCCGGTCAACGCCCACGAAGCCGAGGGCCGGCGCGTGGCGCGCTTCTGGGATCACGGCCATACCCCGGGACCGATGACCGTCCGGCCGGAAGGGCGGAATCACGACCTTCCGATGACGCTGGATCTGCGGCGCAAACCCGACCCGGCCATCTGATTTCTTTACTGCACCTCGCCTTTGTGGGTCGCGCCTTGGACCGGCCGCAGGGCAAAGAAGGTGTCGTGGATGGCGTCGTCGATGCCGTTGAGTTCGGCTTGCAGGCCGTCGAGAAACTCATGGAGCCCACCGGCCCTGATCTCGTCGATGTCGGTATACTCCAGTTCGGCGCGGAGGCGGCCGACCTTCTTCTCCGGCTGGGTGCGGGCTGTCGCGCCGTCCGACCCGGAGATCGCGCGCAGGGAGTCTTCGGCCTTGATGACACAATAGCGGATCGCGCGGGGGAAGGCGGGGTTCAGGATCAAGAAGTCGGCCACAAGATTCGGCGCGATACGGCCATACTGCTTGCGGTACATCTCGAGCGCGCTGGCGGATTTCAACAGGGCCGACCACTGGATGTTGTCGAACGGCGTGTCGACATCGGAAACGTGCGGCAGCAGGATGAAATACTTGACGTCGAGAATCCGCGAGGTCTTGTCGGCTCGCTCGAGGAGGCGGCCAAGGCGGCCGAAGTGCCACCCCTCGCCGTGCGACATGGTGGCGTCCGTAATGCCGCTCAGGAGGTGGCTGGCCTGCTTCACCTCGGTGAAAAACCTGTAGGGGTCCTGTGAAAACCACCCGGCCGTCACCGCTTCCTTCACCATCAGGTAGAAGCGGTTGACCTGCTCCCACATCTCGGATGAGATGATCTCGCGCACCGAGCGCGCGTTCTCGCGCGCCGCGGTCAGGCACGAGAGGACCGAGTTGGGGTTGGCCGCGTCGGCGGCGAGGAACTGCACCACGTTCTCGCGCGTCGGCTTGCCGTACCGCTGGTTGAAGAGTTCATGGTCCCCGGTCGTCGTCACCAACGGTTCCCACTGTTCGGCCGTGCCATGGGGGAGGTCCAGGGTGAGATTCAGATTCACGTCGATAAAGCGGGCATAGTTCTCCGCCCGCTCGACGGAACGGTTCATCCAATAGATGGCGTTGGCCACGCGGCTGAGCATCAGGAGCCGCCCTGTGGCGAAGGCGCCGATTCCGACAGCACCCAGGTGTCCTTGTTCCCGCCGCCCTGTGACGAATTGACCACCAGCGAGCCCTTTACCAGCGCGACCCGGGTGAGGCCGCCCGGCAGCACGTAGATCTCTTCCCCGCACAGGATGTAGGGGCGAAAATCGACGTGCCGTCCTTCAAAACGGTCTCCGATGAGGCAGGGCACGCGTGAGAGCGCGAGCGTGGGCTGAGCGATGTAGTTCCGCGGGTCCTTCTGAATGCGCCCGGAGAAGTCCTCGCGCTCCTGCCGGCCGGCGTGCGGGCCGATCAGCATCCCATACCCACCGGCTTCATTCGTGCACTTGACGACGAGCTGGTCCAGGTGCTCGAGCACGTAGGACCGCTCGCGTTCGTCGGAACACACGTAGGTGGGAACGTTCGGGAGGATCGGGTCCTCGCCGAGATAATACTTGATGATCTTCGGGACGTAGGCGTAGATCGCCTTGTCGTCGGCCACGCCGGTGCCCGGCGCGTTCGCCAACGTCACACGGCCCTGCCGATACACCTCCATCAGGCCGGGCACCCCGAGCAAGGAATCCTCGCGAAACACCGAGGGATCGAGAAAGTCGTCGTTGATCCGGCGATAGATGACGTCCACCCGCTTGAATCCCTTGGTGGTCCGCATCTGGACAAAGCCATCGAGCACCACGAGATCGCCGCCTTCCACGAGCTCCACCCCCATTTTCTGCGCCAGGAACGAGTGCTCGTAGTACGCGGAGTTATAGATGCCGGGGGTGAGAATCACGACCGTGGCATCGGGCTGATGCGTCACGTGTTGAAGCGTGTCCAGGAGACGGCTGGGATATTCATCCACCGGCCGCACCAGGGAGGCCCCGAACAGCTCCGGAAACGTCCGCTTCATGACCTGCCGGGCTTCCAGGACGTAGGACACCCCCGATGGACAGCGCAGGTTGTCCTCGAGCACGTAGACCGTGCCGTCGGTGACCCGCACCAGATCGATCCCGCCGATGTGGCACCAGATGTTCCGGGGAGGATTGAGCGCCATGCATGGCCGGAGAAATCCTTTGCTGGAATAGACGATCTCCCCCGGCATGACGCCGTCCTTGATGATCTTCTGGTCGTGATAGACATCGTGAATGAAGCAGTTCAGCGCGGTGACCCGTTGGCGCAGGCCACGCTCGATCCGGGTCCACTCCGATGCCTCCACGATCCGGGGAATGATGTCAAAAGGAAAGATGTGCTCATGCCCGGCGCGGTCCCCGTAGACGCCGAACGTGATGCCCAGGTTCAGCAGGACGCGCTCCGCCGCCTCATGGCGCCGCCTGAGCTCTTGGCCGGACAGCGAAGCGATTCGCTGCATGAGCATCGCGCACCCCGCGCGCGGGCGGCCCTTCTGCTCGAACATTTCGTCGTAAAACTCTCCAGGGTCGTAGGCAGAGAACGACATGCCCGCCTGCGGAACTGCTGAGTCGTCTGGGACCACCGGCGCCCTCCTTGCTACCAGTGAGATACTGTACGCCTCGTGCTCCATCCGTTCAACTGGTGGTCCGGCGGGATCGCGCTCGCGATCCCGCCCATGCCGGGTTTACGCCGAGGCTCAAAAATGGTGTTTCCTTGCGCTTGCAACCTAATTTGGCTAGAATATAGCCAGAATGCGCCATGAGATAATCCTTGCGCCGGAAGCGGTCGCAGACCTGCGGAAATTGAAGGCGCATACGCGGGCGGTGGTGCGGGATGCGCTCGAAACGCACCTCCGGCACGAGCCCACGAAGCAAAGCAAGAGCCGGATTAAACGTCTTCGCGGGGTCCGTCGTCCACAGTATCGGTTACGGGTTGAAGATATACGCATCTTCTATGACGTTTCGGAGGGATCTGTCGAGGTTCTGGCGATCATTCCGAAGTCCCAAGCAGAATCATGGCTGGAGAAATGGGGGGAGTTTCAATGAAGAAAGTAGCCCTATCGGAAGTTAAAGACGATCTGTCGAAATATTTGAGGATTGCAGAGAAAGATGAGGTGGTGATCACCCGCCATGGCAAGCCTGCGGGCGTCTTAATCGGTTTTGAATCCGAAGACGACTGGTTCGATTACCGGTTAGAAAACGACCCCAGGTTTTTACAGCGCATTGAGTCCGCGAGACAGAGTTTGCGATCCGGTCGGGGAGTGCGACTCGAGGATGTTGACAAGTAGAGAAATAATGCTCTGCCGTCAGGACAAGGAGATGCCGTGAAACCCACCACGCTTTTTCTCACACTGCTTTTAAGCCTAGCTTTGCCTGCCTTTGCTGATGTCAACAGCGGTGTGGAGGCGTATAAAAAGAAAGATTACAGCACGGCGTTACGCGAATTTCAGGCAGCAGCTGAACAGGGGGATGCTGTCGCTCAATATAGTCTAGGCGTAATGTATGCCAACGCGCAGGGCGTTGAGCGAGATTTCAAAACAGCTCTGAGCTGGCTTCGCAAAGCTGCAGAGCAAGGTCATGTTGGAGCCAATGCCAATATTGGTGATATGTACGGTAAAGGTCTCGGCGTAGAACAAAACTTTCAGGAGGCTGCCAAGTGGTACCGGAAGGCAGCAGATCAGGGAGAAAAGTGGGCGCAATTAAGTCTCGGCATGATTTATTTTCGAGATGGCGAATTACATGACTTCAAGGAAGCTGCCAACTGGTTTCGCAAAGCGGCGGAACAAGGACAGCCCGTTGCGCAATATATGCTTGCTACCATGTTGGCCACTGGTCAAGGGGTGACAAAGGATGAAACCGAGTCGTTCAATTTAACCAAGAAATCAGCCATCCAAGGTTTCGCTCCTGCACAATCAGCGTTAGGCTTTCTCTATATGAGCAATATAGGTGATCACAATCGAGCTGAAGCTGAAAGATGGATTCGTTTAGCCTCGCAGCAAAAAGACCAGCGGGCCCTCAATATGCTCAAAAACATCGACGCGATTCGGGTCCCCGGAGAGACGCACACTTCCTTCACGTTGCAATGGGACGCTTGGAAAATTGTAGCGATTGATGTTGATGTGAAGGGGAAATGCGAAGACCTCAAGAGCATCAAGTTACTTAAAACCGAAGTGTTTGAACAGCCTCTTAATGTTGCGTATAAGGGGTTTCGAATGATCCAAGGTCAATGGTCAGAAAAGTGGACAGCAGAAGCATGCGGCAAGCAGGCCATTCGTACTGTACGTTTTCTGGCAAATGGGTCCGGAGGCGCTACTTTCTCTGTATTGTCAGGCGAGTCCTTGAAATAAGCGCCGGAATCAGTTCGAAGCCAGTGCCCGGCGGATCTCCCTGGCGGTGCGGGGGCCGACGCCGCCGACGCGCTGGAGGTCGGCCTCGCTCGCGGCTGCCAGGGCCTCGACCGACCCGAAGTAGCGCAGCAGATCGCGCCGCTTGGCCGGGCCGACGCCGGCAATGTCGTCCAGCTTCGAAGAGAGGAGCGCCCGGCTCCGGAGCTTCCGGTGATAGGTGATCGCGAAGCGGTGCGACTCGTCTCGGATGCGCTGCAATAAATGCGTGGCGGGCGAGGATGGTCTCAGGGTCACGGGGTTCTTCCGGCCGGGGAGGAAGACCCGTTCCTCCTTTTCGCCTTTCGCCTTGGCGAGCGCGACGATGTCGGGGCGCGAGAGCCCCAGTTCCCGCAGGGCGTCCATCGCGGCGCCCAGTTGCCCGATGCCGCCGTCGATCAGGATCAGATCGGGCAACGGCCGCTGGTCTTCCTTGACGCCGGAGTAGTGGCGCAGGACGACCTCCCGCATGCTGGCGAAGTCGTCGGCGCCCGCGACGGTCTTGATGCGGAACTTGCGGTATTCGCCTTTTTTCGCCCCTCCGGCTTCCCAGACCACCATCGAGGCGACGCCCTGGTTGCCTTGGATGTTGGAGATGTCGAACCCTTCGATGCGGGCCGGCGCTTTTTTCAGGTGCAGCAGGCGCTGTAATTCTTCCACGGCTGCGCGCTCCGTGGCTTCATCGCGCAGATGGTCCTTCAAGGCGGCGGCGGCGTTCTCTTCCGCCAACTGCACGAGGTGGTGCTTTGTGCCGCGCTCCGGCGCCAGCACCCGCACCCTTTCCCCTTTCCTCTCCGACAGCCACCGGCTGATCAGCTCGGCTTCCGGCAGTTCGAGCGGCAGCAGCACCTGCTTGGGCGGGAGGACCTCCTTGTTGTAGAACTGCTCGATGACCGAGCGGACCAGTTCCTCATCGGGCGTATCCGACACCTGCCCCCAGTGGAAGTCCTTGCGGCCCACCAACAGCCCGCCCCGCACGAACAGCAGCTGGATGTCCGCGGCCGCCCCATCCCTGGCCAGGCCTACCACGTCCTGATCCACGATCTCGGTCTGAGCCACCCGCTGGCGTTCGAGAGTCCGTTCGATCTTGAAGATGCGGTCGCGGACGCGCGCGGCCTCCTCGAAGTCTTCCCGTTCGGCGGCCGCGTCCATCTGCGCGCGGTAACTTTCCAGGAGCTCGGTGTCGCGGCCTTCAAGGAACATCCGCGCCTGCTTGACGATCTCGTGGTATTCCTTCGACGTCTGGTAGCCGACGCAGGGGGCCATGCAGCGCTTGATTTCGTATTCGATGCAGGGCCGCTCGGCCTTGCCGTCGATTTCGATCTCGCAGGTAGCCAGGGGAAACACCTTGCGGATGACGCGCAGGGTCTCCCGGAGCGCGCCCGCCGGGACGTAGGGGCCGTAATAGAGCGCCCCGTCGTGCTGGACCTTGCGGACGATGGTGAAGCGGGGAAAGGCCTCTTTGATCGGCAGGCGCAGGTAGGGGTAGTTCTTGTCGTCTCTTAAGATGACGTTGAAGCGCGGCAGGTGCCGCTTGATGAGGTTGTTTTCGAGGATGAGGGCTTCCAGTTCAGACCGCGTGACCATGGTTTCGATGTCCGTGACGGACGACACCAGGAGGCGGTTCTTGGGAGTGAGGTACGCGCCCTTTTGAAAATAGGAGCGGACCCGGTCGGCCAGGACATTGGCCTTCCCGATATAGAGGGTCTCCCCACCCTTGCCCTTCATGAGATAGACGCCGGGCGCAACAGGCAGGCGCTCCAGTTTGGCGACCATACCCCCTCCCGCCTGAGTGGTATCCGACGGCATGAAATCTAGTGTAGACTAGAGGTCTTGGCTCGACAAGGGAGGCCAATTGAGTGGGTGGACAGTCCTGGCAGATCGGGCGTGTCTTCGGCATCCCGCTGCGAATCCACATCTCCTGGTTCCTGGTCTTTGCCCTCGTGGTGTGGTCGCTGGCCCGCTATTATTTCCCCGCCGTGCTCATCAACCGGTTCGCCTGGCAGTACTGGAGCCTGGGCGTCGTGGCGGCGCTCCTGCTGTTCGCCTCGGTGCTGGTGCACGAGCTCGGCCATTGCCTCGTCGCCATGCGGTACCGGATTCCGATCGCCCAGATCACGCTGTTCATCTTCGGCGGCATGGCGCAGATCAAGCGCGAGGCGCCGACTCCGAAAGCGGAGTTCCTCATCGCCATCGCGGGCCCGATCGTGTCGGTCATGCTCGGCCTCGGCTTCTGGGTTCTTGCCGAACTGCCGGGCGCGCCCCCTTCGCTGGTCGCCCTGTCGGAGCACCTCCGGAACATCAACCTCATGCTGGCGATCTTCAACCTCGTGCCGGGGTATCCGCTGGACGGGGGGCGCGTGCTTCGCGCCGGGCTCTGGGCCTGGTCGAAAAACTTTCACCAAGCCACGCGCTACTCGGCGCGAGTCGGCCAGGGGTTTGCGGTGCTCCTGATGCTCTTCGGCGTCTATGACGTGGCCGCCGGGCTGGAGATCGGCGGCGTGTGGTTTCTCCTGATCGGCGCCTTCCTGTACACGGCCGCGCACAGCACCCATCGCCAGGTGTCGTTTCAGGAGTCCCTGACGGGGCTCCGGGTGGGCGACGTCATGACGACGGACATCGTCGCGCTGGAAGCGGGCCTGACGCTGGACGAGGCCGTCGATAACTACTTCCTGCGGTTCGGCTTCGGGGGATTCCCGGTCATGGACGACGGGCGGTTGGCGGGGATGCTCTCGCTCAAGGAACTCAAGGCGATCCCGCGCGAGCAGTGGAGCGTCCTGACGGTCGGCGAAGCGATGGTTCCCCACGGATACCAGATGGAGATCCATCCGGACGAGCCGATCACCGCCGCCATGGAACGCATGTTCCACGACGACCGCAGCCGGTTGGTGGTGATGGACGGCGACAAGGTGCTGGGCCTCGTCACGCGCTCCGGCATCGCGCGCTTCCTCGACCTGCGGCAGCGCTAATTCTGACGGGTCCTGCCGCCTGCGGCTCGCGGGTCCTGTCCCCGCATAGCCCAGTGCAGCTGGGCGCTTCGCCGTCGAAGTCCCAGAACCCGGCTGTACGCCCCGCGCTGTTCACCCGTTGCATTCATGGGGCAACGGGTACCCGGGCGCCCATGCGGTGCCACCCGCTCGCCTCCAGCGACATCGGCGCCACCCGTCAGTGTCAGCTATGCACCCTCATCCAAAGAGAGCACGCGGCGGTTGCCGTCGGCGTCCATCTGGACGGTCAGGTGGAGCGAGGTGCCGGGCTTCAGCTTCCGGAAGAAGTCCATCATGCCGGCGTCGCGCGGCAGCACCTTGAACATCATTTCGTTTTGGTTGCGCAGGTCCCGCCAGCGCGTGCCGTCGTGCACGTGGGTCCAGTCGATCCAGATCGCGTCCTCATAGCCGTCGATCGAGCGCAGCCGCCCCACGATGCGCGTCGGCTTCTCGAACTTCATCTGCTGGATGACGCTTTCGAACTCTTGCGGCTGCTGCCCCGGCGGGAACGCCGGCCCTCCCCCCTCCTGCGCAAGCGTAAACGAGCCGGCGAGAAGAAGGGAGACCGCGCAGATGATGAGGGCGCACATGGCTTTTATTATAACAGGGAGCTACGTTCAGCGGATGACCTTCCGCTTGCTTTAGACCTCGTTCCGCTGTAGACTTATTGTAGCCAATCTGGCTACAGGAGGTGGGCCATGAAATTCGTCTCCAGTCGGGAGTTGCGCATCAATCCCGGAGCGGTCTGGAAGCTACTGCGTCAGGAAAAGGACCTCATCGTCACTTCTAACGGAAAGCCGCTGGGGGTTCTAACCGTTGCCGAGGAGGGGGACCTGGAAGACGTCTTGGCAACGCTCCGTCGCGGGCGGGCCCAAGTCGCTGTTGCGCGCATGAGACAGGCCGCTGTCGGTCGAGGCCTTGATAAGCTGAGTGACGGGGCCATTGAAGGAATCATCCGGAAAGCTCGCCGTTCCGGGCGTAAGGCGGTGGCCGGGGCCAAGCATTGAAGATCGTGCTGGATACCAACGTTCTGGTATCCGCGCTTCTTCGCCCCGACAGCATTCCCGGTCGGATTGTTGACCTCGTTCTTGCGGAGCAGGTGATGCTGGCCCTCGATCACCGGATCTTCGCGGAATATCAATCCGTCCTTTTCCGGCCGGAATTCCCGTTCTCGCCCGACCAGGTCGGTGCTCTTCTGGAGTTCGTGTGGCGGGCTGGTGAAATGGTGGACGCGGCGCCGTTGCCGATTCATTTGCCCGATCCGGACGATGTGATGTTTGTCGAGGTAGCCGTAAGCGCCGTGGCAGACGCCCTTGTGACCGGCAACCTGAAACACTTTCCGGCGAGTCAGCGCCGCGGCGTGCGCGTCCTCAGCCCGCGCGAGTGGCTGGAAACCTGGGCGGGCTAGCGGAGCGGCAGGATGGCACTTTGGGCGGCCTGGATGAGCGGGTCGGGGAACACACCGAGCACGATGACGCCGATGGCCGCGACGAGCAGCACCGCGATGGTGGCGGGCGAGGCCACGACCCGCACGTCGTGGCCGGGCGTCCCGACCGCCTCGCCCGGCTCCCGCATGTACATCACCATCACCACGCGCAGGTAGAAGTACGCCGACACGGCGGCGAAGACGACCGCAATCACCGCGAGCCCCGTCATGTTCGCGCCCACCGCCGCCATGAAGACGTAGAACTTGGCGATGAAGCCCGCCGTCGGCGGGATGCCCGCGAGGGAGAACATGAAGAGCAGCATCACCAGGGCCGCCCACTTGTTCCGTCTGGCCAGCCCGGTGAAGTCGTCGATCTCGTCCCCCTCCAGCCCGCCGCGCCGCAGCATCGTCACCACCGTGAACGCGCCGAGGTTCATGAAGGCGTAGATGGCCAGGTAGAGCATCACGCTGGCCGTGCCGAAGGCGTCGGCGACGACCAGGCCGATCAGGGCGTAGCCCGCGTGCGCGATGCTCGAATAGGCCAGCATGCGCTTGATGTTGGTCTGGACGATCGCTACGACGTTGCCCAGGATCATGGTCGCCACGCAGACGGCGAGAAGCAGCATCCGCCAGCTTTCTTTGATTCCGCCCAGGGCTTCCAGGAAGACCCGGAGGAACGCCGCGAAGCTGGCCGCCTTGGAGGCGACGGCCATGTAGGCCGTCACCGACGTCGGCGAGCCCTCGTACACGTCCGGCGTCCACATGTGGAACGGCACGGCCGCGACCTTGAAGCCGAACCCCACCACCAACAGGCCCATCGCCATCATGAGAATCGGATCGCCGGACGGGAGACCAGCGATCCCTTCGCGGATGCCCGCCAGCGTGGTGCTGCCGGTGCGGCCGAAGAGCAACGAGATGCCGTAGAGAAGGATGCCGGAGGAGAACGACCCCAGGATGAAGTACTTCGCCGCAGCCTCCAGCGGGCGGTGCTCATAGCGCTTGAAGCCGGCCATCACGTACAGGCAGAGCGACATCAGTTCCAGGCCCAGATAGATCACGAGCAGGTCCGTGCCCGACACCATCACCATCATGCCGGAGAGCGAGAGCAGGATGAAGGCGTAAAACTCCGGCAGGTCGATCTCCTCCAGCTTCAGATGGGGCTTCGCGAGCAGGATGACGAGGCCGGAGACGACGATCAGCAGCAACTTCCAGAAGGTCCCGTACGCGTCCACGACGTAGAGCCCGCTGAACGCCGGGCGCGGCGAGCCCGTGAGCGCCCCCAGGAACCAGTAGCCCACCACGAAGGCGGCAGCCAAAGTGGCCAGGCTGAAGTACGCCAGCCAGTCCTTGCGATTGTGAGGAGTCAAGGGGTCCAGGACCAGCACCAGGCAGCCGCCCGCCATGACCAGCAGCTCGGGAAGGATCGCGAGGAGGTCGGCCGTCGAGACGAAGGTCATGGCAAGACAATGCCTCTATCCATCACGTCGAAAATGTGCGTGACGCTGGCGTGCATCGGAGTCAGGAACGGGTTCGGGAAGAAGCCGATCCAGAAAATGAGGATGATCAGCGGCACCAGCGTCGCCATCTCGCACCAGTTCAGGTCGGTTAGCCTGGTGGTCTTCTCGGTCGGCACGCCGAAGGCGACCCGCTGGACCATCCAGAGGAGATACACCGCCGCCAGGATGATGCCGAGCGTTGCGACCGCCGCGATGGCTTTGTTGTAAAGGAAGGTTCCCACCAACACCAGGAACTCCCCGATGAAGCTGTTCGTGCCCGGCAGGCCGAGCGAGGACAGGGCGAGGATCACCAGGCAGGTCGCGTAACGGGGCATCGGCTTCGACAGCCCGCCGTTGTCAGCGAGCATCCGGCTGTGCGTCCGCTCGTAGATGAGGCCCACGCAGAGGAACAGCCCGCCGGTCGTGATGCCGTGGTTGAGCATCTGCAGCAGCGCGCCCTCGACTCCCTGCGTGTTGAAGACGAAGATCCCCAGGGTCACGAAGCCCATGTGGCTGACGCTGGAATAGGCGATAAGCTTCTTGAAGTCGGTCTGGGCCAGGGCCATGTACGCACCGTAAAGAATGGCGATGATGGAGAGCGTCAGGACGACCGGCGTAAACCGTACGGACGCGTCGGGGAGCATCGGCAGACTGAACCGCAGAAAGCCGTAGGCGCCCATCTTCAGGAGGACGCTGGCCAGGATCACGCTGCCCGCAGTGGGCGCCTCGACGTGCGCATCCGGCAGCCAGGTATGGAAGGGGAACATGGGCACCTTCACCGCGAAGGCGACAAAGAAGGCCCAGAACAGCCAGGCCTGGAGCTGGTCGCTGTACTGCGCACGGCTGAGTGCCAGAATATCGAAGGTTTGGCCGCCCTGGAAGTACAGCACGATGATGGCGATCAGCAGCAGGAGACTCCCGGCCAGGGTGTAGAGGAAGAACTTGATCGCGGCGTAGATCCGGTTGGGCCCGCCCCACACGCCGATGAGGAGATACATGGGGATCAGCATGGCCTCCCAGAAGACGTAGAAGAGCACGAAGTTCAGGGCGCAGAATACCCCGATCAGCGCGGTCTCCATGACCAGCAGCGTGATCATGAACTCCCGCACGCGGGTCTTGATCGCGGTCCATGAGCAGACCACGCAGATCGGCGTGAGTAGCGTCGTCAGCAGCACCAGCCACAGGCTGATCCCGTCGATGCCGACGGCGTAGCTGATCGGGGGCTTGGTGATCCACGGGACCACTTCGCCGAACTGCATCTCGTACCGGGCCGGGTCGAACCAGAGGTAGAGCGGCAGGGACAGGACGAACTCGATGCCGGCCGTCCAGAAGGCGACGTGCTTGACGGCCGCCTCGTCCTTGAAGAAGGCCATCATTGCCACGCCCACGAGCGGCAGGGCGATCAGGAGCGTGACCAGGTGCGGCAGGGCCGTCGTATTGTAAATAACGTCGGTCATAGTTCGTTAATCGTTAAACGTGAATCGTTAATCGTTGCTCGGAGCAGCCTCTTTCCGTTTAACGTATAACGAATAACGTTTAACGGTTTCATGGCATCAACAGGTACACGCCCAGGATCACGACCGCGCCGAAGGCCATGGCCAGCGCGTAGTGCTGGACCTGGCCGCTCTGGACCAGACGCATGGCGCGCCCCCCCAGGACGGTGGCGGCGCCCACGCCGTTCACCATGGCGTCGATCACTGCGACATCCACCCTGCGCCACAGGCCGTTCGCGAGGTCTACCGTCGGCGTGACGACCGTCCGATCGTACAGTTCGTCCACGTACCACTTGTGGAAGGAGTAGTCATAGGCCTGCTTCCATTTCTCGGCGAGTTGCTGGGGCAGCCCCGGCGATTTCACGTAGACGACGTAGGCGGCGGCGATGCCGCCGAGTCCCATGGCGATGGCGACGAGCATGAGCAGGAACGGGCCTTCGTGAGCCTCCATCCCGGCGGGGCCTTTCAGAACCGGCTCGATGAAGTGCGGGATGCCGAAGTATCCGGCGAAGATGGACAGCGCCGCCAGGACGACCAAGGGGGCGGTCATTGTCCAGGATGGTTCGTGGATGTGGTCGGCATGATGGGGGTCCACCCGCGACTCGCCCCAGAAGGCGACGAACACCAGGCGGAAGCTGTAGAACGCCGTCATGAACGCCGTGATAAGCCCGACGATCGTCAGCACCTTGCCCAGCGGGCCGGCCGCCCACGCTCCTGCCAGGATTTCCTCTTTGCTGAAGAACCCCGATAACCCAGGGACGCCGGCCAAGGTGAGCGAACCGATGAACATGGTCCAGTGAGTGACCGGGAGCTTGTCTTTCAGCCCGCCCATCCGGCGCATGTCCTGCTCGTGGTGCAGCGCGATGATGACCGAGCCGCAGCAGAGGAACAGCAGGGCCTTGAAGGCCCCGTGGGTCAGGAGATGGTACATCCCCGCCGTGTACGCGCCGAGGCCGCAGGCCATCATCATATAGCCGAGCTGGCTCACCGTGGACCAGGCCACGACGCGCTTGATGTCGTTCTGGGTCAGGGCGATCGTCGCCGCGAAGATCGCGGTGAGGCCGCCGGTCACGGCCACGACGTCCATCGCCGCCGGCGCCAGGTTATAGAGGGGAGCGAACCGCGCCACCATAAAGACGCCGGCGGTGACCATCGTGGCGGCGTGGATCAGGGCCGAGATCGGGGTCGGGCCTTCCATGGCGTCCGGCAGCCAGACGTGCAGGGGCACCTGGGCCGACTTGCCCACGGCGCCGGTGAAGAGGAGCAGGCAGATCACGGTGAGCGTGCCGACCAGCCACTCGCCGCCCAGCGGCTTGAGGAGGTTGATCGTCTGGCTCTCCGCCAGGACCGCGTGGCCGAAGACCACGTCGTATTGCAGCGAGCCGAACGTGACGAAGATCAGCATGATGCCCAGGCCGAACCCGAAGTCGCCGACCCGGTTCACCACGAAGGCCTTGACGGCCGCGTCGCAAGCGGTCTTGCGGTCGTACCAGTGGCCGATCAGGAGGTAGGAGCAGAGGCCCACCGCTTCCCAGAACACGTAGAGCTGGAGGAAGTTGTCGGCCATCACCAGCATCAGCATCGAGAAGGTGAAGAGCGCGATGTAGGCGAAGAAGCGGGCGTAGCCGGGCTCGCCGTGCATGTAGCCGATGGTATAGACGTGCACGAGCCCGCTGACGATGGTGACTAGCAACAGCATCGCGGCCGTCAGGCGGTCGATGTAGAAGCCGATGTTGACGTCGAAGGCGCCGGAGGTGATCCAGGAGTAGAGGGTCAGGCGGATCGGCTCGCCCTCTGCGATGTCCATGAATGTCGAGAGGGACAGGAGGAACGAGATGCCCACGGCCGGCACGGCGACCCAGTGCGCGCGCTCCCTGATCCAGTGGCCGAACAGGCCGATCACGATGAACGCGGCAAACGGCAGCAATGGGATAAGAGCGTATTTCACCGGCCGTTCCTTCTAACTACTCTCTCGCCCCTTGCTTGAGAAGGCAAGGCTAAGGAGGCTCTCTTCTTCACCCTCGCCCCTTGAGGGAGAGGGTAGGGTGAGGGGTGATTCAGTTCGTTGACAATCTTCTGCAACACAGCCTCTGCATCGCTCAGCACCTCATTGTCCCAGAACCGCAGCACCCGATAGCCCGCCTTGGTCAGAAACTCAGTCCTCCGCTGATCCGCTTCAATCTGATCAGCATGATGTCCGCCATCCAGCTCAACGACCAACCTAGATTCTGGACAGAAGAAGTCCACGATGTAGCGACCGATTGGCTGTTGCCGTCGGAACTTAAAGCCGTTCATCTGTCGGCTGCGCAATTGCATCCACAGTTTGCGCTCGGCGTCGGTCTGATCATGACGGAGGCGTTTAGCGCGTGGACTAAGCATTCTGGAAGCTAGCATCCTTTAAGCGCCCCGTCTCTTATAATTCCGCTTGCATCCGCCCTAAACAGCGTCTGGCACGTAACGTAATAGTATTGGCCAGGTCTATCTGCGTATCCTTTACGATAGCGTGTTTTTACTTCTTCCCAAACCATCATGGTACTTCCATCGCTTAGCTTCGATTCCCGGAGTGGAGGGCCAAACTGTGCAATCATTTCGTCTTTATGTGTGCCCATCCAACTTGAGACAACTTCTTGAATCACCTCTTCACGAGACTGGACAGGCGCACAGCTAGTGGATATCCCTGCACAGATAAATAGGCAGAGGAAAAAGTAAAGCTTTTGGCGGTCCGCTGGAACAACTGTTGAGCGTCTATCGCCGATAGACATGTGTATTTACCTCGCCTTCTAACCAATCGGTGAACCGCTCAACCTCCGCAATTGCCGCTGAGAGCTTTTCGCCGGTGACGTGCAGAGTCGGAGGGGTGAGCCATGATTTTTCTCCCTCATCCACGTCAGTAAGAAGACTACGATCACGATCATCGACAAAGAACGGGTGCGGTAGCTTCTTAAGGTCATCATCCGCGTAGTGAGTGCGATGACTGAAAATGCATTCGGGATGCTGAACCCGATTTCTCGCAAGAACAATTTCTCCAAGCACTTCCAAGTCAACTTGGCTGTCGTCGAATTGAATACCAACATGGCGCGCGAAGTAGACCTTGTATCCGTTCAACCAGCCCTTCTTGAAGGCTGACTGTAGCGAATTATCAACAGGAATACCGAATTGTCTTTCCCACGTCTTGAAGTAAAGATGTAGAGCTGCGGCGAGCATCGAAACACATGAATACGCAAGAACATGAAGAGACTCATCGGCTTCAAGCCATTCCTCAAGAAATGCAGGCTCACCATCCTCGCTGTAGGGCGGCACGAACGGATCTTCTTCGGCTTCGATTTTTCGCATTCGTTCGATATACGGCGCCGATGCCGTGTTATACAACTGGCGAATGAACGCGGTCCTTTTCTTCAAGAAGAAACCGACGTTCATGCCGTCATCTCCCTGACGTCCAACTTGGACTTATCTTTCTCATAACTCCACCGGTCTGATCCGCCCACCGTATAATCCCCCTCACCCTTGCCCTCTCCCTCTGTGGGGAGAGGGTTGAAGAAGTGTAGACTTCCACCGGCGGGTGACACCGGTTGGGGGCCCCCCGTCGCCTAGAGGCCAGTCTTCGTAGCCGAAGCCGATGGGGGAGACCGGGGGCAGGACCCGCCGGGCTAGCACTTTATCGGCTTGAGATGTTTCCAAGACCCCCTCACCCTTCCCTCTCCCTCGGTGGGGAGAGGGGAAAGAATTGTGACCCGCCGGCCATAGCCTGTTCTTTGTGTGTTGTGCCTTACCATTTCATCAAATTCAGTTCTGCGACGTTGACGGTGGCCTTGCTGCGATAGAGCGCGATGATGATCGCCAGCCCCACCGCCACTTCCGCCGCCGCGACCGTGAGCGCGAAGAAGACGAAGACCTGCCCCGCGATGTTGTCGAGGTAGTACGAGAAGGCCACGAAGTTGATGTTTGTGGCGTTCAGCATCAGCTCGATGGAGAGCAGCAGCATGATGATGTTGCGCCGGATCAGCACGCCGACGACGCCGGTGACGAACACGATCGCGCTGAGGATCATGTAATAGGACAACGGGACCATGGTTTATTTGGCCTCCGGCCCCATGATCCCCTTCTTGGCCATGATGATGGCGCCGATCATGGCGACCAGCAGGATCAGCGAGGCCACTTCGAAGGGGAACAGGTACGTGGTATAGAGCGCCTTCCCGACCGCCTCGGTGTTGCCGGCGGCGGCGGCCGCGGCGATCTTCTCCTCCGCCGGCTCCTCCGGCAGCGCCACCTTGCTGATGATGGCGATCACTTCCGCAAGCGCGAGCAGGCCGAGCCCCAGCCCCCACTTCACCTGCCGCTGATAGGAATCGTCCTGCTGGAGGTTGAGGAGCATGACGACGAACAAGTAGAGCACCAGGATGGCGCCCGCGTAGACGATCAGCTGGACCGCCGCCAGGAACTCGGCATGCAAGGTGACGAACAGGCCCGCGATGTGGAAGAACATGACGAGCAGCGAGATGACGCTGTACACGGGGTTGCGCAGGGCGACCACGAGGACGGCGGTCAGGACGATGACGCTCCCGAAATAGAAGAAAGCCAGTGTGGCCACGATCGCGTCGGGTCCCTAGGAGACTTTGGAGGGCAGGTTTTTGTGGCCGATGTTGAAGTAGGCCACGTTGGGATGCTGGAACTCCAGCTTCTTTTCGCGCTCCGGGAAGTTGCGGTCGCCCAGCGCCAGCAATTGCGGCTTGTCGAGCCGGAGGTCGCGCTTGTTGTACCGGGCCCACTCATACTCCTTCGTCATGGCCAGGGCGTCCACCGGGCAGGCGTCCACGCACAGGCCGCAGAAGAGACAGCGGGTCATGTCCATGTAGTATTCCTTGGCGTACCGCTTCATCGGCTCGCCCTCGACTTCGGCGCTGATGACCGTGATGACGCGGGACGGGCAGGCCGCCTCGCAGAGGTCGCAGCCGACGCACTTCTCGGTCCCGTCGTCGTACTTGAGGAGCGCGATCATCCCGCGGTAGGTGCCGGGCAGGTCCCGCTTCTCGTGCGGGTACTGCAACGTGACGGCCTTGCGGTTGCGGAGGATGATCCGCTGGATGAACACCGTCATCGTGGCCTTCATGCCGACCAGGATTTCATAGAAGGTGAACGTCTTGACCAAGTCTGCGACGGCCATGGCGGTTCGCGCTCCTTTCTACCTGAGGACGTACACGACGATGGACGTGACCACGATGTTCGCCAGCGCCAGCGGCAGCATCACCTTCCACCCGAACCGCATAAGCTGATCATAGCGCAGGCGCGGGAGCGTGGCGCGGATCCAGAAGAACAGGAACAGGAAGAAGTACACCTTCACCGTGAACCAGGCGATGCCCTCGACCCAGGCGAGATGCTCCGGCAGCAGCGTGCCGGGATACGGCGCGTTGTACCCGCCGAGGAACAGGACCGACGCGATGCAGGACACCAGGATCATGTTGGCGTATTCCGCCATGAAGAAGAAGGCGAACCGCATCCCGCTGTATTCGGTCATCCACCCGGCGACCAGCTCGCTGTCCGCCTCCGGCAGATCGAAGGGGAGGCGGTTCGTCTCCGCGACGGACGAGATGACGTAGACGACGAAGCTGATGATCTGCAGGCCCCCGAAGAGGTTCCAGTGCCAGAACCCTCCCGCCTGTTTCTCCGCGATCGTCACCATGCTGAGCGATCCCGACAGGATCAGGACGCCGATGATCGCCAGGCCGACGTTCAGCTCGTAGCTGATCACCTGCGCGGCCGCGCGCAGGCCGCCGAGCAGGGAATACTTGTTGTTGGAAGCCCAGCCGCCCAGGATGACCCCGTAGGCGCCGATGGAGGCGAAGGCCAGGATATACAGGATACCGATGTTGATGTCGGTGATGATGAACGGCTTGATCGTGACGCCGAAGAGCTCGATCTCCTGGTTGGGGCCGTACGGGATGACCGCGAAGCCGATGAAGGCCGGCACGAGCGAGAGGATCGGCGCCAGCGAGAAGAGCAGCCAGTTCGCCCCCGCCGGGATGATGTCCTCCTTGAAGAACAGCTTGATGCCGTCGGCGATCGGCTGGAGAATGCCGTACGGGCCCACTTCCATCGGGCCCATGCGGTCCTGCATCCAGCTCAGGATCTTCCGTTCGGCCAGTGTGAGGACGGCCACGGTGATCAGCACGGTGACCATGACGATGGCGATCTTGGCCGTCGCCGCGCCTGCAAACACGAGCATTTCCATCCGCTAATTTCCTCCCGCGATCTTTTCCACGGACACACGCAGTTGTTTGAAATAGGGCACGCCGGTCACCGGATCAACGGACATATTCAGGAGGGCAGCCAGTCCCTCGCGGAACGACTCGGGGAAGAACAGGGCGCCTTCCGGGATACGGCCCAGCATCGTCACCGGGACCGTCGCCTCGCCGGACGGTGACGTCAGCCGCACGCGACCGCCTTCCGTGATGCCCAGGCGCTGCGCGTCGGCCGGGTTCATGAGGAGCTTCCCTTCGTGCTGCAGCTCCAGCAGGCCCTGGGCCCTGGTGGACATCGCGCCCGAGTGGAACAGGGTTTGGCCGACCGCCAGCGACCAACGATGACGGTTGGTCTGTGGCGCGGCCCCTGCGCCGTACCGGGCCGAGAGATCATCGGCAAAGCCGGTGGTGACGTAGCGCTCGACCGCGTCGGCGTCCACCTTGGCCGGCTCGGCCGTCGCGCCCAGGACGCGGTAGCCGGGGATGACCGCGCGGATCTCCTTCAGGATCTCCTTCGCGTCGCCGTACTCCAGAGGGTACCCCATCATCACGGAGAGGGCAGAGAGGATTTCCCAGTCCGGGCGGCTGTCGCCGACCGGCTCCAGCGCGGGGCGGACCTTCTGGACGAAGCCCTCGGAGTTCGTGAAGGTGCCGGTCTTTTCGGCATAGGAGCAGGCCGGCAGCACGACATCGGCCCGTTTGGCGGTCTCCGTCAGGAAGAGCTCCTGCACGACGAGCAGGTCCAGCTTCTCCAGCGCACCGGCGACCTTTGCGGAGGACGCCGGCAGGCTCCGCACCGGATTCTCGCCCACGATGATCATGGCCTTCAGCTTCCCCGCGCGGGCCGCGTCGAGCATCTCCAGCAGGCGCATCCCTTTCGCGGCCGGCGGCTCGCCCTTCCACGCGCCTGCCATCTGCGCGCGCGCGGCGGCATCGCCGACGTCGGCCGGGCCGGGGAGGTAGTCCGCCGTGGCGCCCATCTCGACGGCGCCCTGCTCGTTGTTCTCTTCGGTGAGCGGGGCGAGGCCCCAGCCGGGCTGGGCCAGCTTGCCGATCAGCAGCAGGAAATCCAGAAGGTTCACGGCGGCCTCGTGGCCGCCCGGCGCCTGCAGCAGATCCTGGCCGATCAGGATCACCCCGCGCCGCGCGCTCGCAAAAGTTTTGGCCATGGTCCGGAGCGCGGGCTCGTCCAATCCGTCCGGATACGGCAAGGCCGCAGCCGCCGCGCGGACGCGTGACGCGAAGTCGCCGGCGCGCGCGTTTAGCCCCGCGTCCACGAGGTTCTCGTCGAAGGCGGCCTTGACGAGGCCCCGCACGGCGGCGCTGTGGCGGCCGACCGGCACCGTGAGATGCGTCGTCGAGAGATTGGTGATGTTGCTGGTGGTCTCGATCGACGGGACGAGCGTCTCGAGGGTCAGGAGCTTGGCCCCGCGCTTCTTGACGGCTTCCTTGACCTTCAATCCGACGATCGGGTTGGCGGCCGTGACCTGAGTCCCGATCAGCAGCAGGGCGTCGGCCTGGACGAGGTCCTCGTAGGAGACGGTCCAGCGGTTGGTGCCCTGCACGCGGCGCAGCGCCCGCGCGGCGTTGACGTGCCCATAGCGGGCCGTGCTGTCCAGATGGTTCGAGCCGATCGCCAAGCGCATGAACTTCTGGAAGAGATAGAGGTCCTCGTTGGTGCAGCGGGCGGAGATCAGCCCGCCGATGGCATCCGCGCCGTGCTCAAGCTTCAGTTGGGTGAGCCGCTCGGCGAGGAGCGGCAGCGCCTCGTCCCAGGTGACGGGATGCAGCTTGCCGTCCGCCTGCCGGACGAGCGGGGTCGTGAGCCGGTCTTCGTGGTTGACGTACTGGTAGCCGAAGAAGCCGCGCGCGCAAAGGTCCCCGTTGTTGCGGCCGTTCCCGTGGGACGACATGACCTCGATGACTTTGTTCCCCCGCGTCTCGAGGATGAGCGAGCAGCCGTCCCCGCAGTAGCCGCACGTGGTGTCCGCCCGCTTCATCATCCAGGGCCGGAACTCGTACATCGAGAGCCGGCTCGTGATCGCGCCCACCGGGCAGATCTGCACGCAGCCGCCGCAGAACTCGCAGTCCAACTGGTGGCCGGCGAAGTGCACGATCTCGGTCATCGTGCTGCGGCCGGCGTTGGCCAGCGCCTTGACGTCCATGATCTCGTCGCAGTACCGCACGCACCGGAGGCAGGAAACGCAGCGGTTCATTTCCTTCTCGATCAGCGGGCTGAAGAACTCCTTCTGGTACACCCGCTTGGTATCGCTGAACTTGCTGGTGGTGGGCGTGTACTGGTGCGAGAAGTCCTGGAGATCGCAACGGCCTCCTTGGTCGCAGATCGGGCAGTCAAGCGGGTGGTTGGCCAGGATGAATTCCAGGACGGACTTGTGGGCCTCGTCCACGACGGGGGTATTGGTGCGGACCACCATGCCTTCGGCGACCACCGTGCTGCAGGACGTCTGCAGCTTCGGCATCTTCTCCACCTCGACGAGGCACATGCGGCAGTTCGCGTCGTACTTGAGCTTGGGGTGGTAGCAGAAGTGCGGGATCATGACCCCGAGCCGCCGCGAGGCTTCGATGACGAGCGTGCCCTTCTCCACCGCGATCGGCTTGCCGTCGATCAGGACGTTGACCATGTCAGCCATGCGTGCTCCTAATGCCCCACCGTGAGCAGCTCCGGCGCCGGCTGCGGCCTGAACGGGCAGCGCTGCTCCCGGATGTGCGCCTCGTACTCGTCCCGGAAATACTGAAGGGTGCTGGTGATCGGCGCGATCTCGGCGTCGCCGAACGCGCAGACCGTGCGGCCGGCGATGTTGCCGCACAAGCGTGAGAGGGTCGCGAGGTCGTCCATCTTCCCCTTACCGTGGTCGATCCTCCTGAGGATCTGCAGCAGCCAGGAGCTGCCCTCCCGGCAGGGCGTGCACTTGCCGCACGATTCATGGTTGAAGAAGTGCAGGAGATTTTCGGCGGCCCAGACCATGCAGGTGCCTTCCTCCATCACCGTGACCCCTCCGGACCCGAGCATGGAGCCCGCTTGCGCGACCGATTCGAAGTCCAGCTTCACGTCCAGGTGGTCGGGCGTCAGAAAGGCCGCCGAGGCCCCGCCCGGAATGAGTGCCTTGAGCGGCTTGTCGCTCCGCATGCCGCCGGCAATGTCATAGATCATCTCCCGGAACGTGATCCCCATCGGCACTTCGTAGTTGCCCGGCCGTTTCACGTGCCCGCTCATGCAGAAGATCCGCGTCCCGGTGCTCTTGGGCGGGTTCCCGATGGACGCGAACCACTCGGGCCCGCGGTTCACGATGTGGGGGATGTTGGCCAGCGTTTCTACGTTGTTGACCACCGTCGGCTTCTGGAACAGGCCGTGGGTGGCGGGGAACGGCGGCTTGATGCGGGGCAGGCCCCGCTTGCCTTCCAGGGATTCGAGGAGCGCGGTCTCCTCGCCGCAGATGTAGGCGCCGGCGCCCCGGTGCACGTAGATGTCCAGGGCGAACCCGGTCCCGAGGATATTCGCACCGAGGTAGCCGGTCTGATACGCCTCTGCCAGCGCGCGTTCCAGGATTTTGGCGCCCAGGACGAACTCCCCCCGGATGTAAATGTAGGACGTCCGGACGTCGATGGCATAGGCGGCGATGATCATGCCCTCGATCATCTGGTGCGGGTCGCGCTCCATCAACTGGCGGTCCTTGAACGTCCCCGGCTCGCTCTCGTCGGCGTTGCAGACGAGATAGCGCGGGCCGGGGTGGTCCTTGGGAATGAAGGTCCACTTCACGCCGGTCGGGAAGCCGGCGCCGCCGCGGCCCCGCAGGCCGGACTTCTTGACCATCTCGGTGATGTCGGCCGGCGCGACCTTGCCGAGGACCTTCCGTAGGGCCTGGTAGCCGCCCGCGCGCTCGTAGTCGGCGAGCGAGCCGCTGTAGCCCGGCTGGGACATGTTCTTCAGGAGGAGCGGTTCGTGCGTTGCCATCGTGAATGCTCGTTATACGTTATTCGTTAAACGTTAAATGGAAAAGCCCTTGCACCTCTTCACGATTCACGGTTAACGGTTAACGCCGCTTGCTTCCGGAAACATGAATGGTCCGGAAGCGAGCGACGATTTGCCGTCGCGCTTCACATCGTCCAGGATGCGGTTGACCTTGTCCTGGGTCAGCCGCTCGTAATAGTCGTCGTTGAGCTGCATCATCGGGCCGGTCCCGCAAGAACCCAGGCACTCCACCTGGCTCAGCGTGAACAACCCGTCCGGCGTCGTCTGGCCGGTCTTGATGCCCAGCTTGGCGTGAATCCAGCCCAGCAGGCTGTCCGTTCCCACGAGCGCGCACATCAGCGAGCGGCAGACCTGGATGTGGTACTTGCCGATCGGCCGGCGGTTGTACATCGTGTAGAACGTCACGGTCTCGAAGATTTGCGGCGGCGTGAGGTCCAGGAGCCCCGCAATCTCCTTCATCGCCTCTTCGGATACGTGGCCCTGCTCCTCCTGCGCGAGCCAGAGCAGCGGCAGCAAGGCCCCCCGCTTTTCCGCGTAGCGGGCGATGATGCCGGCTATCTTCTCCTTGTGTTTCTCGACCAACATCTAGTCCCTCGTTAATCGTTATACGTTATTCGTTAAACGGTTTCTCCCTCGATCAACGTTTACACGTTTAACGCTGCACGTCCTCACTAACGGTCGCACTCCCCCATGACGATGTCGTAGGTGCCGAAGATCGTCACGATGTCGGCGATGAGGTAGCCGCGCGCCATGTGGTCGAACGCGCCCAGATGAACGAACGAGGGCGAGCGGATCTTCAGCCGGTAGGGCTTGGGCCCGCCGTCGCTCACGATGAAGAAGCCGAGCTCGCCCTTCGGTGCCTCGGAGGCGCAGTAAGTCTCACCCTGGGGCGGCTTGAAGCCCTGCGTGAAGATGATGAAGTGGTGGATCAGGCTCTCCATGTCCCGCATCACCTTCTGCTTGGGCGGGGGAATGATCTGCGGCGCGTCGGCGATGATCGGCCCATCCGGCAGCTGCGCGAGGCACTGGCGGATGATCCTGGCGCTCTGCCGCATCTCCTCCAGGCGCACCCAGTAGCGGTCGTAGGTGTCGCCGTTCTTGCCGACGGGGACCTCCCACTCGACCTTGTCGTAGGCGCCGTAGGGCTCCGCCTTGCGGACGTCGTAGGCCACGCCCGACCCGCGCAGCACTGGCCCGGTGCAGCCGAAGTTGATCGCGTCCTGGGCGGAGATCACGGCGACGTTCTTGGTCCGCGCCAGCCAGATGCGGTTGGTGAGGAGCAGCTCGTCGTACTCGTGCAGGTGCGCGGGGAACGTGTCCAGGAAGGCGCCGAGCCGCTGAACGAGGTCCGGCGTGAAGTCGGAGTCCACGCCGCCGATCCGGTAGTAGTTCAGCGTCAGCCGCGCTCCGCAGAGCTTCTCGAAGAGATCCAGCAGGACCTCGCGCTCGCGGAACGTCCAGAAGAACACCGTCATGGCGCCGATGTCGAGCGCCTGGGTCCCGAGCCAGAACAGGTGCCCGATGATCCGCTGCATCTCGGCGACGACCGTCCGGATGTACTCGGCGCGCGGCGGTGCCGTGAGGTTGAGCAGCTTTTCCACGGCCCGCACGTAAGCGTAGTTGTTCGTCATCGAGCAGACGTAATCCAGGCGGTCGGTATGGGGGATGATCTGCTGGTAGGCCAGACCCTCGGACAGCTTCTCGACGCCGCGATGCAGGTAGCCGAGGTCCGGCGTGGCTTTCACGATGCGCTCGCCCTCGAGCTCCAGCACCATGCGGAGCACCCCGTGCGTGGCCGGGTGCTGCGGGCCCATGTTGAGCAGCAGTTCCTCCTGGCGCCGGACCGCCTTGGTGTCCTGCGGCAGGCCCTCGGCTTCTTTCAGGAAGGGCCGGTGCTGGTCTTCGGGAATTTCCGAGGCCAGCGGCGCGGCCGGCTCGTCGAGCCGCGGAAGAAACGGGAAGGTGCTGCGCCAGCCCCGGCCCTCCGTCGGGAAGTCCTTGCGCAGCGGATAGCCTTCGTCGTAGTCCTCCGGCAGGAGAATGCGGCGCAGGTCCGGATGGCCGGCGAACGTGACGCCCATGAGGTCGTAGACCTCGCGCTCCAGGAAATTGGCGCCCTTCCAGACCGTGGTGACGGTCGGAATGGTCGGGTCGTCTTCCGGAAGCCGCGCCTTGAGCCGGAGCCGGTGGTTGCGCGGGAGCGACTTCAGCAGGTAGATGACCTCGAACCGGTCTTCATCCTCGGGGTAGTCCACCGCGAGCACGTCCGAGAGCATGTCGAAGGAAGTCTCGGGGTCGTCGTGAAGAAAGCGGGCGATCTCGGGGACGGCCGCCGGCTTGACCTGCGCGACGAGGTCCTTGTAGGGGCCCTCCTCGCGGACCGCCAGCACCGCATCGGGGAACCGTTCCTTCAACTTGGTCAGTAGCGTATGCATCGTAGCTTGTCGTTATACGTTATTCGTTAAACGTCAAACGGTCTTGTTGCCTCTTCAAGCATTCACGAATAACGATTAACGTTTAACGGTTCACCTCACCAAAATTTTCTCATGCATCATTTTCCGCTGGAGCTGGATCAGGCCGTCCAGGAGCGCCTCGGGGCGCGGGGGGCAGCCGGGCACGTAGACGTCCACCGGCACGATCTGGTCCACCCCCTGGACGACGCTGTACGAGTTATAGTGGTTGCCGGACGTCGCGCAGGAGCCCATGGAGATGACGTAGCGGGGCTCCGGCATCTGGTCGTAGATGCGCCGGATCACCGGCGCCATCTTCCGGCAGACGGTGCCGGCGACGATCATCAGGTCGGACTGGCGGGGCGAGGCCCGAAAGACGCCCGCGCCGAAGCGGTCGATGTCGTAGCGCGACGACACCGTGGCGATCATCTCGATGGCGCAACAGGCGAGCCCGAAGGTCATCGGCCACAGTGAGCCTTTCCGGCACCAGTTGATGGCGGCGTCCAGGGTGGTCGTGATGACATTGTCGTCGAGAGTGTTTGAGATCAGTCCCATTCCAGCGCCCCTTTTTTCCAGGCGTAGAAGTAGCCCACGAGCAGGATGACGATGAACAGCAGCATTTCGACCAGGCCGAAGAGGCCGAGCTGATTGAAGACCACGGCCCAGGGAAAGATGAAGACGGTCTCGATGTCGAAGATCACGAACAGCATCGCGATGATATAGTAACGCATCGGGATGTTCGTGCGCGCGTCGTGGAACACCGGCGCGCCGCTCTCGTAGGGGGCCAGCTTGGCCTTGTAGGGAAGGGAGGGGCGGACGAGATAGCCGGCCGCGATGGACACGATGCCGAAGCCGGCCGCGACCACCATGAAGATCAGAACCGGCAGGTAATTGGCGGGCACCAGATCCGGCGTCATCGGGCGGCGGCCTCCATCGGGCGGCTCTCGGTTCGACTCGCGTGCAAAGCGTCCGGGAAGAACGGCCGAGACCGCAGGCCGTCCAGGTGGGGCGCGGGCATCCCCTTGTGCTGCACCAGGACCTTGTAGGTGGAGCCCATGCCGTCGGGCTTCAACAGATTGCGCATCGCGACCGATTCGGGCGATTCGGGATCGAGACCTTCAAAAGCCGACTCGATGCCGAGGCCCATCAGGAAGTGCAACTGGTTCGTAAAGCCGGTCTCCTCGAGCCCGGCGTCCCGACCGGCCAGCGCCAGACTCGTGAAGTCCACGTGCGCGGTTATGTCTTGAAGGCCGATGCGCAGATACGGCGTCTCGGAAACGCGGTGGCGGTAATAGCAGAGCAGCGTGCCGGTCTTTCTGGACGCCGCGTACAGGTCGGCGGCGGGATGGCCGTAGTCGATCGTCAGGACGAGACCCCGCCGCAAGGCGGCGCCCACCTGCCGGATCCAGCCGAGCGCCGGCAGATTCACTTCGGCCCGCTGGCCGACTTCAAGGACGATCCCGATGCGCTCGAAATAGGCTTCCAGCGCTGAAGAAAACGGCGGCGCCTCGATTTCAAGGAAGCGGCTCCCATCCCATCCGACGTAGATCTCCCGTAAGCCCAGGGGCCGCATGACCACGCGGTGTACCGGAAAGGCGTCCACCAGTTCGTTGGATAAGAAGACGCCTCTCACCGAACCGGCGGCGAACGCGTTCAGATCCGGCGCCCAGGTGATGCGAGCGTTCTCGTCCAGGAGCGGGCGCAGATGCTTTTGTTGCGCCGCGATCATGACGGGACTGCGCTCAATCAAGGTGTAGCGGATGCGGGAGAGAAACGCGGGGTTCTCGCGCCGATAGGAGTCGAGCAGGTGCCTGGCCAGGAGCCCTTTGCCGGCCCCCATCTCCACGACCGTGAAGTCGCCGGAACCCATACTCTCCGCCGCCTGCGCGACCTGACGGCCGACCAACTCGGCGAAGACGGGATGCACGTCGAGGCTGGTGTAGTAGTCGCCTTCGCGCCCGATGCGGAGACCGGGGGTCATGTAATAGCCAAAATCAGGATCGTAGAGCGCGGCCTCCATGAAGCCGGCAAAGGAGAGGGGCCCGTCCCGCTTGATGCGGGCGACCAGCTTGTCGACAAGCCCGGGATGACCGAGTTCCACCAAGGCGATCCTCCGCAACGCGAGCCAAAACCGTCTCAAAAGAGAGGCGTAACGATAGCCTAGGTCTTCCGGTTAGTCAAGCCGGAAGACATCGTCCGAACAAGGGGTTGGAGCTGAAATACCTACTGAAAAAATCAGATGGTCGGGTTGTTTCTGCCGAACTCCGGATACATCCTGTTCAGGCATTCCGGGCAAATGCTGTGGCTGAAGTCGGCATTCGAATGCTCGCTGACGTAGACCTCCACCATGTGCCAGCCCCCCTCGTCATCACGGATCTTCTTGCAATGGGAGCAGATGGGAAGTAGTCCGCGCAGGACTTTGATGTTGGCCGCCGCGTCCTGAAGCTCGGCGATCAGGCGCGCGCGCTCCTTTAGCGCCTGCCTGCTCTCGTTGATTTCGAATGTGAGATCTTCGTTGAGCCGTTCCGCATGCCCCTTCGCGGCGGCGAGGTAGGCAACCAGGTCCCGGTTCTCAAACCGCAGATTCAGGGACGTGATGATCATCTGGTGCAAGGTGCGTGCGATAAAGACCATGAGGATGATGTAGAGGGCCGTCATCCCGCCCATGACAAGATGGAGGTCGTCACCTTGAGCTAGAAACTGAATAGCGAGCGGAACAAGGGCGGGCGCGGCAAACAAGAGAAATCCGGTCATCACGGCGGAGCAGGCCGCCACGGATCCGGCCGTCATGCCGGCCAGCACGAAGGCGATAAACAGTTGCATGGGGAGCGACCCCGCGGGAAACAGGAAGATCCCAACGGAGCCCCAGCCGATTCCTGCGAGCGCGATTCCGATGAGATACCAGGTTTCCCATGGGGAGTCCTCGATGGGTGATGGCGGCGTGCGCCGGTACTTGTACGTCAACCAGAGGCGAACCATGGAGAGCATAATCATGTAAATCAACCACGCGACGAGGGCCGCATGCCGGACCTCGTTCCAGAGGATGAACACGAGGATCGGCGCGTTCACCAGCGTGGCCGTGATGGCCATGGGCGCCTTGGCGTAGAGCAGCTTCACCTGCTCCGCCTGGACCATCCGGCTCCGCTCGCCCATGGATTGGACTTCCCCCCTTAAGGCTGGCCTGCGATGCAAAGGCGGTTCCGGCCCCCCGCCTTGGCCCGGTACATGGCCTCGTCGGCCTTGCGGACGAGGTCTTCCTTCGTCTGCGCGTGGTCGGGGAACCCGGCGACGCCGATGCTGGGGCTCAGGTGCACGTTGATCCCCGCGTCCTGCAGGAACACGTGGGCGCCCACCTCGGAATGCAACCGCTCGGCCACCATCTTGGCGGTGGCGACGGTGGTCTCCGGCAGGATGACCACGAACTCGTCCCCGCCGTAGCGGGCCAGGATGTCGACGTCCCGGACGCTCGCCGCCATGATCTTCGCCACTTCGGCCAGGCATTGGCTGCCCAGCAGGTGCCCGTAACAGTCATTGATCGTCTTGAAGTGGTCGAGGTCCAGAAAGATCAGCGCCATGATGGACCCGTAACGCCGGCAGCGGCGGACTTCCCGGTCCAGGGCTTGCTCCAGGTAGCGGGAGTTGTAGAGCTTGGTCAGCTCGTCGATGACGCCGAGGCTGGCCGCCTGTTCGTGCAGGGTCGCCCGCTCCAGCGCGATGGAGGCCTGCTCGGACAGATGCGTGAGGAAACGCAGGTCCTGCCGGTCGAACGGCTTGCCGACCTTGTTCATCATCTCCAAGACCGCCACGGGACGCTTCTTGCTGAAGATCGGAACGCAGAGGACCGACCGCGTGACGAACTTGGTCGCCCGGTCGATGTCCGCAAGGAACCGCCGGTCCCTGCCGACGTCGGCGACCATTGCGGGCCTGCCGTGCTGGGCGACCCACCCGACGATGCCCTGTCCCGGCTTGATGCGCTGCCCTTTGAGCCGCCGGGCCTTGGGGCCGCCGACCATGTCGAAGACCAGTTCTTGGGTGGAGGCGTCGATCAGGAAGAGCGACCAAGCTTCGCACCGGATCATCGTCTTGGCCTTGTCGAAAATGATGCGCAGCACGGACTTGGGCTCGCGCGCCGACGCCAGGGCATGGGTCGTGTCGACGAGAAAGCGCAGCTCGCGGACGAGCGCCAGCATGCGGGCCTGCACGCCGGCGGAAGGCTTGCGGGTCGGACGGCGGCGGCTGGCGCGGGACTTCGTGCTTGACGGCATGGGGGCTTCCGGCGCGCGATCAGGCTCCGTGGCACTTCTTGTATTTCTTCCCGCTCCCGCAAGGGCAGGGATCGTTGCGCCCGACTTTGTCCCCGCTCCGGCGGATGGTCTTGTCCGCGCTCCCCTCGGCGGCCTGCTCGCCGCGGTTCAGCGTGAGGGCCGGCGGCCGGCGCGGCCGCTCCATGGCGGCGGGCGGCTGCTCCCCCTGGACGACCTGGACGCGGAACAGGTGCTCCAGGACGTCCTGCTTGCACCGGTCCATCATCGCGGCGAACATGTCGAAGCCTTCCCGCTTGTACTCGATCAGCGGGTCCTTCTGGCCGTAGCCGCGGAGCCCGATGCCCTCCCGCAGGCTGTCCATGGCGAGCAGGTGGTCTTTCCAGAGGGTGTCGATCGTCCGGAGCATCACCATCTTTTCCAGGTACCGCAGCAGGTCCGGGCCCAACTCCTTTTCCTTCGCCTCGTACGCCG
>Ga0114945_10000057_pt1 | contig 60097 bp, 61 predicted proteins | sample OV2TP3_FD_87194 | JGI IMG/M metagenome (GOLD analysis project Ga0114945, IMG submission 87194) | Hot spring microbial communities from Beatty, Nevada to study Microbial Dark Matter (Phase II) - OV2 TP3 | ecosystem: Environmental > Aquatic > Thermal springs > Hot (42-90C) | place: USA: Beatty... | reverse complement strand
TTTCTGCCCCAGCCCTCAGGTGGAGGCTGGCGCCCTCCACGTCCGTGAAGACGCCGGTGCAGTCCACGACGGTCTCTACCTTGAGCGCCTTCCAGGGCAGTTGGGCGGGGTCTTTGATCGTGAACACCCCGATCTCCCGGCCGTCCACCACCATCGCGTTCTGGGTGTGCGACACCGTCCCCGGATATCTCCCGTGCACCGAGTCGTACTTGAGCAGATAGGCCAGCTTCCTGGCCTCCGCCTGGTTGTTGACGGCCACTACCTCGATCTGGCTGTCGGCCATGGCCGCCCGCAGCACCAGGCGTCCGATGCGTCCGAATCCGTTGATCCCCACTCTGACCGCCATGGTCCCTCCAATCTATGAAGGCAATGAGACGACTTCGAACCAGTACCGCTTCAAGATCGTCATGGCATCCACCAGACCCCTGAAATGATCCGGCTTGGTGATGTAGGAGTTTACGCCGAGCGCGTAGCAGCCCTGGACGTCCTCCTCCGTCCGCGACGTCGTCAGGATCACGACAGGGATGACCTGAAGGTCGGGGTCGGATCGGATCTCCTGGAGCGCCTCATACCCGTCCTTCCTGGGCATCCTCAGGTCGAGCAGGATCAGGGCCGGCCTCGGCGAGCAGGTCGCCAAGTATTTGCCCCGGCGGCGAAGATAGTCCAGCAGCTCCTCGCCGTCCTTGACGATTCGCAGGTCGGCGGTCAGTCCGCACTCTTTGATCGCCTCCTGCGTCAGCAGGAGATCCTCCTCATCATCCTCCGCGATCAGAATCGTACGCCTTTTATCCTTGTTCATAGGACCAGCCTTCCCGGAAAAGACTCATCCTCGGAGTCGTCCAAAAGAAACGATCCTGGCGCACAACCCCGACCGCGCCCAACAGGAACAAAAATAATTATTATGTAATTTATGACAAATATAATTTATAATGTCATTTATGTCAAGTATAATTTAATGCATTTTTTTCGAGGCGTCGAAGAGGAGGGGCCGGGAGGGGAGGGCACAAAAATAGGGGTTACACGGAGACGTGTAACCCCTCGTTTCCTTCGATACGGCGTAAACCTCAGCTCTGCTCTCTGTGGCGCGTCTCTCCCTCTTGTGGCGTCAAGAACTCTTTTCCAGGGACTGCCGGGGCGGGGCGAACCTCGAACCCTGCGCCCCCGAGACCCCTGCCAGCCGGGACACCTTCTCCAGGAGATCCTCGTTCTTGAACGGCTTTTCCAGGACCTCGTTGGCCCCTGCCTTGAGGGCCTCTTCCAGGTCCTTCTGGGGCATGGCGGAGACAACCAGTATCTTAATGTCCTTCAGACCCTCCGTGCCCCGAACGAACTTCACGACTTCAAGGCCCCCCAGACGCGGCATCTTCATGTCCAGCGTCATCACGGCGGGGGAAAAGGTCTTGACCAGAGTCCCCGCGCTGAACCCGTCCGAGGCGATCTGCGTCTCGAACCCCCCCCTTCTCAGGATGCGCTGCATGTTCCTCGCCATGAGGGGATCATCCTCGACGATCAGGACCCGGCGTGAGCGTTCCTGGAATTCCTCCGGGACAGGCATGTCGTGCTCCCTGAGGAAATTCAGGAAATCCTGGACTTCGATGCGGTTGTCCCCGCGCCCCGGGAGCTGATAGGCCTTCAGATGGCCCTGTTTGATCCAGCGGATGACCGTGCGGAAGTTGACCCCGCAATACTTGGCGATCTCGCCGGTTGTCAACGAGCGCTTTTCCAATTTCTATCTCTCCCTTGGTGAATTCTACGCCCCCATCAGATGACGAACTCCCCCTGCCTGTTTCGGGCTGAACCTCCTGCCCCCGTCCGACGGCGGTCCCCCTACCTGTATCGAGATGACTATTATACTATTTGGACAAATATACTCCATCTTTCTATTTTAGTCAAGTATATACCTCAATGTTTTTGTCGTATAACTTGACTTTTTACAGAGGGTCCGCGCCCTCACCGCTGCGCCACTACCCCTCGCAGAAACGCGCGAGCCTTCTGGCGGGCCTTCTGCCGCAGCGCCTGGAGACGCAGTTCGGAGGCGTAACGCTGCACCTTTTCAAAGCCCGCGACCAGGTCCTCCAGGTCCGCCTGCGACCCGAGGAACACCTCGTGGGGGATCGTCAGCCCCTCCCTTTCCGAAACCCGCTCGGCCACCGGGCACCTCGCGCAAAGCCCCAGCCGCTCTTCGAGGTCCCCGTCTCCCCGGACAAACTCCCGGCCCGAGACCCAGAGCGGAGAGCGATAGACGGCGGAATAGGGGGCCTGCGCCGGGATGCCTTCGGCCCTGAGCGCAGCGATCAGGACCTCCCGGGGAATCCCCTCGAACGCCCTCCGGTCGTAGCGAAGCGCGAGGGCGTACATGCCCTGGCGCGTCACGCGATCCTTGGGGGCCAGCGGAAAAATCCCCGGCACCGCCGCGATGCGTTCCCGAAAAACCCTCACGCCCTCGGCCTTCCGGGCGAGCTGATCCCCCAGCCGCTCGAGCTGGGCCAGGAGAATGGCGGCCTGGAACTCCGTGATTCGATAGTTGCCGCCGAACCCGAAGGGGTCCCCTTCCCTCCGCGGGCGCCCGCAGTTCTTCAGGCCGTAGATCCGCTGGGCCAGGGTCCCGTCGTTCGTGACCAGCGCCCCCCCCTCTCCCGAAGTGATCCCCTTGCTCTGCTGGAAACTGAAGGAGCCGATGTGGCCCAGAGTCCCGACCCCGCGGTCGCCCCAGCGAGACCCGTGCGCGTGCGCGCAATCCTCGACGACCCACAGGGAGGCGCTGCGGGCGATCTCCAATATCTCATCCATTTCGGCGACCTGGCTGTAGAGATGCACGGGGATGATCGCGCGCGCGCGCGGGGTCAGTCTCTCGCGGACCGAGGCCGGGTCGAGGCACCAGTCCTGCTCCCGGACGTCCGCAAAGACCGGGGTGGCCCCCACCTGAACGACCGCCCAGGCCGTCGCGACCCAGGTGAAGGCCGGGACGATCACCTCATCCCCCGGCCCCACGCCCAGGGCGCGCAGCGCGATCTCGAGACTGACCGAGCCGTTGGCGACGCAAAAGGCCTCTGTGGCCCCGCAGAACTCGGCGAAGCGCCTCGCAAACTCCTCCTCCCGGGGGCCGCCAAAGGACCAGCGCCCGCTCTCCAGGACCTCCAGCACAAGCTGCCGCTCCCGCTCTCCAAAGACCGGCCAGCTCGTGAACGGCTGGCGTCGAACCGGCGCTCCCCCCTTCAGGGCCAGATGGTAGGACATGTGATTCCTCCGTGCACAAGGTTGATGAAAAACTATTTATTCATAACGGAGCGCGACCTGCCCCCTGCGTTTCAGGGGAGAACGATCCAGGGCGCGGCCGACGTATCCGATCAGCAGCTTCAGGTCGCGTCGCACGCCGGCGGTGGCGGAGTAGAACGCCTCCGCCGAATACAGTTCGTCCTGGGTGGGGGCGTCCCCGCAGTGGACGGACGCCTCGGTCACGATCCCGGCCTTGGCGCGCAGGTAGAGGGCCTGCCAGTCGTGCGGAAGGCCCCTGATCTCCCCCCTCGTGCGGGGCGGCACCCCGACCAGATGCAACTCGCCCCTGGCGACGTTGACCAGAGCGGGCAGAAACCGGAGCAAGAGGTCGCGCACCCCCCCGTTCCCCCCCGGCGCAGCGTCAGGGGAGAAACTCCACAGATAGAACTCACGCCACGCGGCTTCGTCGGGCGGAGCGGGCAGACGCACAACCCCCCTCCTGTGAAGCGCAGGGCCGTTCCGCGTCAGTTTCAGGCAGAGGGCCGTGGCCAGCAGGACCGGCCACGTGAACGCGAGCAACGCGACGGCGATCACCCGCGAAAGCGCCCCGCTCAACCACTCCCGGAGGTGACTGTCGGCCACATCCCCCAGGATAAACTCGTCCGCCACGGACACCGCCGTTCCGACCCGGACGTTGATCAGGCGGTTCCTGTCCACCACGACGTCGGCCAGCTCCAGGGCCTCCCCCACATAGCTCCCCGGAAAAATGGTCGAATGCGCCACGCTGCAACGCGCGTCCAGCACGCAATCCCTGCCGACGGCGGTGTTCGGGCCGAGCTGCGCCCCGGCGCCGATCCGGCAGTTTTCGCCGATGTACACGGGCGGGACGAGCCGCGCCGTGGGATGGAGGCTGACGTTTCTGGACATCCAGATGCCCTCCTCCGTCTCCCTCCCGGTGAGCAGGAGGCCGGTGAACGCCTTGGTGAGGACACGACGGTGAGCCGTCAGCAGCGCCTCGGGGGACTGCGCGCTGAGCGGCTCCGGGACCTCCACGAACGCCCCCTTTCGGCGGGCAGCGGACGCGAGGTATGTCCCGAGCCCGTCTTCATCCGGGTCGCCCGGAATGCCCGCGACACACGGGGTGGAGAGCCGCGCCCAGCCCGTCCAGCGCGGCCAGCCCTCGGCGCGCCCGTTGGAAGCGTCGCGCCGATTGCGCCAGCAGAACAGGACCGGCCCCTCCGGGGCAGGGGGAACCTGCGCAAGCTGGACGAGTCGATCCGCGTGGACGAGCAGGAGGGGTTCCCGCCCGCCGTTGAGCCCCACGCCCCTGAGCAGCCTGTATGGCCGGGCCGGGTCTCGCGCCAGATGGAACCTGAACCGGCTGCCCCAGCGCCCCCCGTCGCCCAGCAGGTGTTCTATCTTTTCCGGCGCGTGATGCAGGACGAAATCGAACTCGGTCACGCCCTGATCCACGAGGAGCTCCACCACGTGCTGAATAAACGGGCGATCCACGAGCGGGAACAGGGGGGCGGGATATGGCTCGTCCTGTGAAAGGGGGTGGCCTGTGGCCACGACGATAGCTCTCATAGGGGTCTACCTTGCGTATAATGACGAAGTGCGAATTACGAATTACGAATTGAGTATTCGGCATTCGACCTTCGACCTTCGACCTTCGATTTGCTCCACGTCTGCCGTCTGCCGTGACCGGAGGACCCGAAACAGAAAGACCGCGTTGCCCCAGAAGTACCTTTTCCACATCCGGCCGGGCTCCTGGCAGAACCGGTAGAACCATTCGAGGCCCATCTCGCGCATCCACAGAGGGGCGCGGGGGATACGCCCGGAGTAGAAGTCGAACAGCCCCCCCACGCCGATGCCCACCCGCACCCCTGTCTGCTCGAGGTGCTGGTGGATCCACCGGTCCTGTCGGGGAGCGCCCAGGGCCACCAGCAGGACCGCGGCGCCGGACTGAGCGATTCGGCGGATGACCTCTCCCTCCTCCTCCGGGAGAAAGTAGCCGTGGTGGACCCCTGAGACGGTCACGCCAGGATAGCGCTCGGCCAGCCAGCCGCGCACGCCCTCGGCCACGCCTGGCCGGCCCCCGAGCAGGAACACCCCTCTCCCGGCCCCGGACAGCGCCTCGCAGAGCCGGGGGAAAAAGTCGGTGCCGTTGACATTCTGCCGGATGTCGAGGCCCAGCAACTTCCCGGCGAGCTTCAGGCCGATCCCGTCCGCGAGCTTCAGGTCTGCGCGGCGCAACACCCCGAGGTAATCCGGGTCGCGGCAGGCGATGTTGATGCAGTCCGCATTGACAAAGCAGACCTGGAACGGGTCGGCGTCCTCCAGCCGCTTCACAATCGCCTCCACCGCCTCGGACATCGTCAGGTTGTCGATCGGAACGCCCAGGATCGGGACGACCTTCTGAGCCGTGACGCCCCCTTCGCCATACAGGGCGGCCGGGATCGCCCGCAGCGCGATCCCCAGGTCCCCTCGGATGCTCCGGGTCTCCACGTACTCCCCGTCCGTCTCGGCCTCGCCCTCGTAGGCGATGTTCGCCCTCCGCCTGACCCACCAGAGGCAGACCAGCCCCGGCCTCACCTCATACCGCCTGCGCGCGGCCCGCTCGCGGGGGCTCAGGTCCCCGGGAGAAGTGGCGCGAGGCCCCACGAAGGACATGTCCCCCTTGAGGATGTTGAACAACACCGGCAGCCGGTGGATGCGCAACCGGGCCAGAAAACGGCCCACCCCGCTGTCCGGGAGCGCGAAGGAGTATTCGTGAAACGCCCGACACCAGCGCCCCACCCTGAGGCTGCGCTTCAATGCCCTCTCCGTCGCCCCCAGAGTCAGAAAGGCGAAGGCGAGCGCCGGGGAGAGGAGCAGGAGCAGCGCGAGCGCGACGAGGGCGTCCAGAACGCGCCTGGCGCACGAAAGCGCCCCCACGCTCAGAAGCCAGGCCCACCCCTGGAGGCGTCTCCTGAGGCGCTGATGCCAGAGGCCCCGCCTCGAAAAGCGGCGGTAGAACTCCTCCCTGGCGATCTCTGGAATGTAGCCTTGAACAGGAATGCTCGGCATGGTCATGAGGTTCAGTAGGCCCCCTTGCCCAGCAGCACGACCGGAACGGTCTTCAGGAGGAGTTTGAGGTCCAGCCAGAGACTCCGGCTTTCGATGTACTGCACGTCTAATCTCACCTGTTCGCGGAACGGAATGTCCCCGCGCCCGCTCACCTGCCAGATGCAGGTCAGGCCGGGGGTCACATCGAGCCTGCGCCGGTCCGCCAGGGTGTAGAGGGCGACCTCCCGGGGCACAGGCGGGCGAGGGCCGACCAGCGACATGTCCCCCTTGAGCACATTCCAGAGCTGCGGCAGCTCGTCGACGCTCAGCTTCCGGATGATCCGGCCGATCCAGGTCACCCTCGGGTCTCGTTTCATCTTGAAGGTGACGCCGTCCTCGTGGTGATTCTGGCCCAGCAGGGCGTCTTTCAGCTGCTCCGCATTCACCACCATGGACCGGAATTTCGGGAAGGGGAACTCCCGTCCCCAGCGCCCCACCCGGGTCTGCCAGAAGAACACCGGGCCGCCGTCGGTCAGCTTGATCAGCGCCGCAACGGCCAGGAACAGGGGCGACAGGCCGATCAGCAGGGCCGCGGCGGCGGCGATGTCGAGGGCGCGCTTCAAAACCCCGGCCCCCCCCACCACGACCCTCCAGGCATATTTCTTCCGCCAGAAGCGGAGACGGCGCGAAGACCCGCTCAGGCCCTCGCAAAACCTCCGGCTCAGCTCCTCCAGGAGCGCTGCCCGTTGAGCGTCTCCGGGCGGGGAGACGCCGGCCCCCGCCGGCGCATACAGCCTCATCCGGCTCAGTCTCTTCAGAAGCGCCGCCCGAAAGGTGTCTTCCCCTGTGGAGATGTCGATCTCCTCCGGCGCGCGGAGCCTCGCCGTCTGAGGGGCGCTGTCTCGCATTGCAACGCTGGACCCGGTCGATCTCATAGGCCTACCTTGACCTTCCTCCCGAAATGGGCCATGACGGCGGCGGACGACTCCTCCAGAGGCCCCATCCCGGACACCACGACGTCCGCGAACCGCTGCGTGGGCAGGACATATCGCTCGTTCATGGGACGCACGGTCTCCGTGTACTGGGCCAGCACGGATTCGGGGCTGCGCCCGCGCTCGCGGGTGTCGCGCGACAGACGGCGCGACAGACAGACGGCGTCTTCGACCGTCACGAACACCTTCGTGTCAAAAAGTTCTCTGATCTCTTTCCAGTACAGGGCGAACAGCCCCTCGACGATGACGAACGCGCCCGGCTCGGTCGGCTCTGTCTGAGGCGCGCGCGTGTGCGTCGAAAACAGGTACACGGGCCTGTCGACCCCTTCCCCCTGGGACAGCGCCCGCAGGTGCGCCGCGAGAAGCCCTCGATCCAGCGCCTCAGGGACGTCAAAGTTGCACTGCGCCCTCTCCTCCGGGGGGAGGTCGGACAGGTCCCGATAGTAAGCGTCCAGCGAGATGACCGCCGGGGCCGTCGCCGCCAGCAGCCTGGCCAGACGCCTGGCCAGCTCGGTCTTGCCCGAGCACGAAGGGCCTGCAATGCCGATCATGTAAGGTTCTTTGGTCATCCGCTCCGCTCCTCAATGGCCGCCCGGATCACGTCGAGCGTGCGCCTGGCCGTGGTGGACCAGCAGAACGTCTTGCTCCGTTCCAGCCCCAGCCGGACGCAACGCCGCCGCAGTTCGGCGTCCGCCAACAGGGCCCTCACGGCCCCCGCGATCTCCTCCTCCTCGTACGGGTCGAACAGGACGGCGGCGTCCCCCGCGACCTCGGGGAGGGAGGAGGTGTTCGAGCAGGCGACCGGAACGCCGCAGGCCATGGCCTCCAGCAGGGGCAGCCCAAACCCCTCGTAGAGGGAGGGAAAGACGAGGAGGTCTGCGCCGCCGTAGAGGTCGGGGAGGTCCTGCGCGGGGACAAAACCCGTGAACACGATGTCGGATGCGCAGCGAGACGCGCTCGCGGCGCGATGCACCTCATCCGCCCGCTCCCGGTCGCCCCCGGCCAGGACGAGCTGATGGGGGACAGGCTCGGAGGCCTTCAGGCGCTCGAACGCGCGGATCAGGCGCGCGTGGTTCTTGCCGGGGTGCTCGATGCGCGAGACGAACAGGACGTAGGGCGGCCGCACGCCATACCTGAGGCGGACGCGGGCGGCGGCCCTCTCCGGGTCGCGCGGGAAGTAGCGCCCGCCGTCCACCGCATTGGGGATCACGCTGACCCGCCCCTCGGGCACGCGGGCGTATTCAACCACATCCCTCTTGCTGCTCTCGCTCACGGTGATCACCCTGGAGAACCGCCGGATCAGCGCCGGAAGCACGCGGGTGATGTAGAACATCCGGGCCGGGTCGTACTTGTCCTGCACGTGGAGGCTCGAAAAATCGTGCACCGTGCCCACCGTGGGACACGGGGCGAAGGCCGGGGCCCTCCGGTTGCCCGCCGGGAGAAACAGCGCGTCATACCCCCTCCTCCGGCACCACCCCGGCAGGGCGACCTGGTGCCAGGCCACGTTGAGGACCGGGCTGCGCAGGCCGTTGCCGAAGCCGAGGGAGGGCATTCGAGCCGGGTCCGGCGCGAACAGGTCCCTTTCGCGCTCGTGCACGAGCACCTCAAAGCTGCACCCGTTCTGAAGAGAGGCGAATTCCCGGAGCAGGTGGATGATGTACTGACTGATGCCGGACTGTCCGCCGTCTCCGCCAAAGGTCGTGATTCCGATCTTCATCTCGTCTCCCGCTCCCGCATCGGCTCCAGTTCACTGCTCCCCTCTCCGCACAGGTGCGACTCCAGCCGGTCGAGGTAGCCCTCGAACGAGTAGCGCGCCCGGGCGCTTTCGTGGGCGTTTCGGCCCAGCCTGGCCGCGAGCTCCGTGTCCGTCAGCGCCCGTTCGAGCGACCGGGCCAGGGCCGCGGTGTCCTGCTCAGGGGCCAGCAGCCCCGTCACCCCGTGCTCGAGCCAGTCCGGGATCCCCCCCACGGCGAAGGCCACGACGGCGCGCCCGTGACGCATGGCCTCGATGCCGACCATCCCGAACGGCTCGGGCCAGCGCGACGGCACGGCCACGACCTTTGCCCAGGAGTACAGCGTCCCAAGACCCTCGTGCCCCACCCAGCCCAGGAACCGCACCCTGTCGGCCAGCCCGAGGCCCTGGCAGAGGGCCTCCAGCTCGCGCCGGGCGTTCCCCTCCCCCGCGATGAGGGCCGTGAAATCGCACGACACCTGCCGCATCGCGTGGAGGAGCAGGTCCACGCCCTTGCCCCGGATGAGCTGTCCGACGTACAGGATTCGGGGCTCGCCCGGAACGGGCGACAGGCCCCGTTCCTCCAGCCGGACGACAGGGGGGAGGATGCGCACCTTCTCCGGCGGAAACCCGTTCTGCAGGAGTTCCTCTTTCATGAACTGGCTCCCCACCAGGACCCTGTCCAGGGCGTGGTTTCGGCGCATCTCCCGGACCTGGCGGCCGATGCGGGCCAGGGTAAAACCGGCCCACGACGCGCGGTCCCTCCTCAGGAACGCCCCATCCGCCCAGCACCGCCACCCGGCCCTGTGGCGGCAGACGCGCCCGCTCAGCGCGAAATACTTGTGCCGCCTCGGGCAGCAGAGGTCGTGATCGTGCACCATCCGAACGGCGCGCGCCCCCGGCAGGGGATGGGGGGGCAGCCCGGGGACCTTGTGAAAATAGACGACGTCCGGGCCGACGCGGCGCAGGACCTCCTCGAAGGGGTGGCCCGCCCGGCCGGGACTCAGTTCAGAGCACCTGAAACACCCCTCAAACAGGGCGGCGTACCCGTCCGGGTCTCGCTCCGTCACGTCTCCGTAGGCCAGGGCGCAGGCGTGCCCCCGGCCGCGAAGCCCCTTTGCGGAGTCCGCCACGTTCTGCTCCACCCCCCCGAAATAGCCGCACTTCTCATGGACGAACAGGATTTTCACGCACGACCTCCTCGTAGATGCCCGCCAGACGCCCTGTGATCCTGTCCCATCCGTATTGCCTCCGGGCCTTTTCCCTTCCCGTGTCGGCCAGCGCCCGCATCCGCTCGCGGTTCTCCATCAGTCCGCGGAACGCCCGCAGAAATTCCCCCTCGTCGTTGGGCCTGAACAGGACGCCGTCTCGCCCCTCCGACACAAAGGAGGGGATGCCCCCCACCCGGCTGGCGATGACGGGCAGCCCGGCGGCCCACGCCTCCAGGATCACGATGCCGAAGGGTTCGTGGACCGAGGGGAGCAGGAACACGTCCGCCGCGTGGTAGGCGTCCACCAGCTCCTGGCTGGCGGCGTCCAGCCCCCGGATGATCGTGACGTGGCGCTCCATCCCCCCGTCCTGGACCGCGCGCGCGAGCTGGTCGTGGTAGGCGTCGTTCGTCACGTGTCCGATGAGCACGAGGTGCGCATCGGGGTCCTGCGCGAGGAGTTCGGGCAGGGCCCGGACGGCGAAGAGCTGATTCTTCTGAGGATCGATCCGCCCCACGGTCAGCGCGACGCGGGCCTGCGGGGGGATGCCCCGGCGGCGGCGAAAGCCCGGCCCATCTCCGCGCGCAAACCGCTCCGCATCCACTCCGTTGGGCAGGTGGAGGACCCGCTTCTGCGGGAAGCGACGCTGCGTCTGGAGGCACTCCTCCTGTCCCACGCAGAGAATGGCGGCCGCGTCGTCTAACACCCGGCGAGAGCCGACCCACCAGCCGAGGGCCTTGCCCCACTCGAAGGCCCCGTCCGTGGGGGCCGCCCAGGCGCGGGCCTCCCCGGCGGGCACGTCGTAGACCCCTCCGTGCAGCGAAACCACGTAGGGGATGCGCCTCTTCAAGGCCACGTGACGCCCGATGCCGCCCGTCCGCTTCGCCGTGTGCAGATGGATCAGGTCGAGCGCCGGGTATCGCCTCAACGCCTTCATGAGCGCAAAGGAGAAGAGGTTCCCGCCCTTCAGGTCGAGCTGCCGTCGAGCCCCGTCCCGAAGCCCCCAGTAGGGATAGAAATAGGAGACGCGGCTCACGCGGACGCCGCCGATCAGCTCGGCGTCCCGGTCGGCCAGGGCGCTGGGGCAGACGATCTCCGTGTGATACCCCATCCCCAGCAGACGCCGGCTGGTCTCCAGGATGACCGTCTCCGTCCCCCCCCAGTCGCTTTTGACGAAGCGCCTCGGCACTTGCACGATGTTCATATCCTTCACCGACGAAACGCAACCCGCAGGTCTCAAAAAGACGCCCTGAGACGTTTGTATAACCCGACCTCTTCCCTCTTCAGGACCCTGCCGGTCTTCTGAAGCTCCTCGAATGCCCCGGCCTCCAGCACGACTATCCCCACCCTCCTGTACCAGACGCCCCCCTCACAGATGTATCCGGCCCTCCCCAGCGCCTCTTCGGGGATCTCCTGAAAACAGTTCTCCAGGGCGGCCGTCATCTGCTCGATCCGTTCGTAGTAAGGGACAAAGTGCTTCATCCCCCGCAGGACGACCTCCCGCAGCTCCTCCGGCCTCACTGCCTCGAGGTGATCCTCCTGCGTCACCTCTCGCACCACCAGCACCCACCCCTCCTCCGGGGTCGGGCGCGCCTCGACCTCAAAGGCGCGGTGCGGCGGCCCCTCCGCCACCACCTCGTGGGCCAGGCCGTCGGGGCGGGGCGACAGGAGGTCCTCCACCTCGCGCCCCTCGATGCGAGAGACCACGTCTCCCACCCTCGCCCCCGCCAGCGCGCGCAGATACTCCTGCCCCGCCGAATTGGCCAGGACCACCCGCCGCTCCCTGTCCAGCAGACAGACCCCCTCGGGCAGGCGCTCCACCAGGCCCCGCAGCCGCTCCTCGCTCTCCCGCAAGGCCCGCGCCATCTTGTAGTACTCGGCGGCCCTCTGGACGGTGGCCCTCAGCTCCATCACGTCCCACGGCTTGGCCACGTAGGCGTAGATCTGGGCGGAGTTGACCGCCCGCGTCACCGCGTCCAGGTCCGCGTACCCCGTGATCAGCACCCGCGTCGCCCCGCAGACCTCCCTGGCCCGGCTCAAAAGCTGGTCCCCGCTCAGCCCCGGCATCCGCTGGTCGGACAGGATCACGGCCACCTCCTGCTCCCTTAGCACGCGCAGGGCCCCCCTGGCGTCCGTGGTGGTCAGCACCTCGAACTCGTCCTCTAACAGGTCCTCGATAGAGGAGAGGACCCGGGGCTCGTCGTCCACCACCAGAACCCTTCTGGACTCGCTCTGCCCCTGCACGGCTTGCCCCCTCTCTCACGGGTGGCACAGGCCACCGGCCTGTGATAGAGCCTGTGCATGCCCAGGCGAGCCGCCTGGGCCACTCCTGTTCGTGGATCACTTTGATAGACCACCGGCCCCGACAGGTCTGAATAAAAAACCTGAGATCTGCCTGACGGCCGTGATCACGTCCCTGGCCAGCCTTCTCCAGTGGCCTCGAACCCACCTCCCCACGTGCAGATAGCAACAGACCCTCTCGCGCCAGCTCAGCGGGGCCTTCCGGATGGATCGGAGACAGCCGTGAAAAATCCTCCATTCCGGGAACATCACCCGCCCCTCCTGGCTCGGGTCGAACCAGACCGTGCGCAGATGGTTGGTGGGAAGGGCCTTGACGGACTGTTGCGGATGCCTCCTGGCGAAAAAGAGGTATTCCGGGACCTCCTGGAACCGGCCGTGAAGGGCGAGTTCACCCAGCAGGACCCTGTCCGACGCCGCATAGTGGCCCATCAGCGACGTCCGCTTCAGGGTGCTCGCGCGGATCACCCCGAAGATCTCATAGCACCGGTGCCAGACCAGGATCGGACCCCGAAAGCGCTCCTGCGGGTCCGGGGAGTCGGTGTTCAGCTTGACGTCGTAGTCCTCCAGGACCGCCCCGCGTTCATCGATGACCCTGGCCCTGGGGTAGCACAGGACCACGGAGGCATCCCGATCGAGCGCCTCCACGCACCTGGCCAGAAAGTCCGGGGCGCACAGGTCGTCGTGGGCGGCCCACTTGAAATATTTGCCCGACGACAGCTCAAAGACGCGATTAAAATTTCTGGCGGCCCCCAGGTTCTTCTCGCTCCGGTAATAGCGGATGCGCCGGTCCCGGGCCGCATAGGCCCCGCAGATCTCCCCGGTCCCGTCCGTGGAGGCGTTGTCCGAGAGGATCAGCTCGAAGTCCGAATACGTCTGGGCCAGGATCGAGTCCAGCGCCTCTCCGAGATAGTTCGCCCCGTTGAACACGGGCAAGCCGATGCTGACCCCAGGCATGTCGCCGCCGCGCCTCCTCCCGTTCGGGATGATCGCCATAACGTGACAATTAGATAATTTATGACAAATATAACTTATTGCCCCGTCGCCGTCAAGTATATTTTTATGGATTTTTCGATTCTATTCGATCTGGTGGGAGTTGTAGGAGGGCGGTGGAACGCGACCTCATGGGAGCGTTTGGGGTTGTGGAACCGGTGATCGCCCATAGGGAAGGGGAAAGAGGCAAACGCGAAGAGCTACCCTAAACCGTGATCACCTCCGGGGAGAGGCCCATCTGACGGAGGTCCCACAGGATCTCCTCCCGATACATCGGGTTCATCGCGATAACCACATCCGGCCTGTACTCCCGCAAAAAGCATGGCGACACGATCTCCTGTCCGGTCCCGGTCATATAAGTCCCTTTTCTATAGGGGTTTATATCCACCACATACGCCACCTCGTCCCGGACACCGAGCGTCGTCAGGAAGGCCACCCCCTTCGAGCCTGAGCCCCAGAGGACCGCGCGACGTCCCTCCTGCCGGATCTGACGCAGGACGCCCCTCCAGGCGTCTAACCTGCGCCGGATGTCCCCGGAAAAACGGGCCACGTCGCGGGCCAGGGCCTCTCTGTCCTCCTCCTGAACCCCGGAGCAGGCGCCGTCGCCCGGCCTCCCCTCGATCATCAGGTACTGATCGCCATAGGCCCTCTCCAGGGCGAGGACGTCGAAGCCGCATCCCCGGAACAGGCGGGCCAGCGAACCGGGGCTGAAGTAGGAACAGTGCTCGTAGTAGATGTCCCAGAAGGCCCCCTCCCGAAGAATGCGCGTGACGTCCGGGACCTGAAAAAAAAGGACCGTGTCTCGCCTGTCTCCGATCGAACGCCGGAGGAGACTGACCAGCTCGGCCGGGCGCGGGATGTGCTCCAGCGTCATCTTGCAGCAGATCAGGTCCCCTCGATGATGGGCATATTTCTCCGAATAGAAGTCCTTGATAAAGGTGATCTGACCTTTCGCCTCGCTCCGGTTGCGTTCGCTGACGTAGGCCGGGTCAAACCCGACCCCGCGGTTCCCCCCCAGCTCGCACAGCAGCGTCAGAAACTCCCCCTTGCCGCAGCCGATCTCGACGATCTCCTTGCCGCGCAGGTCGTGCCGCTCAATCAGACGGCCTGCCAGGTCCCGATGAAAGGCGTTGAACGTGGGAGAGAACCCCTGAGTCTCCTCGTAGCGGGAGGAGTATTCGGGCATCTCGGGGTCGAACGCCACGTTGAAGATGAAACCGCACCCCCGGCAAAACCCCAGCACGATGTCTCCCCTGGGGTAGTCGAGGGCCGCCGCCTGCGTCGGCATGAGCAGGACGCTGTGCGCGGGGACCTGCTCGACCTCGTAGAAGGTCGAGACATCGGCCGCGCCGCAGCTCGGGCAGAGATGCCCCCTGCGGACAGATTCTCTCGGCAGGTCAGCGCCCTCCGGCAAGGGCCGTTCTGATTCCATAACCTTCCTTCGCGAGTTCAAATGGGCCTGCGCTGGACACAGGCCGCGCCTCGACCTCTCGACCCGGACTGTCCAATGCCTCAATGAGGACAGGGCCAAAATCGACCTGAGCGTGATAGGCGATCAGGGCGACGCCGTATTCTCCGGGGGGGAGCGGAGCCCCCTCCGTGTCCGTCACCTCGATCCACGCGTCAGGAGCAGCCTCCCCCTCCGGCCACCACCTGACACGCTGCCGGTGACAGACGTGCCGCCCGGCGGCGTCCCGCTCCGGCCAGCACTCCATCTCGATGGAGTACCGGACGCCCGCCCGGAGGTCCAGGTTGCGGTAGGAGTTGACCCATTTCGGCGGATCATCCCCATATTTATAGGAGAACTCGCTCCCCACGCCCTCGTAGCGGTTCCAGTACCACGTCAGGCCGAAGCTCCAGCCGCGTCGCAGGCGGACGCCCACATCGTCGGGGCGTCCGCCCCACATGGACAGGACGCCAAAGCCGTAGGCGTTGCTGTAATCCACCTTTTCCCGGAAGATGACGTCCGTCACGACCCGGCGCCCCCCGGAGAAGGCCCCGGCCAGGATCAGGATCCGGTCGTAGCCCTCGAAACCGGGCCTGGGGCGCACGCGCCGCTCCCCGCCGGACGTGAGGACCTCCCAGCGGCCGTCCTCGACCTCAAGGGCGTCGCTCGCCCAGTCCAGGCGGACGGGCAGGCGGATGGGGGCGGGGTCATACCTGAACTGCAACGTCCTGACATCGGGCCGGCGTCCACGGGAGGCGGCCTCAATCGTGAGCGTGTTCAGGCCCGGCAGGAGGGCCTCATCGCTCAGTTCGACGGCAAAAAGCGGGGGAGGTACTCTTGGCCCCCCCCTCCCAGCCTCCATCCACGGACCCTCATTGAGCCGGTACTTCACGTCTCCGGTGAGACGCCTCGCCAGAAATCCGGGCAGCGGCGAGGCGGAGCCGCAGACGTTGACGGTGAAGCTCCCGTGGCGGCGGGAGAAGGCGTCCGGCAGGTTGAAGACCTCGATGAGGGGGGCACTGGCATACCACCCATAGCCGGATAAGACACCGGCGCCGGCCAGAACGGCCAGGAGGAGAAGCGCGCGGACCGCACGTCTGCCGATAAAACCCCTTTCATTCCTGATCATGTCCCGCCCTCCGCGTCTTTCAGAGACGATAATGTCGAAAAATCTCACGGTCCTGAAAAAAACAGTCCAGGAATTCCCCGTTCGAGACGTCGCCCAGCGTCTGCCAGCGGGGGTCCGGCGCGAGCATCTGGGACCGATGCCGGGCCAGCGCCGCGCGTTTGAGCGCCAAAACATCCCCTATGTAAACGCATCGCCTGAAATCCCTCAGCAGGCGCAGGCCCGAAACGAGGCTGTTTCGAGAGACCTTCGCCATCTCCCTGGGGCCGCGCGCCGGCGCGCTGACCCAGGGCCAGTGCCCCCAGAACCAGATCGGGTACTCGTAGACCGCCACGCCCCTCCCGCACGCCCGCAGCGCGGACAGGACGATTCGATGGGTCGCGACATGGTCCGGCGGGGACTCCCTGTGGTAAGGGACGAAGACCTCGTCGGGCCGCTCGCGCCGGAGGACCTCCGCCACGCGAGAAATGGCCTGGCCCTGATGCTCGCTCAGCCTCCCATCCTCGAACCCCAGAAAGACGACCCCGTCCTCCGCCACCCCGAGCGTTCGACTCGCGGCCAGGGCCTCGCCCGCGCGGATGGACCTCAATTCGTCTTCCGAGATGAGATGCCTGTGCGAGCGCCCCCCGTCCGTCATAAAGACGATCTTGACCGCCGCCCCGGCCCGCCTCTTCTGGATGATCGTCCCGCCGCAGCCGAGCGTCTCATCGTCCGGGTGCGGCGAGAAGACGACGGCGGACCGCCCCAGGTCGCCCCCGCAGGGCTCGCTCGCGAAATGGCCCATCAGGCGTCTAAAAAACGGACGCGCCAGGCCTTTTAGGCATAAACCGTTCATCGTGCCCACAAATGGTCTTGTAGTGATGCCACAGGCGGTCGGCGACCGCCTCCCAGGAATACCGCTCAACCGCTCGCCGACGCGCGGCCTCTCCCATCGACCTCCTGAGGCCGTCGTCATCGAGGAGGCGGAGGATCGCCCCGGCCAGCGCGGAGGCATCTCCCGGCTCCACCAGCAGGCCGGTCTTGCCGTCCTCGACGACCTCGGCAACGCCCCCGACCCGCGTGGCCACGGCCGGAACCCCCGTGGACATGGCCTCCACGAGGCTCATCCCGAACGCCTCGCTCAACGAGGGGTTGATCAGCACGTCCGCATTTCGGTAGTGGTCGCTCAACCTCGAATGTGCGACCTGGCCTTTAAAGGACACCCGGCCCATAGCCTCAGAAGAGAGCCTGCTCTGCAGCAGCGAAAAGTAGTCCCCCTGATAGAAGGACGCCAGGCCGGAGACCCTGGGGTCATCGGCCAGCCCGACGATGAACTCGATGGGGGCCGCCCCCTGCGGGCCCACGACCTCGAGCCGCGCCTGGGGGCAGCGCTCAACCACCTTTTGAAAGGCGTCCAATAAGACGTGCACCCCTTTTTCCGGCGAGATCCTCCCCACGAACAGCAACCGCCTGGCGTCCCCCCCCCTCGGGTGGCCGTTCTTGCCGGAAAAGCGGTCCACATCCACGCCGTTGCAGACGGTCTGACAGCGGTCGGCGAACCGGGGGAAACGCTGGCGGATCTTTCGGGTGATGTAGTCGCTGCAGCCGACGACCAGGTCCGCCTGCCTGAGCCGCCGTTCGATCATCCGCCGGTCGAGCTGCGTCAGCCACTCGCAGTGCATGTGCAGGACGATCCTGGCGTCCGGGTTGAAGGCCCGGATCACGGGGACAAATTGGGAGAAGTTCTGCACGTGGACGACATCGCACGGCCGATCCCTCAGGTCGTTGGCCACCCGCAGGATGTATCCCAGGTAATACAGGCCGGAGGCAAAGAGGGGGCGTCTGGAGTCGTAGAGGCCTGAAAGACGCCTGAGAAGCCGGAGCAGCCGGTCGTCAGGGCGCACGGACACGCACCGGTGACGAATTCCCCCGTCCCATTCCGCGTCGCGCTGAGCGCGATCCCCTCTCGTGTAGACCGTGACGCCGCAGAATCGGGCCAGGCGGCGGGCGACCTCGTGCGTCCAGATGCCGATCGAGCTTTGAAAGGGGGGGATGATGCGGTCCAGGGGTTGGCTGACGAAAGCGATCTTCATCACACACCCGCCTCGGTTAATACCAGAGGTCTGCGGGACGACGGCTCGGGGCCTGGATGACCCCGAACCTCCTCAACAGCTCCTTCGTCGCCTCCGGAAGGCTGAGGACATACTCCCTCGCCTCCCTGCCGCGCAGGACGGTCGCCAGCCCCGGCAGGGGGATGTGGACCCCCCTGACCCGGAGCGCATAGTGTCTGCGCTTGAGAGAAAAACCGTTCCGCCGGATGGTCCCCTGAGAGGCCCTGTTGTCCCGGGTCGTGTAGACGACGGCCCTCTGAAACGCCCCGTCCCGCCGGAGGTCCTCCAGGATCCGGGCCCCCACGAAATAACAGACCCCCCGTCCCCTGAACCCCGCCGCCGTGTGGCCGTGATAGAGCCACGCCTCCCCCTTCCGGATGCGATGCCAGAGGCCGGCGGACAGCAGGTAGTGCCAGCCGCTGACCTGCACCCAGGTGAAATGGACGGCCCTTCCGTCCACCCAGGCCACGTAGCAGCGGTCCCCGCGCCTCAGCCTCGGCCTCATGGCCTGCGCGTCCATCGGACAGACCTGCTCCAGCGCCTCCGGCGCATCCTCGGAGAGGGGCTGCACCAGACACGCGCTCCGGTACCTGTCGATCCTCTCCCGGAGGCGGATTGAGGATTGTGGACCTATCCCCCCTCCACCCAACCTGTCGCTCCCATGAGGTCGCGACCCCTGCCCTCCCTTTCCTAAAGGAAAGGGGGAGGAAACCTGCTTCCCCCCTTTAGGGGGGATAAGAGGGGGGTCCGCGGAGACATCCTGCTCATACAGCAGAGTGACCTGCAACCTGGAGAGAAGCCCTTCCACCCGTTCGCTCTCCTTCAATAATAGTCGTTGCCCCTGAAATACTCCCTGTGCGCGCCGAAGGGGTCCCTCATGGCCCCGTGAAGGTCGAGAGGAGGCCCCTGCTCGGGCGCCTTCGTGAGCTCGTCTGCGACGGGCGTCTCAAAGGACCGTTGCGCTCGCCTCCTCGTGTCTCCCCCTCTCTGCAGGCCCATCTCCCTCTCGAAGGGCCGCCACGAAGCTGTCGCCTGGGGTTGCATAGCTAACCTCCTCGATGCGGACTGAAATACGACGCCTCCTCACCTGCGCTTACATCCCCCTGAGTTTCTTCCATGCGTGACCCCACCCCTTCACAAGCCTCCTCGCGGTCATTCGCAAACCCCTGCGCTGGATGACGGCGTCTCTGTTGAAGCGCTCCACAGCGCCGAACAGGTGTTTGTATTTCTCGTCTCCCCTCAAGAAATCGAACACCTGAAACCCGTTCTGGATGGCATACTGGACGCCGTACCCGCACATCCCCTTCCCCGGGCTCATCCTGGAATATTTTTCATTATGGGCTGCCAGGTAGGCGGAAAAGGTCTTCTTCTGCGGGTCCACAAAGGCCGCCAGACCCGCAACGGGCTCTCCCTTGTCCCACAGCATCCTCAACCAGAGACTCCCGTTCTCGAAGCAACGCCGGAAGAGCGTCCGGTCCCGGCTCAGGGCCTGCTCCCCCGGCCTCCATCGCAACTTCAAGAGCTGGAAGAACGCGTCCATTTGAGACTCCAGGTTGTCCGCCTGAGCGTGCACCAGCCGGAACCCGTTGCAGTTCTCAACCCGCCTGAGAAACCGGTGGATGTCCCGGCGGGTCCACCGACCCAAAAAATCCTGCGCAAACCGGTCCCAGCTTTCGGGCAGAGGGATGTAGGGACAGGGGAGGTTGTCGGAGCACCGCACGTCATAATCCCGGGGGGAAAAGCGCTTCAAAAAAAATCCAACCGGGGGTCCAGCACATCCTTCAGATGAAACCGGTCCCATTTCATTTGGCGCTGCACAAAGGCCGCGAAGGCCGAAACCGCCCTCTCCTCGTATTCGGGCAGACAGACAAACCCCGTATAATCCGCGCCGGGATTTCCCCCCATGTAGAGCTCGCGAGACCCCTCGACGCCGTATCTCCGGGCGGGGCGCACGCTGACGGGGAAAAAGGCCACGTAAGGCGCTTTGGGAGCGGGCCGGGCGGCGAGCACGCGCCAGGCGTGAGGCGTCACCTCAAACCACCCCCGCAGCCACGCCCACGACACGAAGACCTGGGCGTGGGCGTCCGCCGCATACGCAGCGTCCCAGTCAGTCCTCAGCCTATCAAACTCGTGAAGCGTATGAACAGGCGTGATCTGCATTCGTCACCCGGACCTGAGCGCAGGGCCCTCCGTCGGCCCCATCCAGCCTCCACCTGCACGGGAGAAAAATGATCCCGAATCGGCTCTCGATCCCCCTTCCCGACTTGTAAAAGTCCGACGCCTCGACGTCCAGCGTGGCGCAGTTCTGCAGGACGTCGTAGTAATGCCCCACCCTGGCCAGCCAGAGCGAGATGTAATACCTGGCCGGCATGAGATTGAGAAAGTCGACCTCCAGGTCGATGTGCCCGTCCCCCGGAGGCAGAGACGGTATCTCGACGCCCGCGCCCCACGTGTTGGCCGAGGTGATCAGGGTCCCCATGTCCGAGTGGATTTCGAGGCCGAAGTGGGGGCAGGAGACGCGCCTTTCGGCGCGATAGTGGAGCCTCACCACCAGGGACTCCCCGCTGCAGACGCACCCCTTCGGGCGCCTGTCCGGGCCGAGAAACTCGATCCCGGCGTACCGGACCTCCCCGGTCCCGGTTCGGCCCTCCACGCGGCTCAGGTCGAGCCCGGCCCCCTGCGCGCTGGCGAAAGAGGAGAGATATGCCTTGATGACCGCTCTGGCGTCCCCGTCCTGCCGCACCTGCCCATCCTCGACCCAGATGGCGCGGGAACAGAGGTTCTCCACGGCCGCCATGTTGTGGGAGACGAAGAACACGGTCCTGCCCCCGCCGCGCAGGTCGTTCATGGCCCTCAGGCACTTCTTCTGAAACCCGATGTCGCCCACCGCCAGCACCTCGTCCACCAGCAGGATGTCCGGGTTCAGGTGGGCGGCCACGGCGAACCCCAGCCGCAACCGCATCCCCGTCGAATACCGCTTGATCGGCGTGTCGATGAACTTCTCCACGTCGGCAAAGGCCACGATCTCATCCAGCCTGGCGTCGATCTCCCGCTTCTTCATGCCCAGGATGGCCCCGTTCAGGTAGATGTTTTCCCGCCCTGTCAGCTCCTCGTGAAACCCCGTGCCCACCTCCAGCAGGGAGGCGACCCGCCCGCGGGCGTCCACCCTCCCCGAGGTCGGACAGGTGATCCTGGACAGCACCTTCAGCAGGGTGCTCTTGCCCGCCCCATTCCTCCCGATGATGCCGACGACCTCGCCCGCCTCGACCTCAAAGGAGACGTCCCTCAGCGCCCAGATGACCCTCTCCTCCTCCCGCCGAAAGGGGCGCCTCACCAGGCGGACCAGCGCCTCGCGCAGGTTGACCTTCCGGTGCAGCTGTCCGATCCTGTAGCGCTTCGACAGGTTCTCCACGACCACCGAGTGCGCCATTGAAAACCCCGCCTCTCTACACGACGTCCGCAAAGGTCTGTTCTGCCCGCTTGAAATACAGCCCCCCCAGCGCAAAGACCAGCAACGCGACGGCCACCGACATCCCCACCAGCGGCCAGTCCAGCGGCCGGTCGGGGAGGAGAGAGGCCCGAAACGCCTCGATCAGGCCGCTCAACGGGTTGAGCGCCAGCCAGACCCGAAAGCGGTCGGGCACGAGGCTCGTGGGGTAGATGATGGGCGTCACGAACAGCCAGAGCTGAATGATAAAAGGGATGGCGTGTTTGACGTCCCTGTATTTCACGTTCAGCGCCGCCAGGATCATGCCGACCCCGAGGGCGAGCAGCACCAGAGGCACGACCAGCACCGGCCACAGCAGCAGCTCCCAGCTCGGCCCTATGTGATAGTAGGCCATCATCCCCAGCAGGAGGACGGAGGCGATGCCGAAGTCGACCAGCCCCCCCAGGGCCGACGAGGCCGGAATGGCCGCCCTGGGAAAGTAGACCTTCGTGATGAGATTCGCGTTCGTGACCAGGCTGTTCCCGGAAAATCGGAGGGCCTCTGAAAAGTAGACCCACGGGAGCAGGGCGCTGTAAAAAAAGATCGGATAGGGGATTCCGTCGCTCGGGATCCTGGCCAGCTTGCCGAAAAAGAGGGTGAACACGATCATCGTGAAAAAGGGCTGAATGACGGCCCACGCCGCCCCGAGCGCGGTCTGTTTGTAGCGCACCTTCACGTCGCGCCAGATCAGGAAATAGAACAGCTCCCGGTAGCGCCAGAACTCGCGAAACCACTCTCTTGTCACGGTCGTTTTCTCTCTCAGACCACGGTGGGATACGGGATAGGGATGATGAACCTGCCGCCCCCCTGCCGGTAGGCCGCCTGCTGTTGCAAGATCTCCTCCGCAAAATTCCACGCGAGAAGCAGCACAAAATCCGGCCTGTCCTCCAAAAGCCTGCCCGGCGGAGAGATGGGCAGACGGTTTCCCCCCATGTAGCGCCCGTGCTTGAACGGGTTCAGGTCCACCACATAGTCGAGCGACTCCCTGCCGATCTTGCAGTAGCTCAACATCGTCGTGGCCTTGGCCGCCGCCCCGTAGGCGGCAATTCTATTCCCCTGTCGTTTGAGGTCCCGGAGCATCTCCACCAGGGCGCTGCGCACCCTGCGCACGCGGTCGGCGAAGCGGCGATAGGTCTCGACCTGATCCATCCCGTTCGCCTCCTCCTCCCTCAAAAGCCCCCGAACCGACTCGCGGACGGCCTCGCGGCGCTCCACGAACAGGCGCAACGACCCGCCGTGTATGGGAATGAGCTGGACGTGATTGAGAAAAAGGCGATGCCTCCTGAACAACCGGTCCAGCGCGGTGGCCGAAAAATAGCAGAGGTGCTGGTGATAGATCGTGTCGAACTCGCAATGCTCGACCAGCTCCACCGCATAAGGGACCTCGATGACCGCCAGGCCGCCCTCCTTCAGGATGACCCCGATGCCCTCCACGAAGCCGTTGAGGTCCGGGACGTGCGCCAGCACGTTGTTGGCGATCACCACGTCAGCGGCCCGGCCCTCCGCCCGGAGACGCCCGGCCAGGGCCCTGTCGAAAAACGCGCAGAGCGTGGGAATTCCCGCCTTCTGAGCGGCCTGCGCCGGCCCCCTGGCCGGGTCGACCCCCAGGACCGGAATCCCCCGCCCCGCAAAGTTCCTGAGCATGTAGCCGTCGTTGCTGGCGATCTCCAGAATCAGGCTGTCCGCGCCGAGCCCCCTCGACCGGATCAACGCCTCCGCGTTCTCTCGCGAATGCATCAGGAGCGTCTGCGAGACCGAAGAAAAATAGGGATAGTCCCCCCCGAACAGGACCTCCGGGGGCACGGTCTCGGCGATCTGCAGCAGCGTGCAGCCGGGGCAGAACAGCAGATCGAGGGGGGCGGTGATCTCCGGCCCTGCCAACTGCTCTGCGGTCAGCAGGCGGTCCGCCAGCGGCGTCCGCCCAAAGGACATGACCGGTTCCAGACGACCGCCCCCGCAGGAGCGGCACGTGAAATGGGATTCGCCCATTCGTTCCCCTCCCCGTCAGAAAGTCAGCCCGAACGTCATCTTGAGGTCGGGCGTGTCCCCCACCCCGACCTTCAGCTCGGCCAGAAAGTCAGGCCCCCTCCTGAGCGGCACCTCGATGCCGAAGACAAAGTTGACCCCCACGTCGGTGTGCGTGCCGCCGAACGGCCCGCGGCGGTCGAAGACGTTGATGCCGGGTCCCCCCCCGACGTAGGGCTTCATGGGGCTTCTGGCTGCGAAGAGGTAGTTCAGCTCGGGATTCAGGGCGATCAGGGTCAGGTTGTCCCCCACGCCGACCTCGACGTTCGGCTGAAACCGAAGCTGCTGGACGATCACGGCCTGCACGTGGAACCCGAAGTGAAACTGGTCAGGGTCTATGGTCGCGCCGCCCCGCACCCCGGCCCGCACCTGGCCCCGCGCCGCCTCAGGCCAGGCCACACAGAGCATCGCCAGCAACCCGCACAACACCAACTCCTTCTTTCGCATCGTCGTCTCCTCTCTTACGCGCACCGGAACTCTGCCGTCACGCCGAGGCGCTCCGTCATCTGCCGAATCTCGCCCTGATAGACGGGATTCGTGACGATGATGACCCCCGGCCGGTAGTCCCGGAGAAATTCAGGGGGCACGATTTGCTGCCCCGTCCCGGCCACATACCTGCCCTGCTTGCGGGGGTTGACGTCCACGACGTACTCGATCGAGCGCTGGCCCTTGAGCATATTCATAAAACTGACGCCCTTGGCCCCCGCTCCCCACAGCACGGCCCGCTGCCCTGCCTGTCGAACCGTGTCCAGGTAGGATCTCCACGCCTCTATCAGGCCCCGACAGCCGTCGGCGAAGTCGCTCACGTCCCGGGCCACCCCGCTGAGGTCCCCCTTCTGCGCACCCCTCGAATCGGCGGGGCCTTCGCCCGGCAGGGCCTCGACGCGGAGGTATTGCCCCTCGTAGGTCTCGGCGAGATCGCAGACGCGGAACCCGCACAGGGCAAAGGCGCGGGCGAGCGACTCGCGGGTGAAATACGAACAGTGCTCATAAATGACATCCCACACCGAGAGGTCCCGCAGGATGAGGGATGCGTTCGGGACCTCAAAATACACGACCGTGTTTGAGCGGTCTCCGATCGCAGACCGCAGCGTCCTCAGGAAATCCGTCGGGTTGTGAACGTGCTCAAACACGTGCCGACAGCAGATCAGGTCGCCCCGATGGCCGGCGTGGCGCTCCGAGTAGAGGTCCCTGATGAGGGTCACCCTGGGGTCAGGGCGCGGAGGCTCACAGCCCGGGTCAAACCCGACGCCCCGGTTGTCGCCCAGCCCGCACAGCAGGGACAGAAAATCCCCTTTTCCGCACCCGATCTCGATCACCTCTTTGCCGTGCAGGTTGTGGCGTTCGATCAGCCGCAACGCCTCCGAACGGGCATACGCCTGGAAAAAGGGGGAAAAGTGCAGGGAGTTGTCGTACGCCGGCGTGTATTCAAGACGGGCCGGCTCAAAGGTCAGGTTGGCGATAAAACCGCAGTCGCGGCAGAACCCCAGACGAATATCCCCTCTGGGGCATCGGCGGGCCGCCTCCGGGCTGGGCCACTGAAGGCCGATCTGGGCCGGCAGGCCCGAAACCTCGAAAAACGCCGACATGCCCGAAGAGGAGCAGACCGGACACGCCTTTTCCGCCGACATGGCTTCACCCCTCAGAAGTGCGAATTAAGAACTCAGGAACTCAGGTAAACCATTCCTGATTTCCTGAGTTCCAGATTCGACCTTCAGGCGACCAGGGCGACCCGCTCGCCTTTCCAGCGCAGGCCCCTGTCCAGGCATCCGGCGCTCATCAGGCGCCGGATATGCTCGACGCGGCTGTATCGAGGCCCCTCAAAATCCTCTGTGCGCAGCCCGGCCTCCTGATAGGCCCTGTAGAGCTGTTCCGCGCCCCGCCGGGCGTCCCACTGCGGCCTGAACTCCGGCAGGGTCCGCGCCAGCTTACGGCAGTCCACCCGGTAGCAGCGCCTGTCCGGCCCTGCGCCCCTGGCGTACTCGACGCGGCAACCCGGCACCGTCTCCCGGACAATCCCGGCCAGTTCCCTGACCCGGTAGTTCTCCTCGTTGAGCCCCACGTTGAAGGCCTGATTGTGCACCCGTTCGCGGGGCGCGTGAAGGGCTGCGATGAAGGCGCGCGAGATGTCCTCGATGTGCACGACCGGACGCCAGGGCGTGCCGTCGCTTTTGAGATACACCCGGCCGGTCGTAAAGGCCCAGGCGACCAGGTTGTTGAGCACGAGGTCAAAGCGCAGGCGGGGCGAGACCCCGTAGGCGGTCGCGTTGCGGAGAAACGTCGGGCTGAACCCCCGATCCGCCATCCTGCCCACGTCTCGCTCCACCAGCGCCTTGGAGTGCCCGTAAGGCGTGACCGGATGAAACTCCGTCCGCTCGTCGGCCATCCCCTCGCCCGCCGCCCCGTAGATGCTGCAGGACGAGGAGAAGACAAAGCGCGTGACCCCCGCCGCTTTCGCCAGCCTGGCCAGGCGCACCGAGGCCGCGTGGTTGATCTCATACGTCAGGGCGGGGTCCAGATCGCCGAGGGGGTCGTTCGACAACCCGGCCAGATGCGCCACCGCCTCGAACCCGTTCAGGTCAGAGGCCCGGACATCCCGAATGTCTTTTCGGATGGAGGAGATCTCGGGGGCAGGGCATCCAAAGGTACACTGCTCGTAGAGATCACTGTCCAGCCCCACGACCTCATGCCCTTCGGACGCCAGCATAGGCGCCATAACGGTACCGATGTAGCCCCTGTGACCGGTCACAAGAATGCGCATCTTGTTCCTCCCAGACTTTCCAGGGCGCCTTGCCGCCCTCCCAGAGCGTCTCCAGCAATCGCTTGTCGCGCAACGTGTCCATGCATTGCCAGAAAGAGGTGTGCCGATAGGCCATCAGTTGCCCGTCCCTGGCCAGTCGCTCCATCGGCTCCCGCTCCCACTGCGTGTCGTCGCCGTCGATGTAATCGAGCGCCTCCGGCTCCAGGACAAAGAACGCCCCGTTGATCCACCCCTCCCGGGTCTGGGGCTTTTCGGAGAACTCCGCCACCCGGTCCCCGTCCAGGTCCAGGTGGCCGAAGCGGGCGGGCGGACGCACCGCCGTCAGGGTGGCCAGCCTCCCGTGGGCGCGATGGAAGGTCAGGAGATCGCGCAGGTTCACGTCTGAGACGCCGTCCCCCCAGGTCAGCATAAACGTCCCATCCCCCAGGTAGGGGGCCAGGCGCTTGATGCGCCCCCCTGTCAGCGTCGCGATCCCGGTGTCCACCAGTTCGACGGTCCAGTCCGGCCTGTACCCGCCGTTGAGTTCGACCTCGCCGGTCTGAAGGCGCACGGTGAGATTGCTGTTCAACGAACAGTAGTCCACCATGTACCGCTTGATGACCTCGCCCTTGTACCCGAGCGCGACCACAAACTCCCCGAAGCCGTAATGATCATAGTGCATCATGATGTGCCAGAGGATCGGTCGCCCGCCGATCTCCACCATCGGTTTCGGCTTCACCTCGGTCTCTTCGGCCAGGCGAGTGCCGACGCCCCCGGCTAAAATGGCCACCTTCATACCGCCAGCCCCCTTCTGATCTGCCGTGTCTCGTCCCCTGCCGTCTCTTGCAGGAAGGCCTCGAGGTCCTCGACGTAACGCTCCAGCGAAAACTCGCGCTCCACGACGGCCCTCGCGCGCATCGCGAGGCGTCGGCTGAGGTCCCCGTCGCGGATCAGGCGCAGGATATGCCCTGCGAGCTGCCCGGCGTCCTCCTTCTCAAAGACCAGCGCGTTCTCCCCGTCCCGGAGAAACTCCCCGTGCCCCCCGCCGGTCGTGCTGATGACAGGGGTGCCCGAGGCCATCGCCTCCAGGTGCGTCAGGCCAAAAGGCTCCTGCCACGTGGAGGGGAACACGAAGATGTCGTGCTCCCGGTAGATCCGGGCCAGCTCGGCGTGGGCCACCTTGCCGACAAAGTCGACCCTCGCGCCCCCCTGAGCGGCCTTCTCGTGGAGCTGGCTCCTGTAGGCGTCAGGCCCGTCGCCGACGACCGACACCCTCGGGGCAGGCATCCCGTTCGACGAAGAGACCATCTGGGCGGCCTCGATGAGCGTGTGCACCCCCTTGTAGGGGTGGAGCTGTCCCACGTAGAGCACGCGCGCCGGCGTCCTGACCTCGCCCGGTTCGGGCTTGGCCGGGAAATCCTTCAGGGGGATGCCGTGGTAGATGACCCTGGCGTCCTCCACCGGCACGCCCCTCGCCGTGAGATTGGTCTTGAGCAGTCGGCTGATGCACGTGGCGCTCCGGAGGGTCAGCCCTCTCAGGGTGATGTCGGGCAGGACCCTGTCGGCCACATACCGGGAGAAGGCCCGCGGCGCCAGCCTGAACCGGGCCGGCAAATACCCGGCGATGGATTCGTCATTGAGACTGTACGCGACCGGGACCCCGGAATCCTGCGCGGCGTAGGCCGGGCCGAGCGTGAGGCGCAGGAGGCTCCAGACGAAGATCACGCCGGGCCGTTCTCTGAGGATGAGGTCCATCGTGGCCCTGTAGTTCTCCCTGCCGACCCACCACCGCCTCGTCCTCATCAATTTTGCGGGCCTGCCAAAGGGCAGGTAGAGCTGGAGGACCCGGCGCACGTCCCCCGGGCGCTCGTCGGTCGCCCCCGGTATCAGGCCGTGCGTGCTCGTCAGCACGACCACCCGGTGGCCCCTCCGCTCCAGCTCACGGCACACCTGGCCGCAGGTGATCTCGTACCCCCCGAGGTAGTGAGGGGGGAAGAGGTTGGAGATGACGAGAATCTTCACAAGCCGTCTCCTGCTATTCTGCCAAGCAAGTTTTGGTAGGTTCTGTGAGTTGTGTCTCTGGCCCTCTCCCCGTCAGGCTGCGCCTGCCACCCCTCTCCCGCATGCGGGAGAGGGGAAGCCGAGCGTCAGCGAGGCGGGGTGAGGGCCTGTGCGCCAGGCGACATCATTCCATGCACAAGAATTTACTCCAGATACAAGGGGTCCACGCGGTTCAGGATCGCCCCCACGACCGGCGCCCCCGAACTCCTCAACCTGTCGAGCGCCCTTTTCAGCGCGGAGAGCGGGCAGGCCCGGCTCTGGATCACGAAGACGATCCCATCCACCCAGGGCGTCAGGGCGTCGGCGTCCGCGTAGAGCAGCGCCGGAGGGGCGTCTATCAGGACGAGGCTGAATCGCTCCGACGCCTCTTCGAGCAGCTGGCGCATGCGCCTCGATCCGATCCGATCCGGGTTCACCGCCTCCCCGGCGTGGGGCAGGCACTCCACCCCGGGCAGCGCGGTCGGCCACACGACGTCCTGGAGCTGGTCCGTCTCGGACGAGAGATAGGCCCCAAGCCCTTTGAACGTCCTCCCATCCTCCTGAATCAGATCGCAGATCGCGCCCCGGTCCTCCCGCGACCGGAGTTGCGCGTCCACCAGCAGCACCCGCTCCTCCTGCTGCCCGAAGCACCCCGCCAGGTTCGTGGCCGCCAGCGTGGCGCCCTCGCCGTGCCTCGCGCTCACCACCAGGATACGGGCCCCCTTTTTCGGCACGGCGCGGCGGATGTGGTGGGCCGCGACCTTGAACGGCTCGGCCAGCGCCGACGCCTCCCTGCCGGGAAAGAGCGGCTGGTCGGGCGACAACCTGGGGAGGACGCCGAGCACGGGGAGCGGGAGCTTCAGGGAGAGCTCGGCGCCGGATTTGATGCGGGTGTCCAGAAGCTCCAGGGCGAGGATGAGCGCAAGCCCCAGCAGGGACCCCAGGGACGCCACGCCCGCGGCCAGGATCCGGCGGTTGGAATGGGTGGGCACGGGGGGCGCCTCGGCGTTCGACACGATGCTGAAGTCCGACAACCTGGACTCGTAGGCCCTGCGCGCCTGGGCCAGCCTCTCTTCGAGGCCCTTCATCTCCCCCTCCCAGAACGTGGCCTCGCGGCTGAGCGCCACGTGCTGCCGCTGCTGCTGGGGGAGGATATCGAGCTTCGCCTTGACCTTCTGGCGCGCCTGCTCCAGGCGCTCCACCCGCTCCCTCATCAGCTTCGCGGCCTCCTCCCGCCAGGCCCCGATCCGATCCGTGTCCACCGTGAGCGCCTTCTGCCTCTCGTAGGCGGCGAGGGCCTTTTGATATACATCCTCCGAAATTAAGCCCTTCTCCTTGAGCTTCCTGGAAAGCTCAAACTCCTTCTCCCTCTGCGACAGCTCGGCCAGGTTGGCCCGGTGCGACCTGTCCTCCTGGATGGCGCTGAGGAGCCCCTGGAGGCGGACGTTCATCCCCACGAACCCCTCCAGGTCCCTCGACGGGGCGGGTCCCTCCATGACGCCCCGGTCCAGGCCGTTGAGGAGGTGGTCGAGGTTCTCCCCCCGCGCCCCCACGGTCTCCTTTTCGACCTTCGCCCGTTCGTAGAGCCGGTCCAGGGCGGCGAGCTGATGGAGATAGCCCTGGGCCTCCAGGTCCAGATCGCCCGCCTTTTGAGCGCCGGCGAACTTTTGCGCGCCGGTGAACTCCTGAAGCGCCGCGTCGGCCGTCTCCAGTCGGCGGCGGACGGCCTCCAGATGCTCCTCCAGGTCTCGGATCTGTTCGCCGACGTCCGCCTTCTGCATGCGCTGCTGGTTCTCGACGAACACGTCCCTGACGGTGTTGGCGAGGCCAGCCGCCCCTTCGGCGGAGTTCCACGCCGCCCGGACGATCATCATGTTGGTGTTCTCCTGGACGCGGACGTCGCAGACCTCCCCGATAGACTCCAGGGTATAGGGCAGCTTCAGCCTCCGCCGGACCTCCGAAAGGTTCGGCTGGATCTTCACCATGTTCATCTGCGTCAGCAGGGACGGAGACAGCCCCTCCGTCGGCCTGTAGAGCAGGACCGTCTCCGCCTCGTAGGTCCTGCTGCCAAGCGTGACCCCGCAGGCGACGCCCAGGGCGCAGGCCACAAAGACGAACGCAGCGAGAGTGGGCCACCTCCGCCAGAGACCCAGCAACAGCGTGCGGGGGTCAAAGGGGAGCCTCTCCTCCGCCGAAGAGATGGGTTGAGGTTCCATAGGATGCGCCTCAGGATGTGCCCCCGGCCTGTGCGACCCGGCCTGCGAATTCGCAAAACCGTTTCTATCTGTCACAACGAGCTGATTCTCCAATGCGGTCTCACCCCCTGTCTCTCGGTTTCCGGAGGCCTCTCGGATATGCCCTCCCCATTCCGCTGGCAACGTCACCGCGGAGGCCCGCTCCGATGCAAGGGTGCGGCAGACGTTGCGGAGGCTCTCGAGGATGCGACCCTCCAGGTCCACATCCATCTTCTTCGTCATCTCCAGGGCCGCCTTGCGCCCTTCGCAGAGGTCAGAACCGTCATCGTCGACCAGGTGCGCGAAGTAGTATCTCAGGGCCAGATGGCACGCCTTTCGGGCCTCCTGTTCCGGGTATTGCGCCTTCTGATACTTGAAGACGATCTTCTTTTGAATCTCGCGCCGCGCGGCATAGTTCAGGTCATACCCCTTCTTCAGGCCCAGGTAGATCCTGGCGATCATCTCCATGCCGGGCACGAACGCGCCCAGCCGGGCCCCGCTGTTCCGAAGGAGTTGCTGGACCTCCTCCGACCCCGCCAACCCCTCGACCCCCCCGGCCGTCTCCGGGTCGAATCCTTCGACCCTCCCGTTGCGGCCCTCGCGCCCCCCCGGCAGCTCGAACGCAAGGACCCTGTCGATGACTCCTTCATCGAAGCGGGGCCTTTTCAGAGGGACGGCAAAACTCGCCGCGATCTGGCTCGCGGCCTTCAGGGCGTCTCGAAACCCCGCCTCGGAGAGATGGGCCTCGAACGCCCTCCGGGGGGTGTAGAGCTGGCCCGGATTCTGGGCGGGATCGACGATCACCCGCCTCCAGAGCGGGTGCCCATACAGGGCCTGCAGCGCCCGCAGGGCCCTGATCTGCTGTTCCACGATGCACTCCCGCCCCTCCGCCCGGTCGAGTTCGGCCATCTTGCGTCTCCTCAGCGTCCGGCCACGTCATCTTCAGAAAAACAAACACCTATCTGCTCCCCGGGAGATTCTCGATCTCTAAGGGCCAGCCTTTCATCAGTCACCCGATGAACTCACGCGGACGCGAGGGGGCTCCAGGAGCTCTTCCGGGATCGGCATCTCGTGCTCCCTGAGAAAACTCAGAAAGTCTTGCACCTCCACGCGGCTGTCCCCGCGTCCCGGAAGATGATAGGCCTTCAGGTGTCCCCGCTCAATCCAGCGGATGACCGTTCGAGGGTTGACCCCGCAGTATTTGGCGATCTCACCTGTTGTGAGCACCTGTCTTTCCAGCATGCGATCACCTGACGGGCTTCGAGGGGCGGTCCATTCCCTCAGTTGCGCATTTTTACGACTATTATATATTTCATATATAATATATTAAATTTATTAAAAATGTCAATAATATAAAATATAATTTTACATATATTTTGACTTTTTCCGACATTGCCCCGGGCAAGGCCCTCAATTGAAACGCCCCCAGACGGCCAGGAATCTTGCCGTCTCCGCCGGCCAGTCGACGATCGGCGCCCCGGTCAGCCGGAGGAGCGCCGGGAGCTGGCGGTAGAGACGTTCCCGCGGATACCGCCAGGACCAGGCCCCCCACCTCCTGTTCCGAAGCGCGTTCCACAGCCACCTCACCGGGCCGTTCTGCCCAGGCTCCCGCGCCCCGCGCCACCCGGCGTATTCCGCCAGCGAGGCCCACGGGCGGCCGACGCGCAGACCTTCCACGTGCAGGAACACCGATCCCCAGCGCTCGGCCAGGGCGCGCAATTGCCCTTCGCTCAGCGGCGCATCGGGCAACTCGTCGGGACAGAACTTGAAGCGCAGGGCGGCCCGGTAGAGCGGCCCCACCCGCAGCGCGGCGACTGCCGCGCAGTCCGCCGCCAGCCGGTCCAGCAGCAGGTCGCGCCCGCGATACGGCGTGGCAAACCGCCCGTGGGCGATCAGAAGGGCATCCCCCAGCGCCAGGGCGCATTTGAAGTAATTCCGCCGGACAAAATCGGGGTCCGGCGGGTCTTCCACGCCGCGCAGAACGCGCGTGGCCCACAGCAGGCCCGCGCCGCGGTTGAGCAACAGCCGCGTGGCCTCGATGGGCGGCAGGGGCCTTTGAAGCGCCGACGGCGCCCGCGCCCTGAGCACATCCGGCGGCCCGGCCAGGACGGTGTGGCCGTTCAACAGGTCCTGCCACATCAACCAGCGAGGCCAGCGTTGAATGTCCCGAAGGGTCAGGGGTCGCCCGAAATCGACCTCCACTCCGAGCTCCGCCCCGTAGCCCCGGCGAATCGCCCCCAGGGCATCCTGCGGCACGGCCTTTTTCCGCCCCACCACCAGGATCAGGTCCAGGTCGTTATACGGCTGCTCCACGCCGCCGACGCGCACCACGCCCCCCTCCCCGCGCCCGTAGCCCCCCCCCAGCACCAGAGCGATCAGGTTGCCCCTCAGTGCCCTTTTGACATCCCCCGCCAGGCGCTGCAACGCCGCGTCCAGACGCGCGTTGAACTCAGCGGACGCCTGTCGGGCGTAGGTCGTCCCCATTCGGTCCCTCCTTCCAGCCGGCCTGAAACCCGGCGCGACGGCCCAGGAGCTGCGCCAGGCGCAGGATGGGCGAATACAGCGCGCCCCGCATCTCCCCCCTCTTCAGACAGTATTCCCAGTCGCCCACGACGCGACGCGCACAGGGCAGCAGGGAATAGCGCAGGAGAGAGCGCTGCCAGGGGGACCAGTCGAAGATCACCGCCTCCGCCCGGCCCTCCCCGAACTGGCGTCTGTAGGCCTGCCGCAGGGTGTAGTTGTGCGAGTGGGTGACCACCGAGTCCGGGACATAACGAACGACATACCCGAGCTGGCGCACGCGCCACGTCCAGTCGATGTCCTCAGAGTACCGGAGCCGCTCATCGAACCTCATCCCCTCCCAGGCCGAGCGACGGATGGCCGAAGACGCCATGGAGAAACAGTGCCGCCAGCGCCCCTGCCGGGCGCCGTCCCCGTAGGTCTCCTCCGTGTCCCTGGCATACAGCGGGTGGCAGTCGGGCCGGGGGATCTGCCGCCCGAAGGCCGCCGCCACGCGGTCGTCGGCGATACCGGCCAGCAGGTTTCTGAGCCACGATTCGCCCTGCGGGGCACAGTCCGCGTTCAGAAACACCACCACTTCGCCGCGCGAGACCTCCATGCCCCGGTTGAGCACGCGACCGGGGACGTAGGCACCCGCGGGAACGTCATACACGCGATCCGCGTATTTTTTGGCCTCGTCGAGGGTGCCGTCCGTCGATTCGTTGTCGAACACGATCAGTTCCGACGGCCAGTCCTGCCTGCGCACCATCGCCAGCGTGTCCGCGACGAGGGGCATGTCGTTGTGCGAGCGGATGACGATACAGGGTTTCACGGGGATAAAGAGGGGGTTACAGAGACCTCTGCCGGGGCGACGCATACCCTCCGCAGGGGCGACCGGCCGGTCGCCCCTACCCGCTGCCCCCGGACGACCTCCGCAAGGGCGACGCAGATCCCGCAACAGATGATGAAGAGATAGGTCACCGGCGTGATGCGCAACGTCCACTCCAGAAAGCCCACGGTGTAGAGCGCGCAGAGGCCGAGGAAGAACCCGAACAGCAGCGTCCCCTCCAGGGACCTGGCGCCCCAGGCGTGGCGTCCGGCCATCCACGCGAACCGCCCGATGAGGATCACAAACACGATCAGGCCGGGGTAGCCCATCTCGGCCGCGGTCAGCAGGTAGATGTGGTGGGCCACGCCCGCCTGCTTCTCGCCAGCCATCGTCCTGAAGTACTCCCGGTACTTGGACGGGATCGTCAGGACGTAAGAGAAGTTGTTCAGCCCGACGCCGTAAAGGGGATGTTCGCTCGCCATCCACACCGCCGCCGCCTCGAACTCCTTTCGGGCCAGTTCGCTCTCCTCCGGCGCGCTTTGAAAGCGCTCCAGGATGGTGTCCGCGGACTTGAGCCCCCCCGCCAGCATCCCCAGGCAGACGGCCAGAGAGGTCGCCGTGACCCGGACGGACCTCGCGCGGAGGTTGGCGATCCCCAGCGCCCCCATCGTGCACCCGGCCGCCAGCACCAGGCCGGCGCGGGAGAGCGTGGACACCACGGCAAAGACCATGCCCAGCGCGGCCGCGAGGGAGGCCAGGACCTGCCCCCTCGTCAGACGCCGGTCACACAGCCCCCACACGAGCACCACGGGCAGGATCAGGTTGACGAACGACGTGACGGTGTTCGAGTGATCGAACGGGCCGGGGACCCGGACGATATGGTCCAGGTACTTCTGCTTGACGACCAGCGCGGTCATAAACGCGCCTGTCGCGACCAGCCCCGTCCAGACGTAGTCCAGCCTCGCGCCGACGCGCAGGCAGTTCACCACGCACCAGAACAGCGCGTAGGTCCTGACCAGCTTGAACAGCGAAAAACTCGCCAGCAGACGGTCCGGCGCCTCCCACGCCGAGGCGCAGGCGATCCCGAAGAACAGGAGCATCCAGAGCGAATTGTAAGGCGCCCACCTGATCTTCGTCGGAAACCGGATGAGCAGGGCGATGATCATCCCCCACGCGATCAGGTCGGTCAGGTTGACCTCAAACCCCCGGTCCGGCCCCCGGTAACGGGTGAAAAAAAAGTAGATGTTCGCCACATCGCCCAGGGCCGTGGAAAAGATCAGGGCCGCCAGCAGCCACCCGCGCAGACGCGCAGACGACGCGGCGGCGAAAGACATGGCGGGCACCCCCAGCACGAGGGTCGCGATGAAGACGGCGTACTTCAAGAGGACACCTCTCTCAGCATCAGCCCGTGCAGGTCGTCCAGCCGCCTGGGCATCGGGTCGGGGGTCACGTTGCTCGCGAACATCGCCAGGGAGTCCCTGTGGTGGGGCTCGTAGCCGTGCATCCCCGCGAGGGGCGTCTCCCCCATAAAGCTCGGACAGATGAGGACGCCGGGGTTCATCAGAAAAAAGAGCTCCCCATACCCCCGGTCCGCAAAGTCGCACCCGTACCCGGCCAGCCGCTCCTCCGACAGGATCTCCCCCCTGGGCTCGGCCCTCAGCGCCTCGGCGACCCTCTCGCGGGCGGGGTCTTTGAGAAACCAGAATCGCGCCATCGTGGAGTCGTAGATCGCCGCGTAATCGACGCCGAAGCGCAGGCCGAGCCGGTCGATCCTCGCCGCGAGGTCGCAGCAATCGGTGACGTCGGTCATGCCGTGGTCTGAAAAGACGTGGAGATGGACGGCATCGTAGTTTTTCTGAGCCAGGCGGACCACCGACCGGAGTCTATCGTCGTACCACCGGACCTTCCCCTCCACGGCCGGAGACCGGGCGCCGTGCGCGTGCAGGACGGCATCCATGGCCGCCAGATACAGGTACGCGAACACGACCTCCCCCTCTTTCAGGGCGGCCTCGAGGGACGCCAGGTTGTCCCCCTCTTTCTTGCGCCAGTCCGACAGATAAAACGGGATGTCCCGGCCCCGGAGGTGGTCGAAGATGGTGGGGACGCCGCCGTTGATGCCCCCCGGCTGGTAGATGTCGCGCTTCTCCGAGTAGTCGAACAGCGGCAGGTACCGAAACGGCACGTTGTAGATCTGGAAGTACCCCGTATACCCGTAGCAGCGCCGGATGGCCCTGCTCATCACCCGGCGGACGCGCCCGCGGCGCGCGATGGGCCCGGGCAGGAGGGCGAGAAGGCGGCACGCCCCGAACGGCGACGCCGCCGGGTTGTAGCGGAAGCACGAGAAGTGCCCGTGCTCCCGGGGGAGCCTGCCGGTCAGAATGGTCGGGTCGCACGTGGAGCTGTAGCCCAGGACGGTGGTCAGCGGCGCCTTGACCTTCAGCAGGTCGTCTAAAAAGGGGCGCCGCCGGAGGATCTCCCAGCCGAACGCGTCGATGAACACGAAGAGCGCCAGTTTGCGTCTGTCAGGCCGCATAGACCGCCCGCCTCGGCCTCTTCTCAAGCGCTCGCCCCTGCTGCAACATCTCCAGGAACTGTTGCTGCTCGCTCGTGAGGGCCTTCTTCGGGCTGCGCGCGTCGGCCACTGCCCAGTCGATGTCGCTCTGCGCCAGGTTGATCACCGTTCCAGAAGGGTCCACGCAGTAGTCCCCGCAGATCATCACGTTTCGAACCCGGGCGCAGAAGCCGATCCGGGTGTAGTCAAACACCACGCTCTTCTCGATGTAGGCCCCGGACTCCACGACGCAGCCGGGGCCGATCATCGTCGGGCCGATGATGCTGCAGCCGGGCTCTATCGTCGCGCTTCCTCCCACGTAGACGGGCGGCTCAATCCTGCACCGCGAGGGGTCAAACCGGACGTTGAGCCCGACCCATACCCCTTCGGAGACCTGAGTCCCCGGCACGGACAGGCCGTTGACCTCGCCCCGAAGCGCCATCTGGATGACATCGTAGTAATCGGACACCCTTCCGATGTCCAGCCACTGGAACGGGACCTGCGCGCCGTACAGAGGGGCCTTCTCCCTGACCAGGTCCGGGAAGAGCTGCCCGCCTATGTCGTAGGTGACCCCGGAGGGGATCCGGTCGATCACCTCAGGCTCGAACACGTATATCCCGGTGTTGACCGTCGTGCCCCTGGCCTGATCGACGTCCGGCTTCTCCTGAAATTCGAGGACCCTGCCCTCCCTGTCCGTGACGACGACCCCATAGTTTGAGACGCGATCCCGCGCCACGCCGGTCAGGGCAAGGGTGGCCGCGGCCCCCCTCTTCCGATGAAACCGGATCAGCCGCGTGAGATCGATGTCGATCACGGCGTCCCCGCACAACACCACGCAGGTCTCGTCGAAAAAGCCCGAATGCTCCTGGATCTTTTTGAGCGCCCCGGCAGAGCCGACGGGTTCGTCGATGAAACGCCCGTTTTCAAGGCGGCCCTCGAACGAATAGGCCATCTCAACGCCGAACCTCGACCCGTCCCGGAAATAGCCCTCGATCTCGGTCGCCAGATAGCTCGTGTTCACCATGATCTGGCGCACGCCGTGGCTCTCCAGGAGCTGGACCAGGACCTCCATCACGGGTTTGTGGAGGATCGGAATCATCGGCTTGGGCACGGTGGTGGTGATCGGACGCACGCGCGTGCCCCTCCCCGCGGCAAGGATGATCGCCTTCATGAGTTGTGGTTCTCCCCTTCCTGTGAACCGGAGCGACAGGGCTGCCCTGCGGGCCGATCAGACGACCTCTTCCACGCCCTCGAAAGAGTGGACGGCCTCCTCTTTCGTGTTGAAGATCTCGAATATCCGGTGCATCCGGACGAGCTCGAAGAGCGCGCGGACCGGCTTCGACACCTCGCACAGCTTCAGGTCTCCGCCCGCGCGATTGAGCTGTCTCAGACAGGCCAGAAGGGCCCCCAGCCCGGAGCTGTCCACAAACCGCAGATGCCTCAGGTCGAACACCACCCTGGAGTTCGCCTCGAGCGCGGGCGCGACATCTCGCTTGAACGCCTTGACGTTGCTCACATCGAGATGCTCTCCCGGCAGCGTCACGACGGCCACATCTCCGACCTTCTCGACAGTCATTTCCATGGAGATCTCCTCCTCTCGGATTCCTCTCAGGCCGCCACGACCCTGCCGTGGCAGCCCGCGTTTGGGTTTCTCTGCGTTCTTCGCGTTCTCTGCGGTTCAATTTGTGATGTCTCGTGACCCTGAATCTGGATGGCGACGCACGTCAGGTCGTCCGCAAACCTCCCCGGGCCCGCAAAGGCGGCGACCTCCCTCCGGATTCTGTCGATCAACTCCCCCGGCCCGAGTCGCCCGTTCGCCTGGACAAGCGCCGACAGGCGGCCTTCTCCGAAGGGTTCACCCCCATCCCCCCCGTTCTGCGCCTCGGTCAGGCCGTCCGAATAAAAGCAGAGCACATCCCCCGCGTCGATCGGCGTGGAGACCTGCCTGTAAGTCGCCCGCTCGCTGAATCCCAGCGGCATGTTGTCGCCGCAGAGCATCCTGCACCGGCCCGTGCGGCGCTGAAAATGGATCGGCCTGGTGTGCCCGCAATCGACGAAATCCATCCGCAGACTCCCCAGGTCGAACCGCGCATAGCAGAGGGTCACAAAGCTTTCCAGGCCCATGAACTCCCGGATCACCTCGGCGTGGACCGCCGTGACGATCTCCCCGGGTTCGGGAAGCTGTCTGGCGTCCGAGGAGGATATCAGACGGTTCACGACCCGCAGGAACTGGGTCTTGGTGGCCGCCCCCAGAAGCGCCGCGGGGATCCCCTTGCCCATGACGTCCCCGACGATGACGTCAAAGCACCGGTCGTGGTGGTTGAAGAAATCGTAGAAATCGCCGTCGATCTGCCACGAAGGGATCGTGAGCGCGGCGACCCGGGCGCCCCGAATATCCCGGAACGGCTGGCCCAGCAGGAGCGTCTGCTGAACCCTGGCGCCGATGTCGACCTCCTGTTGACGCGCCTGCGCCAGCGCCCGGTAGAGCTCCTTCAGCTCAACGTTCTGCCGCTCGGTCAACTCCTGAAGACGCCTGTTCTCCATCCTCATCTCGTGCTGAGACACCCCCTGCCGGACGATCTGACGAAGCTCCTCGTCGTTCCAGGGCTTGGTGACGAAGCGATACACCGCCCCCCGGTTGATCGCCTCGACGGCGGCCCGCACGTCCACGTGGCCCGTCAAAATGACGCGCACCGTGTCCGGCGAGATCTCCCGCGCCTTCTCCAGAAGCCGCGTCCCCTCGATGTTCGGCATCAGCTGGTCCGCCAGCACCACCGCATAAGGCCCCTCCCGCAGGAGCCGAAGGGCCTCCTCGGGAGAGTCCGTGGTGACGACCTCAAACGCCTCTCTGCGCAGCAGCCTCCGGAGGGCGCGCAGGACCTTCGGCTCGTCGTCCACCATCAGCACCCTTGAAGCGCCCGCGCCCCCGGAGGCGGGGCAGGCATCGAAGCTCATCCTGTTCTCCACCGGATGACCGCCCGTCAAAGACTCGGAAAGACCACAAAAACCCATATATATATTTTATGTCAAATATAGCTTATTATGTCTTTTATGTCAAGTATATTTTATATATTAATCAACTATCTGGACTATTGGTGAAATGCCCTAAGTCCTGCCCTGGCGGCAGCAGAGGGCCAGGACGGCAAGGAGGGCGGTGAGGGCCGTGAAGACCTTGTCGGGGCGCTTCAGGGAAGAGATCATCCTTTGACCGAGCCAGAAGGACGCCGTCCGCCATACTCTTTGAACCGCCCCCTCGAAGACATCCGTCAGAAGGGCGGTGAGGAGGCGGTAGTCGCCATAGTCAAAGGAGACCGCCTTCCTGGCCTTGCGCGCCTTCCCCTCTTCCTCCGCTTCGGCCCTGACGGCGTCCGCCCCTTCCCTTGCCCTGCCCTCCGTTTCGGCCCGTTCCCCCGCCGGGGCCGGAACCTTCCGCACCACCTGCCCCCCACCGCACGCCGCCAGTGTCGCCGCCTCGACAACCGTTAGCAACAGGGCAACGCACCTTGCAACCTTCGACGTGAACATCTTCATCGCAGAAAACCTCCCTATGACATCGGCGTATCGCTGCTCATCGGACAGGGAAGGCCACCGGTTGCCCGATGGCCTTCCTCCTTCACGCTGGTTCAGGGCCCTGCATCCCGTCGAAGGGCGCCCCACAGTCAGATTTTATAAGGGATTCGCAAAGCCCCATCCCCGGCGCGATCACCGATCGCGCCCTACTTCCGTAAAGCCCTCCTGGGCAGAAGGCTGTCCCCCTGCCCAGGAGAGTTGCGTCAGGGATGTAGGTGTGGGTTGGCTCCCGCTGGCGCATCGGGGTTCAGAGAGGTTACGCATGTTCCCTCCTTGAGCGCCTCGAACTCCAGACGGATGTTTTGTTTATTCGCTCACCTCCTTCCACAGGGGCGAGAGGGACGGCATCCCCCTCCCCCGTCGTGCTGACGGGGGGAGGGCCATTCAGCCTGTCTTGCACGGGCGGAGGAGGGGTAGCCGTTTCTCTGGGTTCATCGGGTCCCCTCAGGCCTACTTCCTGTGGGCCTGGTGGTTCCCGAAGTGCAGGTATCCCGACACATACAGGACGACGTTGCCGTCCGCATCTTTGATGGTGATCTCGGCGTGGTCGTACTTGCCAGGCTCCCCGGCGTCCGTGAAGGTCCACTCCGCGGTGGCGCCGGATGCCCCGTTGTACCGCCCGGCGCCCGTGCCGTGGTAGGTGTCAAACCCCGCCGGGGGCGGGTCGGGCGCGATGGTCGGGTCGTCGGTGCAGGTGGCCGAGGTGAGCGTCTCCATGTGGAACCGGTTGCCCTTCCAGTTGACCTCCAGGTTGTTGGGCAGGTCGGTGTAGTCGCAGTGGAGTTCAAACCCGTGCGTCACCCGCATCCCGTCTGCCGTGAACACGCTCCCGCCGCCGGTCATCCGGCCCATCAGACTGGGCGGGGGCGGGGGCGGAGGCTGCTGCTCCAGGGGCAGGCAGAGCGTGACGGTCACCCACGTCAGAGACGCGGGCTGGTTGCCCGACCCGTCGTCGTGCGAAAAGAGCTGGACCGTCAGGTCCGACGCCCCCGCCGGGACGGTGAACGGCAGGGTGAGGGCGTCCCACTCAAGCCCCTGGGCGCTGCTGAGCGCGTTGACCAGGCGGGTGGTCACGCCCCCGGTGGTGATGTCGATGGCGTTCGGCCTTGGCCTCCCGTCGCTGACGCTCCCCACGAACAGCGAGAGGTTCGCCATCCGGGAGGCGCTCGCCGGGGCGAAGGTGAACGTCTGCGGGACCGTCGCGTCCAGCGGAGGGGCGAAATACCTGTAGGCGCAGTCGTTCCCGTCCATCACCTGGATGTCGTGGAGGCCGGAGCCGTCGTCGTAGATCACGAACATCCCGGCCCCGTTGTTCCGGGGCGGGTCAAACCCGAACGACAGCCCGTCCACCGCGAAGGTGTTCATCCCAGGCCCCACCATGCCCAGGCCGGTGATGTCCGCCCGGTAGCTGGTGGTGTAGTGTTCTCCATCGTAGGCCAGGAAAAACAGCGTGGGCCCCCCGACGACGTCGCCGGTGATCTCGACGCCGTTCAGCCGGATGGTGTTGTCCCCGTTGTCAGGGGCGCTGTGCTGCCCCTCCCAGTAGAGCAGCGCCTGCCTGACCGCGGCCCCCGCCGGGACGTTCACAGTCATCCTGCCGGGCTGCGTGAACAGCCCCACGCCGCCCACGGCGCACCCCGACCCCGACGCGAGCGTCAGGTCAGACGCCGGACCCAGAGACTCTGCCCTGGCCACGGGCTTGGCCGCCCGAAGCCCCCCGCCGCTCAACCCGCTCGGGGCCCCCACCGGATTCTTCATCGACTCGCCGCCGCACCCCAGGAGCACAAGCCCCACAACGGCTGCAAACACCACGAGCCAGGAAGACCTTTTCATTTCAGTATCCCTCCTTATTATCTCTTCTGACTTAAATGACCGGGACTGCTATGGCCTCTCCACATCGCCAAAAGACACCGCCGACCCCTACCTCCGTGTAGGGGTTCAACCTCACAACTACATCCCGATACATCCCGAACTTTTGCAAAGATCGCGTCAGATCTCCTGGAGCGGCACAAACACCCCCAGGACCCTCCTCCAGTCCACCGCCCGCTCGCCGAAGGGCTGCGCCACCACCAGCACCGGCTCCTCGCCCAGGGCCCCCAGGGAGACCCGCCGCAACGTCGTCTGACACCAGTAGCGCACAGGGGACGCGTGGCGACGCACGCCGTCGGAAAACCAGTAGATCACTTCGCTCTCCCGGCCATTCTTCCGCAGGCGCACCCATCTCCCCTCTCCCCCTGCGACCGGAATGTCCGCCCCTCCGACCTCTGTCCATCCCGCGCCCCGAAAACAGTAGGTGGGGTCGTGAACGGAATGGCGGTCTCTCGTCCCGTCGATCACGATCAGCAGGAAGGCGACGCCCCCCCCGCGGTAGACCCGCTTGATGACGCTGGCCCCGCCGAAGACCTTCTGCTCGACGTCGGTCAGGGGGACGTCCACGCTCGTAAACCCTATCACCTGCCCGTTGAGGGCCTCCAGCCTCCCGGAGGCGTCCGGGAGCGGGGAGAACTCCCAGGCCAGGCTCAAAAGGACGGAGACGGTCAGGGCCACCCACAACCATCGCTTTGATTTCCAGCTCATGTCAGCCATTCCCGCAATCACCGTGATCCGTGATTCGTGATTCGTGATTCGTCCCCCACCCCGGCCCTCCCCGTGGACGGGGAGGGAGTTATCTTCCCCCCGTTCACGGGGGGATAAGAGGGGGGGCCGATCCACGGTACCCGATTCACGGTACCCGGTACCCGGTACCCCACCCACAGGACGCCCGCCGCCGCGACCCCCATGCGCACCAGGGGGACGACTTCGACGGCGCAGTGCCGCCCCAGCGCCCAGCCGAAGACGGGCATCCAGCTCGCCGCCGTCGCCAGCCACAGCGCGTGCCCCCACCGCCACGACAGCAGGCCGGCCAGGGAGAGGGCCAGCCCGGCGTGCTGCAGCGCATTCAGGCTCCCCAGCGCCCCGATCAGGCCCATCCCCAACCCCCCTCCCAGCAACGCGGACGAGGCCCTTCCGCCCTCGCGCCCGGCTCCCCCCTCCTCCCGCTTCAGGACAAGGAGGGGCAGCCCCCACACCGACAGGGCGATCCAGCCGAGGCTGTCAAACGGGCTGTCTCTCCAGGCGTCCAGCAGGTCCCGACACCCGCAGGCGCAGAAAAGGACGATGCCCAGAGCGACCGGGGGGAGAGGGAGGGCGCGCATCAGTCAGCTCCGTCAGGGGCCAGAGCGCCCCGTTCGCGTCGCAGCCTGGCGAACATCAGCCAGCACAGCGCAAACATCAGGCACAGGACCAGCCAGCCGCCCCAGGGATGAAAGGCCCCCACGGCAAATTCAGGGCTGACGGTCAGGGCCGCTGCCCCGAGCGCCACGATCCTCAGGGCGTTGGCCAGCCAGGCCAGGGAGATCAGCAACGGAAAACTCCACCAGTACCGGGAGTGGCCCCCCAGATGCAGGTAGGCGACCCCGGTGCCGGCGATCAGCATGGATTGCAGCTCATTCAGGCCCGCGCAGGCGGCGTCCACACGCATCGGCAGGCCCTGCACCAGCAGGAAGGTCCCCTCTCGCTCCACGGCAAATCCGACTAAGGAGAAAAAAGACTCCGTCGCCCACGCGCCGGAGAGCCGGAACCACCAGCCTATCCTGTCCCCCTCCAGCGCGATCCACGGAAAGGCCAGCAGCGGGAGGATGAGGAGCCGCCGCACCGCCCTCCACCGCCCGGCCTCCAGACGCGCCGAGAGCCACCCCGCCAGCAGGAGGACCCACCCCAGCGAAAGCAGAAAGGTCAAGCCCAGGCCCACGCCCGTTAGAAAGAGCAGGGCCCCTGCCCCCAGCGCCCTGACGGAAGGCTCGCCCTCCCCCTGGGGGCGGAAGCGCCACGGGCGACCCAGCCAATAGAAGACCGGCAGGGCCGCTGCAACCGGCGCCGTGTTCTCCGCCGTGGCCGTCCAGCTCAGGTCCCGCCCCCAGATAAAGGCGGCCAGCCCGAGCAGCAGACCCGCAAATCCGTAGTCCCTTGCGCCCATCACATCCCGCCTCTCCGTTTCGCCTCTGCCTGCGCGATCGCCTTGAGGTTGGCGCGCACCTGCAGGTTGGCGGGGAAGGTATCCATCAGCTCCAGGGTGAGCCGCCTGGCCTCCCGCCAGTCCTGCGCCTGAAACGCCCGCCGGGCCAGATACGCCTTCGCCTCGGCGGAGTCTTCTGCGATGGCCCGATAGATGCGCTCCGCCTCCCCCTGCCTCCCCTCCCAGAGGGCGACCTTCGCCAGGACCTCCTGCCCGGTCACGCCCCTGGCCAGGCGGGGGTTCTCCAGGACGTAGCGCCTCGCCGCCTCGCCCTCTCCCCGCCCCAGGCTCGCCAGACTCAGCAGCCACGCGGCCCGATAACCGAGGTCAGAGCCCCCTCTCCTCAAAGGCTCCAGCTGTCTTCTGGCCTCTGCGAGGTCCCCACTCTCCAGCCACAGCTCCCCCTTCAACAGGTCCAGGGGGGGTGTGGACGGCTGCCTCTGCGCAAATTCCAGGGCCTGGGGAACGCCCCGGTTGAAGCGCACCCCCTGCGTCAGACCATACGCCACCCACGCCGGAAACTCCGGTGGAATCTCCTTCGCACGATGGAGATGCAGGGCCGCCTCCGTCCACCCCCCCGCCAAAAACACCGCGGCAAAGGCCTCCTCGCTCAAAATCAGTCGCGCCAGCGCTTCCGGGACGCCCCCTGCCCCTTTCGTGCCGACCCTTCTCCTGTCGGTCAACCGGTCCAGCTCCTCAAAGAGCTGATGGCGCACCCTCCCCGCGATGGGGCCGGAGACGGACGGAAACTCGCGAAACGGCCTGAAGCTGCGCGTCTTCCGGTACCTCAACACCTTCGCGATGGCCCCTTCGATCTCCGGGCGCCAGGAGCGGTCGTGGAAGGGGTTCAGATCGAGCAGGTGAATGGCCTCCTCCTCCTTCCCGTCCCGGAGCAGCTGCAGCAGCCGCAGCCAGAAGACCTCCTGACGCCTCTGCCCCAGCCAGCCAGCCCCCGCGACCTTCTCGAAGGCCCCCTCGTCCCAGTACCGGCCCTCCGGCAGGGCAAGCAGATAGTCCAGGAGCGGGCGCAACTCCCCCTCCGGGGGCGCCGTGGAATCCCACTTCACCGCGGCAGGAGACGCCACCCGGTTCCAGAACCACGTCTTGACCCAGAGGAAGGGGAAAGAGGGCGGCGTCAGCCCCCCTGCCCACGTCCGCAGGGCCAGATCATAGTTCCCCCACCGGCGGTAAAACTCCCCCAGCTGATCCCGCAACAGGGGATCGGAGGGGTCCGCCAGGTGCGCCGCCACATACTCCACCCGGGCCTCCTCGACCCTGCCCGCAGCCTCCAGCACCTGGCCCCGGAAGGAGCGCACATCCGGGTTTTTGGGGTCCGCCGCAAACGCCTTTTGCAGGTACCCCCACGCCCTCGGCAGGTCCTTCGCGTGCAGCAGCGCCAGGCGAGCCAGCCGCCCGCAATCCTCCGGCCCGGAGAAGGACCTGGACTGCAGCAACTCCAGCGCATCCCCGCGCCGGCCCTCTGAAAGGGCGCGATCCGCGTCCAGCGCCAGCCAGGCGGCCTTCTGCGTCTCCTGCCCCTGCCACGCGCCCCGCAGCCTCGAAAACCGCTCTTCCTCCCTCATCTGCATCAGGGCGCGGCCGGCCAGCAGCGACGCCTCTTCGGACCTCAAAAACCGCTCGGGGAAACGGGAGTAGAGCCAGAGCAGTCGCGGGACCTGACGCAGCCTGGCCAGCGCCTCGACCTCCAGGTCGACCCATCTCTCCGCGCCCGCCTTCGGCCCCTCCCCCGAAAGGCGGCGCCAGGGTGTGTTGGCGTCGATCACGGTCAGGGCCTCGCCATAACGGCCCGCATCGCACAGCCTCAGGGCCTTCTGGTAGTTTCGCTCGGCCTGATGGGAGATCGTGTGGGACCTCCAGGCCCTCACCCCGAAAACCCCGGCGGCCCCGACGACGACGACCACGCCTGCAATGACCAGGTATTTCAGCTTCACGCAGTCCCCTCCTTGCGACCCGCAGGCCGGAGATCAGAGGCCTACTGGCCGCTCTGTCCCTCCGGGTGAGATGCCGTGCGCGACCGCCACATCCTCACCCCAAAGGCCGCGGCGGCCCCGACGGCGACGACCGCGCCCGCAATGGCCAGGTATTTGGACTTCATCCTGCGCTTCGATTTCATACGCTCCACCCTCTGTTCGTGCGACGATTCATCAGATAGAGGGCCAGACCGAGGAAGGAGCCCAGCAGCACAACGGTGGAAGGCTCATCCCCCTGCACCAGCCCGTTCACGTTCCCCGCCCCCACATCCACCGCAAAGACCACGTCGTTGAAGTCCTGATCGCCTCCCCCCCACAGGTCCTCAAAGCCGAAGAGCAGGTAGGGGCTGTCGTTCAGCGCAAAGGCCGACGCGTGCAGGGAGACGACGTGTCCGAGCCCGTCCTGATTGACGGAGGCGTCTGTGGAATAGACGTTCCTGCCCCCGTATACCCCGTTGGCGATCAGGAAAAAGTCCAGCCTCGTCCCCGCGGCCAGCCTTCCGAGGTCCACGAAGTCCCCCGGCAGCAACGGGTCGTTCGACGTCCGCGTTGCTACATAATTGATATCCTGAAGATACGTCTGGGCGCTGGAGGCGTCCGGAAAGATCAGATTCGGATCTCCCCCATTCACCCCTCCTCCCTGCGTGTTGAACCCCAGGGTGTTGTGGTACCCCGCCCCCTCCCCGACAAAATAGACCCGCGCATCCGCCTCGGTGGCCAGCCTCAGGTGCGCAGGGTCCAAGGCGACGCTGGACACGTCCGACAGGGCCTCCCTTTCGCTCAGACGCAGGTTGACGAGGTTCTGCACCGCCGGCAACACCCCGGACTGGAACTGGGCGGCCTTCTCATCCGACCCGGCAAGCTGCACCAGACCGACAATATCCAGGCCGAAAGGACGCGCCGGCGATTGCACCGGCGAGACCGCGCCGGCAGAGGCCATTTCGGCCACGCCTGTCAACCATCCCAGGCCCACCAGCAGGACTACGAAAATCTTTCTCTTCATGACACACCCTCCTTTGGGTTGTGGAGCCGTTTGAAGACGTTCACTCGCCGGAACGAATAGCCCCAATCGTCGCGGCCCAACGAGACCTGAACCAGCCCCCCCGAATAGACCTCCAGATGGCTCTCCGCCCGGAGCAGAGCGGCGCCCCCGGATCGCCCCTCCGACAAAAACTCCAGACCTTCCTTCTGATAAAAACACCGATATCTCTCAAAGGCCTCCCCTGTGTCCATCAACCCTCCGCTGTAAGGGCACGGGAAGGCCTCACCTTCGAGAGGGAGCAGGGAACAATAGACCTGGTCCGCCTTTGTCCTCTGGAGAACCCCCCTGTCCTGAATGCACGTAAGCGCCAGTTTTTTCAGGTTGTTCTGCATTTTCCGGACCTCCCGATAGACGCCCCGCGCCCACATTCAAGCCCACAGGACCGCATCATGTCCAAGACTTTATATCCACCCAATTTATGTAAAAATCCACATCAACAATTTTATGATATATATAATTTTTATGATAATTATAACTTTTATGTCAAATATACAACTTCGGGAGATATGTGTCAAGTATAAAAACTTCTTCGTCCCCGGCCCCTGCCCTCCGACGGCCCTCGCAGGACACAGGGTCATCCGGATCTGCCGAAGTTATCGGCGAAAATGAAGAAATCCTCGAGATCCACAGCCCCATCTGCATTCAGATCATACCGGGGGTCGAACCCCGGCGCTCCGCGACGCAGACCGAAGCCCTCCGCAAAGGTGAAGAAGTCCGACAAGTCGACCCGCCCGTCCCTGTCAAAGTCCCCCAGGATGCCGGACTGGACCTCAGCCACCACACGGGTGAGAATCTGCTGCCAGTCCCCCCGAAGTCCTTTGAGGTTGACCTGTCTCAGGATAAACCGGGTCCCCCCGGACACCCTGAACTTTTCCAGGCCCTCGAAGACCAGGACGCCCAGGAGCCCGTCCCCGCTGACGATATTGTCCGCGGTCGATCCCAGGATAGACGCCCTGAAAGAGACGGTGTTGCCCGCAGCGATAGGAGGCGGAGAAAAGGCGTTGCCTCCCGATCGCTTCAGGACGTTGTCTTCCCGATCGGTCCTCTCGAACCCGTTTTTGAAACGCACAGCCGTTGAATCGAACTCCATCACAAAGGAATAGGCGCTGATCCCGGAGACCCCCTCCACGTAGGCGGTGACCTGGATGGGCGCTGAAGGGCTCGCACGTCCTGATAAGGCCTTCTGGTCGCCGGGTGTCGGGTTGAGGTCGAGGGAAAGAGCGACCTTCGTTGCCGACCCAGACAGGGCCACACGGACCTCAGGTTCATCCGGGTCGTCGGTGAAAATCGTCAGCCGCCCTTTGAAATCCCCTGATTCAGAGGGTGAAAATGAGACGACAAGACGGATGCTGTCCGATGCAGCAATGAGCTTTGGGGGTTTGCCCTGAACGACAAATGGCGAGTCTGATGTGACGCGAGTGATCGTGAGTTTTTCAGTACCGAAGTTGCGGACCGTGAGCGCCCACGGGATCGAAATGCCGGGGGTTACTAACCCATACGCATAGCTTGTATCGGACAGGGCAACGTCGGGAATCGGACGCCCCCTGGCCGATACCGGAACCGTGACGGTCTGGCGCCTGCGATCGTTGCTCTGGATGTGGACCTCAGCCGCGACCTCCCCGGCTGTCAGAGGCTTAAACCGAATGCGAATCTCCCGGTCAGTCCGGGGCGCCAGGGTGAACGCGCTGTCTGACAGGCCGAAGGCTTTCCCGTCGCTCACCGCGACCTTCTGAACCACCAGCGGGTCGTTTCCCTCATTCCGTACCGTCAACGCGGCGCTCGATGTATCTCCGACCGCCACTGCGCCGAAGTCGATCTTCTCCGGCGAGGTCACGATCCTCGAAGATGCGCCGATGCCCTTCATCTGCACGGTGAGACGAGCGTTGTTAAAGGCATTGCTGAAAATCGTGAGCCTCCCGAACAGGCTGTCCATTTCAGAGGGGGTAAAACGGATGGTCACTTTCTGCGAAGAATCTGGCTTGAGGACAGAGGGACGACTTGAAACCTGAAACGGCCCCTCGCCACCGGTGACGAGACTGTCTACGAAAAGGTCAAATGTGCCCGTATTCCTGATCGTCACGACCTGTGACACGGCGCTGTCCAGAGGCACCCGTTTAAAATCCACAGAGGCAGGTATCGCGGCAATCTGCGGGGCCCGGCCGGCACCCACCAGCGGGATGTGCAAGATGGGCTGGTTGGGGTCGTTGCTGGTGACCTTCAGCGTACCTTTGGCGCTGTCCGGCACAGAGGGGGTAAATGCGACTTCGATCTCCCGTCTGGCGTTTGGCGTTAGTTTGAAGCCCGTTGAAGAGACGGCGAAAGATGGGCTATCCGCAGAGAGGCTGCCCACGGAGAGGTCTGCGTTCCCACGGTTCTCAATCGTCAGAGTGGTTTTTTGAGTCTGCCCGACCCGAACCGCTCCAAAGCTGACGGACGTCGACGCGACGACAATGCGCGGAGCAGGAGGGGGCGCAGGTGGAGCGGGGGGGGACAGCGGAGCCGGAGGAGGTGGTGGCGGTGGTGGCGGCGGTGGTGGCGGTGGCGGCGACACGCCATTGCCACTCAGGGAGACAGATGACGGGCTCCCCGCTGCATTGTGGGTGATCGATACAGAAGCGGATTTCGATCCTGCCGAGGCCGGCGCAAACGTCACCGTGACCGTCTGACTCCCCCCTGCCGCAACCGTGGCCGTCGTCGGTGAGGCCGTGAACGGCGCGGCATCGGTCCCCGATATGGTGACGCCGGACACTGTCAGAGGCGCATTCCCCGTGTTCCCCACCGTGAACGTCAGGGCCTTGCTCTGGCCGACCTGGACCTCCCCGAAGGAGACCGATGACGACGATAGCGAGATGACAGGCGCGGGGACCGGTGTCCCACGGCCGGTCAGGGAGACAGATGATGGACTCTCCGCCGCATTGTGGGCGATCGACAGCGAGGCGGACTTGGCCCCGACAGACGTGGGCGCAAACGTCACCGTGACCGTCTGACTCCCCCCTGCCGCAACCGTGGCCGTCGTCGGTGAGGCCGTGAACGGCGCGGCATCGGTCCCCGATACGGTGACGCCGGACACCGTCAAAGGCGCATTCCCCGTGTTCCCCACCGTGAACGTCAGGGCCTTGCTCTGGCCGGCCTGAACGTCTCCGAAAGACAGACTCGCTGCCGAGAGGCTGACGACAGGGGCAGGGGGAGAAACTGCTTTCCCCTTTAATGGGATGAGTCTCTCTTTGGCTATCTCCTTATAATCAGGGCCATCGACATAGACCGCCTTTATATTCTCCCTCAGCTCACCCGGCGCGGACGGCGAGAAAATCAGATTGACCTCTCGTGTCTCCCCTGGAGAGAGCGCAAAAGCCTTATCGTCCTGTTCGATCGATACTCCGGGAGGAGATGAAAGCGTGAAACTGAGAGGCCTGGAGATTCTATTTATAACATTAAAGCCCTTCTGCGATATACTTCCCGCTGCGATCTCTCCAAAATCGACCTCAGAAGGACTGACCTCAATGGCACTCCCTCGAATGGCCAGGCTGAAACGAATCCATTCGAGGCCAACAAACGTTCCATCCGGTGAGAAGAACGCATATTCGATCACAAATGAGTAGACCCCAGGAGTGGCATTGGAGGCGACGATGATCCCGTGGGTCACTTTCGGAGCCCCGACACCTGCCGACGGCGTGGTGATGGATATGGTAATATGCGAAACAAAGGCAGGAGGGGCAGGTTCGCCAGGTGGCACAGATACCACCACGAAGCTGTCTCGATGACTTGCTTTGACATTCGACAACGTCGAGACAAACCCTTCGGACGTGCCTGGAATCGTGCTGTAAACCACGGAGACCAGAGCGGCCCTGTATCCTGTCTTTTTTGCCAATCGCCTCTCAGAAACACCTTGCGTACGGGTGGAATCCGGAGGAAAAGACCTCATCCCTCCTACGGTTATATCCGCTGCACCAGCCGGCGATTCATTCAGTTCACCATTTGCTACCATCGTAAAAGCCGGCGCCAACAGCAGATACACCGCCATAACACGAAGGAGCAGATTCCCTTGAGCAGTTCTCATCGTCTTCACCACCGTGTAATACAGAAACAAAAGCCACACCTGTTCAGATGTGGCTCGCCACCGTCGTCCCGGGCCGCTATGGGGACAGGCATCCGTTCAACAGCCTTCTCTGGATACCTGCCCCCTCTGCCGGTGTCAATCCCGACGCCTCTTCCTGGCATCTGCCACGACATTCCCCCGGCTATCTACCATCACCGTGGGGCGGCCGCACTTCTGGCACCTCTCAAAGGCGCCGTTCCAGATGCGACCACACGCCTGGTATGTGCACTTGTGTAGAAAAATCATTTTTGCTCACCACCCTCGTCTGTCTTTTGATCGGGGTGGAGTGCGCCTGACCCGACGGGCCAGGATATCTTGATCGGCCTCCCTATCGGTCGGACCCCTGGTCAGCGGTCAGAACGGCGCTCCTCTACGTCAGGCCCGCCTCGACAAGCCGTTCCACCTGTCTTATCTTTTCGTTGGCGATCTGCACAAAGTGCTCCCCGTAGATCCGCTGCATCCTGACCGGAATGGTCTTCTCGGCCTCAGAGAGTTCCCCGAGCCAGTCCATGGGCTCTCCCCGGCTGATGTGGGCCCTGTACCTGCGCGAGCATTCCCTGGCCTGAATTCGATGGACCTCCTGGGCGCAATCCGGGCAGTACTTCAGGTTTCGGTGGCCATTCAAGGGCTTCTCGCATCTCTTGCACTCGCGCTCGTGAGCGACCATATCGCAAACCTCCGTTGTGACACAGATGGTGGGATGAGACTGAGACCTGAAGAACCTCTGAATATGACTATTAGAAAATTTATGCAAAATATAAGATAATGTAATAAAAATGTCAAATATAATTTTTATATATATGTAAGATTTTTTGGAGCCCCCTTCCCGCCGGGGATAAGACAGAGAGATGTCCTGGAAAATATTGGAGCTATGACGAAGTTTCCCTTGATAAAGACAGGGGGTGCTTAAATTTGAGCGGTGAAAACGGCTCAGAAAAGAGGCTGCGGAGAGGGTCGAGGCGGAGATGGCCAAGCAGAAACTCGAAGACCAGCGAGAGGGGGACGGACAGGCCCTGATGCCGGTCGAACCACGGCAAGCCTTCGGAAACCGGGTCAAACACAAAAGCCAGCGCACGGAAATGCGCTGGCTTTCGCATGTCTACAGAATCGTTGGGATGTCCGGCATCGCAGCCGCCGGAAAAGCCCTATTGACAAGCTCTGCAGATGGACGTACATTCGTCATCACTTTGATCTTCAGGGAACACCATTGACCAGAGGACCTTACCGGTCTATTCCTTGACCCACTTATTTCCGGGCTTGAGAGACGGATATGGACAAGTATAGCCTTTTAGGTCGCATCAAGGCCCGCCTAAAAGCCGTGTACGGAGACCGCCTGCGCGGGGTGGTGCTCTACGGCTCCGAGGCGCGGGGGGACGCCGGGCCGGACAGCGACATCGACGTCCTGGTGCTCCTGGCCGGGCCGGTGGCCTTCGGGAAGGAGCTGAGGGTCATCATCGACACGCTCTACCCGCTGCAACTGGAGGTCTTTCGTCCCCTCCATGCCACGCCGGTGGACGTCAAGATCTACGAGGCCGGGGAGTTCGCCCTCTACCGCAACGTCAGGCAGGAGGGGATTCTCGCATGAGCCCCGAAACGCTTGCTCTCTGGAACCGCGCCATTCAGGCCCTTCGGACAGCCCGGAGCACGGTATCCACAGACCCGGATGCAGCCGCCTCACGCGCCTACTATGCCGCTTTCTATGCGGTATCTGCCCTGTTTGCCCTTCAGGGGAAAACATTTTCCAAACACTCTGCCGTGGAGGCAGCCGTTCACCGGGACTTGGTCCACGCGGGTGTCTGGCCTGTGGATTTGGGGAAGGACTACTCCTTTCTGCTTCAACTTCGTGAGACGGGAGACTATGGGGGACCGACCCACATATCCGGGGAAGAGGCCCTGGAATCCATCGAAGCCGCCCGCCGCATCCTCCAGGCTGTACGGGACACCAGCCCGGAGCCTTTTCCGAGGATGGAGAATGAGCCATAAACCAAGGTATACAGAGGTTAAAATACTGGAGAGGAACCAATGCGTCTTCGAATAACCAAGGTCGACGAATACCAATTTCTTACCTGTGTCAAGAATGCCGTTTGGGGAAGTGAAGCAGCACGGTTCAGTGATTGGAAGATTGGAGATTTTCTCGCTATTACTGCCGAGAAAGCAATAGCTGGTTTAGCGGAGGTTGCAGGCGAACCTTACTTTTCAAAGAAGCCTGTTTGGGATAACGGTATTTTCCCTCACCGTATCCTCCTCAAATTTACCCATGTGTTTCTCCATCGTAATCGTCACCCACTACTGGGCGAAATCCGAGATGTCCTCACTTCCGCCTGGGGACCAAATTATGGGTGGGGGATTCGCAATCAACGAGTCCTTGAAGGTCGTCCTGCTGAGATAATATTAAGGGCTATTCGATCCGGGCATAATGATCTCCCTGAGGTACAATCTACTCTTGATCAGCTTTTAGACCAGGCAAAATCTCAACGAGATACGCTTACCACTCAGAAACGCAAACGTGGAAGACCGCCCAAAATACAAGTTGATCCATCTGCCGATGAAAAACCGATTGTTTCCAAAGAGGAGGAATCTGCTCATTCAAAGGCCCAAAGTGCTCTAATTCGGCTTGGTAAAGCAACCGGGTGCTCGATCTGGATTGCATCCAATGATCGAAATCGGCAATTCAAAGGTAAATCGCTAGGCGATGGCTGCTTGAAGGCGTTTCCCAATCTTGGCCTGAATAAAGAGGCAACAACCCGAATTTCCCTTATTGACATCATCTGGATTCGGCAGAACGCTCCCGTCTGCGCTTTTGAGGTTGAAACGACGACATCCATCTATTCTGGACTCCTCAGAATGTCTGATCTAATTTCCGTTGTTCCTGCTCTCAACGTCAAACTATTTATTGTTGCTCCAAGAGAACGTCAAGAAAAAGTAATGAGCGAATTTTCACGGCCCACTTTTCAGAAAATCGGCCTTAGTGAGTTTTGCAGATTTATCCCATCCGAAGATTTAGACAAATTAATCTCGAAGGTCGAAGGTCTCGAAGGTTATGTTCAACCGAATATCATAGATACGATTTCGGTTGAACCGGAAGAAGAAGTTCAAAGTAGTTTAGAGTGACGCTCCAAATCGCCATCCCATAAAGTTCGCATCGACAAGGTGCGTTACGACCGCACGGTGTCCCTGGTCGGGGAGATGCTGGACCTGCACCGGCGGCAGGCGGCGGCGAGGACCCCGGCGGAGCAGACGGCCCTCGCCCGGCAGATCGCCGCGACGGACGCGCAGATTGATCGGCTCGCCTACGAACTCTACGGCCTGACCGAACGGGAGGTCAGGATCGTGGAGAGTATCCTGTGAATCAAAACTCTTATTTTTCGGAGGTTCCGCAGAATGGTAACCATCACATTCCCTGACCGCAAGACGGAGAAGCAGGCGCTCGCCTTTCTGCTGGGCCGATTTTCAGGCCGAGTGCTTCGATCCGGCGAGCATCTGGTGCCCGAGGCCGCTCTGGAGGCCCTCGCAGACCAGAACATTTCGTTTACCGTCAAGGGAAAGGCGACCTATGAGCAGCAGGTGGCGGCGATTCGAGGTTCTGCTTCCCCTTCAGTTCAATGATGGGCGAGATGTTCCGGCGGAATGGCTTGCGGAAGCCGTCTTCGAAGTGGTGGATCACTTTGGCGCTGCCAGTTACGAGACACAAAAAGTGGAAGGACACTGGCGGTCCAGTGGGACACTTTACCGGGACAATCTGGTCAAGGTCGTCGTGGACGTGCCCGACACGGCCAAAAATCGTCAGTGGATGAGGCAGTTCAAGAGTCGCTGGAAATCGCGTCTCAAACAGCTTGAACTGTGGATGGTGAGCTATCGCATCGAGGTGGAGTAGGCCGGGAGAGAGGTACGATGGGATTCTGGGAAGGTGAACGCTGTGAATATTGCGACGGCCTTATCGTCGAAAAGAGGGTGAGCCTGTCTCGCAAGATCAGGGGAAAGTACGTGCTCATTGAAAACGTGCCCGCCGGCGTCTGCGTAGAGTGCGGCACGCGCTACTATGCGGCGAACGTGCTGAAGACTGTCGAGGAGACCGTTCGTGGGCGTCGGAAGGCTAACCGAGAAATCCTTGTGCCCTTGTATTCGCTGTGACTTTCTTCGGAGATATTCGCAAAATTGCGACCAGGCGGACAAAATCGCCGGGTAGCGGTTGTGTAACTTTCTACGAAATAATATCTTAAATTTTGCGGACGTCCGCAAAATTTTGCGCACGGGCGCAAAATTGGGCCTTGCACAACGTCGCCCGATCACTTCAAAGTTCAGGAGATCCCCCATGAACGACGTCCCCGTGCTCCTCTACAAGATGACCCGCCGGCAGTTCCGCGAGGGCGTGGACGAGGGCCGCATCGTCGGCGCCATTGTCCCGACGGGCAGCACCGAGCAGCACAACGAGCACCTGGAGATGATCCACGACACGGCCAGCGCCGTCCACGTCGCCCAGCTCGCCGCCGAGAGGCTGCGCCCCCGCGTCGTCGTGACCACGCCGCTATCCATCGGCATCTCCGAGCACTGGATGGACCACAAGGGTACCCTCACGACCCGCCCGGAGGTGTTCGTCGAACTCCTCCACGACGTCTGCGACAGCCTGAGGCGGGGCGGGGTGCGCCACGTCCTGATCGTCAACGGGCACGCGGGCAACACCCGCCCCGTGCGCGACCGGCTCGACGACCTCCGAAAGCGGCTGGGGATCAACCTCGACTTCTGTCCTTACTGGGAGGCCTACACGAAAGAGGACGTGGCTCGCCACATGGAATCCGGCGCCTGCCCCGGCCACGCCAGCGAGTTCGAGACCTCCTTCGCCCTGGCGGCCTTTCCGTCCCACGTCCACTGGGAGGGCGTGGATTACGACCGCGCAAGGCTGACGATCTCCAGCCCGGAGCAGGCGCAGAAGGACCGGCAGTTCCACCGGGAGGCCAGGCTGGCCACCGCCGAGAAGGGCCGGGCGATGATCGACATCGCCGTGGACTGGGTCGCGGAAAAGATGGGCAAGATGATCGGATAACGGGGCTTTGGCCTTGACAAAAGCCCTGAGCCGGTTATATTCATCCCCAACTCAAACGGAGAACGGACATGGCCATCACGATCACCAAGACCGTGCGCCCCACGCCCAAGTGGCAGGAGATGTATCTGAAGGTCCGGAAGGGGCAGCGCGTCATCATCTCATCCGAGGGCCTCTGGTCCCCGGACCTGCGGAACACCATAGGCTGGTGCGGGCCGGACGGCATCGTCGGGAGGGTCGCCGGGGAGGGCTACATGATGCCCGGCTCAAACGTCGGGGCGCTGATCATGAAGATCGGCGACTTCGGGCCGGTGGCCGTGGGGAACTACCACGACTTCAAGTCCGTCGCCGAGGGCACGCTCTTCCTGGCCCTCAACGACAACCCCGAACACCACGACCAGGCCGGGGCCATCCACGCCCAGGTCATCCTTTTCTGACCGCATGAAGATCCTTGCCTCCATCCGCCATTTCGTCCGCGAATACGCCCTCTCCGCCCTGTTCATCGCCGTCGTGCTGATCCTCTGGGAGATCGGGCACCACGTCTTCCGGGTGGCGGACTACGTCCTGCCCGCGCCGTCCGACATCTTCCGCCGGGTCGCGGGCAGCGGGCCGCTCCTGCTCGGCCACGCCCTCGTGACGCTCCGGGAGGTCGTCGGGGGGTTTCTGCTCGGCGCGTCCGTCGGGGTGACGGTGGCCGTGCTCATGGCCTGGTCCAGGGTGATCGAGCGGATGCTCTATCCCCTCGTCATCTCCTCCCAGACGTTCCCGAAGGAGGCCCTGGCCCCGCTGTTCGTCGTCTGGTTCGGGTTCGGGCTGGCGCCCAAGATCGTCATCGCCGGCCTGATCTCCTTCTTCCCGGTGGTCGTCAACACCACGCGGGGGCTGCTGAGCGTCGATCCCCTGGCCCTCGACCTGATGCGCTCCCTGTCGGCCAGCCAGCGGCAGGTCTTCCTCAAGCTCCGCTTCCCCAACGCCGTGCCCTACCTCTTCGCCGCCCTCAAGATGTGCGTCACGCTGAGCGTGATCGGCGCGGTGGTGGGCGAGTTCGTGGGGTCGAGCGCCGGGCTGGGGCACCTGGTCCGGCTGGCCAACACGGAGATGGCCACGGACCTGGTCTTCGCCGCCCTGATCGCGCTGGGCGCGATGGGCACGCTCCTGTTCATCCTCGTGGACGGGGTGGAGAAGGCCGTTCTGAAGCGATGGGGTGTGTCTGTGGATGTTCGAGGAAGGTAGAAAAAGAGGTGACCGATGAGGTTTAGAAGCCCGTTGATCGTCTTGTTGATCGCGATAGCGAACCTCTCCTGCGGGTCCGGGCAGGACGCCGGCGGCGTCATTGAATTCGTCCTGGACTGGAAGGCCCAGATGGAGCACTCCGGGTTCTTCGTGGCGCAGCAGAAGGGGTTCTACCGGGAGGAGGGGCTGGAGGTGAAGATCCTGGACGGCAACGGCGCGCCCAACGCGGCGACTCTGGTCGGGAACGGCACCTACAAGCTGGGCGTGTCGAGCGGGGCGGCCACGGTCATCGCCCGCTCGAAGGGGGTCCCGGTCGTGTCCGTGGCCGTGCTCAACCAGCGATCCCCGATGGCTATTTACGCGCTGACGGAGTCGGGCATCCAGAGGCCGCAGGACCTGATCGGGAAAAAACTGGGGGTCAACTTCGAGGGGATCAAGTATCAGGAGTACCGGGCGCTCCTGACGAAGCTCAACATAGACCCGGCGTCCATTCAGGAGGTGGGGATGGCAGGCTCAGACCCGACCCCTCTGCTGGCCGGGCAGGTGGACGCCCTGCTGGGCTACACCCAGGACCAGCCCGTGCAGGTGGAACTCAGGGGACGCAAGGTCAACCGCATCCCGCTGCCCGATTACGGCGTGAACCTCTACAGCACGAACCTCATCGTGAACGAGGCCTTCATGAAGGGGCAGCCCGACGTCGTGCGCCGGTTCGTCCGGGCGTCTCTCAGGGGCTGGGACTACGCCGTCGCCCACCCGGACGAGGCCGTGTCCATCTATCACGCCGGGCACCCGGAGAGCAACATTGCCTTCAACAGGGCCAATTTTCAGCATCTGATCCCACTTCTGTCAGGCCCCGACACGGAGCGAATGGGGTTTGGGGCGCAGTCCGCCGAGCGCTGGACGCACACGCAGGACACCCTGTTCGACCTGAAGCGCATCGAGCAGAAGACCGACGTGTCCGCCCTGTTTACGAATGAGTTTTTGCCTTCCAAATGACTGTAGGGGCGACCGGGCCGGTCGCCCCTACGGTTATCCCTCCAGCATCCCCCTCAGCCCCTCCACCATCCTGACGAACTCCGGGTCTCCTCGCAGGTCCGCGTCGCGGGGGCGCGGGAACGGGACCGTGCAGTCCGCCACGATCCGGCCCGGCCGGGCGCTCATCACGACCACCCGGTCCGACAGCAGCACGGCCTCGGACAGGCTGTGCGTGATGAACAGGACGGTGGTCTGCCGCGCCTGCCAGATGCGGAGGAGCTCCACCTGCATCCGCTCGCGCGTGATTTCGTCCAGCGCCCCGAAGGGCTCGTCCATCAGGAGCAGGGCAGGGTGATAGGTGAGGGCGCGGGCGATGGAGACCCGGGACTGCATGCCCCCCGACAGCTCGCGCGGATAGGCCCGCTCGAACCCCGCGAGGCCCACGGCGTCCAGGACGGCCTGGGCCTGCTCGCTGACCGATGCGTCGCCAAAGATTTCACCGGGGAGCCGGACGTTCTCGGCGACCGTGCGCCACGGCAGAAGGGCCGGGCTCTGGAAGATGAACCCGATCTCCCGCCGCCGCCGGGCCTCGCCGGGGGTGTGGCCGTGGACCAGGACCTCCCCCGACGTGGGGTCCTCCAGGTCGCCCACGATCCTCAGGAAACTCGTCTTGCCACAGCCCGAAGGCCCGATCACGCTGACGAACGCCCCCGCCGGAACGATTAGGTCCACGCCCTGGAGCGCGACGACCCGGTTGTCGCCCCGCTGAAAGACCTTCCCCAGCCCGGCCGCCCGGATCGCCTCGCCCCGCGAGTTTAAGGAATCCTGCCCCGTCACGGGTGAACCATCCGCTTCACCATCCTCACCTCGGTCCCCCGGCTGGACGGCGTGATCTTCACCTCGTCCATGCACGCCCGGATCATCAGGATGCCCCGTCCCGAGGGCTTGAGGAGGTTCTCCGGCGCGCGGGGGTCGGGAAGGGCATTCAGGTCGAACCCGTCCCCCTGGTCCCGGACGGTGACGGCGATGGCCCCTTTGCCCACGTCGAACTCCAGGTCCACCTGCTTGGCCGGGTCCTGGTGATTGCCGTGCACGATGGCGTTGATCACGGCCTCCATCACGGCCATGCAGACGCAGTCCTCGTCCTCCTCGGACAGGCCCGCCCGCTTCAGGATCTCGCAGGTCATCTCCTCCGCCTGCTCGACCATCTGCATGGAGCTGGGGATGGTCAGCTTGCGAATGTCACGGGGCTTTTTGGGCATGGGGTTCGATTCCAGGATATGAGAGAACAGACCGCCCTCGACCTCAGTTCGCCGGCTTGGACTCGATGGGCTTGACCACGTAGCTGGAGACCGCCCGGTCCAGGGACTCATACGTCGAGAACAGGCTGGCCAGCTGCGTCACCGCGAAGATGCTGTCCACCCGCTTGGCCACGTTGGCCAGCCGAAGGTCCCCACTCGCGTTCCTAAGCGTCGTCAGGCTGGCCACCAACACCCCCAGCATGGCGCTCCCGAACCACTTCACGTTCCCCAGGTCCACCACC
>Ga0114945_10000055_pt1 | contig 60868 bp, 62 predicted proteins | sample OV2TP3_FD_87194 | JGI IMG/M metagenome (GOLD analysis project Ga0114945, IMG submission 87194) | Hot spring microbial communities from Beatty, Nevada to study Microbial Dark Matter (Phase II) - OV2 TP3 | ecosystem: Environmental > Aquatic > Thermal springs > Hot (42-90C) | place: USA: Beatty... | reverse complement strand
TTCAGACTTCCAGCCACTCCTTGCGCATCGCGGCGTTCTCGCGCACGTCGCGCGGTGCGCCCTCGAACACGATCTGGCCGTGGCCCATGACGTAGAGGCGCTCGGAGATGTCGAGCGCGATGGCGAGCTTCTGCTCCACGAGCAGGATCGAGACGCCGCGCCGCTTGATTTCCTGGAACAAGTTCGCCACCTGCTCGATGATCTTCGGCGCCAGGCCTTCGGTCGGCTCGTCGATCATGACGAGCTCCGGGTCGCCCATCAGCGTGCGGCACAGCGTCAGCATCTGCTGCTCGCCCCCGGAGAGGAACCCGGCCTCGGTATCGGCGCGCTCCTTCAGCCGCGGAAACAGCTCGAACATGTCTTCGGCCTTCCAGCGCCCGCTCCTGCGCGTCGACTTCCGCCCGAGCAGCAGGTTCTGACGCACGGTGAGCGTGGGGAAGATGTCGCGGTTTTCCGGGACGTAGCCAAGGCCCTTGTGCGCGATCTCGTAGGTCTTGGCGCCGAGGAGTTCCTCGCCGTTGAACCGCACCGAACCCTCGCACTCGACCATTCCCATGATCGAGCGGATCGTGGTCGAGCGGCCGACGCCGTTACGGCCGAGCAGCGACACGATCTCGCCGCCGCGCACGTCCAGATGAACGCCGTGCAGGATGTGGCTCTTGCCGTAGTAGGCGTGCAGCTCGCGCACTTCAAGCATGGGCGGCGTCCCCCGCCGGCTGCGCGCCGGCGTCGTCTTCCTTGTGCAGGGCGCCGAGGTAAGCCTCCTGCACAGCGGGGTTGGCGCGGATCTCCTCGGGCGCGCCGGTGGCGATCACCTCGCCGTACACGAGCACGCTGATCCGGTCGGCGAGATTGAACACCACGCCCATGTCGTGCTCGACCATGATGAGCGTTCGCCCTTCCGTGACCTGGCGGATCAGCTCCACGGCGCGCGCGGTTTCGGTGCGGCTCATTCCCGAGGTGGGCTCGTCGAGCAGGATCACGTTGGAGCCGCCGGCGATCGTGATGCCGATTTCGAGCGCGCGCTGCTCGGCGTAGGTCAGCGTGCCGGCGGGGACATCGCGCCGCTTGGCGAGACCGATCCGCTCCATCACTTCCTCGGCACGCTGCTGCACATCCTTCAGGGCGCCGACCCGGTGCCAGAACGAATACCGGTAGCCCGCCGACCACAGCTCGGCGCAGCGGATATTCTCGTACACCGACAGGTTGTGGAAGATGTTGGTCACCTGGAAGCTGCGCGAGAGCCGCTTGCGGTTGATCTGGTAGGGCTTGAGTCCGGTGATGTCCTCGCCGTTGAGCAGGATGCGGCCCGAACTGACCTCGTAGCGCCCCGAGACGAGGTTGAACAGCGTGGACTTGCCGGCGCCGTTCGGCCCGATGATGGCGTGGCGCTCGCCCGCCGGGATGGCGAGCGAGACGCCGTTGATGATCTTCGTCGTGCCGAAGCTCTTGTGCACGTCGCGCAGCTCGATCGCCGGGCCGTGGTTCGCAGCGAAACTCGGCGTCGCGCTCACGGCTGCCTCGCGAGCAGATCGTGCTGGATCGCGTTCCAGCGCGCGAGCGCGAAGCGCGCCGCGTAGCGCAGGCTCGCAAGACCCGCGGCGAGCACCAGACCGAAAGCGATCCATGGCGGTGCGGTTCTGGCGTCGAACGCGAAGCCGAGGACGCCGAGCACGGTGCTCGCGCCCTGTTCGGAGAGCCGGTACACCATTTCGACCATGCCGATCAGGCCGGCCAGCGCGACCAGCCCGGCGGCGAGCGCGAGCGCATACGGAACCAGCATCTCGCGAAACCGGCGCGCGCGGATCACGGGCAGTTGCAACAGGATGAGCGAAGCGATGCCGCCCGGCGCGTACAGCACCATGGCGACGAAGAACAGGCCCAGGTAGAGCAGCCACGCCTTGGTGAAGCCCGAAAGCGCCACTACGAAGAAGATGAACACGACCGCGCCGATGATCGGCCCGAAGAAGAACGGCACGCCGCCGATGAACGTCGCGAGCAGCACGCCGCCCGAGCGGATCGCCGACACGTTCTCGGCCGAGACGATCTCGAAGTTGATGCACGAAAGCGCGCCCGATACGCCGGCGAAGAAGGCCGACAGCGTGAGCTGCAGGAAGCGCACGTGCTGCGTGTTGTAGCCGACGAACTCGGCGCGCTCCGGGTTGTCGCGCACCGCATTCGCCATGCGCCCGAGCGGCGTCTGCGTGAGGGCGAACATTGCCGCCATCGAGGCGAAGCACCAGAAGGCGACCAGGTAGTAGACCTGGATCGCCGGGCCGAACGTGATCCCGAGGAACGGTTCGCCGACGACGCGGTTTGTCGACACGCCCGCTTCGCCGCCGAAGAAATCCGGGAACATGAGCACGCACGCGTACACCATCTCGCCGATGCCGAGCGAAATCAGGGCGAAGGTCGTTCCGGCCTTCTTCGTCGTGACGTAGCCGAAGAGCACGCCGAACACGAGTCCGGCAAGCCCGCCCACCAGCGGAAGGAGCGACACCGGTACGGAGAACGTGCCTTTGCTGACCAGGTTGAGCACGTGCACCGTGATGTAGGCGCCGAGCCCGGAGTACACCGCGTGACCGAAGGAGAGCATCCCCCCCTGGCCGAGCAGCATGTTGTACGAGAGCGCGAAGATGATGAACGCGCCCATCTGCGTCATCATGGTGAGGGCGAAGGCCTGCCGCAGGGCGAGCGGCGCGACGAGGAACACGAGCGCGGTCGCTCCCCAGATCAGCCACCGACCCAGGTTGAGCGGCCGGTACTTCATCCTTCGCGCGTTCCCATCAGTCCCCGCGGCCGGAAGATCAGCAGCAGCACCATGAGCACGTAGGGCAGCACCGGCGCGGCCTGCGAAAGGCCGATGTTCCACAGCGCGGCGAGCGGGGTCTCGGAAGTCACGGTGTAGCCGAATCGTGCGAACAGGGCCGCGAACGACCAGTCGAGCGCCACGGCGAACGTCTGCAGGCAGCCGATGAGGAGCGAGGCGACGAAGGCCCCGGCGAGAGAACCCATCCCGCCGACCACGACGATCACGAAGATGATCGGCCCGACGGCCGCCGCCATGCCGGGCTCGGTGACGAAGGCGTTGCCGCCGATCACCCCGGCGAGACCTGCGAGCGCGGCGCCGCCGCCGAAGACAAGCATGAACACGCGCGGCACGTTGTGGCCGAGCGCCTCCACGGTCTGCGGGTGCGTGAGCGCCGCCTGGATGACGAGGCCGATCCGGGTACGCGTGAGCGCGAGCCAGATCGAGACCAGCATCGCCACCGCGACCAGCATCATGAAGCCGCGGTAGATCGGGTACTGCGAGGTGTAGATCGTGAACAGCGGGCCGTCGAGCTCCGGCGGCACGCGATATTCGACCGCGATGCGCCCCCAGACGAGGTGCACCGCCTCCTCGATCAGGTAGGCAAGGCCGAAGGTAAAGAGCAGTTCGGCGACGTGGCCGTAGCGGTGCACCGTCCTCAGTCCCCAGCGCTCGACTGCCATGCCGATCAGCCCGACGAGCATCGGCGCGAGGACGAGCGCCGGCCAGAAGCCGATCTTCGTGCTCACCTGGTAGGCGAAGTAGGCGCCCAGCATGTAGAAGCTGGCGTGGGCGAAATTGAGCACGCCCATCAGCGAAAACACCAGCGTCAGGCCCGAGGACAGCATGAACAGCAGCAGCCCGTAGCTGATGCCGTTCAGCGTCTGGATGAGGAAGAATTCCATCCCGGGCGCAAAAAAAACGGGGGGCGCGGGCCCCCCGTCGGTCGCTTATTCCCGTGTCACGGGCGTTTCATGCTGCAGGAGGTCGGCTGGGCCGAGGTGTAGGCCTCCAGGCGTGCGTCGGTCACGAGCGCGAGTCCGCTGCTGCCGTCTGCGTCGATCCTTGCTTCCTTCGGCCCGCCCTTGGCGGCAGACTTTTGCAGCGTCATGACGTACAGCGGCTGGATCAGCTGGTGGTCCTGTTTGCGCATCTCCACTTCGCCCAGGTCACCCTCGTGCTTCATGCCTTCGAGCGCGTAGGCAACCGCCTTGGGATCGGCCGACTTCGCCTGGTTGACGGCCTTGACGAACATCTCCCACATGATCTTGCCGCGCAGGAAGTAGAAGTCCGGGTTGCCCTTGGGCGCCTGCTTGCGGTAGTCGGCATCCCACTTCGCCGCCCTGTTGTTCGCGACATTGGCATGGTATTCGGCGATGATCTTCACCCTGCCGGCGGCTGCCTCGCCCATCGCGGTCGGAGTGCCCAGTCCACCCGCGTAATAGGTGTACCAGTCGACGTTCAGGCCCGCGTCCCTGCCCGCCTTGACCAGCAGCGACATGTCGTTGCCCCAGTTTCCGGTGATGACGGAATCCGCGCCTGAGGCCTTGATCTTGGCGACGTACGGCGCGAAGTCGGTCACCTTGCCGAGCGGGTGCAGGTCGTCGCCGACGATCTGGACGTCGGGGCGCTTGCGCGCGAGCAGCTCGCGGGCCGCTCTCTTGACGGCGTGGCCGAACGAGTAGTCCTGGTTGATGAGGTAGACCTTCTTGATCTCCTTGCGGCCCGCCATCCAGGTGGTGAGCGATTCCATCTTCATGTCGCTGTTGGCATCGAAGCGGAAATGCCAGAAGGAGCATTTGTCGTTGGTGTAGGCGGGATCCACCGCGGCGTAGTTGAGGTACAGGATCTCCTTGCCGGGGTTGCGCTCGTTATGCCGGTTGACGGCCTCGATGAGCGCGCCGGCCACCGCCGAACTGTTCCCCTGCGTAATGAAGCGGATCCCCTGGTCGATCACGCGCTTCAATTGGTTGAGCGCCTCCTGCGGGCTCACCTTGTTGTCGAAACCGATCACTTCGAGCTTTTGCCCGCCCAGCACGCCGCCGCGCTTGTTGATCTGGTCGACGGCGAAACGGAATTCGGCCAGCCCCTGCTCGCCGACGTTGGCGAACGGTCCGGAGAGCGGATCGATGTAGGCCACCTTGATTGTCTGTGCGTGCACGCCGAGCGACAGCAGAGCGGCGACGGCACCGAGCGCGATGCGGCCGGAATGACGGAAATCCATGGGTCCTCCTTCTACTTTGGGATCTGGCCCATGGTATTGAAGGCTCCGGAGCGGGTCAAGGGCAATGCTTGACCAGCCACTCCGGGCCAGAGTAATTTCGCTCGCCTGTCCGCAGCAAAGGGACGCACTCCCGGAGGTCCACCCATGCTTGGCCTGATGATGGACATGCCGCTCCTGATCACCGACCTGATCCGGTTCGCCGACCAGAACCACGGCGACACCGAGATCGTGTCCAAGACGGTCGAGGGCGGCATGCACCGCTACACCTATCGCGAAGCGCATGCGCGCGCGAAGCGGCTCGCCAAGGCGCTGCGGCGGCTGGGCGCCAGGGAGGCCGACCGCATCGGCACGCTCGCCTGGAACGGCCATCGCCATTACGAGCTCTATTACGCGATCTCCGGGATCGGCGCGATCATCAACACGATCAACCCGCGGCTCTTCCCGGACCAGATCGTCTACATCTCGAACCACGCCGAGAACGCGGCGCTTTTCTTCGACCTGACGTTCCTCCCGCTGGTGGAAAAGCTCGCCCCGCAATTGAAGACGGTGAAGCACTACGTGCTGCTCACCGATCGCGCGCACATGCCGGCGGCGAGCGCGATTCCCGGGCTGCTTTGCTACGAGGAGCTGATGGAGGGCGAAGACGCGCGCTTCGAGTGGCCGTCCTTCGACGAGCGCACCGCGGCGGCGCTCTGCTACACCTCCGGCACGACCGGGAACCCCAAGGGCACGCTCTATGCGCACCGCTCGACCATCATCCACGCCTACGGCGCGGCGCTGCCCGATGCGCTCAATCTCTCGGCGATGGACACGGTGCTTCCGGTGGTGCCGATGTTCCACGCCAACGCCTGGAGCCTGCCCTACACCTGCACCATGGTCGGGGCGAAGATGGTGTTCCCGGGCCCGCACCTCGACGGCAAGAGCGTCTACGAGCTGATCGAGCAGGAGCGCGTCACGCTCTCGGCCGGAGTTCCCACGGTTTGGCTGATGCTGCTGCACCACCTCGCCGCGGCCAAGGTCCGGTTCTCCACGCTCAACCGCACGGTCATCGGCGGTTCGGCCTGCCCGCCCTCGATGATCCGCGCGTTCCAGGACGACTACGGCGTGCGGGTGTTCCACGCCTGGGGCATGACCGAGATGAGTCCGCTTGGCACGGTCGGCACGCTGAAGGCGAAGCAGATGGAGCTCGACAAGGGGGCGCAGCTCGCGGTGCAGGCGAAGCAGGGCCGCGGCATCTTCGGCGTGGAGATGAAGATCGTGGACGAGGAAGGCAAGGATCTTCCCTGGGACGGCAAGAGCTTCGGCAACCTCATGGTGCGCGGGCCGTGGATCGCCAAGGGCTACTTCAAGGGCGAAGGCGGCGATCCGCTCAAGGACGGCTGGTTCCCCACCGGCGACGTCGCCACCATCGATCCCGACGGCTACATGCAGATCACCGACCGCTCGAAGGACGTGATCAAGTCCGGCGGCGAGTGGATCAGCTCGATCGAGCTGGAGAACATCGCGGTCGCGCACCCGGCGATCGCCGAGGCGGCGGTGATCGGGGTGCGGCATCCGAAATGGGACGAGCGCCCGATCGTGGTCGCGGTGAAGAAAATCGGCCAGGAGGTCTCGAAGGACGAGCTGCTCAAGTTCTACGAAGGCAAGATCGCCAAGTGGTGGATGCCGGACGACGTGGTGTTCGTCACCGAGCTTCCGCACACCGCGACCGGGAAGCTCTCCAAGCTCACGCTGCGCCAGAAGTTCGGCGACTACCGGCTGCCCGGCGCATGAGCGGGATCCTCACCGAGATCCGCGACCGCGTGCTGCGGATCGAGATTGCCCGCCCGGAAAAGAAGAACGCGCTGACGCTCGCCATGTACGCCGCCATGGCGGAGGCGCTCGCGGCGGCCGAAGCCGATCCCGGGGTGCGCGTCGCGCTCATCCACGGCGCGCGCGACTGCTTCACCGCGGGCAACGACCTGAAGGACTTCCTCGAGCGCCCGCCGCACTCCGAGGACAGTCCCACCTTCCGGTTTCTGCGCGGCGTGTCGAGCTTCGCCAAGCCGCTCATCGCCGCGGTGAACGGGGTCGCGGTCGGAATCGGCACCACCATGCTGCTGCATTGCGACCTGGTGTATGCCGCGCCGGGCGCGCGCTTCCAGCTTCCCTTCGTGACGCTCGGCCTGGTGCCGGAAGCCGGGTCTAGCTTCCTGCTGCCCTACATCGCGGGCTATCAGCGCGCTGCCGAGCTGCTCCTGCTTGGCCAGCCGTTCGACGCAAGGAAGGCGCATGCGGCCGGGTTCGTGACCAAGGTGATCCCCGAGGACGAGCTGCTCGAATACGCACGCGATGCCGCGCTTGGCGTTGCGGCGCTTCCGCCCGCTGCCGTACGCCACGCCAAGGCGCTGATGAAAAAGCGCTTTGCCGCGCGCACGGCGGAGGCGATGGCGGAGGAGGGGGCCGTGTTCCGCGAGCGGCTCGCCTCGCCCGAGGCGAAGGAAGCGATGACTGCGTTTCTTGAAAAGCGCAAGCCCGATTTCTCGCGTTTCTAGAGAGCTTGCGGCGCTGCTGGTCGCGGTGGACGTCGGCCACCATGCGGCCGAGCCGGGCGCGATCGCGCGGGCCGTGTCCGGGGCGGTGGAGCGATGCCGGAGATAGCGCATTCGTTCGTCGAGGCGAACGGCCTGCGGTTTCACTGCGCGCACGCGGGCAAAGGAGGGAAGCTCATCCTTTTCCTGCACGGGTTTCCCGAGTTCTGGCGCTGCTGGCGAGCGCTCCTCGCGCATTTCGGTGCGCGCGGCTGGCTCGCCGTGGCGCCGGACCTGCGCGGCTACAACCTGTCGGACAAGCCCGGGGGCGTGGAGGCCTACCGCGCGAAGCATCTCGTGGCGGACATCGGCGCGCTTGCCGCGCGCTTCACGCAGGAGAAATTCGTGCTCGTGGCGCACGACTGGGGCGGCGCCGCGGGTTGGGGCTTTGCCATCGCCCACCCGGAACGCCTTTCGCACCTCGTGATCGTCAACTCGCCGCACCCGTACACGTTCTGGCGCGAACTCAGGACGAATCCGGCGCAGCAGAAGGCGAGCGAGTACATGCTCCTATTCCGTGCCGCCAAGGCCGAACGCGTGCTCTCGGAAAACGGGTACGCGCGGCTGCTGAAGGCGTTCGCCGGGTTCGGCAGCGACGTGCTCGGCGACGAGGACCGCGCCGCTTACCTCGAAGCGTGGTCGCAGCCCGGTGCGCTCACCGGCGGCCTCAACTACTACCGGGCTTCGCCCCTGCATCCGCCCACGCCCGAAGATCCCGGACCGGAGAAGCTCAATCTTGATCCGGCGAGCTTCATCGCGCGCGTACCCACGCTCGTACTCTGGGGCGAGCAGGACCGGGCGCTGCTCACCGGCTGCCTCGATGGCCTCGAGCAGTGCGTTCCGGACCTGAAAGTGGTGCGGGTGCCGGACGCTTCGCACTGGATCGTGCACGAAAAACCATCGCGGGTCGCAAGCGAAATCGAATCCTTCGTCGGCGCGGGCGGCGGTTAGAATCGCGCGCAATCCTCAAGGAGACGCGATGGCGGCAGCGGTCGGAATGCGCGAACTGGAGAGCCGGGTGGGGCAGGAAGTCGGGGTTTCGCCGTGGGTCGAGATCACGCAGGAGCGGATCGACCTCTTCGCCAAGGCGGTCGACGACCCGCAGTGGATCCACGTCGATCCCGAGCGGGCGAAGAATTCGCCGTTCGGCACCACGATCGCGCACGGCTTCCTCAGCCTGTCGCTCCTTTCCAAGCTCGCCGAGTCCACGTTTGCCTATTCCGACCGCAGGATGGGCGTGAATTACGGCCTGAACCGGGTGCGCTTCACCGCGCCGCTGCCCTCGGGTTCGCGCGTGCGTGCGCGCTTCACGCTGCTCAAGTTCGAGAGGATCGAGGATAACGGCGTGCAGGTGAGCTGGAACGTGACCCTGGAGCGCGAGGGCAGCGACAAGCCGGTGATGGTCGCCGAGTGGCTCGGCCGCCACTACTACTGAAGAACCCGCGACGCGCTGCGCAGCGACGTGCCGCCGCAGCGCACCGCAAGAGTTCGGAACAGGCAAAAACCATGGCGCAACGCTGGAAGACTCGACCCCCTGGATCCAACTGGGGTGATTTCGGCCCCGACGACGAGCGCGGCCGGATGAACTGGGTGACGCGCGAGAAAGTGCTCCAGGGCGTGGCCGAGGTGAAGGAAGGCCGCACGTTTTGCCTTTCGCTGCCGCTCGACTACCCCGGGGGCAACGCGCTCAATCCGCGCCGCCATCCGCCGCGGATCGCGGCGACGCAGCGCGACGGCCGAAGCTCCGGGCGGCAGAATTTCTGCTACCCGTTTGCGGAGGATAATCCGGCGCACACCGACGTCGTGTGCGACGACCTGGTGCTGCTCACGCTCCAGTACTCCACGCAATGGGACTCGTTCGCGCATATCGGCAGCCGCTTCGACGCAGACGGCGACGGCAACCCGGAGACCGTGTTCTACAACGGTTTTCGCGCCGGCGAGCATGTCATCGCGGCGCAGGAGAACCCGGATGCCGAGCCCTGGGCGAAATACGAGGGCAGCCGTGCCGAGCGGCTCGGCATCCAGAACCTTGCCGAACACGGCGCCCAGGGGCGCGGCGTGCTCGTCGACCTGCATGCACATTTCGGCCGCAAGCGCCACGCGGTGACGCACGAAGAGCTGATGCGCGTGCTCGAGGCGGACGAGGTGGAGGTCGAAAAGGGCGACATCGTGTGCCTGTACACCGGGTTCGCCGACGTGGTCCTGGAGCTGAAGAAGAACCCCGACCCGAAGCTGCTCCACAACACCTGCGCGGGGCTCGACGGGCGCGACGAACGGCTGCTGCAATGGATCTCGGACAGCGGTCTTTCGGTGCTCGCGGCCGATAATTACGCGGTGGAAATCATCCCCTCGAGCCCCTGGAAAAGCGTGCCGCATGCGGCGCTGCCGCTGCATGAACACTGCCTGTTCAAGAACGGGATCCATCTCGGCGAACTGTGGTACCTGAGCGAACTCGCGCGCTGGCTGCGCCAACACGGCCGCAGCCGGTTTTTGCTGACGGCGCCGCCGCTGCGGCTTCCGGGCGCGGTGGGTTCGCCCGCAACGCCGGTCGCCACGGTATGAAAGTCGCGATCGTCACCGGGTCGGCATCCGGCATCGGCGCCGCGACCGCGCTCGACCTCTCGCGCCGCGGCTGGAGCGTGGTGGTGAACTGTTCCAAGAGCGTCGAGTCGGCGAACGAGGTCGCGCGGCAATGCGCCGACGCGATCGTGGTGCAGGCCGACGTTGGCGCGGACGCCGAATGCCGGCGCCTGGCGCAGGCCGCGCTCGAGAAATGGGGCCGCATCGATGCGCTCGTCAACAACGCCGGCACCACCAAATTCGTCCCGCATGCCCGGCTCGAAGACCTTTCCGACGAGGATTTCCTGCGCATCTATCGCATCAACGTGGTGGCGCCGTTCCAGATGACGCGCGCCTGCGCAGAGGCGCTCAAGGCCGCGCACGGCGCGGTGGTGAACGTCTCTTCGCTCGCGGCCCTGCTCGGAACCGGCTCGTCGATCGCCTACGCGGCCTCGAAAGGCGCGCTCAACACGCTCACCTTCGCGCTCGCGCGCGTGCTCGGCCCCGAGGTGCGGGTGAACGCGGTCTGCCCGGGGTTCGTCGATACGCCCTGGATGAGCGCCGGCTACGGCGAGGAGCGCTACCGGCAGCTCGCGGCGCGCTACGCCGCGGCGACGCCGCTCAAGGCGACCTGCAAGCCCGAAGACATCGCCGAGACGATCGCCTGGCTGCTCGAAGGCGCGCGCCAGGTGACCGGCGAGACGATCTTCGTCGACAGCGGAATGCACATCGCCGGCCCGCGATGAACAAGTGGCTGGAAGGCCGGGTCTTGGAAAACCGTCACTGGACCCCGGCGCTCTTCTCGCTGCGCGTGGCGGGGCCGGCGCTCGACTTCGAGGCCGGGCAGTTCGTCAAACTCGCGCTCGACGTGCAGGGCGAGCGCGTCGCGCGGCCGTTCTCCTTCGTCAATCCGCCGGGAGAGGAACCGCTCGAATTCTATGGCGTGATCGTTCCGGAAGGGCCGCTCTCGCCGCGCCTTGCATGCCTGCAGCCGGGCGATGTGCTGTACCTGTCGACGAACCCGTCCGGGTTCCTGGTGCTCTCCGAAGTCCCCGCGTCCGAGGACTTGTGGCTGCTTGCCACCGGCACCGGCCTGGCGCCGTTCCTGTCGATCCTGCGCACCGAGGCGCCCTGGCGCACCTACGGGCGCGTGATCCTCGTGCACGCGGTGCGCCGTGCAAGCGAACTCGTGTACCGGGACATGATCGATGCCGTCGGGCGCGCCCGGGGCGAGCGCTTCCGCTACCTGACCTTCGTCAGCCGCGAGGATCACCCGGGCTCGCTTGCCGGTCGCATTCCGGCGGCCATCCGCGACGGCCGGCTGGAGGCGGCCGCGGGGGCCATCGCGCCCGGGCGCTCGCAGTTCATGCTCTGCGGCAATCCCGACATGGTGAAGGACGTCACCACGGCGCTTGCCGAGCGCGGCCTGCGCAGGCACCGGCGCCGGGCCCCGGGCCACATCACGAGCGAGAATTTCTGGTAGTGGTGCGCCGCATCCTCGCTCTGCTCGCGGTGCTGCTGGTCACCGGTTGCAGCGCGACCCGCTTTGCCTACAACAACGCCGACGTGTTCCTGCGCTGGCAGGCCGGCCGCTACCTCGATGTGCATGGCGAGCAAAGCGAGGAACTCGACGCCCGCATTGCGGCGTTCCTCGCCTGGCATCGCAAGAATGCGTTGCCCGAGTATTCGCGCCTTGCCGCGCAGGCGGCGGAAAAGATGGCGCGCGGCCTCTCGCAGCAGGACCTCGTTTGGGGTTACGATTCGGTCCAGGCGCAGTTGCGGGAGGCGGCGCGCGCCGCCGGAGGCGAAATCGCCGGACTGCTGGACCGCATGAATGCAGAGCAGATCGAACATCTGGAGCGGCGGTTCGCGGAGGACAACCGCAAGTTCGCCAAGGAGCATCTATCGGGGACCGCGGACGAGCGCCGCGGGCGACGGCTCAAGCGCAACCTCGAGCGGCTGGAAGAATGGTTCGGGGCACTGAGCGATGTCCAAGTCGAGAGGGTCAGGCAATACAGTGTGCGCGCGCCGTTCACCGAGGAGTTCCGTGACCTCGAGCGCAGGCGGCTGCAGGCCGAGTTCGTCGCGATGCTGCGCGTGCGCGAGGCAAGCGCGCGGCTCGCGGACTGGGCGTGGCACTGGGACCGCGGGCGGGATCCCGCGCATGCGGCCGCGGCGCGCACCCACCGGATGGAATTCTTCCGCATGCTCGTCGACCTGGACCGCACGCTGAGCCCCGCCCAGCGGCGGGCGGCCGAGGCGCGCCTGCGCGAACTCGCATCCGAATTCGGGCAGCTCTCGCGCAAGTGAACGAGCGCACGGACACCTTGGACACCGCGCCGGCCGGCGGGCCGGGCGCGAGCTACGCCGGCCGCTCCCGCTATACGCAACTCGAGTACGACGCCGTACTCGCCAACGCCTCGGTCGGAATCGCCTTTACGCGCGACCGGCGATTCTTCCTGTGCAATCCCAAGTTCGCCGAGATGTTCGGCTGGAAGGCCGAGGAGCTGATCGGCCAGTCGGGCGAAGTGATCTATCCGTCGCGCGAAAGCTTCGAAGCGCTCGGCAGGCTCGCGGTGCCGGCCCTTTCGGAAGGCCGGCGGCTCGATCTCGAATGGGAGATGCGGCGCAGGGACGGCAGCCTGTTCCTGTGCCACGTGGTCGCCAAGTCGATCAGCGAAGCCGACGCCCAGCAGGGGACGGTGTGGATCGCGCAGGACATCACCGAGCGGCGCCGCCAGTACGACGAGGTGGCGCGCATGCTGCGCGAGCAGGACGCGATCCTCAACAGCGCGTGGATCGGGATCTCGTTCATCCGCGACCAGAAGATCGTGCGCTGCAACCGGCGCTTCGAGGCGCTGTTCGGCTACGGCCCGGGCGAGCTCGCCGGGCAGCGCCCGGCGATCGTCTTTCCGGACGAAGACGCATTCGAATCGATCGAGCACGCGATGGCGCCGAAGTTCGCCCAGGGCCAGAGCTACTCGGGCGAGCACCATTTCCGCAGGAAGGACGGATCGCTGGTGTGGTGCCGGCTCGTCGGCAAGACGGTCGATCCGGGGCAGCCCGATGAGGGTGCGATCTGGACCTGCGACGACGTGACGGACGAGCACGCGGCGCGGGCATCTCTCGAGGCCTCGCGCGCGGAGCTCGAGCGCGCCTTTGCCGAGCGCACCGCGGCCCTGCAGAGCATGAACCAGGTCCTGGAGACCGAAATCGGCGAGCGCAAGCTCGCCGAGCTGCGCGCCCAGTACCTCGCCGACCACGACGCGCTCACCAACCTGCCGAACCGGCGGCTGCTCGAGGACCGGCTCACCCAGGCGCTGGCGCTGAGCGAGCGCAACCGCAAGAAGACCGCGGTCATGTTCATCGACCTGGACCGCTTCAAGATCATCAACGATTCGGCGGGCCATGCCGCGGGCGACATCGTGCTGAAGGAAACCGCCGAGCGGCTGCTCAAGCAGCTGCGCACGGGGGACACGATCTGCCGCACCGGCGGCGACGAGTTCGTGGTGGTGCTACCCGAATTCAAGCACCTGTCGGACCTCGCGCACGTGTCGCAGAAGATCATCGAGACGGTGTCGCAGCCGGTGACGGTGGACGAGCGCGACCTCCAGGTCACGCCCTCGATCGGCATCAGCATCTTCCCGGACGACGGTCGCGATGCCGAAACCCTGATCCGCAACGCCGATGCGGCGATGTACCACGCCAAGGAGACCGGGCGCTCCAACTACCAGTTCTTCACCGAGCAGATGAACCTCGCCGCGACCCGGCGGATGGCGCTCGAGGCGGACCTGCGCAGCGCGATCCAGAACCGCGAGCTGCGCATGTTCTACCAGCCGGTGATCGAGCTCGCGAGCGGGCGGGTGGCCGGCTACGAGGGGCTGCTGCGCTGGCAGCACCGCACGCGCGGTCTCATGGCGCCGGCCGAGTTCATCCAGCTCGCCGAGGACACGGGGCTGATCCTGCGGGTCGGCGAATGGGCGCTCGGCGAAGTGTGCCGCTGGGGCGCGCGCCACGCCGGCGCGCGCGGCGTGCTCGTCGGCGTGAACCTGTCGGGGCGCCAGTTCGCCGACCTCAAGCTGCCCGACATCGTCGCGCGTGCGCTCCAGGAATCCGGCCTGCCGCCGGCGCAGCTGGAGCTGGAACTTTCGGAGGCGACGGTGATGCAGCAGAACGAGCCGATCCTCTCCACGCTGCGCAAGCTGAAGGACCTGGGCGTGTCGCTCGCGATCGACGACTTCGGCACCAGCTATTCGAGCCTGGTCAACCTCAAGCGCTACCCGGTGGACAAGCTCAAGATCGACAAGTCGCTCGTCGGCGCGATCCCGGAGGACTCGGAAAGCCGGGAAATCGTGATCGCCTTCGTCGAGCTGGCGCACGCGCTCGGGCGCAAGGTCGTCGCCGAGGGCGTCGAGACCGAGACGCAGGAGCAGGTGCTGCGCGGGTGCGGCTGCGACTACATGCAGGGCTTCCGCACCGGCGAGCCGCTCGATGCGGACGCCGCGGCGCAGAAGATCGCCTGAGCATTCTCAAGAAACCGGTCCTGCAGTTCTCGCACGCCAACGGACTTCCCGCGCCCTGCTACGCGGCGATGCTCGGCGAGCTCGGCCGCGACTACCGCATCGGCGCGGTCGAGGCGATCGGGACCGACCCGCGCTATCCGGTGACCGAGCGCTGGACCCATCTGGTCGAGCAGCTCGAGGCCGCGATCGAGCGCGCCTGGGATGGCGAAGCGGTCTACGGTGTCGGGCACTCTCTGGGCGGCTACCTCACCTTCCTCGCCGCGGCGCGCAGGCCGGAACTATTTCGCGCCATCGTGCTGCTCGATGCGCCGATCCTCGGCGCGGTCAAGGGGACGCTGCTCGGCGCAACCAAGCGCTTCGGCATCGTCGATCGCGTGACGCCGGCGGCGGCGACGCGCGACCGCCGGCACGAGTGGACGAGCCGCGAGGAGGCGAAGGCGCACTTCCGCACGCGCCGGCTGTATCGGCACTTCGCCGAGCAATGCCTCGACGATTACGTGCGCCACGCGCTCCTCGGCGCGCACGGCCACCTCCGGCTGCGCATCGACCCGGAGGTCGAATACCGCATCTACCGCACCTTTCCGCACGACATGTCGCGCCAGCTCGCACGCCTGCGGGTGCCGGCGGGGTTCATCGGCGGCGCCGACTCGGACGTGGTGCGCCGCGTCGGGATGACGGCGATGCGCGGCCCGCGTTTCCTCAAGCGCCGGGTGCCCGGCGGGCACCTCTTCCCGCTGGAACATCCGCGCGAAGCGGCTGCGGCGGTTAGCGAGCTGCTGCGGGAACTGGGTTAGCCGGGCGCTTTCACGGCCATCAGATCGCGCGGCCGCGCTTTTTCCGCACCAGCTCCTCGGTGCCCTTGATGTTGATCTCCACGCCGGTCATGTTCGGATTTACCTCGAGCGCCCGCCGCCACCAGCGCAGCGCCTGGTCGTAGTCCTCGAGCCGGAAATAGATCTGGCCGTAGCCCGAAAGGGCGCCGAAGTGGAACGGGTTGCGCTTCATCACCTGGTCACAGTCGGCGAGCGACTTCCGGTATTCGCCCGCAAGGTAGTGCACCGTGGCGCGCTTGTTCCAGCCCTCGGCGAACTCGGGCTTGCGGCGGATCACTTCGCTGAAAGTCGCCACCGCCTCGCGGTGGCGGCCCGACTGCATTTCGTCCACGCCGCGCGCCATCAGATGGTCGATCTCGTCTTCGCCCGAGCGGCTCCACAACAGCCACAGTCCCTGCTCGGCGAAACCGCGCACGAACGGGCTCTCGTCGCGCAGGCGCTTGAGGAGCAGCGGCTGGTCTTCCATGCGGCCGTGGTTGGCGAGCCACACCACGGCCTCGGCGCGGCGCTCGGTCTGCGGGTCCTCCAATGCCGCGAGCGCCTCGGCCCGAGTCTGCGGTGCCGGGAACGCCTGCGGCGCGGCGGCGCTCACAAGGGCAGCCACCGCAAAGGGCAGGATCGCGTTTCCAAGTCTGCTGCGCGGCATGGATTCATCATAGCTCTTTTCCTGCTTACCGCTGCGCGACCCGACTGCCCCATTTGCTATCCTCGCCGGGCATGAGGCCCAACTTCGTCTTCATCCTCGCCGACGACCTCGGCTACGCCGATCTCGGGTGCTACGGCGGGCGCTCGGATTGCTCGCCGGTGCTTGACCGCATGGCGGCCGAGGGCCTGCGGTTCACCGACGGCTATTCGAACTCGCCGGTCTGCTCGCCGACCCGCTTCGCGCTCATGACCGGGCGCTGGCAGTACCGGCTGCGCGGCGGAAACGACGAGCCGATCGCCACGCGCCACCGTGGAAACGCCGTGCTCGGGCTGCCGCCGGAGCACCCCACGCTCGCCTCGATCCTGCGCGATGCGGGCTACGCGACCGCGCTCGTCGGCAAGTGGCACCTCGGATTCCTGCCGCATTTCGGCCCCCTCAAGAGCGGCTATCAGGAATTCTTCGGCCCGATGAGCGGCGGGCTGGACTACTTCACGCACCGGGACTCTTCCGGCGCGGACGACCTGTACGAGGGCGAGGAGGAGGTGCGCCGCGACGGCTACCTGACCGACCTCATTACCGAGCGCGCGGTCGAATTCATCGGGCGGCAGCGCGGCCCCTTCCTGCTTTCGGTGCATTACACCGCCCCCCACTGGCCCTGGGAGACCCGTGCCGACGAGCGCGAAGCGCGCAGCCTGCAGGAGCTCTACCACTTCGACGGCGGCTCGGTGCAGACCTACCTCACCATGGTGCGGCAGATGGACGAGGGGATCGGGCGGATCCTCGAAACGCTCAAGCGGGCCGGTTGCGAAGAGCGCACGCTAGTCGTGTTTACCAGCGACAACGGCGGCGAGCGCTTTTCCGACACCTGGCCGCTGGTCGGCAAGAAAATGGATCTGCTTGAAGGAGGAATTCGCGTCCCGTACGTCGTGCGCTGGCCGGCGCGCGTGCGGCCGGGCGGAGTCACCTCACAGCACGCGATCACCATGGACTGGGTGGCGACATTGTTCGAGGCCGCGGGGGTGCAGGCGCACGCGGACTACCCGCTCGACGGGGTGAGCCTACTCCACGTGCTCGAGAATCCGCTCGCGAGCTTCGCGCGCGAGCTTTTCTGGCGGATGAAGTTCCGCGACCAGAAGGCGATGCGCTTCGGGGACTGGAAGTGGCTCGCCACCGAGGACGGCGAGTTCCTGTTCAACCTGCGCGCCGACGCGCGCGAGCGCGCCAACCGCGCCCAGCACGAGCCGCAGCGCCTGGCGACGATGCGCGCGCGCTACGCGGAGTGGGAGAAGGAACTACCGGTGTTTCCCGAGGCGACCTTTTCGGTTCCCGCCACCAAGTCCGACCTGGCGCAGCCGACCGGCTAGCCTTCGAGCTTGCGCACCACCTTGTGGAAGTAGCGGCTCTCGACGCGCGCGCGAAGCAGCGTGAGCTTCTTCTCGCCCTTGCGCGCCGGCTCGAGTTCCGGGGGGACGAGCCCGGCGTTCTTCAGCACGCGGAACGCCATGCGCAGCTCTTCGGGCACCAGCCGGTCGTCGTCGAGATCGAGCGGCCGCCCGGCGCCCGGAAGACCCTCGAGTTCGCCGCGCGCTAGGGCTTCCTCGATCTTTCGCTCTGCGAGCATTTCGAGCGCAAGCACTAGGCTATTCTAGCGCTGCCATGAGCGCCCGCGCCTACCGGATCCTCGCCACCGATTCGACCACTTTCTATCCGCGCCTGATCGGCACGCACGGTGCCGTGGCGGCGAATTCCTACCTATCCGTGAACGCCGGCGTCGACGTCCTCAAGGCCGGAGGCAACGCGATCGATGCGGCGGTCGCCGCCACGCTCGTCGAAGGAGTGGTCAACCCGCAGATGCACACGATCGGCGGCGAATGTCCGATCCTCGTTCGGCTCGCCGGCGAGGATCGCGTGATTGCGCTGAACGGCAACATGGCGGCGCCGATGAAGGCGACGCCGGAAGCGTTCCGCGCGCGCGGATTGGCCGATGTGCCCGATGCGGGCATCCTCGCCGCCGGCACGCCGGCGGCCTTCTCCGCGCTCCTCACCGCGCTGGCGCGCTGGGGCACTTTGAGCTTTCGCGAGGTGGTCGCGCCGGCGCTCGAGCTGGCAAAGAACGGTTTTCCGCTATCCGAGGGACTGCGCAATCAGCACAAGTACGGCCTCGTCGCGCTGCGCGACAAGTTCCTCAACGAATGGCCCGCGAGCGGCCGCGTCTACCTCCCCGGCGGCCGCGTTCCGCCAGTCGGCGAGCGGGTGAAGAACGAGGCTCTCGCGCGCACCTACGATTACCTGGCGAACGCAGAGGATCCGCTGCGCGCCTTCTACAGGGGCGAGATCGCCGCCGAGATCGCGAATTTCTCCCGGGAGCGCGACGGCTTTCTCGCGCGTGAAGATCTCGAATGCTTCGAGACCCGGATCGAGGAGCCGGCGCGGCTGCGCGTCGGCGACAGCGAGCTTTTCAAGTGCGGCTTCTGGACGCAGGGCCCCGCCGAATTGCAGACGATCGCGCTGCTGTCGCGGTTCGATCTCGGGGCGCTGCGGCCGGACAGCGCCGAGTACTGCCACCTGCTCATCGAGGCGATGAAGCTCGCGTTCGCCGATCGCGAGCAGTATTACGGCGATCCCGCGTACGCTGCCGTGCCCGGCGACGTGCTGCTCTCGGCGGAATATGCGAAGCGCCGCGCCGCGCTGATCGATCCACGGCGCTCGAACCTGGAACTGCGGCCCGGCGACGCGAAACGGAACGCCGCGCTGCTTCCGGCCGGGGAACGCTTCACGCCCAAGTCGTGGGGCGGGGGAACGGTGCATGTGGACGCGGTGGATGCGAAAGGCAACATGGCCTCCTTCACGCCGAGCGGCGCGTGGATCAAGTCCGCCGAGGTGATCGAGCCGCTCGGCTTTCCGCTTTCGGTGCGCATGATGACTTTCTACCTCGGTCCGGCCCACCATCCGAACGTGGTTGCCCCGGGCAAGCGCCCGCGCACCACGCTCACGCCTTCGCTCGCGTTTCGCAACGGCAGACCGTGGATGACCTTCGGCACCATGGGCGGGGACAACCAGGGCCAGTGGCTGCTGCAGTTCTTCCTGTACCGCGCGGTCTTCGGCATGACGATCCCGCAGGCGATCGAGGCGCCGAAGCTCTCGACCGAGCACTTTCCGGGTTTCTTCGCGCCGCACGAGGGCACGCCCAACCGCGTGCGGATCGAGCCGCGCTTCGGCCGCGAAGTGCTGGATGAACTCAGGCAGCGGGGCCACGATCTCGATGTCGCGCCCGATTGGACCGAAGGATTCGTCTCGGCGGTGCAGTACGACGAGGAAAGCGGCCTGATCGAGGCCGGCTGCGATCCGCGCGGCGCTAAATCCGAGTGCTTTCCGGCGTTCGCCTACGCGTGGTGAGCCGCGCGTAGCGCCGGCGCGCAAGCGCGGCGCCCGCGGCGAGCGCGCGGAGCTTCGCGAGCGCCACCTCGCGGTCCATCGGCGCCATGCCGCAGTTGGTGCAGGGAAAGAGTCTGGATTTCGGCACGAACGGGAGCGCGCGCCCGATCGTGTCGGCCACCTCTTCGGGCGTTTCGACCTTGTCGGAGGCGACGTCGATCACGCCGACCAGCACGTCCTTGCCCTTGAGCAACCCCATCAGATGCGCCGGGACCCTGGAGTGGATGCACTCGAGCGACACCTGCCGGATCCGGCTCTTCGCGAGCGCGGGAAAGATCTGCTCATACTGGCGCCATTCCGAGCCGAGCGTGCGTTTCCAGTCGATATTCGCCTGGATGCCGTAGCCGTAGCAGATATGTACCGCGGTCTTGCACCTGAGGCCGCGGATCGCCCGGTGCAGCGCTGCGATGCCCCATTTCTTCACGTCTTCCATATAGACGTTGAACGCCGGCTCATCGAACTGGATCACATCCACGCCGTCCTTCTCGAGCGCGCGCGCCTCCTGGTTGAGCAGCGCCGCGAAGGCCATGGCGAGCTTCGCCTTGTCGCCGTAGTGCCGATCGGCGATCGTGTCCACGATGGTCATCGGGCCGGGCATCGTGATCTTCAGCTTCCTCCCGGTGTGCGCGCGCGCAAGCCGCGCCTCCGTCCGGTGCACGCGGCCCTTGAGCCGGATCGGCCCCACGACCACCGGCACCATCGCCTCGTAGCGGTTGTCGCGGATGCCCATCTTCACCTTGTGCTCGAAGTCGATGCCCTCGACGAACTCGAGGAAACCGTGTACGAAATGCTGCCGCGACTGCTCGCCGTCGCTCACGATGTCGATCCCGGCGTCCTCCTGCTCTTTGAGCCAAAGAAGCGTGGCGTCGCGTTTCGCCGCATCGAGCGCCGGACCCTCCTGGCGCCACGTCGGCCAGAGTTTCTTCGTTTCCGCCAGCCAGGCGGGCTTCGGCAGGCTGCCGGCGATGGTGGTTTCGAACATGAACTAGCCCTCCTCGGCGGCTAATTTACACGCTGGGGAAGGTGGCGGGAGCGACCATTTCTCGACACTGGCCCGCCCTTACCCGACAATGATCCTTCCACAAACCCGCGGAGCGTACGCCATGAAGAAGTGCCAGATGATTCTGGGCCTTGCCCTGACCGCTGGACTGGCTGCCTGCGACAAGGCACCGGAGAAGGCGGCGGAGAGGATGATCGAATCGGCCATGCAGAAGGACGGCACCAGGGCCAAGGTCGATCTCTCCAGCAGCTCGGCGAAGATCACCACCACCGACGCCTCAGGGAAGACTACGCACCTCGAAATGGGTGGAGCCAAGATCGGGGAAGCCGAGCTGGGCGTGCCTTTCTATCCGGGCGCGAAGCCCGCCGACGGAGGGTCGTCGAAGGTGAGCACGCCGGACGGCAGCATGTACACGGTCACCCTGCATAGCGCGGACCCCGCCGACAAGGTCGCGGCCTTCTATCGCGAGCGCCTGAAAGCGATGTCCGAAGGCAAGCAATTCATGGACATGAGCGGCGGCGACGGCAGCGCCAACCTGGTGCTCGCAGATGACAAGGCGAAGACCTCGGTCCAGGTGCACATTGCGAAGGCCGAGAAGGGAACGGACCTCCAGATCATCGCGAGCCGGCCCACGGCCAAGTGAGCCGGGCAAGTCGCCAGGGTGCGGTTTCTCGCATTCATCGAATATTCCGCGGTGATCGTCGGGGTCATCGCCGTGATTGCGGGCCGCTTCTTCGCGCTGCCCAAGGGTCTGCACCTGGGCGTTTTCCTGATCGGGGCAGGCATGGCGCTCGGCGGGCTCGAGTCCATCGTCACGCGCCGCATGGGCTTTCGCGCCGCCGAGGACCGCTGGGAGGCCTATGCCGGGGCGCCGGCGATGATCGTCGGGCTGATGGCGCTGCTCATCGGGACGGCGCTCGTCGCGACAGCCTATCTTCTCACCGATGGGCTGTGGGACTCGACCGTGCATTACCTGACGCGCCGTCCCGCTCCGGTGCTGGTTGCCGCGGGCCTGCTGCTCATCGGCGCCGGCATGCTGATGATGCTCAACCCGCGCGGGCGCCGGGGCCTCGCCTGGACGCTGCTCGTGCGCATTCCGCGGTCGCTGCTGGGTTTCGTGCTGGTCGCGGGCGGACTCGCGGGTATCGGGCTGGGCGCGTGGGAGTGGCGCGAGCCGCAGGCATTCGATCGATTCGTCCGGAACCTGCCGCAGGAGCTCGACCGGTCGCCCCAGTGGCGGTGCTTTACTAGATATCCCTGAACAGGCGCCCGTCGGCCAGCAAGGGCAGATTTACGCTGGTGTGGAAATAGACATTCGACGGCAGTCTCAGAATCTGGAGCTGAACGTCGATATGAAAATAGAGAAGGTACGCGAACGTCAGGGCAAACAAGCTGATGCTCTGTCGCAGGAGGGGTGGCCGTGCAAGCGCGCTTGATCGCGTAGTTGCGCCGGGAACCGTGTGTTCGCCGGGCGGTCTCGAAGACCGGCGCGCCGGAGCACTTCGTCTGGAGGCTTCCTCCAATCGGTTGTTTCGCGTGTCGCTCGGTTCGCCCGTCCCGGCATTGGATTCCGCACGATTCAGTTCGACGAGGGCCGCGCGCAATTGGCGGCAGTGAGCACGTGCCCTGAGCACCTCGGCGTTTGCCTCGGGCAGATCGGAGTCAACGCGAGCCGCGTCGGCCACTGCTTTGACAAGCGCGGTCTCCGCAAGGACGAGCGCAGCTCTGAGTCCTTCCTGCCTGCTCATGGCATTGACCGGTTCATCACCCATTCCGGCAACGAGTCTACCGTAGTCCGCCGCGCCAGAATGTGAAAAAGTACCGCCCCAGAAACTGAAAGGCCACGTACTTTGGTATTGATACCTTCGGCCATTCCGCGATTGTGCCTGCGCTAATGCACCACACAAAATGGCGGTTTCAAACGGACGCATGGGACGGGCGATGCTATTCTTGCGGCGCGCCTGTTTCGTGAACGATGAGCCCGTCCCGCGCCAGAGCGACGTCGAAACTCCTGCAGGAATCCGACCGCGCGATCGTGACCGAATGGCGTTTTGCGCCCGGCGCCAGGCATCGAGCTCACGGATGACAGAGCCGATCCGCCAGTTGCAAATACCGGAGGGTTTCAGGCCGCTGTTCCGCACCAGCCCGCTGCTGGATCTGATTGGCCCGCTCTACGGCCGTGGCGAGGGCCGCGATCTGGAAATCGGGTTGCGGGTGGAGAGGAAGCATTGCAACGCACGCGGAACGGTGCACGGCGGGATCCTCGCGACGCTGGCAGACGTCGCGCTCGGTTATGCCATGGCCTCTTCGACCCGACCGCCCACGGGCGCCGTTACTGCCAATCTTTCACTCGATTTCGCCGGCACCGCGAAGGTCGGCGACTGGCTCCAGAGCTCGGTTGATATCCAGAAGCAGGGCAGCAGGCTCGCCTTCGCGAACTGCTACATCGCGGCCGGCGGCGAGCGCATCGTGCGCGCAAGTGCGGTGTTCCTCGTCACGGGCCCGTTGGACGACGCGACTTCCAGCTAACCATGCTTTCCGGAAGCTGCCTGTGCGGCGGAGTACGCTATGAAATTTCCGGCCGGCTCTCGGGCCCGCTGTACTGTCACTGCTCGATGTGCCGCAAGGCGCACGGGGCGGCGTTCCGCACCCGTGCCAGCGTACGGGCGCAGGATTTCCGCTGGGTGCAAGGCGAGGCACTGGTGACCTGGTACGAAACTTCGCCCGGTACGGAGCGGGGATTTTGCCGCGTATGCGGCGCGAAGCTCCTGAGCCGGTTCGAGCGCAATCCCCGGTTCTACGGACTGCCGCTCGGGACCTTGGATGACGACCCGGGGGTCAAACCCGGGATGCACCTGTACGTTGCGCACAAGGCACCCTGGTTCGAGATCACCGATGCCTTGGCGCAGCACGCCGAGGAGCCTGGGTGATCCGGGGAAGCTGCCTCTGCGGGGCGGTGAAGTTCGTGATCCGCGGCACGCTTTCCGCCGCGAGCCACTGCCACTGTTCGATGTGTCGCAAGGCGCACGGCACCGCGTTCGGCACTTATGCGGCGGCGCGCGCGGACGATTTCCGGGTACTCGAGGGCGCGGACCGGATTACGCGTTACCGTTCGTCCCCCGGAATCGTGCGCACATTCTGCGCGCGCTGCGGCTCGAATCTGCAGTGGCTGCGCGAAGCGAAGCCCGCGGTGGTGGACGTCGCGCTCGGCGTGCTCGACGACGATCCGGTCGTGCGGCCCGCCTGCCACATCTACGCGGGCTCTAAGGCGCCCTGGTACGAAATCACCGACAGCCTGCCGCGCTACGCGGCGGGCGTGGAAACCGGTCAATGATCGTGCGGCGAGGATGACCATGAGCGAGGCACAGGCGGCATCGGGCGGCAGTCCGTACGACCAGCGCGCGCGCTACGAAGCGCTGATGAATGTGGTGCGCAGCCGCATGACGACGCGGGCGTTCGACCCGGCGTACGTGGTGCCGCGCGAGCATTACGACCTGATCCTGGAGGCGGCGCGGCACTCGCCCTCGGGGGCGAACTCGCAGCCCTGGCATTACATCGTGATCACGACTGCCGACACGAAGCGCAGGATCGCCGACTACTTCGTCGAAGAGCAGCGGCACCGAGCGAAGCTCAAGATGAAATTTCCGACGCCCAATTACCGGGGGCTGGAGACCGCGCCGGGGATGATCGTGGTCGTGGCGGACTTCCGCTACACGCGCGCCTTTCCGGTGCTGATGGACGGCTCGGACCTGGATCGGCTGTACCACCAGAACGCCGAGCGCATCCTGCTGCAGAGCGTCGCCGCCTCCACCATGTCGGCGCACCTTGCGGCGACGGCGCTTGGCTACAACGTCTGGTGGGTGACGGCCATCGGACAGGAAAACGCCCAGAACGCGATGCGCCCGCTGCTCGAGGTGCCGGCGGAGCTCGCGATCATCGACCTCTTCTGCTTCGGTCCGCCGGCGAAGCCCCCGTACAAGCGCTGGAAGAAGAAGCTCGATGAGATCGTGAGCTGGGAGCGCTTCGACCCGAAGCAGTTCCGGACGACCGAGCAGATCGACGAATGGGTGCGCGAGACGCGCCACAAGGTCATGTACAAGGACGAATCGAAGGTGGACTGAGCGCGCTCAGGCCGGCGCCGGCGCGAGCCTGCGCGCTTCGCGGATCGGCAGGTGCACCACTGCCGCCACGAGGCAGAGCGCGATGTCGGTCCACCACATCCAGTCGTAGCTGCCGGAGGCTTCGAACGCCTTGCCGCCGAGCCAGGCGCCGAGGAAGCCGCCCACCTGGTGCGAGAGCATCACGATGCCGAACAGGGTCGCGAGGTACTTCGGGCCATGCAGCTTCGCCACCAGCCCGATCGTCGGCGGCACGGTCGAGAGATAGGTGAAGCCGATCCCGGCGGCAAAGAGGAAGAACGCCAGCTCCGTCTTGGGCGAGAAGAAGAAAACCACGATCAGCGCCGCGCGCGCGGCGTAGATTCCGGAGAGCGCAAGTTTCATGCGCCACTCTTGGATCGCCCTGCCGATCCAGAGGCTGCCCGCGATGTTGAACAGCCCGATGATGGCGAGCGACCACGCGCTCACGGTGGCCGGGAGCTGACAGCTCGCGACGACGCCGGGCAGGTGCGTCGAAATGAAGGCGACGTGAAACCCGCAGGTGAAAAAACCGACGTTGAGCAGCAGGTAGCTGCGATCGCCCGCGGCCTCGCGCACGGCCTGGCGCAATGTGCCGGCGCCCGCGACCGGATGCGCGGCCGGGGCGGACGCATTGCTCGTCAGCCACAGCACCAGCGGCACGGCAAGAAGACCGGTTGCGCCGAGCAGCACGAGCGCCGGCTGCCAGCCGGCCAGTCCGATCAGCAGTTGCGCGAACGGAACCAGCGTGAACTGGCCGAACGAGCCGCCGGCGTTGACGATGCCGCTCGCAAAGGCCCGCTTCGCCTCGGGAATCCAGCGGTTGGCGGCGGACATGAGCAGGGCCGGCCCGATCGCGCCGGCGCCGCTCGAAGCGAGGATTCCGATCAGCACGATCAGCGCGAGCGCCGTGCCGGCGAGCGGGAGCAGCGCGGTGCCGAGCGCAATGAGCACCGCGCCCGCGATCATGACCGGCCGCGGCCCGTGGCGATCGGCGACCGCACCGGCGATCGGCTGCGCGATGCCCCACATCAGCTGCGCGATGCCGAAGGCGAGGCTGATCGTCGCGTAGCCGACCGCGGTGTGCGAATTGATCGCGGAGATGAATAGCGGCTGCGCCTGGCGGATGCCGAGTCCGAGCGCGAACACCGCCCCTGCGGCGATCGCAACACCGAGATAGCTGCGGTGCGCGCCGCTCATGCGGCCGCCTTCCCGTCGAGGGCTTCGAGCGCTTCGTCCACGAGCGCGTGATCGTACGCCTGGGTGACGCGGCGCGTGAGGCGCCGCAGCAGGTGGCATGCTGGGCGGGCCCGGGCGCGGCGTCAAGCGGCCGTGCGCGAAGGCTCCCGCATCGGAAGCAGCCAGGCGATCACGGCAAGCTGCAGCACGGCAAGAATGAGGAACGCGGCGGCGTAGCCCTGCAGCGCGTAGCGGCCGTCCGCCACCGGAAAGAGCCGCAGCAGCGCGCCGATTCCCCATTGGAACAGGAACGAGAAGGTGAACATCAGCACGTTGCAGCCGGTGTTGACCCGGCCGGTCATGTCCGGCGGGAAGAGGGGTGTGAGGAGCGCGTAGGCGAGTGCGGCCGAGATGGCGGTGAACCCGTAGACGGCGAGGATCGGCGCAAGACCCTGCGTCACGCCCGCGGCGAGCAGGAAGAACATGGCGAGCGACAGCGATTGGCCGAGCTTGTACACCGTCATGCGCGAGATGCCGATGCGCGCCAGGCGGTCGCTCGCGACGCCGAAAAACACCGAGCCGATGGCGTAGGCAAGCGCGGTTGCGAGCAGGTAATTTGCGACCGCGGGGCGCTCCAACCCCGCGACGTCGTAGAGCCACGGCGCGAGCCACAGCCCTTGCAGCGCCTGGTACGCGGCGTGACAGACGACGAGCGGCAACGCGATGCGCCAGAACTCGAGCGCCGAAAAGATGCGCCCGAACCCCGCAATCTGCGCGCCGAGCGTCTGCCCTGCGCCGGGCAGGCGCTTTTCCGGCACGGCCGAGAAAATCAGCACCGCCGCCATCACCGACAAGGCAGCGAGGCCGTAGAACAATGCGCGCCAGCCGAACGGCCCGAGCAACGCCTCGGCCGGCGCGGTTGCGGAAAGCCCGCCGAGGCCGCCGATCGCGAGGTAGATGCCGTTCAGCGTCGCGAGGCGCGAGAGCGGGAACCAGAGTGTGAAGGCCTTGATCGCGCCCATCAGGCCGCCCGAGACGCCCAGTCCGATCAGCGCCCGCCCGAGCGAAAGGGTGGCAAAGTCCTGGGCGAGCGCGAACACGAGCGCGCCGGTGCCGGCGACGCTGTACAGGCAGGCGAGCACGCGGCGCGGCCCGAAACGGTCGAGGAGCACGCCGAGCGGCAGCTGGAAGGCGGCAAAGGCGAGCAGGTAGGTCGAAGTGAGCAGCCCCAGCTCGGAGGGCGAAAGCGAAAATTCGCGCGCCAGGTCGCGCGAGATGACCGCATTGACGTTGCGGAAGAAAAACGACAGGAAGTACCCCGCGGCGAAGGGACAGAACACCACCAGCATCAGCCGCGGCGGGAGCGCGCTCACTGCGCGGATTCTAATGGTAGGCTCGCGGCCGATGAGCGAGGATCTGTCCGCGTTCGCAGAGTCGTATGCCGAGGCGCGCGCCAAGTTTCTCGATGCGGCACGCGCGAGCGGCGCTTCGCTCCGCCACTACCGCCAGGCGGACGCCTCCGGCCCGGCCGGAGAGGCGCTGTACCTGGACGTCGCGTGGCTCGGCGCGCCACAGGCATCGCGCGTGCTCCTCGCCGGCTGCGGCACGCACGGGATCGAGGGTTTCGCCGGTTCCGCCGCGCAGACGCACTGGATGCGATCGGGTGGAGCCGCGCGCATCGCCGCGGCCACGGCGGTCGTCTTCTTTCACGCCCACAATCCGTGGGGCTTCGCGCACAAGACGCGCACGACCGAGGAAAACGTCGACCTCAACCGGAACTTCGTGGATTTTTCGCGGCCGCTGCGGGCCAATCCCGGTTACGAGGAGCTGCACCCGCTGATCACCCCGCCGCGCTGGGACGAGGCAGCCGTTGCGGCGACCTTCAGGGCGCTCGACGAATTCAGGGCGCGGGTCGGCGAGCAGAGCTTTTCCGATGCGTTCAACGGCGGGCAGTACTCGCACCCCGACGGGATCTATTTCGGGGGATCGCGCCCGCAGTGGGCGAACCGGGCCTTTCGCCAGGCCGTGGCGGAGCACCTTTCGGCCGTGCGCCAGGTGGCGCTCATCGATCTGCACACCGGCATCGGCCCCCGGTACGAGCATGTCTACCTGTGTTTCCACGCCGCCGGCTCGGCGGGCTACGCGCGGGCGCGCGCGTGGTGGGGCGAGCGCGCGGTCAACCGCGCCGCCGTGACGCACAAGGCGCTCGCGGTCTACAGCGGCACGCTCATCGACGCCTTCGCCGCGATGGTGCCCCAGGCCGAGATTACCGCGGTGGTGATCGAGTTCGGTACGCTGCCGCGCGAAGGCATCCAGCGCGCCGCGCTGGCGCAGCGCTGGCTGCGCTTTCACGGTTCGCGCGAGCCGGAGCGTGCACGCGAAGTGCAGCGCGAGTATGAGCACGCGTATTACCCGGCCGAGGCGCGCTGGCGCGCCTGCGTGCTCGAGCAGTCGCTCGAATTCTTCGACTGCGGTCTCAAAGGCATCGGCGCGGCATGGAATTGACCGCGCGAGGAGGGCCACCATCGTGATGCTTCAGCTCGCCACGCTCGTCAATCGCCATGCGCGCTTCCGCCCTTCCATGCCGGCGGTCACGTTCGATGGGACGACGCTCGACTGGCGCGGCTTTGCGGCGCGCGTGAACCGCGTTGCCGGCATGCTCGCCACGCTGGGCGTGCGCAAGGGCGACAAGGTCGCCACCGTGGCCGGCAATTCGATGGCGCTGCTCGAGACCTACTGGGCGGTGCCGGCGCTGGGCGCGGCGCTGGTTCCGCTCTCGCCGCTCCTGCTTCCGGGCGGTCTCGCGAGCCTGCTGCGCGACTCGGATGCAAGCTGCCTGATCACGCAGCGCACGATGACGGGGGTCATCCGCGAGATCGCGGAGGGGTTTTCAGCGGAGCTGCGCAGCCGCCTGCTCCTGGTGGATGGCGCCGAGCCCGGGTTTCTCGACTATCAGGCGCTTTCGGCAAGCGCCTCGCCGGTGCCGCCGCCGGACCCCGGCATGGCGGAGGACGATCTCTACAACATCATGTACACGAGCGGGACCACGGGGCTCCCGAAGGGCATCATGCATTCGCATTTCACGCGCTCCATGTACTGCCTCATCCTCGGCTTGGCGTTCCGCGTCGCGCCGGAATCGGTCGCACTGCACGCGGGCGCCCTCATCTTCAACGGTGCCTTCGTCACCCTGATGCCGACCTTCTACCAGGGCGGGCACTACATCGTGCTGCGCCAGTTCGACGCCGCGCAGGCGATCGAGACGATTGCGCGCTACAAGGTGACGCACATGATGGCAGTGCCGACGCAGATCATCGCGATCCTCGGCTCGCCGGCGTTCTCGCCAGAGAAGCTCGCCTCGCTCCAGATGATCCTGTCGCTTGGCGCGCCGCTCCTGCAGGAACACAAGGATCGGCTGAACGCGCTTCTTCCCGGGCGTTTTCACGAACTCTACGGACTTACCGAAGGGTTCCTTACCATCCTGGACAAGACCGAGGCGGCGCGAAAGAGCGGCTCGGTCGGGATCCCGGCGCCTTACAACGAGATGCGCATCGTGCGCGAGGACGGGACCGACGCTGCTGCCGCCGAAGTGGGCGAGATCGCAGGTCGCGGGCCGTTCCTGATGCAGGGCTACTACAAGCGCCCCGACCTTACGGCGCAGGCCCTGCGCGAGGGCTGGCTCTACACCGGCGACATGGGCTTTGTGGACGAGGAGGGCTATCTTTACCTCGTCGACCGCAAGAAGGACATGATCGATTCGGGCGGAGTCAAGGTCTATCCGCGCGATATCGAGGAGATCGCGGCGCGCCACCCCGCGGTCCGCGAGGTGGCGGTGTTCGGGGTGCCGGACGAGAAGTGGGGCGAAACCCCGGTTGCTGCGGTGATCCTCGCGGCGCCGGGTGCCGCGAGCGCGCAAGAGCTGTGCGACTGGATCAACGAGCGCGTCTCGGCCAGATACCAGCGCCTGAACCGCGTCGTGATTCACGACGACTTTCCGCGCAGCGCGGCGGGGAAAACGCTCAAGCGCGAGCTGCGCGAGCCCTACTGGGCCGCCAGCGGGCGCAAGATCTGAGCGGGTCGCAACGCGCCGATCCCCGGGACTCGCCCGCGTCGCGCGGATCAGTGCCGGGCCAAAAAATCGCCCAGCGCGCGGTTGAACGCCTCGGGCTGCTCCACGTTCGAGAGATGCGCCGCGTCGGGGACGACTACGAGCTGCGAGCCCGGTGCGTGGTCGTGGATTTCGCGCGCCATCGCGGGCGGCGTCGCCGGATCCGATTCGCCGACCAGCACCAGGATCGGGCAGCGGATCTCTTTCAGCCGGGCCGTCAGGTTGATCTTCGGGATCGCGTGGCTGCAGCCGACGTAGCCGGCAACGGGCGTGGCGGCGATCAGCTGGCCGATCCGCTGCATCGTCTCGGGGTGCGCCCTGCGGTAGGGCTCGGTGAACCAGCGGCCCAGGGTCGGCTCGACGAGCGCCTGCATGCCCTGCGTCTCGGCCATCCGGATCCGCTCCTGCCACACCGGCCAGGCATCCGCAGGCTGGCGGCTGGTCGTGTCGGCAAGCGCGAGGCTCGCGAAAACGCCCGGGTATTTCAGTGCGAACGTCTCGCCGATCATGCCGCCCATCGAAAGTCCGCAGAAATGCGCCCGGGTTATATGCAGCTCGTCGAGCAGCGCCTTCAGGTCGTCGGCGAGCTGCTCCAGCGTGTACGGGCCGGCCGGCGCGTCGCTCGCGCCGTGGCCGCGCGTGTCGAACGCGACGATCCGGCAGCGCTCGCCGAACGCCGCGATCTGCTCGTCCCACATGCGCACGCTGCACCCGAGCGAATGGCTGAGGACCAGCCAGGGCGCGCCTTCCTTGCCGTGGAGCTCGTAGTAGATCTCGATGCCGTTCGCCTTCGCCTTCATGCCGTCTCCTAGAGGTGCGCGACGACGAGCGGAATGCGCATTTCGTCGTCGCTGATGCCGCCGTGGTTGCCGATATGCAGATGGCGCGCTTCGCCGGGCGTCCAGTCCTTCACCGTGTAGCAGTCCTTCATGATGAACGCGACATCGCCGATGCGCTCGGCGAACTGCGCGTGCGCGCGCCCGGGGCCGAACCAGCCCTCTTCGGCGAGCTCGCGGCTCGGCCGCACCTCGGCGCGCTCCGCGAGCCAGTCGCGCGCGCGGGCGGTGAACTCCGCGACGCGCCCGTCCTGCACGTGGCAGAACGCGGCGCGCCGTTCGCCGCACAGCGGGAAGCGGAGCATCGCCGCCAGCCCCGGCGCGCTCTCCAGCGCAAGGCACTCGCTCTCGGCGCTGTCGAGAAAGCCGTGATCGGCGGTGGCGACGAGCAGCGTCTCGGTGCCCGCAAGGCGGGCAATGAGGTCCTCGAAGGCTGCGTCCACGCGTTCGAACTCTGCGCGTGTCGGCGGGCTGGCGACGCCGTGCTTGTGCGCGAGCGTATCGAACTCCGGCCAGTAGGCGTAGATGAACTTGCGCCCCGGCCCGGATTTCACCGCCGCCTCGGTTTCGCCGACGAAGCCCTCCAGGCTGTCGTAGGCGCGCCGCTCGGCGCGCCCGCAGTAGTGGCGGTTGTACTCGGAATCCACGATCGAACGATGCGAGACGACGATCCCGCGCACCGCGAGCGAGTCGAACAGCGAGGGCTCGGTAAAGACGCGCGCGGGCGAAACGCCGCGCGCCGCGAGCGGCTGGTTTTCGCCGCGCGTGCGGAACGGCATCGGCGCGGCCACGCATCCGGCGGCGCCGAAGTACGTGAACCAGCCCGTAAGCCCGTGCTCGAGCGGGGTCGCGCCGGTGAACGAAGTCGTGATCGCGCTCGCCGTGGTGGACGGAAACACGGCGCTGATCGCCGCGCGGCGATGACGCGCGAGCGCGCCCGCAGCGCCGCGCGCGCGCAGGTAGTTGTCGCCCAGGCCGTCGATGATCGCGAGCACCACGTTGCGCGCGGCGGCCGCTTCCGCCGGCGGCAGCAGGGCGAGTCCGGCGTGGCGCGGCGCGCCGCCGCACGCCGCGACGAGCGAGGCGATCAGGTTGACGAATCCGCCGCCGGAGTAATCGAAAGGAAGCATGGCGCCCTTCGCGCGAAGGGCGCCATTCTAACTGCTCAGTGCAGGAGCACCCGATTGTTGAGCAGCGCGTCGTAATGTCCCAGGAACTCGTCCACGGTCTCGACGCTGGGCCCGTTTGACACCAGGTCCGCCATTGAGGCGCGGAATTTCAGTTCGACCGCGCCTTCGAGAAAACCGCCGCAGCCTCTGAGTTTGTCCACCAGCTCCACTCCGCAGTGGCCGGGAAACTCCACCACGTAGTAGTTTTCGCTGTTGTACAGGACGTTCATGGCTCTCTCCTGGGTTGTTTGCTCGTGTTGTGGCCAGTAAATCACAGCGTGCCCGCGTTCGCGATGAACAATGCCGCACCGGTTTTGCCCACTTGTTCCGCTTGCCGCCACAAGTGCCTCTCCGGCAACGCGATTCGCCGCCCGTCGGAGGAGCGGGGCGGCCCGTCGGAGACGGTTGCGCGCGTGATAAACTGCACACTTCTTTCTCCGGGGCGAGCCGTTATGCGGATGGAAGTGCACGTCCACGCCGATATCCCGATCCTCGAAGGCGTGTCGAAAAAGCAGATCGAGCAGGCGCTCGCCCCGTGGCTGGAATACCTCGACGCCGAGTCGCTCGCCGACGCGAAGAGCCTCGAAGCCGAGGAGCCGGGGCTGCGCTTCGACGACAAGGAGCTGATGCTCGTCGTGTGCTGGACCGGAGAGATCGGGCGCAGCTTCTACGGCGCGCTCGAGGCGGCGCTCGAAAACCTCGGCCCCTATTGCTACGAGGCGGTCGAGGTGGACATGACGCTGTATCACGACAACGGCGAGCAGGAATCGCGCCTGCTGTTCGTCGGCCCGACCGCGCAGGCGATCCACGAGGCGCAGCGCCGCTGCATGACCGAGGATATCTCGGCGCTGCTCGCGCGCCAGTTCGACGCGTCGAAGGTGGGCGAGGTGATCGCCGTGGTGAACGATCTGTTCGACCGCGACTGGAAGGAAAAGGCGTCGCAGCCGCAGAAGCCGGAGCGCGCTTTCGAAACGTACACGCGTCCCGCCCGCAAGCACCTGCATTGAAATGCGACGACGCGCTGCGGCGCGTCAGGTCCTGCCGCACCGCACCGCAAACGTTGGGGAAAAGCGAATACCGTGGCCGGACCCAAGTACCCCGGTTTTGACACGCTCGCCCTGCATGCGGGGCAGTCGCCCGATTCGGCGACCGGCAGCCGGGCGGTCCCGATCTACCAGACCACCTCGTACGTATTCCGCGATTCCGAGCACGCGGCCTCGCTCTTCAACATGGAGCGTGCGGGGCACGTGTATTCGCGCATCTCGAACCCGACCGTTGCGGTACTCGAAGAGCGCCTCGCCGCGCTCGAAGGCGGGGTTGGCGCGATCGCTGCGGCCTCCGGGCAGGCGGCGCTGCATCTGGCGATCGCGACGCTCATGGATGGCGGCAGCCACATCGTGTCTTCGGGTTCGCTGTATGGCGGCTCGCACAACCTGCTCGCCTACACGCTGAAGCGGTTCGGCATCGAAACCACGTTCGTCGATCCGCGCGACCTCGGCGCCTGGCGCGCGGCGCTGCGGCCCAACACGCGACTGCTCTTTGGCGAGACGCTCGGCAACCCGGGTCTGGACGTGCTCGACATTCCCGCGGTGGCGGCGATCGCGCACGAGGCAGGTGTGCCGCTGCTCGTGGACTCGACCTTCACCACGCCCTACCTGATGAAGCCGTTCGAGCTCGGCGCGGATCTCCTGTACCACTCGGCAACCAAGTTCCTCGGCGGCCACGGCACCGCGATCGGCGGCGTGCTGGTGGATTCGGGGCGCTTCGACTGGGAGAAAAGCGGAAAATTCGCCCAGCTCACCGAGCCCTACGCCGGCTTCCACGGTATGGACTTCGAGGAGGAATCGGGGACGCGCGCCTTCCTGCTGCGCGCGCGCCGCGAGGGGCTGCGCGATTTCGGGCCCTGCATGGCGCCGATGACCGCGTTCCAGATCCTGCAGGGCGTGGAAACCCTGCACTTGCGGATGCCGCGCCATGTCGAGAGCACGCGAAAGGCGGCGGCGTTTCTCGCCGGGCACGCGATGGTCGAGAAGGTGATGTATCCGGAGCTGCCGGAGCACCCCGACTACGAGCTTTGCAGGCGCCTGCTGCCGCGCGGCGCCGGCGCGGTGTTCTCGTTCAACCTCAAGGGGGACCGGCAGGCGGGCCGCGCCTTCATCGAGGCGCTGCGCGTGTTTTCGCACCTGGCGAACGTCGGCGACGCGAAGTCGCTCGTGATCCATCCGGCCACCACGACCCACTACCGCATGTCGGACGAGGATCTGAAGAAGGCAGGCATCACGGCAGGCACCGTCAGGCTCTCGATCGGGCTGGAGGACCCCCAGGACCTGATCGACGACCTCGAGCGCGCGCTCGGCGCCGCAAGCCGCGCCGGACGGTAGCGATGGACTTCGCCGTCGCGGGCACGAAGGCGTTTGCCTATACCGCGGCGCACGGCCTCGATCCGGCAAAGCCCACCATCGTCTTCGTGCACGGCGCAGGGCTGGATCACTCCTGGTTCGGGTTGCAGAGCCGCTACTTCGGGCATCACGGCAGGAACGTTCTTGCGGTCGACCTGCCCGGGCACGGGCGCTCCGAAGGGCCGCCGCCCGCCTCCGTGGAGCGGATGGCGCAATGGGTGATGCAGTTGCTCGATGCGGCGAGGCTCGAGCGCGCCGCCGTCGTCGGCCACTCGCTGGGCTCGCTTGTCGCGCTCGAGTGCGCCGCGCAGGCGCCGGAACGCATCGAGCGCATCGTGCTCATCGGCACCGCGTACCCCATGAAGGTGAGCGATGTCTTCCTCGAGGCGGCGCGCCGCAACGAGCAGAGCGCGTTCGACATGGAAACCATCTGGGGCCACGCGCCGCAGGTGCCGCTCGGCAGCAATCCGAACCCCGGCATGTGCCTGTACGGCGATACGCTCGCGCGCCTGGCGCGCCTTGCGCCGGGCGTGCTCTACGCGGGGCTCAAGGCCTGCAACGACTACGCGTGCGGACTGGAGAGCGCGGCGAAGGTGCGCTGTCCCACGCTTTTCATCCTCGGGCGGCGCGACCAGATGACGCCGCCGCGCGCCGCGAGCGCACTTTCGCAGGCGATCGCGGGCGCGCGCACCGTGCTGCTGCAGGGCTCGGGCCACTCGATCATGGCCGAGCAGCCCGATGCAACCCTCGATGCGCTGATCGAATTCTTCAGCGGCTCCAGTCCGCCTTGAAGATCGACCAGCCGATCAGCGCCCCGTAGACGAGCATTCCCAGCGCGATCACGGCGAAGAGGGCACCGAGCGGTGCTCCCGCTGCGCCAAGCGCAAGCCCCGCCGCGAGCACGACGGCAAGTCGCGCGGCGCCGGCCGCCATCGGCACCATAACCCGACCCACGCCCTGCGACGCAAAGTAGAGCGCGATGCCGAACCCCATCACCGGGTAGAAGGGCCCCACGATCCGCAGGTAAAGGCTGCCGGTCGAAAGCACGGCCGGATCCGAGCTGAAGAGCAGCACCCAGGCGTGCGGAACGAGCGCAGCGGCAAGCCCGATGACGCCCGCCACGCAGGCGGCGAGCGCGGCGCCGGTCCACGCGATCTGCTTGGCGCGGGCAGCGCGTCCGGCCCCGATGTTGACTCCCACGAGCGCGACCAGCGCCTGACCGATCGCGAACACGAGCGGAATCTGGAGCATTTCCAGCCGCACTCCGACCCCGTACCCGGCAAGCGCGGCGGCGCCGAAACGACCCACCAGTCCAGTGAGCACGACTGCGGTCAGGACCGTAAGCACCGCGGAAACCGACGAGATCGCGCCGACGCGCAGAATCTCGCGAAACAGCTGTGCCTGCAGCCGGAGCTCGACGCGTTGCGGCCGCAAGGGGCTCCTCCAGATGTAGCTTCCCGTGGCAAGCGCCGCGCAACTGAACGAGACGAGGTACGCGACACCCGCCCCTGCGATGCCCAGTTGCGGAAACGGGCCGAGTCCGAGCACGAGCGTCGCCGAAAGCGGCACGTGCACGAACGCCGCGCCGGCGAGCGCGAGTGCCGGCACCAGCGTATTGCCGGTGCCGCGCAGCACGCTCGCGAAGGTGTTCGCGAGCCAGACCAGGACTGCGCCGGAAAACAGCACGTTCGAATAGGCGAGCGCGTGTCCGAGCACTTCGCCCTCTCCGCCCAACAGTCGGTAGACCGGTCGGCCAAGAACGAGCAGCAGGGCGCTGAACGCGAGGCCCATGCCGAGCGCGATGACCACCGCGTGAACGACGAGTGCGCGCGCCTGCGGCTCGTTGCCGGCGCCCTGCGCGCGCGCGACTGCGGAGGAGACGCCGCCGCCCATGGCACCCGCGGAAGTCATCTGCAGCAGCATCACGAGCGGGAACACGAGCGCCAGCCCGGCGAGCGGCCCGGTACCGAGGCGCCCGATGAAGTGCGTGTCCGTGATCGAGACCGCCGCCTGGAACACGACCAGAAGCGCGCCCGGCGCGGAGAGCCGCGCGAGCGTCGGCAGCACCGGCGCCTCGAGCAGGCGGTGCGTGCGCGGAGGGCTCATGCGCCGGCGGCGGGGCGAATGACGGCGGTCCCCCAGCCCGCGAGGACACCGAGCGCATTGGCGAGCATGTCCGCGATTTCGAATTCGCGGATGCCGGTCCAGCCCTGCAGGAATTCCAGCGCCGCACCCATTGCAATGAACCCGGCGACGTAGGCGAGCCGCGTCCCACGAGTGCGGTAGAGCGTGCAGAACCAGAACGCGAGCGTCCCATAGGCAAGGAAGTGGGCGACCTTGTCGCCCTGCTCGATGTCGACCTTCGGCGGCGACGGCGTGAGCGAAAGCCACACGATCACCGCACAAAGCAGCCAGGCACCGGCAACCCAGAGCGCGCGTTGGCGCATCTCAGAACAAGCGTATCTGCGCGCTTCGGGTCGGTGCCCGGAACCTCGTGCAGTCGAGGAGTGCTTCGCCGCGGCGTTCCTGGTTCAGGCCGAAGCGGCGGCAGGCGATCTCGAAGCGCCTGGCAACCAGCACGGCGAAATTACCGCTGCCGGTCATGCGGCTGCCGAAGCGGGGGTCGTTGTCGCGGCCGCCGCGCACCTGGCGCACGATGCTGACCACGTGCGCGGCGCGCTCCGGGTAGTGGTGCGCCAGCCACTCCTTGAAGAGCGGCCGTACCTCGTTCGGCAGGCGAAGGAGGATGTATCCCGCAGTCGCGGCGCCCGCCTGCGCCGCCGCCTCGATCACCTGTTCGAGCGACTTGTCGGTGAGCGCGGGAATCACCGGCGCGACCATGACGCCGCAGGGAACGCCTGCCCGCGCGAGGGCGCGCAAGGTATCGAGCCGCCGCTGCGGGCTTGCGGCACGCGGCTCCAGGCGCCGCGCGAGGGCACGGTCGAGCGTCGTGATCGACACGAACACTTTGGCAAGATTCTTCTCCGCCATCGGTCCGAGGATATCCAGGTCGCGCTCGACCAGCGCCGACTTGGTGACGATCGATAGCGGGTGTTCGCACTCGGCAAGTACCTCGAGGATCTCCCGCATGATGCCGTAGCGGCGCTCGATCGGCTGATAACAATCCGTATTGGTGCCGAACGCGATCGGCTGGACGACGTAGCCGGGCTTCGCCAGTTCCGCCCGCAGCAATCCGACCGCGTTCGTCTTGGCAAAGAGCTTCGTCTCGAAGTCGAGCCCCGGCGAAAGCTCGAGGTAAGCATGGGTCGGGCGGGCGAAGCAGTAGGGACATCCATGCTCGCATCCCCGATACGGATTGATCGACTGCTCGAACGGCACGTCGGGCGAATCGTTGCGGGCGATGATCGAACGCGCGCGCTCCTCGGTGACGCGGGTTTCGAGCGCCGCCGCGGGTTCGTCCGCCTGCGTCCAGCCGTCGTCGAAGGGTTCGCGCGCTTGCGGCGCAAAGCGGCCCGCGATGCGCGAGCGCGCGCCCCGCAGGTGGAGCATTTCGCCTTTTACGTCGCGTGCCGGCATGCCGCCCGATACAATGCAGCAACCCCCCGATACTGTATACATGTCCAGCATTCGCCGCAACGTGTTGCTGCTCGCCGCGTGCCAGGCGATGCTGTTCGCCAACAATTCCACGCTGATCGCGATCAACGCGCTGGCGGGACTCGCGCTGGCGCCGGTTGCCTGGCTCGCGACGCTACCGGTCACCTGTTGGGTGATCGGCGGGGCGCTCACCACGGTTCCCGCGTCGCTGTACATGAAGCGCGTCGGCCGGCGCGCCGGACTGATCCGCGGTGCCGCGGTCGGCATCGTCGGCGCGCTCGTCTGCGCCACGGCGATCTGGCTGCAGAATTTCTGGCTGCTGTGCGCCGGGTCGCTGATCTGGGGGACTTACAACGCGTTCGGCCAGTATTACCGGTTCGCGGCCGCCGACGCCGCGGACGTCAATTTCCGCGCCACCGCGGTCTCGCTCGTCATTGCGGGCGGGCTGGTCGGCGGCGTCCTGGGTCCGACGACGAGCAAGCTCACCGTGGACCTGGTCGGCCCCAAGTTCATGGGGGCCTACCTGGGGCTGATTGCGTTTGCGCTCGCGGCGATGGCGCTGCTGCGCCATATTCGAATCCCGAACCCGAGCGCCGCGGAGCAGGCGGCGAGCGGGCGGCCGATGCGCGAAATCGCGCTGCAGCCGAAGTTCGCGGTCGCGGTGGCGGCCGGGGCGATCGGCTACGGCGTGATGAACCTGCTCATGACCTCCACCCCGATCGCGATGGGCGCCTGCGGACATCCCTACGGCGATGCTGCGTTCGTCATCTCTTCGCACGTCGTCGCCATGTTCGCGCCGTCCTTCGTCACCGGAGGACTGATTCGGCGCCTCGGCCTTCTGCCGGTGATGCTCACGGGGGCGGTGCTCAACGTCGTCGCGATCGTGGTTGCCGTTTCCGGGCTTTCGGTGCCGCACTTCTGGTGGTCGCTCGTGCTGCTCGGCGTGGGCTGGAACTTCCTCTACATCGGCGGCACGACCATGCTGACGGAAACCTACCGGCCCGAGGAGCGCGCCAAGGCGCAAGGCGCGAATGACTTTGCGATCTTCGCAATGATGGCGATCTCTTCGCTCAGCTCGGGGATGATCGTGACCAATGCCGGCTGGGAAAAGCTCAATCTGGCCGCGCTGCTGCCGCTTTTCGCGCTGATCGCGGCGATCGCGTTGTTTGCGATGCACCGGCGCTCGCGCCGCGCAGCCGCGGGGACCTGAGCCGTGCGTCCGCCTGCGGAGGTCGGGATGCCGGTCGAAGCGGCGGACACGCCCGCGCTCGTCGTCGAGCTCGAGGCGTTCGAGCACAACGTGCGCACGCTGATGCAGGCCGTGGCCGGGCGCGGTGTGCGCGTACGCGCGCACGCCAAGACGCACAAATGCGCGGAGATCGCGCGGCGCCAGGTCGCCGCGGGTGCGGTCGGGGTCTGCGCCCAAAAGGTGTCCGAAGCCGAGGCGATGGTCGAAGGCGGCATCGGCGACGTGCTCGTCTCGAACGAGATCGTGGGCGGCGCGAAGCTTGCGCGCCTCGCCGCGCTCGCCAGGCGGGCGAGAATCAGCGTGTGCGTGGATGACCTGCAAAACGTTCGCGAGCTGGAAGCCGCCGCGGCGAGCGCAGGCGCGACGGTCGAGGTCTACGTCGAAATCGAGGTCGGCATGCAGCGCTGCGGCGTGGCCGCAGGCGAGCCGGCGCTCGCGCTTGCGCGCGCGATCGAGGCCTCCGGGCACCTGCGTTTCGGCGGCTTGCAGGCCTATCAGGGGCGGGCGCAGCACGTGCGCACGCTCGCAGAGCGGCGCCGTCACATCGAGCAGGCCGCGGCAGCCGCACGTACGACGCGCAGGATGCTGCAGGATGCCGGGATCCTGTGCCCCATCGTGACCGGCGCGGGCAGCGGCACCTTCATGCTCGAAGTCGAGTCCGGCGCCTACGACGAGATCCAACCCGGTTCGTACGTGTTCATGGACGCCGACTACGCGCGCAACGAGTGGGTGCCGCCGCTGCCGCGCTTTCGCCACTCGCTTTTCGTGCTTTCGACCGTGATGAGCCGCCCGGGCCCCGGTGTCGCGATCCTCGATGCCGGGCTCAAGGCCTCGAGCGTCGATTCGGGGATGCCGACCGTGTGGGGACGCCCCGGTCTCACGTATGCGCGCGCATCCGACGAGCACGGCTGGATTTCGGTTGCCGCCGGGGCCCCCGCGCCGGCGCTCGGCGAACGGCTTCTGCTCGTACCGGGGCATTGCGATCCGACGGTCAACCTTTACGATTGGTACGTGTGCACGCGCGGCGGGCGCGTGGAAGCGCTCTGGCCGATCACTGCGCGCGGCGCGGTCTATTGAAGCGAGGAGGAAAGATGCGCAAGGACTATCTCAATCCGAAGGAGCTGTTCGAGCCGCGGTTCTTCACCCACACGGTGACGGTCTCGGGCGCGGCGAAACTCGTCTACGTGTCGGGGCAAGTGAGCTACGACCGTAACGGCGCCGTGGTCGGCAAAGGCGACCTGCGGGCGCAGAGCGAGCGGGTATTCGCGAGCCTCACCGGCAACCTCAAGGCAGCCGGCGCCGGCTGGGCCGACGTGGTCAAGATGAACGGATACATGGTGGGAATGAGCCCGGAGGCGGTCGGCATCTACCGCGAAGTGCGCATGCGCCATCTCGATCCGAAACGGATGCCGGCGAGCACCCTGGTCGGCGTGGACCGGCTGGTGCACGAGGATCTGCTGCTCGAAGTCGAGGTGGTCGCTGCGGTCTCCGGCCAGGCGCGCGCCGCGCGGCCGAAGAACAAGCGCGCCAGGCGCTGAAACGGATCCGGCGCGGAGTCCGCGTCCGAATGAAGGTGCTCGAGCGTCTGCGAGGGGCGGGTCGAGGCGCGCGCCTGCCGCTGCTCACCGTGAGCGAAAAGCGTGGCGTACGCGCGCTGCATGTGGGCGGCGAGGCAGTGCAGAGCGCGATGCGGCTCGCCGATCCGTACGCGCTCGAGCTCGACTACACGCGCTGCATGATGGGCTTCCTGCTGTTTCACCCGGCGCCGCGCGAGGCGCTGATGATCGGGCTGGGCGGCGGTTCGCTCGCCAAGTTTTTTCACTGCCGGCTGGGCGCGGTGCGCACCCGGGTGGTGGAACTCGACGCGCGTGTCGTGGCGGCGGCGCGGGCGTATTTCTGCCTGCCCGCCGACGACGCCCGGCTGCAGGTCGAGGTCGGCGAGGGCGCCGAGCGCCTGGCGCCGGAATGCTGCGATGTGCTGGTGGTGGACGGCTTCGAGGACGAAACCCATGCGCGCTCGCTCGTCTCGCAGGCGTTCTTCGACGCCGCCTGGACCGCACTCACGGACCCCGGCGTGCTGGTGCTCAACCTCATGGCGGACGACCGGCGGTTCGATCGCACGCTGCAACGCCTGGAAAACGCGTTTGGCGGCGCCGTCGTCTGCCTGCCGGCGCTCAGCGATCCGAACGTGATCGCTTTCGCGCTGAAGGGCGCGCCGCCGCGCCTCGCATGGAGGGAACTGCGGGCGCGCGCGAGCGAGCTGGAAGCCCGCTTCGGGCTGCCCTTTGCGCGCTACGTGCATGCGCTCCGGCGCATGAATCGGTGCACCGCCGACGAACTGGTGCTCGTCGATTCGGGGGGCGGACTCGAAGCCGGGGACGCCGTGCCGGGTTCGGGTGGAACCGAAGTGCTGACATGACGCTGCTTCCCGGCGAGATCGCAGCGCTTGCCGGGATCGCCTTCCTCGGCTCGGTGGTCTTCGGGATCACGGGGTTCGGCGCCGCGCTGATCACCATCCCGCTCGCGACGCACCTGGTGCCGCTGCCGTTTGCGCTCGCCCTGTTCGTCCTCATGGATCTCGCCAATGCGCTGCGCATCGGTTTCGAAAACCCGCGCCGCGCGGTGCGCGCCGAGTGGCTGCGCCTCGTTCCGACGATCGTGCTCGGCACCGCGGCCGGCGTCACGCTGCTCGTCAACCTGCCGCGCCAGGCGGCGACACTCGCGCTCGGGATCTTCGTCCTCGCCTTCGCCCTCCACAGCCTGCGCAAGAACCCCGCGGCGCGGAGCGTGCTTGCGCCGCACTGGGCGTACGCGGCGGGTTTCGGCGGCGGCATCACGAGCACCCTGTTCGGCGCCGGTGGTCCGCCGTACGCGATGTACCTTTCGCACCGCGGCCTCGGCAAAGAGCAATACCGCGCCACGCTCGGCTTTGCGACGCTCACCAGCATCTCGCTTCGCGCCGTGGCGTTTCTCGGAACCGGAATGCTGCTCGATCCGCGCGTCTGGGAGTATGCGGCCTGGGTCGTTCCTGCCGGACTGCTCGGCCTGTGGGCCGCGGGCCACATCTTCCGCAGGATCTCGCTCCACGCGCTCCTGCGCGCAGTCTCGCTGATGCTCGTGGCGAGCGGCGCCTCGCTCGTGCTGCGGGCGCTTGCCTAGCGGTAAATGTAGTCGCGTGTCCAGGGCAGCGCGGCGCGCGTAGGGTCGTCGCTCTTCGAGGCGAGCACCTGCTGGATGCTCACCCAGCCGCGCCTGAACGCGTGCGCGCAGCCTGCGAGGTACAGGCGCCAGATGCGCAGCCGCTTGTCGCCCGCGTGCTCGCGCGCTCGCTCGCGGTTCGCTTCCAGGCGCCGCGACCAGTGCGTGAGCGTCTCTGCGTAATGCAGGCGCAGGGTCTCGACGTCCATCACTTCGAGCCCGGCGGCGCCCATCTCCTTGATGACGAGCGACAGGTGCGGCAGTTCGCCGTACGGAAAGACATACTTCTCGACAAAGTCCCCCGCGCCGAGCCCGACCGGGCGGTTCTCGGTATCGACCGAAGTGATACCGTGGTTGAGCACGATGCCGCCCTCGCGCAGCAGCCGCCGGATGGCGCCGAAGTAGAGCGGCAGGTTCTTCAGTCCCACATGCTCGAACATGCCGATCGAGGCGATCTTGTCGAATACCGCCTCGCCCGGAACGTCGCGGTAATCCTGCAGCAGAACCTTGCAGCGCTCGGCGAGCCCCGCGTCGCGGATACGCTCGTTGGCGAGCGCATGCTGGTTCTCCGACAGCGTGATCCCGGTGGCCTGCGCTCCGTACTTCTCGGCAGCCCACAGCGCGAGCGCGCCCCAGCCGCAGCCGATGTCGAGGAAACGATCGCCCGGCCGCAGAAGCAGTTTCCTGCAAATATGGTCCAGCTTCTGTTCCTGCGCCGCGTCAATGTCCTCCTCCCCGCTCTTGAAGTAGGCGCACGAGTACACCATCCGCCGGTCGAGCCAGAGGGCGTAGAACTCGTTCGAGACGTCGTAGTGGTAGCGGATCGCTTCGGCGTCGCGCTTCTTGGTGTGCTGGTGGCGGAAGAGGGGCAAGCGGTCCTTCGCCACTCGGCCCAGCTCGCGCGACAGCGCTTCGGCCGCACCCAGAACCTCCTCGATCGGGCCCTCCACGTCGATGTGCCCCTCGACGTAGGCCTCGCCCAGCGTCGACAGATCCGGCCGCGCGAAGTAGCGCAGCGCCTTGGCTTGCGGAACGCGCAGGGTGATGCGCGGGTGGTCGGCGAGCGCATAACGCTTCCCGTTCCAGAGTTCGATGGACAGCGGGATCTCGGCACTGCCCTTCAGCCTGCCGATGATTTTCTCGATCCTGGACTCGAGGAGCATGGCGCAGCCCGTTGAGCGTGCAGTTTACCGGGATTCCTTCTCCCGCAGGGTGACGAATTCCTCCGCGGCGGTGGGGTGGATGCCGATCGTGGCATCGAACTGCGCCTTGGTTGCGCCCATCTTCACTGCGATCGCCACGCCCTGGATGATCTCGCCCGCATCGGGCCCGATCATGTGCGCGCCGACCACGCGCTGGCTCGCCGCATCGACCACCAGCTTGACGAAAATTCGCTCCCTGCCCGGACCGAGGGTGTGCTTGAGGGCGCGAAAGGACGTCCTGTAGACGTCGACCGCGCCGAAGCGGCTGCGTGCCTGCTCCTCGGACAGGCCAACGGTGGCGAGGTTGGGATCCGCAAACACGGCGGTGGGCACGTTTTCGTGGTCGACCGGCGTCGGCTCGCCGCCGAAGAGCGTGCGCGCAAGCCACGTTCCTTCGGCGGTCGCCACCGGCGTGAGGTTCATCCGGTTGGTGACGTCCCCGATCGCCCAGATCGAATCGACCGAGGTCTTTGAATAGCGATCGACGACGACGGCGCCCTCCGCATCGAGCCGCACGCCCGCCGCCTCCAATCCGAGCTCGGCGGTGTTGGGCTTGCGGCCGGTGCCGAACAGGACGAGGTCGTAGCGCTCCGAGCTTCCATCGTCGAAGGCGACCTGCAGGCCCGGTGCGATGCGCGCCGGGTTGGCGTTCAGGTGCACCGACACGCCCTTGTCCGCCATTTCCTCGGCAAGCCGCTCGCCGAGTTCGTGGTCGAACCCGCGCAACAGCCGTGCGCCCCGGTAGGCGAGCGTCGTCTTTACTCCAAGCCCGTTGAAGATCGACGCGAACTCGACCGCCACATAGGCCCCGCCCACGACCAGCGCCCGCTCCGGCAGCCGTTCCAGAAAGAACGCCTCGTTGGAGGTGATCGCGAGTTCGTGTCCCGCGATCGGCGGCACCGTGGGCCAGGAGCCCGTTGCGATCAGGATGTGCCGAGCGCTGTGGCGCCTGCCGTCCAATTCCACGGTATGCGGGTCGAGCACCCTGGCGCGGTCGCGCAGGATCGTCGCCCCTGCGTCTGCAAGGAGCCGCTCGTAGACACCGTTCAGGCGCGCGATTTCGCGCTCCTTGTTGGCGAGCAGCGTCGTCCATTCGAAGCGCGGCTCGGCCGCGGTCCAGCCGAAGCTCTCCGCGACCGCGAATTCCTCGCGGAAGTGCGCGGCGTAGGCGAACAGCTTCTTCGGAATGCAGCCGACGTTGACGCAGGTGCCGCCGAAACGGCCGGATTCGGCGATCGCCACGCGGGCGCCCAGGGAGGCCGAGACGCGGCTGGCGCGCACGCCGCCGGAGCCGCCGCCGATCGTGAACAGGTCGAAGTCGTATTTCAAGCTGCCCTCAGCGTGCCGCCCGGTAGCGCCCGCCGGAAGCCTCGATGCGCCCGTCCGAGAGGAGCTTTCCCAGATGCGCCGCGAGCGAGCGTGCCGCCACCGGGTGCAGGCGGGCATGCACGTCGTCGTACACCGCGGGAAGCATCTCCTCGAGGGTCGGCGCCCCGATGCGCCCGATCGCGTCGAGCACTTTCGCTTCGCGCGCGAGGCGATGCGCGATCAGCCGCCGGACCTCCTTGTGCGGCGCGCCGATCAGGTAGCCGTGTCCGGGCGCAAGGATCGCGAGGTCTTCGCCGAGCAGCCGCTCGAGCGACGCAAGATAGCTGCGCATGTCGCCGTCGGGCGGGTTGATGACCACGGTGGAACCCTGCATCACGTGATCGCCCGTGAAGAGCATCCGGGTTTCCTCCAGCAGATAGCACAGGTGGTTCGAGGCGTGGCCCGGCGTGTGGATCGCGCGCAGCGTGGTGCCGCCGATTTCGATGCGCGCACCGTGCCCGAGCACCCGGTCCGGAGCGAACGTGGGGTCCTGGCCGGGGGGCGCGCGCATGCCGAGCACCTGCGCGCCGGTCCTCGCCTTGAGCAGCGCGGCGGCGGGCGAGTGATCGACGTGCGTGTGCGTGCAAAGGATCCAGCGGATGCGACCTGCGCCCGCGGCAAGCAGCGCCTCGATGTGCGAATCGATTGCCGGGCCTGGGTCGATGAGCGCGAGGTCGGATTCCCCGACCAGGTAGGAATTGGTTCCGGGCCCGGTCATCATGCCGGGGTTGGGCGCAATCACGCGCGCGACGCGCCGGTCGAGACGCTTGACTACGCCCGGGGCGAGCACGAAACAGCTTTCGCCCGTCTCCTCCGGGTCGCTCCAGTGAATTTCGAAGTAGGGCGGGTCCGAGCGCCGGAACAGCCTCTTCGAGCCCTCGTGATCGAGCGCCCAGCAGGCGGCATTCACTTCGATGTCGCCCAGGCCGCGCGCGTGCTCGAACGCCGCCTGCGAAGTGGTGAAGGGCGCGAGGTCGGCGAGCGAACTGCGGGTCGGGAAGATGATGTCGATCTCGCCGCGCTCCTGGCGCGCGAGCGCTTCGCGCGGACTGACCCACACGCTGTGCACTGTTTCGGAGGCGTCGTGCGCGCCGTCCTGGCCGAGCGGCGCCCGCGCCACGAAAAAGCGCGTGTTGAACCGTCTCGGCCGGCCCGCTGCCGTGATCCAGTGGCTGAAATAGACGATTTCGTCCGCGGGAACGAAAAGACCTTCGGCTTCGAGCAAATCGGTGAAGGAGCGCTCGCCCGCGTTGAGCGGGGCCCGCCAGTGCTCGATCGCCTCGACGCGTCGCGGCGCGACCGGCGCTCCGGCGCGATCGACCGCAAGCAGGATCCCCGCCTCTTCGAAGCATTCGCGCGCCGCGGCGATCCAGTACGCGAGCCCGCCGGAGGCAAATCCGAGCTTCGCGCTGGCCTGTTCGTCGGTGAGTCCGGTTACCCGGCGCGCCGCGCGCGGGTCCCGGTCCGCGGCGTCGATGCCGCCGCCGGGAAAGACATAGGCGCCGGGAAGGAACACGGCCCCCCGCGTGCGCTGGAGCATGAACACTTCGGGTCCGGCGCTCGCGTCGCGCAGCAGGATGATCGTCGCTGCCGGCCGCGGCTCGCTCTTCGCGGTCATCAAGCGCTGCGCCCGGCGCGGTCTTTATCGTTCTGCGCCTTGATGAGCGCGCGCATGCGCGCCCAGTCGGCGTCGCTCAGGCGGTCGAGTTCGGCGAAATTGCCGCCGGTCGCGAGCCAGCCGGCGCCGTCGACGGCGATCGTCTCGCCGGTGAGCCAGTCGCAGCCGTCGGCCATCAGGAACGTGGCGAGGTTCTGCAGCTCGGACATCGCACCGATGCGCCGCATCGGGTTGCGCGCCGCCGAGTCCGCGGCGTCGCCTTCGGGCCGCAGGCGTTTCACCGCCCCCTCGGTCGGAAACTGCCCCGGGGCGATCGCGTTGAGCCGAATCCCGTAGCGTCCCCATTCCACGGCGAGCGACTTGGTCATGACGTGCAGGCCCGCCTTGGACATCGCCGAGGGTATGACGTAGGGCGAGCCGTTCCAGACCCACGTGACGAGAATCGAGATCACGCTGCCCTTGTGGCCGCCCGCGATCCAGCGCCGGCCGACCGCGTGCGTGACGTAGAACGTGCCGTGAAAGACGATGTTCGCGACGGCATTGAAGCCGTTGATGGTCAGGGCCTGGGTCGGGCTGATGAAATTGCCGGCCGCGTTGTTCACCAGTCCGGTGAGCGGACCGGATTCGTCCCAGATCCGCTGCACCATCGCGTCCACTGCCGCTGCGTCCCGGATGTCGACCGCGTGCGTGCGCACGCTGCCCCCTGTTTTTTCCGTCAGCGACCGCGCGGTGGCCTCGAGCACGGAGCCGCGCCGGCCGCAGATCCAGAGTTCGGCTCCGAGTTCCAGGTACTTTGCGGCGATCTCCCTGCCTAGACCGGTGCCGCCGCCGGTAACGAGGATGCGTTTACCCTTGAGTAGGCCGTCCCTGAACATGCGCGCTCCGCCTGCCGATCGAGCGCCCATTCTAAGGGCTCGGCCTGCGCGCTACCGGGCCGCTGGATCATGCGCACGGCTCGGGGCAGGGTGGCTCGGCAGGCGTGCGGCGGCGGTCGCGGCCGAGCAGCGCCGCGGCGGACTGCGCCAGAAAGCGCGCGAGCACGCGGGCACGCTCGCGCCGCGCGGCCGCCTCGATCTCGCGGCGCAGCGCCGGGTCGTGGGTGTAGCGCTCCAGTGTCAAGTGGTTCATGTCGATCTCCTTCACGTAAAGTTCACTGCGGCTTCGCCCCCCAGCGCGTGCACGATGGCGAGCCCGGCCTGGCGCAGGCGGTAGCACTTGCCCGCCTCGAGCACGATGTCGCGGGGCTGGTTTTCCTCGGTGATCCAGACCGCACCCTCGAGCGCGCAGACCGTGCTGCCGGCGCCATCGCGCACCTGGAGGGACTGGTTGCGGGCAATCCGCAGGGCGCCGGACTTGAGTTCGATTCGCATGGAACCTCCTTGCATTTGGCATGCGAAATATGCATCCTCTGGCCGGCTGGCTTCAAACGGAAAAAACGCGGGTTATGCATGAATAAACGGAATGCGAAAGCGGCACCCCGGCTGCCGTCGCTCGATCTGCTCAAGGGCTTCGAGTCGGCGGCGCGGCTGTTGTCCTTCACCCGCGCGGGCGCCGAGCTGCACCTCACCCAGTCCGCGGTCAGCCGGCAGATCCGCGAACTCGAGGAGCAGCTCGGGGTGCCGCTCTTCGTGCGGCGCCACCGCGCGCTCGCGCTCACCGACGCCGGGCATGCGTTTTATGCGTCGGCAGCGCAGGTGCTCGCGACCATGCGCGCGGCGACCGACCGGCTGCGCGCCCTTTCCGGGCGGCGCATGCTCTCGGTCACCACCACCAACTCGTTTGCTTCGCTGTGGCTGATCCCGAGGCTGGCGGGGTTCTCCCGCATGCATCCGGACGTGGACGTGCGGATCACCGCCGATACGCGCATCCAGGACCTCGAGCGCGAAGGCATCGACATCGCCTTGCGCTACTGCCCTCCGGCGATGGCAGGCGCCGACGCGGTGCGCCTTTTCGGCGAGCGCGTGTTCCCGGTCTGCAGCCCGCGTCTCGTGGCGGACCCCAGGCGCCCGCTGCGGGAGATCGCCGATCTCCGCCATCACGTGCTGCTGCGCATGGACGACCCGGAGGGACTCAGCCCCTGGCTCAACTGGCGCAGCTGGCTCGAAGTCGTAGGACACCCCGACCTGCGTCCCGCCGGAAGCCTCGTGTTTTCCGGCTACGAGCAGATCATTCCCGCCGCGATTGCGGGTCACGGGGTGGCGCTCGGTCGCAGCCCGCTAGTGAAGCAGGCGATCGCGGCGGGTGAACTCGTGGTGCCGTTTCGCCGCGAGCTGGATTCCTCGCGCGCCTTCTACGCGTTGGTCTCGCCGGCGGCGCGCGATCGCGACGAAGTGTCGGCGTTCGTCCTCTGGCTCAAGGACGAGGCCGCGGAAAGCGAATCGGCCGTGCCTGGCGCGCGCCGCCGAGGGCGCTCGGCGAAGCGGCGCACCCGAGGCGCCGCACCTACAGCGTGAGAACGATCTTGCCGATGTGCTGCGAGGACTCCATGAGCCGGTGCGCCTCGCCTGCTTCGGCAAGCGGAAAGGTCCGGAAGACGACCGGCCGGATCCTGCCGGCTTCGACGAGCGGCCAGATGCGCTCGCGCAGGCTGCGCGCGATCGCGCCCTTGAATTCGACCGGGCGTGGCCGCAGGGTCGAGCCGGTGATGGTCAGGCGCCGGCGCATCAGCTCGTTGATGTCGAGTTCGGTTTTCGGTCCGCGCAGGAAGGCGATGAACACCAGCCTGCCGTCGTCGGCCAGGCATTTCAGCTCGCGCGGCACATAGTCGCCGCCCACCATGTCGAGGATGACGTCGACGCCCCTGCCGCCGGTCGCCGCCCTGATCTCGGCGGCGAAATCCTGTGTCTTGTAGTTGATCGCGCGCTCGGCGCCGAGCCTCACGCACGCGGCGCACTTCTCGTCGCTGCCGGCGGTGGCGAATACGCGGTTTCCCATCGCCGAGGCCATCTGGATCGCGCTTACGCCGATGCCGCTCGAGCCACCCTGCACGAGCAGCGTCTCGCCGGACTTGAGGCTTCCCCGGTCGAACACGTTCGACCAGACGGTGAAAAAAGTCTCCGGGAGTGATGCCGCCTCGGCGAGGGAGAGTCCCTGCGGAACCGGCAGCGCCTGCACTTCCGGGGCAACGCAGTATTGCGCGTACCCGCCGCCATGCACCAGCGCACAGACGCGGTCGCCGGGCTTCCACATGGACACGGCCGCGCCGCACGCGACCACTTCGCCGGCGATTTCCAGCCCCGGCAGATCGGAGGCATCCGCCGGAACCGGGTACAAGCCCATGCGCTGCAGCAGATCGGGCCGGTTGACGCCCGCGGCGGCGACCTTGACCAGGATCTCGCTCGGCTTTGGATGCGGGGTTTCGCGCTCGGCCGGAACTAGAACTTCGGGACCGCCCGGCTTTGCGATCTCGACGGCGCGCATGTTGCGGGGAAACGGCACGGCTCCGGCCTCGCGGAAAGGGCGGCATCATAGCGCAGCCCCGGACGGATGGATATGATGCGCCATGTTTTTGCCGGCGCCTCCGCAGGTGCAGGCGCTCCCAGGGTTTTTCTACGGGGCGAACCTCGTGCTCGCGCTGTATCTGCTCACGCTCTACGTCGTGCTGCGCGACCGGGCCCATCTGTACGCGGTCCTGTACGCGGCCTTTCTCGGCCTTGCGCTCGCGATCTCGGACGGCGTCGGGTTCGATTCCGCGGCCGGCGGAAAAAGCGAGCCGCCCCTCGCTGCGGCCACCGCCCTGCTCGCCGCTGCGCTCGTTTGCGGAGCCCTGCTCGCGCGCGAATTCCTTGCACCGGGCAAACCCGGCGCGCAGCGCCCGGCACAGATCTTCGCGCTCGCCTGTTTCCTGCTGTTCGCGTTCGTCGCCATCTGGGCGCTGCAGTTGTTCCATGTGCTGCCGGCGAACACCGTCACCGCGTACGGCCTGCACATCGCGGTGGTGGCGAACGTGCTGCTCCTTGCCGTCGCGCTCGAGGGCCGCGGCGCCGGCCGCACGGCGGAACTCAGCCGCGCCAACGAGCGCCTGCGCGCCGAGGCACGGCATCGCGACGAGCTGATCGAGCAGCTCCGGGAGCAGGAGAAGACCTTGCGGTTCGAGGCCGAGCACGATCCGCTCACGGGCCTTGCCAACCGGCACACCATGCTGCAGGTGCTCGCGCACCGCATGCAGATCGCCAAGCGCAACCGCAAGAAGCTCGCCGTGATGATGGTGGATTTCGACGACTTCAAGCGCATCAACGACACCCACGGCCATGCCACCGGGGACCGGGCGCTCGCCGCGATGGCCGAGCGGCTGCGCGCGAGCGTGCGCGCTTCGGACACCGTGTCGCGCTATGGCGGAGACGAATTCGTGGTGGTGGCCGGCGATTTCGACCATGCCGAGGACGTGGGCACGATCGCGGACAAGGTCGCCGAACTGGTCTCCGCGCCCCTGCCGGTCGACGGCGGCTCGGAAAACATCGCCTGCTCGATCGGAATCAGCATCTACCCGGACGACGCGGAGGAGGGCGTGCGGCTGATCGACCTCGCCGACCGTGCGATGTACGCGGCGAAGAAGCGCCGCGGCGCGCGCATCGCCTACTACGCCGCGACCGGGAGAACCTGAACCGTGTTCGGCGCTTCGCGGGGCCCTAACGCCCCAGGAGCTTCGCCGCCGCCCACGCGATGTCGACGTTGCCGCCCGAGAGCACGACGCCGACGCGCAGGCCTTTTGCTTCAATCCTTTTTTCGAGCAGCGCGCACGCGGCGAGCGCACCTGTGGGCTCGACCACGACCTTCATGCGCTCCCAGAGAAAGAACATCGCCTTGAGAAGCGAGTGGTCTTCCACCGTGGTCATGTCGTCGACGTATCGCAGCACGAGCGGAAACGTCACGCGCCCGAGCGAGGCGGTGCGCGCGCCGTCGGCGATCGTGTCCGGGTTGTGCACCGATTGCAGCGTGCGCGTGCGGAACGAGCGCGTCGCGTCGTCGCCGGCCGCGGGCTCGACGCCGACCACGCGGCACGAAGGATTGAAATGCTTGCTCGCCACCGCGCAACCGGAAATCAGCCCGCCGCCGCCACACGGCACGAGCAGCAGATCGAGCGGTCCGGCGTCCTCGATCAGTTCCTTGGCCGCCGTGCCCTGGCCGGCGACGATGCGCGGGTCGTCGTAGGGCGGAATGACCGTCAGACCGCGTTCCTCCGCAAGCTGCGCGGCGAGTTGCTCGCGCGAGCCGGACTGCGGCTCGTAGGTGAGGACCTCGGCGCCGTAGCCGCGCGTCGCCTCGAGCTTGACGCGCGGCGCGTCCGCGGGCATCACGATCGTGGCCGGCACGCCGAGCATGCGCCCGGCGAGCGCCACCGCCTGCGCGTGATTGCCCGACGAATAGGCGATCACGCCGCGGCGCTTTTGCTCCGGTGCGAGCTGCGACAGGGCGTTGTAGGCGCCGCGGAACTTGAACGCGCCCATGCGTTGGAAGTTCTCGCACTTGAAGTGCACGCGGGCGCCGGTGAGCGCATCGATGGTTGCGGAGGTGAGCACGGGCGTGCGCCGCGCGGCGCCCGCGATCCGCTCGTGGGCGCGCGCCACGTCGTCGTACCGAACGAGCAGGGGCCCGGGGTCGGCCGGGTTCATGCTTCGCCCCAGTGCGCGAGTGCGGCGCGCGCGACCTCCTCGCCCCATTCCTGCAGGAAATGCCCGCCGTCGGCGTGGACGTACGGTTCCGGGCAGCCGCGGATGAGTTTTCTCAGCGCCCGCATCGCGGGCGGGCCGAGCACCGGATCCTTCGCGCCGACCGCCATGAACGCCTCGCCCTTCCATGTGGTCTTCCACCAGTCGCGCGCCCGGCGCGAAATCTCGGCACCGGGGGCGTCCGGTCGGTCGGGCACGAGCTGGGGAAAGCGCCGCACTCCGGACTTGTAGCGCGCATCCGGGAAGGGTGCCTCGTACGCGGCGGCTTCCGCGCTTGTGAGATGCGGGCAGGCGCGCGAGAGGAGCTTGGCGCAATCGAGATCGGGGGTCTTTGCGACGTAGGCGCGCCAGGCGACGAAACCCTCGGAGAGCGGCACGTCGCCCGTGCCAAGCGCGGTGTTCATAGCGAGGAGCCGCGCGTAGCGCTCGGGAGATGCCATCGGCAGCGTGAGCCCCAGCAGCCCGCCCCAGTCCTGCACCGCGAGCGTGATCCGCTTGAGGTCCATGCGTTGGACGAGGTCGAGCAGGAACGCGCGGTGCATGTCGAACGTGTAGAACGCGTCCTCCGCCGGCTTGTCGGAGCGGCCGAAGCCGATGAAGTCGGGCGCCACCACGCGGTAGCCGGCGGCGAGAAACGGCGGGATCATGCGCCGGTACAGGTAGCTCCAGGTCGGCTCGCCGTGCAGCGCGAGCAGTACCGGAGCATCGCGCGGGCCTTCGTCGAGCACATGCGCCCGCAGCCCGTTCCACTCGAAATAGCGCGGCACCCAGGGATAGCCGGGCAGGTTGGCGAACCGCTGCTCGTCCGTGCGCAGGACTTCCATGGACGGATTGTAGAATGACTCGATGGACTACACCCGGTACCAAGATCTCAAAGTCCGGCGGCTGGAGCCCGGAATCCTGGAACTCGTGATGGGTGAAGAGGGCGAAAAGCTCTCCACCGCCACCGCGCGGCTGCATCGCGAGCTCGCCGACGTCTGGCTCGATATCGACCGCGATCCCGAGACGCGCGTTGCGATCCTGCGCGGCGCGGGGAGAGGTTTTTCGGCGGGCGGCGATCTCGCCATGGTGGAGGAAGTCACGCGCGACTTCTCCGTTCGCGCCCGGGTCTGGCGCGAGGCGCGCGATCTCGTCTACAACGTGATCAACTGCTCGAAGATGATCGTCTCGGCGATGCATGGGCCGGCGGTCGGAGCGGGGCTGGTGGCGGGGCTCCTCGCCGACGTCTCGATCGCGGCGCGCAACGCGCGCATCATCGACGGGCATACGCGCCTCGGCGTGGCGGCCGGCGACCACGCCGCAATCGTCTGGCCGCTCCTGTGCGGCATGGCGAAGGCGAAGTACTACCTGCTCCTGTGCGAGCAGGTCACCGGCGAGGAAGCCGAGCGGATCGGGCTCATATCGATGTGCTGCGAGGAGGCCGAGCTGCAGGCGAAGGCGCTCGAAGTCGCACGCAAGCTCGCCGCCGGCGCGCAGACCGCGCTGCGCTGGACCAAGTGGAGCCTCAACAACTGGCTGCGCATGGCGGGACCGAACTTCGACGCTTCGCTCGCGCTCGAATTCATGGGATTCACGGGGCCCGAGGTGCGGGAGGGCATCGCTTCGCTGCGCGAGAAGCGCAGGCCGGAGTTTCCGGCGCCGCCGGAGCTCTAGTTTGCGACGAACGGCTCGACGGCCTCCTCGAGGATCTCCCGCGCCGCCTCACTCGGCCCGACGTAACCCTACTCGTGCGCTCCCGCGCGCGCGTTGAGATCTCCTCTGTCGAGAGCCTTCACCTTCTCTTCAACCTCGTCGGCGATTCCAGCTACCCCGACCGACGCCGTCTCGTCGCGAACAGCCGCTCGTCCCACCTGATCTCTTGGGGCTCGCCCACCGCTACGCGGGCGATTTGCGGATGCGACGGATTCAATACCACGTTGCGCTCTACCGGAAAGAGGACCGAAGGAACGACCAGCGCGACGGCCTTCCCGGCAACCAGCCACTTTTCGCCGAGCGCCTGACTGGCCTCGTAGCCGGACGCATTCCATCCCTCGGCGAGTTCGTCTGCCTGGTACGCCTGTACAGTCAATCCCGCCGGAATCGTAATGGTGATCGACACCTGATGACGAGGAATGCGGGTGGTGCCGAGCTGCGCCAGCTTTTCCAGCATCGCTCCGCTATACGTCGTGCTGGCATAGATTGCAGGCCTGCCCCGAGGGTTCCATCGTCCGCCGACCCGGCCGGCGTGCTCCCCGGAAAACAGCGGAAAACGACGATCGGCGATTCGATAGCAGACCAGCTCCCGCCGAAGCTTCCGCTCAGGCCGGTAAGCCATGCAGGATATTCGTCAGTATCCGCTCCACCTTCATCGCGCCCAGCTCCGAGAAAGCGAAATCGAGGGGCCGGTGCCGCTCGAGCAACGGGTGCGGGGACGTGAAAAACTCCCGCACCGCCTCGTCATTCCCATCCCACACAAAACGGGCATGAGCGATGAGCCTTGCCAGCCGGGCTACCTTTTCGCCCTCGTCCGGCTTCAACAGCTTGCGGCGCTTGAACGTGGCGAGGCTCACGACCTTGCCGAGGAGCTCGTTTCTCGCGAACGGATCGGGCCCCGCAAAGTATTCGAGGACCGCCGATAGCGCCTGCTTCGGCAGCCCCTGTTCGATGGCCCGCATGAGATGCTCCACGTCGCCGACGCCTTTCTTGAGACCCATGACGCGGGAGATAGCACTGACCGGTACCGGTAGCATGGCTGGTTGTCCTCTGTAAGCAAATGATACCATATTGCGGCTCATGTGAGCCTGGCCCGCTCCCTTTCTAAAACGAAGCAGAACCATGACGGCAGCCGATTCGCCGCCTTCATGGGGCTGCCGGGTCGTCGACTTGCCTGATAGCATTCTGTCTCGATGCGGCTCCGGTTGCTCGCTGCGGCCCTGATCATGCTCTTGGGCGCGGCTGGCGGCCTGGCACTGCACGTGTTTACGGCGACGGGAGACAGCGTGTTTTCCTGGAAGCGTCCCGAGTATCTCGGGGTCAAGGACGGCAGGCTCGCGCGCTGCAGGCGCGCGCCCAACTGCGTCTCGAGCCAGGCCGATCCGGCGGACGCCGAGCACTACATCGCGCCGATTCCGTTTCGGGGCAGCGCGCTCGAGGCGATGGCGGCGGTGCGCGAGGCGGTGCTCGCGATGGAGCGCTCGACCGTCATCCGGCACGAGGCGAATTACCTCTACGCGGAATTCCGCTCCCGGCTCATGCGCTACGTGGACGATGTCGAGTTCACCTTCGACCACGCCGCGGGCGTCATCCACGTTCGCTCGGCCTCGCGCCTGGGAAGGCGCGACTTCGGCGTCAACCGGGAACGGATCGAAAGGATCCGCTCGCTCCTCGAGCGCCGCATCAAGGCCTGAATTCGACGACCACCGGCTGGTGGTCGGACGCGGTGCACTCGAAGTCCACGCGTACGTCGGCGATGCGCGGCGCGAGTTCTTCGCTCGCGAACACAAAGTCGCAGCAGTAGGGCTCTTCGCCGTCTTCCCTGCCGTGCAGGCAGAACGTCGGCGCGTGCGGCGTGCCGGGGTGCGCGACCTGCCAGGCGTCCGCGTAGCGCTGCCGCAAGCGGGCGACGAGCGGGTCGTCGGGCCGCATGTTGAAGTCTCCCGTCAGGATCGAAGCCGCGGGTCGGGCAAGCGGCGCGAAAGGACCGGTAGCGTACCGCTGCGACTTGCGCGCGCGCGCCCACGCACGCGCTTCGTCTTCCAGCGCGCAGAGGCGTTCGACCTGCGCGGCGCGCTGCACCGCGGAGTAGTACTCGAGGTGCGTGGTCGCGAGCCGCACCGGACCCCAGGGCGTTTCGATCACCGCTTCGAGGGCGACGCGCGGCATGCTCGGCACGTCGTCCTCGGCCGGCCAGGGGAGCGAATGCCGCGATACCCGACCGACCGGCAGCCGCGAAAGGATCATGTTGCCGAACCGGCTGCGGCCGCCGGCGCCGTCGGGCACGTCGACGCCGCAGGCGAAGTGTGCGCTGAAGCCGGCGAATTCGCGCGCGAGGAGCGCGGCCTGGTCCTCGCCGCGGCTTTCCTCCAGGGCCGGATAATTCACCGCGATTTCCTGAAAGCAGCACAGGTCCGGGTCGCACAGGTCGCGCGCGACGCGCGCGATGCGCGCCGGGTCGACGCGGCCGTCGATGCCGCGGCACCACTGGAGGTTCCACTGCAGCAGCTTCACCGGGTCGCCGAAGCGCTCGCTGCGGCGCTCACCCCGTCACCTTGCGCTTGAGCACGCGCAGCGCCATGCGCAGCTTCTGGGCGAGCGGAAAGCGCCGGAAATTGGTCTTCACCGCGCCCTGCGTGAACGCGGTGCGCTTGGAATAATCGATGTTGACGTCGAGCACGACAGGCTGCCCCGCGCGCGCGGCGGCGAAGGCGCGGTCGAGCGCCTCGTCGATCGCCGCATCGTCGGCCATGCGCACGTAGGCGGCGCCGGTCGCCGCGGCGGCGCCTTCGAGGTCGAGTGCGCCGAGCGTCGTGCAGGGCGCGCGCTGATAGGTGATCGCCTGCGCCTGCGAAATCTGGCTCAGCTCGCCGTCGTGAAAGACGCAGAACACGATCCCGAGGCGGTGCAGCACCGCGGTCACGATCTCCATTCCGGTCATCAGGAATGCGCCGTCGCCGACGATCGCCGCGACCTCGCGCTCGGGCCGCGCGAGCTTGGCGCCGATCGCGGCCGGCACCGCGTATCCCATGCTGTTGAAATCGGTCGGCACGATCAGCGTTTTCGGCTGGTGCACCGGAAAAAGCTCGGCGGTGAGGTACGTGTGGTTGCCGTCGTCGACCGACACGATCGCATCGTCGGGCAGCCGCCCGCGCAAGGCATCGAAGAACCGCGCCGGGTTGACGCGGCCGGCGGCGGCGTGCGCGTACCACTCTTCGCGGTAGCGCCGCTTGTCGGCGCGGATTCGCGCCTGCAGCGATTCGTCATTCGGCCGCGCCGCGCCTTTGCGGCCCAGGTGTTCGAGCAGCGCCCGCAGCACGATCGCCGCATCGCCTTCGATCGCGACCGCCGCGGGGTAGTTGGCGCCGAACACCTTCGGATTGATGTCCACGTGGACCAGGTTGGCCGGCACCGTGACGCCGAAGCTCCCGGTGGCGATTTCCGAGAAGCGCGTGCCGACCGCGAGCAGCGCATCGCAGCCGCCGAAGGCGTTGCGCGCGGCGGGCACGGCCGAAGGGCCGAAGCCGAAGCCGGTATGTAAGACGTGCTTGGCGGGGAAAACAGACAGCCCCTGCAAAGTGGTGCACGCGGGCGCCTGCAGGTGCTCTGCGATGGCGATTGCCTCCGGTACCGCATCGCGCGCGCCCCAGCCGAGGAACAGACCGGGGCGACGCGCGGCGCTGAGCAGTTCGGCGGCGCGCTGGAGCAGATCGGCCGCCGGCGCCTGCACCGGCGCCCGCGCCGGAGGTTCGGGCAGATCCCCCGCCTCGCCTGGAAAGAGCTGCAGGTTCACCGGCAATTCGATGAACACCGGGCCGGGCTCGCCGCTCGTCGCGATGCGGTGCGCTTCGTAGAGCACCGGGACGACCTCCTTGTGATCGCGAATCAGGAACGTCGCCTTGGTGAGCGGCTTCAGGAACGCATGCTGATCGATCTGGTGCAGCTGGTACTGGAACGGCACGTCGGTCCGTATGCCGCCCGCCAGCACGAGCATCGGAATCCCGGCGAGAAACGCCTCGCCGATGCCGCTGGCCGCGTGGGTCGCCCCTGCCGCCGGGACGATCGCGAGCGTGCCGACCATGTCCGAAACGCGGCTCACGGCGTCCGCCATGTAGGCGGCGCAGCCTTCGTGCGTGACCAGGATCGGGGTGATCTGCTCCGAATTGTTCAATTCGTCGTACAGCTCGGTGTTGTGCACCCCGGGGATGCCGAAGGTGAATCGAACGCCGAGTTTCTCGAGCGCGTGAACGGCAAGCCAGGCGGCGGTGCGGTTCATGCGCCCGCCTTCATGGGCTGGATTCGCCGCGGATGGCCCGGCCGGCGATGCGGCCGCCGAGAATGCAGCCGCCGAGAAACGTTCCTTCGAGCGCGCGCAGCCCGTGCATGCCGCCGCCGCCGAACCCGGCCGCTTCGCCCGCGGCATAAAGCCCTCGAATCGGCGCTCCGGAGGCGTCCAGTACGCGCGAGGAAAGATCGGTCTGCATTCCGCCCAGGCTCTTGCGGCTGACGATGAATTCGCGGATCGCGATCAGCGGCCCCGCCTTCGGATCGAGGATCGGCTGCAGGTTGCAGGTCCGCACCTTGTCGCCGCGGTAACTGCGCAGCGCGACGATGCGCGCGACCTGCTCGTCTTCGCTCGCGGCGCGCCGCACGACCTTGTCGTCGTAGTCGCGCAGCCCGCGCTCGAGCACTTCGAGCTGCACCGAGGAATCGCCCTGCAGCCGGTTCATCTTCGCCACCAGCTCGGCGAGCGTACCGGCGACCACGAAGTCGGCGCAGTTCGCGACGAGCTCCTCCACCAGCCAGCGGTTGCCGAGCAGCAGGTCGCGCAGGAACGCGAGCCGGCGCTTGTCGCGGATCGACGGGTTGAACTCCGCGCCCGAGACCGCCAGTTCCTTCAGCGCGATCCTGCGGTTGAGCACCTGCCACGAGTATTGCCGCTCCTGCCGGCACACGGCCGCGACGAGCGCGCGGGTGTCGAAGCCGGAAACGAGCGCCGGCCGGATGCGCTCGCCGCGCCAGTTCACCCACAGCGCCGAGCGCGGCGGCACGAGGGAAAGGCCATGCTCGGGCTTGCGCGGGCGGTAATGATGCACTCCGGCGGCATAGTTCCACATCCTGTCGAGGTGCGTGATGCGCCCGCCTGCGGCGCGCACCGCCGCATGTAGCGTTCCGTCGGCGTAGCGGTGCGAACCGTTCAGGATCGTATCGGGAGGTCGTGACCAGTCCGGGTGCCAGTGCGCGCGCACGAGCGCCCCGCTGCCGTTGATCCCGCCGCATGCAACCACGACGCTTTCCGCCTCGGCCTCGAACTCGGCACCGTTCGCTTCGATCCGCCCGCGGCAACCGGTAACCGCGCCGTCGCCGGTGAGGAGCGCTTCCACGCGGTGGCCGAAACGCAGCTCAAGGCCCGATGCCCTGGGGTGGCTGCGCAGCCGACGCGCGAGTACGGTGGCGAGCTCGTATCCCGTGCCCCAGACCAGGTGGAAGCGGGGCATCGAGTTGCCGCGCGCGCTCTCGCCGCGCTCGACCCAGTGCGGGATGGGGAAAAAGCCGATGCCCTGGTGCCTGAGCCAGCCGTGCACGTCCTCGAGCGAGCGGTGCACGTACGCGGAAGCCCAGGCGCGCGGCCAATGCTCGCTCTCGGCAAGCTCGCCGAACGAGCACCAGTCCGCGAACGCGGTTTCGGGGGTGTCGCGAAAGCCGGCCCGCCGCTGCTCGGGGCTCCCGACCACGAAGATCCCGCCGAACGATTCCTTTGCCAGGCCGCCGAAATTCGCTTCCTCGTCGCGGTCCAGAAGCAGCACGCGAGCGCCGCCTTCCAGCAGCTCCAGCGCAGCGCAGATTCCGGCAATTCCTCCCCCGATGACGAGCGCGTCACTGCGCAATTTCACCGGCGCGAGGTTAGCCGGAAAGCTCCGGGCCGACAAGGCGAGGCGCCACTGGATTTGTGCGCGGACGAGGACCACAATTGTGCCGTCGGCAACGGGGGTGGCCATGAGAGCGATTCGTAACGGGCTCGTGGCGCTGCTGGCGGCTGCACTCGCGGCTGCCGCAGCGGCGCAGGACAAGCAGAAGGAGGACGCGGATCAAACCCTTTCGGCGATCGTTCGCGTCAAGACGAAAATCATGCAGGATGCACGCAGCGCCGCAACGCTGGGCATGCAGCGCGAAGGGTCCGGCGTCTTGGTCCGCGACGGCTATGTCGCCACCATCGGCTATCTGCTGATCGAAGCCGATTCCGTCGAAGTGACGGGCGCGGACGGAAAATCGGTGCCGGCGTCGGTGAGCGGATACGATCACGCGAGCGGCTTCGGACTGTTGCGGCTGCTGGCGCCGCTCGCGGGCAAGCCGCTTCCGCTCGGCGATGCGAGCGAAGCCGTCGAGCGCGAGCCGGCCATGGTTGCCAGCTACGGCGGACGCGACGGCGTGAATCTCACCTACATCGTTTCGCGCCGGCCGTTTTCCGGCAGCTGGGAATACCAGCTCGACTCGGCGATCTTCACCTATCCGCCGGTGATGAACTGGTCGGGGGCCGCGCTCATCAGCGCCAAGGGCGAGCTGCTCGGCATCGGCTCGCTGATCGTGAACGACGCCACCGGATCGGGCACGCGCTCGCCCGGCAACATGTTCGTCCCGGTCGACCTTCTCAAGCCGATTCTGGAAGATCTGATCGCGGGCGGCCGCCGCTCCGGGCCGGCGCGACCGTGGCTCGGAATCAATGCCGAGGAACTGCACGGGCGGCTCTTCGTCGCGCGCGTTTCGCCCGAAGGCCCTGCCGCGCGCGCCGGCATTCAGGCGGGCGACATCGTGGTCGGGGTCGGCGGCGAGCGGGTCGCGTCGCTCGCCGAGTTCTACCGCCGGGTCTGGGCGCGGGGCGCCGCCGGAATCGAG
>Ga0114945_10000053_pt1 | contig 61294 bp, 59 predicted proteins | sample OV2TP3_FD_87194 | JGI IMG/M metagenome (GOLD analysis project Ga0114945, IMG submission 87194) | Hot spring microbial communities from Beatty, Nevada to study Microbial Dark Matter (Phase II) - OV2 TP3 | ecosystem: Environmental > Aquatic > Thermal springs > Hot (42-90C) | place: USA: Beatty... | reverse complement strand
TGGTGACGCTGGAAGCTATTATTGAAGAATTGGTCGGGGAAATTGAAGATGAATTCGATTATCTTCCTTCTTATGTCCATTCTTATGGGGCCGAGGGTTCCAGTTGGATTATGGGTGGGGGGGTTTCTATGAACGTGGTCAGTCAGACCGTTGGAGCGAATCTTTCCTTAGCGAGTAAAGAGGGGCGCATACCCACTCTCGCGGAATGGTGTGCGGAACAATTGGGCCGTCCGCCGCAAGGGGGCGAGGTTATTAAAAAGCAGGGCCTCACCATGACCGTGCGGAAATTGCGGCGGAAAAAACTGGCCGAGGCCATTGTCAGTAGATCGTGAGGCGAGGCTTAAGATTATGAAAAAATTTTTTGTCATGTTAAGGGTTTATATGTTCCGAGGCCTTTGGGCCATCATTCCTTTGGCTTTGTCTTTTTTGGCGGTCCAGTTTTTTTATGTGGTCATTGACAAACGGGTCGTGGGCTGGATTCATCATCTGATCGGTTTCAGCGTCCCGGGGCTGGGGCTGCTTTTGGCCCTGATCTTTTTATGTTTTTTAGGATTTGTCGCCAGCAATGTGATCGGCAAGCAGATTTTTGGATTGATCGAGACCATCAGCAACCGCATCCCGATCATCAAGACAATTTACCAAGTCGGCAAACAGTTGTCCATGACATTATCGTTGCCGGAAAAACAAGTCTTTAAGAAGGCCGTCATGGTAGATTTCCTGGGTCCCGGCATCTGGACGCTGGGTTTTGTGACCGGAACCGTTGTGGACCGAAGGAAGAAGAATGAAACGTTACTCAAGGTTTTTATCCCCACGACCCCTAATCCGACTTCGGGTTGGTTCATTGTGATCAGGGAATCCGAAGCCCGAGACCCCGGCTTGAGTGTGGAGGAGGCCATGAAGGCGGTCATTTCGGGGGGGATTATTGGTTTTGAGGAGATCCAGTGATGCCAGAGAACCAAATCCTATTCTGGACGGCTTTTGGGGTCATTGTTACGGTAATGCTCATCTTAGATCTGGGGGTCATGCACCGCAAGGCCCATGTGGTCAAGATGAAAGAGGCCCTTGGTTTTAGTGCCCTCTGGATCATCGTGGCGCTTCTGTTTAATTTAGGGATCTATTTTGTCTACGGCTCAGACAGGGCCTTGCAGTTTCTGACGAGTTATATCGTCGAGAAATCCCTGAGCATGGATAATATGTTCGTCTTTTTATTGATCTTCTCGTACTTTGGCATTCCGGCCTTGTATCATCATAAAATTCTTTTTTGGGGGATTCTGGGGGCGCTGGTTATCCGGGCGGTTTTTATTGTCCTGGGCTTAAGCCTGATTGGTTTGTTTCATTGGGTGATCTATATCTTCGGAATCATTCTCGTTGTCAGCGGGCTGCGATTGGCCTTTGAGAAAACCAAAGAAATTCATCCGGAGCACAATCCGGTTATTAAGCTCTTTAAACGCTTTATGCCCGTTGTCTCCAACGATTACAGCGGAAAATTCTTTGTCAGAAAGGATGGCCGGTTGTGCGCAACGGTCTTATTTGTTGCCCTTCTGGTGGTGGAGACAACCGATGTGATTTTTGCGGTTGATTCCGTGCCGGCTGTTTTGGCCATTACCAACGATCCCTTCATCGTCTATACGTCGAATGTCTTTGCCATCTTGGGATTGCGCGCACTGTATTTTGCCTTGGCCAATATGATGGAGATGTTTCATTATCTTCATTACGGATTGGCTTTCATTCTCGTTTTTATCGGCGGCAAGATGCTGCTGTCGGAAATCTACCCGATCCCGATTGGTGTCGCTTTGGGAGTGATTTTGATTGTGATTTTGATCTCTGTTGCGGCCTCGCTTGTGCGTCTGTGCAAATTGGGCGGGAGCGGCCGTGCGGTAGGCGTGGTAACAGTGGTTTTATGCTTTCTTTTAGCCGCCCTCTCCCCGAGCCTTGCGGCAAGCAAAGAGGAGGCAACCCTCACCCAGAAACAGAAGATTGTGAACCGCCAGACCTTGATCAACGACGTGACGGATTATTTCGCCACCAGGGGCACCTCCGGACCCGAAAAGGCCCATATCCTCAAACAACGAAAAGAAGCCAGAAGAGTCGAACGGCTTCAAGACCTCCAAAGACGTTAATCTCCCATAAGCCATACGCCCTTGGTCAAGTCCCAATTTTCCTGTAAATTCGATCACCTAAGGGCATAAGATTTCTTGGTGTTCTTTACGATCTGTTCTTTGACAGCCTTGTGACCGAGTTCATCTCGTAAGGCCATGATCTGCGCCTTTTCATTGAATGAAATTTTGATCCTGTTCCACCCTTGGGCGACACGAATTAAGACGCTGTAGACCAATTTAAGGCCGCTTTTTTCCGTAAAGAATCGCGGAATGACCTTACTGCGACGATTTTCTTCGCCAAAGGATCGCTCGACCAGATTCGTTGTCGTGATAAATTTGCGGTGTTTGGCCGGACAGCGTAAATGTTGGATGCATGCTTCAAAGTCATCCTCGAAGCATTCGACCGCTGAAGTATAGCGTGCGTGATATTTATCACAGAACTCTTTGGCATTGCGACGGGCGGTCTTCTGGTCCGGCGCGTAATAGACGGCGTTAAGGTCCACCTTCATCGAGCAGATCGCTTCCGATGGGACCTTGCTTAAAATGTTACCTTTTTTGTGAAAGAGGCAGCGCTGACGCAGGGTATGGGGAAAGACCTCGTTAAAGGCCTTGATCATTCCCGGTGCACCGTCCATAACACCAAGCACGGGATCGTTCATCCCGCGTTTTTTGAGATCATGAAAGATTTCTTTGCAGTTTTCATACGACTCTTTATTGCCGTGCCGGATTGATAGCAAAGCTTTACGACCGTCTGAGAGGATGCTCCAGACGACCACAATGGCTTCAGCGCGGCTCTTAAAAAGGCGCAAGGGCTCATAAACAGCATCAATGAAGATATACACAACGTCCAATGGGCTTAAATCTTGACGACAGAAAGCTTGATATTCGCTCCAAAGGCATTCGTTGAGTCGGCTGACGCCGCTGCGTGACAGAAGTATCCGGCCCTGGTCATCTTTGAGCAGATCTTCAATATCGCGGGTCGAACATCCGCGGACATACATTTCGACGGCCATGGATTCCAGTTGCGCCGTGTTCTTTTTCAGATGAGGCCAGGTCTTTGAGTCAAACGAAGTTTCGCCGCCCCGGACCTGTGGACGCAAGATGTCCAAATGCCCTTCGGCGGTTCGCAGCGTCGATGGCTCATAGCCGTTACGGTACCCGTTCTTGACGGTCGCGTGTTTATAATAATCACGGCCCGTGAAGTCGTTGACTTCACTCTCGAGAATTTCTTGAACAATACGACGCATGGCTAGATTCATAAGTTTTCCAAGTACGTCCTTGGGGGGAGCAGCCTCACCAAGATTATAACGAAGTTCATTGATTTCATTGTCGATTCTTTGAGTTGGTGGTATTCTTTTCTTTGGCATGTAGGTGTCTCCTTGGTTTTGGCCTTTGGTGAGGCCAGGGTTTAGTCACTTCTCTAACCAAAGAATACCTCATGCCCTTTTTTATTGAACCGAATTTACAGGTATTTTAAGACATAACCTACGCCCTTTCTGTGAAGTTTCTTCAAAACACATTATTGTGTCATTGCGAAGGAGCCCGCCTGCCATTCTGTTTGATTGGCGGGCGGGCAAAGCGACTGAAGCAATCTTTTTAACGCTTAAAAGATTGCTTCGTCGTCGTAGAATATACTCCTCCTCGCAATGACACGATTGGTTTGTAGAATTTTTGGGGAAACTCCACGCCCTCTCTTGATTGACTATCCCCCACTTTTGTGTTAATTTGATTGCTCATGACTAAAGTCGAGGAAAACATCATTCGACTCAAAGAGGAAGTCTCCGGCACCTGTCAGAAGTTGGGAAGAAATCCCAGCGAGATTGTCCTTGTGGCGGTCACGAAACTCGCCTCCCGGGAGTTCATTCAGCAGGCCTTGGAGGCGGGGATAACCGACATCGGAGAAAACAAGGTGCAGGAGGCCCTCAAGAAATATCAGGATCTCCAGGGCCCTTCCCGTTTTCTGAAACGGCATATGATCGGACATCTGCAGACCAATAAGGTCAAGCAGGCCCTGAAAATCTTTGACTTCGTGCAATCGGTTGATTCCCTGAAGCTGGCTCGAGAGCTTGAAAAGGAGCTGCAGAGATTAAACCGCAGCCTCGATATCCTGATTCAAGTGAACACATCCAGAGAAAAACAAAAGTTCGGGGTGGATCAATCCCAGGCCTTGGGATTGATCCAAGAGATCGGTTCCTTAAAGAATCTCAAGGTCGTGGGATTGATGACTATGGCCCCTTTGACGGAAGACGAAGGCGCAATCGGCCGGTGTTTTCGGGATCTTAAGAAATTACACGATCAAGTTCAAAGGGAATTCGAAGGCAGCCCCCATATTCAGATGAAATTTCTTTCCATGGGCATGAGCGGGGATTACCGGATTGCCCTGCAAGAAGGGTCTAACATGATTCGGATCGGACGGGCGATTTTTAAATGAACCCCCGTCGCTTTGTTTCGCTTTGTAAAGCGAAACAAAGCGAAACAGCGGGGGTGAATTTACCCCCGCGTCTTGCTGTCGCCTGTCTACCGACAGGCAGGCAAGACAGCAGCGGGGGTAAATTTCAGGAGGATCCATGCGTAAAATTGGGATTGTGGGCGGCGGGAATATGGGCGAGGCCTTGATCGAGCATCTTCGCAAGAAATATTTTGTTTCGGTCAGCGAGAAGGATAAAACCCGAACGGATTATCTGTATAAAAATTACAAGCTGAAGGCAACGGATCTTAAGATGTTGATTGAGTCTTCGGATGTCGTCCTCATAGCCGTTAAGCCTCCGGACATCGAGGAGCCCTTAAAAGAGATGAGTCCGTGGCTGGATAAAACGAAGCTTCTTATTTCGATCGCCGCCGGGATCACCACCTCCTTCATCGAGAAGACTTTGGCCAAGAAAATAAAAGTGATCCGCGCCATGCCCAATCTAGCCGTCATGGTGGCCGAGGGGATGACCGCGATTTGCCCCGGAGAGCACGCTCAGGCCTCGGATGTGGAGGCCGCCCGTCAGATCTTTGGTCATTTGGGCAGGACCGTTGTGGTCGAAGAAAAGCGGATGGATGCCGTAACCGCGGTCTCCGGAAGCGGCCCCGGCTATGTTTTTCTTTTTATGGAAAGCATGATCAAAGCCGCCCAGGCCTTGGGGCTTAAAGAGGATATTAGCAAAGAATTGGTCGAGGCGACATTTCGGGGCAGCATCCACCTTTTGGAGAAAAAGAAAATGGACGCCTCCGCCCTTCGAGCGAAGGTGACCTCCAAGGGAGGCACAACCGAGGCGGCCTTGGAGGTCTTTGGCAAAAACAATTTGGATCAAATTTTTGCTCAAGCCCTTGGGGCGGCGCAAAAAAGGGCCCAGGAATTATCGAGGAGATAAAGACATGGCAAAAATCGGTATTATCGGCGGCAGTGGATTGTACGAGATGGAAGGCCTTGAGAAACTGGAGAAGGTCACTCTCGGAACGCCCTTCGGCGCGCCCTCCGACAATTACGTGACGGGCATCCTCGAGGGAACTCCGGTTGTCTTTTTGCCCCGCCACGGCAAAGGGCATCACATATCGCCGAGCGAAATCAATTACCGGGCCAACATCTTCGGGATGAAGAAATTGGGTGTCGAGGCCCTTATGTCCGTTTCCGCCTGCGGGAGCCTCAAAGAAGAGATCAAGCCTTTGGATTTTGTCATCCCCGATCAGTTTGTTGACCGGACCAACAAAGCCCGGGAATCAACGTTCTTTACCGAAGGAATCGTGGTGCATGTGGCCTTTGCGGATCCGGTGAGCCCGGAGGTGGCGGATATCTTGTACGAAAGCGCCCGGGCGCTGGGGGTGCGGGTTCACAAAGGCGGCACGTATATTAATATGGAAGGCCCGCAGTTCTCAACCAAGGCGGAATCGAATTTATATCGCAGTTGGGGCATCGATATTATCGGCATGACCAATCTCGTGGAGGCCAAGCTGGCCCGCGAGGCTGAGATCTCGTTCGCCACCTTGGCCGCGGTGACCGACTACGATTGCTGGCATGAGTCTCAGGAAAGCGTCACGGTCGAGATGATTATCGACAATCTCAATAAGAATGTGAACAATGCCAAGAGGATTTTGAAGAGGGCGATTCCTCAATTGGGACAATTGACCAACTTCAGCGCCCAAGGGGCCTTAAAGACCGCCATCGTCACCCAGCGGGATCTCATCCCGGAGAGAATCAAGAAAGAATTGGAGATTATTGTTGGCAAGTATGTTTAATCTAAAAGTCACACGTCACAAGGTCACACGTCACAGGTTTCCAAACTTGTGACTTGTGACATGGTGACTTTGTGACCATTATGTTTTTTTATTACCAAAGTCATGGACTATTCAAAAACGCTCAATCTTCCCAAAACCGATTTCCCCATGAAGGCCAATCTGCCTCAAAGGGAGCCGGAGCTTTTAAAAAAGTGGGAACAAGGCAAGCTCTACCAAGAGATCCGCAAAAAATCCAAAGGCAAAAAGACATTTATTCTTCACGACGGCCCGCCTTATGCCAACGGTCCTATCCACATCGGCCATGCCTTGAATAAGATTCTTAAGGACATCATCGTCAAATTCAAGACTATGGAGGGTTATGACAGCCCGTATCTTCCGGGATGGGACTGCCATGGGCTTCCCATTGAGCACCAGCTTTTCAAAGAGTTGAAGACTCACAAATCCAAAGTGGCCTGCGGGGATTTCCGAAAAAAGGCTCATCAATACGCCATGAAATACGTCGGCATTCAGCGGGAGGAATTTAAACGGCTGGGGGTTTTCGGCGACTGGGGCCATCCCTATTTGACGCTGACGCCGGAATACGAATATTGGATTTTAAAGAGTCTGGCGGCCTTAAACCAAAAAGGATATATTTACCGCGGCTTGAAGCCGGTCAACTGGTGTTTTGAATGCGAGACGGCCCTCGCCGAGGCCGAGGTGGAGTATGAAGATCATACCTCGCCATCGCTCTATGTGAAATTTAAGGTAACTAATCCCGAATGTGTTTGGACAAGACCTTCCGGGAAAGACGTATTTTTATTGATCTGGACGACAACACCGTGGACCCTTTTGGCAAACGTTGCTGTAGCTGTAAATCCTCTTTTTACATACCATGCCCTAGATGTTGGGAACGAAATTCTTATTATTGAAAAAAATTTGGCCCCATCTCTTTTGGCAAAAGTTGGAATTGGGGAATTCCATATATTTAATAAATTTGTTGGGGATCAAATGACTGGAATACGGTACGCTCATCCTTTTGGAATTCTTGATAATTGCAAGGTCGTGACGGCAGATTATGTCACACGAGAAGACGGAACCGGCTTAGTCCACACCGCTCCCGGTCACGGCCAGGAAGATTACGAAACAGGCCTTGTCCATGGATTGGAGGTCGTTATGCCGGTGGATGAAAAGGGGGTCTTCACGCAAGAGGCCCAGCCTTTTGCCGGCGAACACGTCTTTAAGGCCAATGAAAAGATCATCAAACATCTTGAGGGGCGTCGGATGCTTTTTCATAAGGAAGATGTGACGCATTCTTATCCTCACTGTTGGCGTTGCCAGAACCCCATCATCTTTCGGGCGACCGAACAATGGTTCTTAAAGATTGATCACGAGAATTTAAGGGAGCGATTGAAAGAGGCGATCAAGACTCAAGTGCAGTGGATCCCTCCCTCGGGCCAAGAAAGAATTTTGGGAATGGTTGTGGGAAGGCCCGATTGGTGTCTGTCGCGCCAGCGGTATTGGGGGGTGCCGATACCGGCTGTGATTTGTCAGGGTTGCGGGGGAAAGCACCGTTTATTCACCGAGGTGATCGAATCGTTCGCCGAGATCGTCCGCGATCAGGGTTCGGACAGTTGGTTTCAGAAAGATCTTCGAGAGATTCTTCCTCAAGGGTTTGTCTGCCCCCAATGCCGACAAAATCAATTTGCCAAGACCTACGATATCTTGGATGTGTGGTTTGATTCGGGAGTCAGCTGGCAGGCGGTCGTTAAGTCCTTGTTCAATTTGAAATCACCGGCGGATTTGTATTTGGAAGGCTCCGACCAGCACCGGGGGTGGTTTCAATCGTCTTTGATCCCGTCGGTGGCGATTGATGGGCGTGCGCCTTTTGCCGGCGTTTTAACGCATGGGTTCGTTGTGGATGGGCAGGGGCGAAAGATGTCCAAATCTTTGGGCAATGTCATTTCCCCGCAAGATCTGATTCAAAGCCACGGCGCCGAGATCTTGAGGCTGTGGGTTGCCGCCAGCGACTATCCCGAGGACATCCGGATCTCCCCGGAGATTGTGGAGCGTTTGGTAGACGCCTACCGCAAGATCCGCAATACCTTCCGTTTTATTCTGGGCAACTTGAACGGCTTTGATCCGGCAAAAGACCTGCTCCGTTATGAAGATTTGATGGATATCGATCAATGGGCCCTTAACCGACTGAGTCAATTGGGAGAGGAGGTAAGCGAAGGATACAAGACCTATCACTTTGCGAAGGCCTATAAACTCATTTATTCGTTTTGCAACGAGGATTTGTCGAGCATTTATCTTGACATCCTAAAAGATCGGCTGTATACTTTTGCCGCTCAATCGCCCGAAAGACGCTCAGCGCGGACCGTTCTTTTCTATATTCTCGATGGGCTCGTGAGATTGGTCGCTCCTATTTTAAGTTTTACCGCCGAGGAAGTCTTTGAACGAATGCCGAAAGGCCCGGCACTCAAAACGATCAAAAGCGTTCACCTTTTGGACTGGCCGCTTTGCCCCGAGGCCTGGAATGCCCCGGGTGCCCTAGAAAAATTAAGGCGTCTGTTGGAATTAAGGCCCCATATCTTGAAGGCCTTGGAAGCGAAGAGACGTTTGGGTGAGATTGGCGGTTCCCTTGAGGCGAAAGTGGTTTTCCTGACGAAAAGTGATCGGGAGTTTGAGTATTTTAAGGAACGCAAGGATATCCTGGCAACCCTTCTGATTGTTTCCCAGGTTGAGGTTCAAAAAGGGGACACCCCTTTCCCAGCGATTGCCCCAGAGTTCTCTGAGATTGGAATTCAGATTGATCTTGCCGATGGCCCCAAATGCAGCCGGTGCTGGAACTATAGTCCATCGGTTGGGCAAAACAAAGAACATCCGTCTTTGTGTCAAAGATGTGTCCTCGTCATTTCCAGGGAGATCCCTCATGCCGCGAAAGAAAGTTAAAACAAAAGACAATGCAAAGAAACGGGAGTTTTATAAAAAACTCCTTTTGAAAATCAAAGAAGACATCGCCAATGACTTGAAGCAGATGTCTTCGGCCAATGGGCCTTCTCAGAAAGACTCCTCCGGAGATATCTCGGGTCATGCCTTGCATATGGCGGATGTGGCAACCGATATGTACGACCGGGAGTTTAATCTGGGATTGGCCTCCAATGATCGGGAGCTGCTGTACAAAATTGATGAGGCCTTAAAGCGCGTTGCCGATTGTACGTTTGGCACCTGCCAAGAGTGCGGAAAAGCTATTCCCGTCGCTCGCCTGAAAGCCATTCCCTACACCGAGACCTGCCTCCAGTGCCAGGAAAAGCTTGAACAAGGAAAATGAGGTTTTCATTTCTTCCCCCGCGCGGTCCTTCCCAATCCGTGGTCTCCCCCTTGAGAAATCCTGACCGATTTCAGTTTGACATCTTTTTGTCCTTAATGACGGTGAGTGTGATCATTTTGGGGGATCAAGTCACCAAGTTTTATTTTTCGAAAATTCTTTCCATCGGTGAATCTCTGCCGGTTATCAGAAACATTGTTCATATGACCCTCGTGCACAATACCGGGATCGCCTTCGGGATGTTTAAGAATCAAGGGATTGTCTTTATCATTATTCCCACAATTGCCGTCGTTCTTTTGACCTTCAACATTTATTATTACCGGGATCATCATCAGTTAAGCCGAATGTACATTGTGGCCTTTTCTTTAATCTTGGGCGGCACGATTGGCAATCTCATCGATCGGATTTATCTGGGTTATGTGATTGATTTTATTGATCTCAAGGTTTGGCCGGTTTTTAATATCGCGGATTCGGCCATCACCGTTGGAGCGGTGATTCTTTTGTGGCAATGTATCCTGTCCTCTGCCAAATAGGACCTTTTACGGTCTATTCGTACGGAGTGATGCTGGCCGTAGCGGTCTTTGTCTCGTCGATTTTACTGGGACGGGATGCGAAGCGGCGGCATATCCAACCGGATGTGATCTTTGATCTGGTCTTTTGGATGGTGGTCGTCGGCATCTTAGGCGCCAGGGTCTTTTATATCCTTTTGAACTTCTCCTTCTTCTGGGATAATCCCCTGGAGATGATCAAAATTTACAAGGGCGGATTGGCCTGGCAGGGGGCTTTGGTCTCAGGGTTCATTGCAGGGCTTATTTTTATCAAAAAAAAGGGTCTTGCCCTGTGGCCGACATTGGATCTGATCGCTCCTTATGCGGCCTTGGGGCAGGCGATCGGGAGGCTCGGCTGTTTTTTAAACGGCTGTTGTTATGGCAAGGAATGGAAGGGGGGGGTATTTTTTCCGGTTCATCAAAAATTTTTGCATCCCACTCAGCTCTATGAGGCGTTCGGCCTTCTCATCATATTTTTCATTTTAAAACGATATCAAACCAGCAACCGTCATCCGGGCCGGGTCTTTTTTTTGTATCTATTTCTGGCGGGCCTGGAACGATTTCTTGTGGAATTCTTGCGGGCGGATCATGTCCTAACCGGGATGGGATTAAGTTTATTTCAGATCATTAGTCTGATCATTATGACGGGTTCAATCGTTCTCCTCTGGTATCGATCCTCAGCCAATTTTGTTCGAAGGAAGTAGGCATGCTCCCCACCCACCTCTTAAAAGTCGATGAAGAAGACCGCCGCCTGCGGCTCGATGTCTTTTTGACCAAGGCCCTCCCGGAATCATTTTCGCGAAGCTTCATCAAACGGCTCATTGACGGTCGTTGTGTTCTGGTCAATGGCAAAAACGTCAAGGCCCACCACAAAATGAGCGTTCATGATGAGGTGAGCGTCGTTATGCCTTCTGGTACAGGGCCTGCCTGGGCTGGGAATGAGCGGATCAAACCCGAAGAGATCCCCTTAGACATTTTTTATGAAGACGAGACCCTCTTGGTTGTCAACAAGCCCAGTGGCATGACGGTCCATCCCGCTCGGGGTTATTATTCCGGCACGCTGGTGAATGCCCTGCTTTATCATTGCGGTGAGCTTTCTTCCCTTTATCCTTCTCGTCCGGGGATTGTTCATCGATTGGATCGCGAGACCTCCGGGCTCATGGTGGTGGCCAAAGACAATGCCGCGCATGCGAATCTGGCGCGGCAGTTTGAAAAACACCTCGTCAAGAAAAGTTATTTGGCTTGGGTTCAAGGGATTCTGGAATTTGATGAGGGCTTAATCGATGTGGCTCTGGGGCCTCATCCGATCTTTTTTGACAAAAAGGCGGTGGCCTTTGATGAGGGCGCGAAAAAAGCTAAAACAATCTATCGCGTGTTAAAAAGGTCAAAGGATAAAACGTTGGTTCAGTGTTTTCCTAAAACCGGACGGACCCATCAGCTGAGGGTGCACTTGGCGTATCTCGGATACCCCATTTTAGGCGATGGAAAATATGGCCGAAAGGATTCGTTTAAGCGCCTAGCCTTGCATGCGCAGGGTTTGGGATTTTTTCATCCGAAGACCACAAAATACCTTGAGTTTTCATCGGTGCCGCCTCCAGAATTTTTTTGTTTCAGGGTTTCACCCTGAGCCAGAAAGCCATTCATCCATGCCCTTACGGACATGGCTTTCTGGCGAATGGGTAAATTTTCCAAGAATTCCTTTACTTACAAGTCTTTTTCTTTATAATACCTATTACTCAAAAATTCTATGGCCCCCAATATCCTAATGATCCTTGAAAAAAGGAGTTCAATCATGAATACCGGAGGCAGAACACTCACAGTTTTCCTGGCGGTGATTACTATTGTCCTTTTGTCTTTGTCAGGAATTGCCTTGTTCTTTCTACAGAAAGAAACGGAATTAAGGAAAGTGGCTGAGGCCAGCCTCGAACAGTTGAAAACCCAGGAGGCCAAGCTGCAGGCGGAATTAAAAGAGGCCAAAAAGCAGGCCTTTCTCCTGGAAGAGAAAAATAAAGAAGCGGACGAGAAAATCAATGATCTCATGGATAATCTCGAGCTGGAAAAGGGTTTAAGAGAAGAATCCAAAAAAGAAAATGAAAACCTGCGCGAGGCCCTGGAGAATGAAAATAAATCCAAAGAAGGGATTCGAAATACCCTCACCCAGCAATTAAATTCTTATAAAGAAAAAACCGCTTCTTTGGAAGCCCAACTGACCACCCACCAAAATAGGGTTAAGGAGCTGGAGGGTGCCAGTCAGGGCCTCCAGGAAAAGATTCAACAGCTTCAGGGTGATTTAGAAAAGAAGATCCAGCAAGAGGCCGCTCCGCAGCCGGCTAGTCCCGAGGCTTCGGGGAGTGAGCCGTCATCTTCTCCTGAGATTCCTCCCGCCCAACCCTTGCCCAGTACGCCCTCCGAAAACCGGGCCGTCAAAGAAATTGAATTGGAAAAGATTGTGGTCGCCCCCCAAGATCTTCCCGAAGGACGGGTGTTGAGCGTCGACAAGGAAAATGAGTTTCTCATTTTTAACCTCGGCGAAAAACAGGGCGTCGTGCAGGGGCTTGTCCTCTCGGTCTACCGCGGCAAAGAATATTTAGGAGATGTGAAAGTTTCTCGTGTCCAGCCCGAAATGTCTGCGGCAGATTTTATCTCCCCTTTTTCCACCGCGAAGGTCCGTAAAAACGATCAAGTCGTTCCCAAGAAATGATTTTAACGATTAAGAAGACGGATTCCTTAAAAGGGGAATTATCCGTACCTTCTTCGAAGTCCTATTCTATCCGGGCGTTTATTGTGGCCTCTCGGGGGGGACATTCGACCATTGTGAATCCTTCCGATGGGGATGATGTCCGTGTGGCGATCGGCGTGGCAAAGGCCCTGGGGGTGCGGATCAAGCGAAAGACCCCCCGCCTCTATCAGGTCGATGCCTTGAGGAATCCTTTGCGGATCAGAAAGATCAATGTCGGGGAATCCGGTACCGTTTTGCGCTTTCTTCTGCCGCTCATCTCTTTGTACGAAGGCAAGTCTTTGATCGTTGGGGAGGGGACCCTTCAAAGAAGGCCCAATCGTTATCTGATCCAAACCTTAAGGAACATGGGAGTTTCTATTAAGGGAAAGGGAGCCGAAGAAAGGGTGCCGATCCAAAAGCTGGAGGGGCGTCTGCGGGGCGGCTGTGTGGAGATCGATGGTTCTCTCAGCTCCCAGTTTATTTCTGCCTTTTTAATTGCCTGTCCGTCTCTTCCCAAAGATACGCTTCTTAAGGTGACCGGGAAGACCGTGGTCTCGGAACCGTATATCACGATGACTCAGCAGATCTTAAAAAAGGCCGGAGTCATCATAATCCCCAAAAACCGTTTTGGTTTTTATATTAAAGGAAACCAAAAATATCAGGGATTAAAGAATTTTATCGTCCCGGCCGATTATGGGCTGGCAGCGTTCTTTCTGGCGGCGGGGACGCTTGTGAAATCAAGGTTGGTCTTGAGGGGTTCTTTCAACGATGATCTTATTCAAGCGGATGGGCGTATCCTTGGATTCTTGCGCCGCATGGGCGTTAAGTTCACCCAAACAAAACAGGGGATCACGATTATGGGATCATTTCATCTCTGCGGAGGGAATTTTTCTCTGAAGGATTGTCCGGACCTTGTGCCCATTATGGCCATTCTGGCGCTCTTTGCCAAGGGGCCGACGCGGCTCTCGGATATTGGGCATGTGCGGATGAAGGAATCCGATCGCATGGGGGACCTCACTCAGGAACTTATCAAGATAGGGGCAAAAGTCATCCCGAAACCCGACAGCCTGGTGATCCATCCCCAGCCCAATTATAAGGAAGGATGCCTTTTAGATCCTCATCGGGATCACCGCCTGGCCATGTCGTTTTGTGTCTTAGGCTTAAAAGTGGGTGTGAGGGTTAAAGATATAGAATGTATCCGCAAATCTTATCCACGTTTTGTCCGGGATCTTAGAGGGCTGGGCGCTAGCTTACGCTAAAGATCGCCAAAGAAAATTTTGAATTGACAGCAATTTTCTTTTCGTATATTATGGGGTTTTACGTTATCCATACGCTATCCCGTCTTTAACCTCGAAAGCCAAATCTTAAGGAATCTCATGCCCCACAAAGCCGTTAAGCTCATCAAAAAATTAGTGAATTATATCTTAGGGCTTTTCTCCAATGACATGGGTATTGATCTGGGGACCGCCACAACCCTGGTGTACATCAAAGGCGAGGGAGTCGTTTTGTGTGAGCCTTCGGTGGTTGCCATCCAAAAAGAAACTAACCAAGTGATTGCTGTAGGAGATGAAGCCAAGAAGATGCTGGGCCGCACCCCGGGTAATATCGTGGCCATCCGTCCGATGAAGGACGGGGTCATTTCGGATTTTGAAGTCGTGGAGGCCATGCTGCGGTATTTTATGAGGAAGGCCCAGCCGCGGAAATTGCTGGTGCGTCCGGCGGTTGTCATTGCCGTGCCTTCGGGAATCACGGAGGTGGAAAAGAGGGCCGTGAAGGATTCGGCCGAGCGGGCCAATGCGCGGTCGGTGATGCTGATTGAGGAACCCAAGGCCGCGGCCATCGGGGTGGGGCTTCCGGTCGATGAGCCGGCAGGGAATATGATTGTGGACATCGGCGGCGGCACGACGGAATTTGCCGTGATCTCGTTGGGGGGAATTGTGTACGCAAAATCCATCAAAGTGGCGGGTGATGAGATGGATGTGGCGATCATGGAGTATCTTCGAAAGACCTATAACCTTATGATCGGGGAACGCACGGCGGAGGAGATCAAGATCCGCATTGGTTCTGCTTATCCACTGGAGGAGGAATTGACCATGGATGTGCGCGGCCGGGATCTTATTGCCGGCTTACCGAAAACCATTACGATTACTTCGGTCGAGATTCGGGAGGCGCTGCATGATCCCATCCAGGCCATTGTGGATGCCTCGAAGGTGACCCTGGAACACACACCACCGGAGCTGGCGGCCGATCTTATTGACCGGGGCGTTGTGATGGCCGGCGGCGGGTCGTTGTTGCGGGGTCTTGATAAACGGATTGCTGAAGAGACCGGGCTCCCGGTCCATATTGCCGATGATCCCTTGACCGCCGTTGTTTTAGGAACCGGCCAGACCTTGAATATGCCTCACCGCTTAAGAAAGCGGCTTCTTGTCCCTACGAAATTTGACTTTTGAAATCCATCCCCTTCTTGAGCGCTGAAGTGTGTCTAAAAGAAAACAAAAGTTATTAGTCTATGGGCTGATCCTTGTTATTCCCTTCCTTTTTGTTCTGAGACCTTCTCCCGCATTCAACTCCTTCAAACTCCAACTCGTCGAAAAAATCAGCCTTCCTCTAAAGATCATCTCGTTTCCTTTACAAGAAATAAAAAAAATCATTTTCTACCACAAGACATTCCGCGACTACCAAGAGCTTAAAAAAGAATATGAGGCTTTGAAATCCCGTTTGGTCGGCCTGCAAGAGGTCTTGATTGAAAACAAACGCTACGAAAAACTTTTGGAGTTCAAACGGAATTTGATGTTTTCCTCTGTGGTGGCAACGGTGATTGGCCGTGATCCTTCCAATTGGAATGCGGTCCTGATCATTGATAAGGGAAAGCGGGACGGCCTGGAAGTCGGGATGCCGGTTGTGAGTCCTTTGGGGGTTGTGGGAAAAATTGCCGAGGTGGCCTCCTCGACAGGCAAGGTGATTCTCTTAAGCGATCCCAACTTCAGTGTGGCCGCTTTGGGGCAAACCTCCAGAGAGGGCGGTCTTGTGTCCGGATCTTTGCAGGGATTGTGTCGGATGCGGTATCTTTCCCCCAAAGCCGGTATCCAAAAAGGAGACAGTGTTATCACTTCGCATTTGAGCTCCTCTTTTCCGGAAGGTTTGTTAATCGGAACAGTTGTGGCGGTCTATGAGAGCCAGAGCTCGCCGGGCTTAGAGTGTCTGGTCGAGCCGGCGGTTGTGTTCTCGCAGCTGGAAGAAGTCATTGTGATCAAAAAATGAGAAGAGTGCTTTGTATTGCCGGATTGACTTTGGGCTTTTTCTTTCTCGAGTTCTTTTTGTTCCATCTTTTAGGCTCATGGTTTAAGCCTAATTTTTTGCTCCTTTTGATTGTCTTCTTTAATCTCTATCTGGGGATACGCTACAGTCTGCTCACCGCTTTTACGGCGGGGGTCTTGAAAGACAGCTTTGGTTTACATGCCTTTGGCCTCTACACCTTTGCGTTTGTCCTCTGTGCCTTCCTGACGACCATTGTCCGGAAATATCTTTTTCATACCAGCGCGTATTCGTTCCGTATTCTTCTGGCCTTCTCCCTAAGCATGTTCCAGGTGCTTGTTGTGTGGGCGTTGTATTCCTTGTTCACACCCGTTGACCCCAATCAGGTCTTAAGGTACGTCCTGGCGCCGGAAGTGATACCGACGACGCTCATCGCCAGTTATACGTTTTTTTATCTTAAAAGATGCGTATTAAAATTCTCCGTGTAATCATCATCGGCTTATTTGTCCTCGTTGCCTTTTACCTGGGCTACCTTCAGTTGATTCGGGGACCGTACTTTTATAGCTTAAGCAAAAATAATCATATTCGGGTTGTTTCCCTGGAGGGTCAGCGGGGACGTATCTTGGATCGTTATGGAGCCCTGCTGGCGGATAATCGCAAGGTGTTCGAGGTTGTGGTGATTCCCGGGGAACTGAAGGATCGCGAGGGATTATTTGATTTTTTGAGTCAGACTCTGCAGGTTGAGAAAGAAAAATTGCTGGAGACCTACAACCAGAAAATGTATGCCTCTTTTGCTCCGGTTGTTGTTCGAGAGGATATCACCCGCACCCAAGCCATTGTCATTGAAGAAAATAAATTCCGTTTTCCAGGATTGCTCGTGCAGGAAGATTATCGTCGGTTTTATCCCTATAAAGACACAGCAGCGCATCTTTTGGGATACGTCGGCAAGATCAGCCGTTCAAAAATCGAAGAATTAAAAAATTACGGATACAATCCTCAAAGTGTAATTGGATATTCCGGCGTCGAAGAATTTTACGACCGATACCTCAAAGGGGAAGAGGGAGGCATGCAGATTGAGATCAACAGCCGGGGCGAACAAGTGAGGCTCTTAGGGTTGAAGGAGCCTGTAAAAGGCCAGGATGTGACCTTGACCATTGATCTTCGGATCCAGCAGGCCCTTACGGAATTATTGGGGAATCAGAGGGGAGTTATTATTGTGATGACGCTGGATTCAGGCGAAATTCTAGGGGTGGCCAGCAGCCCCAGCTATGATCCCAATATTTTTGTTCCAAAGACGAATCTAAGCACTTCTTTGCCATTTTCGGATTCGGGCTCTCCCCTCTTGAACAGGGCCATCAGCGGTCAATACCCCCCGGGTTCGATCTTTAAGATTTCCGTGGCGCTGTGCGCTTTAAAGGAGGGCAGGATCAATCCCCATCGAACCTTTCATTGCAACGGTTATTATAAATTGGGAGAAAGAGAATTCCGCTGCACCCATGCGCATGGCGATCAAGATTTAATCCAGGCCATTGCCCATTCCTGCAATGTTTATTTTTATCATCTCGGTTTAATGGTCGGTCCGGAGTTAATGGAAAAATACGCCAGACTGCTGGGACTCGGGGCCTTAAGCAGCGTGGATCTGCCTTATGAGGCCAGAGGATCGATCCCCAATCCCCGCGACCGGAAGATCGGTTATCCCAAGACGTGGTATCAAGGAGACACCTTGAATCTTTCTATTGGGCAAGGAGAGATGCTCACGACTCCCTTGCAACTGGTGCAGATGATGGCTACACTCGCCCAAAATGGCAAAAGGGTGCGTCCTCACGTGGTGAAATCCATAGGGGGTTTAGAAGTCTCCCAGAGCCCTTATCAGATGATTTCTGTTGATCAAAAATCTCTTCGGCCCCTTCAGCAGGGGCTGGAAGCGGTCGTGAGCGATGATTCCGGAACCGGCCATGTTTTAGCGATTCCGGGTCTTTTGACAGCCGGCAAGACCGGGACAGCCCAGGCGGGAGAGGGCCGCAGTCCGCATGCCTGGTTTGTTGGTTATAGTAGCTCCGGGAAAAACAGGATTGCCTTTGTTGTGTTTTTAGAGCACGGCGGAGCCAGCCAGAACGCCTGCCGTGTGGCAAGAGATTTATTAATGCGGCTTAAGGAGAAAGATATTTTATAAAATGCACCGGCATTTACAAAAGATCATCTGGTCTGCGGTCTTGATGATTATGGGAATAGGGCTTCTCGCCCTGTACAGTGCGACCTATGGGAATGTCCGGGTCACACAGGAGGTCTTTTACGACCAGTCTTTGTGTGCCCTGGTGGGGGTGGGGCTCATGTTTATTTTAAGCCGGGTGGATTACAGGAAATTCTTTGATGCGGCTTATATTTTTTATGGCCTGAATGTTTTGTTGCTTTTGGGAGTGCTGGCCGCAGGACGCTACGCCATGGGAGCGAAACGGTGGATGGAGCTAGGGGCCTTCAGCTTTCAGCCATCGGAGCTGATGAAGCTGGCTCTCATTCTGGCCCTGGGGCGTTACTTCAGCAACCGTCGGCCGTCTTTATCCTTTAATCTGCGCAGCCGCGTGGGTGTTGTGTGGGGGGATTTGGTATGTCCCTTTCTTATGGCAGCGTTGCCGATGGCTCTTGTTTTTAAACAACCGGATTTGGGCACGGCTTTTTTGATATTCGGAGTATTCCTCGTCATTCTTTTTGCCAGTGGGTTGGAATACAGATATCTTGTCTGGTTTATGATCCTGTGCGTTAGCGCTGTGCCGGTCATCTGGTATTTTCTTAAAGGATATCAGAAGATGAGGCTTTTGGTTTTTTTGAATCCCAATATCGACCCTTTGGGGGCCGGTTACACGATCATTCAATCGAAGATTGCGGTTGGTTCCGGAGGCCTGTTCGGCAAAGGGTGGTTGGCTGGAACCCAAAATCAATTAAATTTTTTGCCAGAGAGGCATACCGATTTTATTTTTTCAGTGATCGGTGAAGAATGGGGGCTGGTGGGAACCATCGTTACGATTGGGTGCTTCTTTATTTTGGCCCACAGCGGTTTGAATATTGCCCAAAACCAGAAAGATCGATTTGGGATGCTGGTGACGGCCGGGATTGTTGCCATTTTAACGCTTCAGGTGGTTGTCAACGTGGGAATGGTGATGGGGTTATTCCCGGTTGTGGGGATCACGCTGCCCTTGATCAGCTATGGGCGCAGTTCTTTTATGGTCTTTGTCTTGATGGTTGGCTTTTTGCTTAACTTAAGCAAAAGACGGACCGTTTTTTAATACGGGAAATTTATTCTCCTTCGCCCCCCACCGTTTTGTTTCGCTTTGTCCCCTGAAATCGCTTCGCGATTTCAGGGGATTTAATCCCGGAAAGGCCTTGCCTTTCACGGGACGAAAGCAAAACGAAACAGTGGGGGCAAAGGATAATAAATCCATTCCAAATTGACAAAGAAATAACGTTTCAGTATAGTGGAAAAGTGAGCCAAGAAAGGAGGCCGAACGCCATGAGCAGTGTTTTTGATAAAAAACTTTTATCGACATACGCCATTAAAAATCAACTGGGCATAGCCTTGGGCTTGATTGGGGTCGCCTTTTTAGTTTTTCTGGGATATCTTTTGCCCGGGGTCTCCTCCTGGTTCGAGAATAAGACCCTTTTTTATGCGGTGATCTTCATTGTTTTTTTTATTTTGGTTTTGGGTTTTTTGATCATTTGCCACATCGTGGAACCGATGGTCAAGATCAGCCAGGAAGCAAGATTTATCGCCGAGGGAGATTTCAACCGGGAGATCCAGCTATTTCGTGAAGACGAGATTGGCCAATTGGGGGCGGCTTTAAACCACATGATCCATCGGATGAAAGCCAATGTCGAGGAATTAAAAAATTTTTCACAAACGACCGAAACCATTAATACGGAAATCAACCGGCGCGTTGTTACCCTGTCCAATCTTTTGGAGGTCAGTAACCTCATCGCCCAAAATGCCCAGCTTAAAGAAATTGTGGAAATCGGGGTGGGCAAATGCCTATCCTCAGGGATCATGACGTTTGCCGGACTGATCCTTAAGGATGAAAAGACGAGTGAGTATCACGTCTTTTATGTGAGTGGACAAAGAAGCGAGGAACTCCTTGCGCAAGGCATTCGGGATCTGAAAGTCACGCTTGGTTCCGGAGTCTTGGGTAAGGCGATTCTTAAACAAAAACCCATGGTCATTGACAGCCAGACCGGCATGAGTCCCGAGATCAAAGAATTCAGGAATCAATTTGCGATCCCCAACGCTATCTTAGTTCCGATATCAGCCAAAGGAAATATGTACGGATTGTTGATCGCGGGCAATGATGAAAAGAAATTCCTTTGTTCTAATGCGGAACGAGAGTTTTTGCAGTTGATTGCCAAACAGATTGCCATTGCTTACAGCAATGAGCTTCTGAAAAAAGAATTCGAGAGATCCGATACCCTGGACCGGCTGACCGGTCTTTTCAACACAACGTATATCGATCGGCATCTGCCGGAGGAGATCAAAAGGGCCGCGAGTTTTCAAAAGCCTTGTTCATTGGTCCTGATGGCCGTTGACCATTTCGAAGATTACCATACGGCCTTCGGCCATATGGCTGCGGAAAATGTTTTGACGAGGCTGGGATTTCTGCTGAAAGAAACGATGAGTGGTTTGGATCAGGCCGCGCGGTTTGGGGATCATACCTTTGTCTTGATCCTGCCGGAAAAAAATAAACGCCACTCAATCGAAATAGCGGAAGGATTAAGAGGAAAAATAGAAGAACTTTTTTCCCCTGAGAAAGATCTCCACAAACGATTAACCTCAAGCTTTGCGGTGACCGAGAACCCACTCGATGGGGCGAGTGCCCCAGAGCTCATCCGGAAGGCACAGGAGATTTTAAAAACGGCCCTCCAGCAAGGCGGAAACAGGGTCTGTCATAAGGCATAGGGTGGGAAAGACAGCTCGGGAGATGTCCTTGATGATAGAGAGTTTAAAGCATGAAACATTTTAAAAAGACGACGAATAAGCCTTTGGGAGAACTTTTGGTAGAACGCGGCACGATCAATCGAGAAGAGTTGGAGATGGCCCTCAATTATCAAAAAGAGCAGGGGGGGCTCCTGGGAGATATTTTGGTGGAATTAAAATTTGCCCGGGAGGAAGATATTGCCCAAGCCTTAACGTGCCAATACGGGTTTCCTTATCTTCCTTTGTCCAATTATGAGATCGATCCGGATGTGATCAATGCGATTCCCGAAAATGTGTGCCGGCAGTTTTGTCTGATTCCCATCGATAAAATCGGAAAGAGCTTGACCATGGCCATGGTGGATCCCCTGAACGTTCAGGCCATCGAAGACGTGGAGCTCGTCACCGGCTGCTCGGTCCAGACCTTCGTCAGCACCCCAACCGATATTAAAAATTCCCTCAACAAGTACTATAAGACAAAATCATGTTCTCCTTAAAAGAACGCCTCAGAGAATTACTCATCGACACCCAGGTCATCAAAGAAGAAGATTTTCGCCGCGCTCTAGAAGAACACAAACAATTCGGCGGCGAATTCAGCAAAATTTTAGTCAAGCGAAATTTGATTCAGGAAGATCAGCTGACCTTGATCTTAAGTGAAGGATTGGATCTTCCTCCCGTTGATATCACCCGTCTTAAGATCAATCCAGAAATCCTGCGGAGTTTCCCCCAGGAATTGGCCCTCAAGTATCAGGTCATTCCTATTGCCAGAACAGGCGATCATTGGACTCTGGCCCTGTCCGATCCTCTCAATATTTTTGCCATTGAAGATTTAGACATCTTAAAAGGCCTGAAGATCATCCCCATTATGAGCGACCCCAAAGGCATTGCCCAGGTCTTGGAGGTTTACTCCCTAGGGAGCACAGCGACAAAATTGGAAAAGATTATTCAAGACAGCAAGGAAACCGAGGAGGGCTCGTTGATCAAGGAGGCGATGGGGGATATGGATAAATCCGCCATCGAAAAACTGACCCAAGAGGCCCCGATCATTAAGCTCACCGATGCGATTATCAAACAAGCGGTTTTGGCCAAAGCGAGCGATGTCTTCATCGAGCCGATGGAGAAGACCTTGCGGATCCGCTATCGGATTGATGGGATTATCCGGGAGATCGATCGCATGTCCAAGGTGTTGTATTTTCCGCTGGTATCGAGAATAAAAGTGATTTCCAATCTGGACATTTCCGAGCACCGTCTGCCCCAGGATGGACGGTTTAAGACGATCATGGAAGGAGAAAAGCAAGTGGATTTTCGGGTCAGTGTGCTTCCTACGATATTCGGAGAGAATGTTGTTTTTCGGATCTTGGATAAGAATTTGGAGATGCTCGATCTTCCCAAGCTGGGGTTTAATCAAAAATCCCTCAAGACCCTGCAGGAATGTTCCCAAAGACCCCATGGGATGATTTTAACCTGCGGACCGACGGGTTCCGGCAAGACCACCACCTTGTATTCCGTCCTCAAATTCATTGACTCTCCCGAGAAGAATATCGTAACGGTCGAAGATCCTGTGGAATATCAAATGAAGGGGATCAACCAAGTGAACGTCAAGCCCCAGGTGGGGTTGACCTTTGCCAGCAGCCTTCGTTCCATCCTGAGGCAAGACCCCGATGTGATTCTGATTGGGGAAATCAGGGACACGGAGACCATGGACATTGCGGTGAAGGCGGCCTTAACCGGGCACCTCGTCTTAAGCTCCCTGCATACAACCACAGCGGCGGGATCGGTCATCCGGATGATGAATATGGGGGTTGAGCCCTTTCTGATGTGTTCTTCTGTGATTGCCGTCGTGGCGCAGCGGTTGGTGAGGAGAATCTGTGGTCCCTGCAAAGACTCTTATGCGGCGTCGCCGGTGTTGGTGGAGAAAGCAGGGTTTGAGAAGTTGTTTGGAAAAAAGAAAATCGAATTATACCGGGGGCGGGGATGTCCGCATTGTTTTAATACCGGCTATAGCGGGCGGGTCATTATCAGTGAGATTCTTAAGCTCACCGCCAAGGTCAAGGAATTGATCCTGGGCCGTGTGGGGGAGCCCAAAATCAAACAAGCCGGGCGGGCCGAAGGGATGACCACCATGCGGGAAGACGGTCTTGCCAAGGCCTTGGAAGGAGTCACTTCGTTAGAAGAGGTGATGCGTGTCACGGCCCCTGATGAGGAGCTGGAGAAAGGCGCCTCTTAAGATGAGGTTCGAGGATGAGTGAAACCTTAAAAGACCATATCATCAAAGCCTTGATCGAGCTGCGGCATCTGAAAAAAGAAGATATCGATGAGGCCTTGGCTTTACAGAAACAAAAAGGACTTCCTCTGGAGAAGGCCTTCATTGAGAAGGGCCTGATCACGGAGAAGGACTTGTTGATTTTGCTCATTAAAGAACTCAGAATCCCATCGATCAATTTGACGAAATATAAAATTGATCCCGGCCTCAAAGCCGTCATTCCCGAACGGCTCGCCCGACAATACCACATTATCCCGATTTCCCAGCTGGGGGATACAATCACAATCGCCTTATCGAATCCTTGGAATATCTTTGCCATCGATGATTTGAGAAATATCACCGGTAAAGATATCGATGCCATCATGAGCACAGATTCCGAGATCATGAAGGCGATCGACCATTACTATGGGAGAAAGGCCACCAGCACGGTTGCGGAAATCAGCAAGGATATCTCTGTCGAGGGTTTGGAAATTATCTCCGAGCAAGAACAGGAAACGCTCGATACCACGGTCGATGCCAGTGAACAGGCCCCGATTATCCGCATGGTGGATTTGGTCATCACCGAGGCCATCAAGCAGAGGGCCTCGGATATCCATCTTGAGCCCACAGCAGAAAATATGCGCGTGCGCTACCGGATCGACGGAGTTTTGCAGGATATCCTGAATATTCCTAAAGAAAATCAGAATGCAATTATTGTCCGGATCAAGATCATGTCGCGGCTGGATATCACCGCCTCCCGCATCCCTCAGGACGGGCGGTTCAAATTGCGTCTCGAGGAGAAAGAAATCGATTTTCGGGTTTCCCTTTTGCCTACAACCTACGGCCAAAAGATCGTCATGCGGGTTTTGGACAAAAAGAATCTGGGGATCGGTTTGGATGGCTTGGGTTTTTCGAAAGAGGCCGTAGCGCAACTCCAAGAGGCGAGCACGAAACCTTTTGGGATGATCCTCGTCACGGGACCGACCGGCAGCGGAAAATCCACGACCCTTTATTCGATCGTCAATCGGTTGAATACCGTTGATAAGAATATTATCACGGTCGAGGACCCGGTAGAGTACTTGATGGAAGGATTCACCCAGATTCAAGTCCGTCCCGAGATCGGGCTCAGTTTTGCCGCTGGATTGAGGTCCATTCTCCGCCAGAGCCCGGACATCGTGATGGTTGGAGAGATCCGGGACTCTGAAACCGCCGACATCGCCATCAAAGCCGCCTTGACTGGCCAGTTGGTTTTCTCGACCCTCCACACCAACGATGCCGCCGGCGCCCTCACCCGCTTGGTGGACATGGGGGTTGAGTCCTTTTTGGTTGCCTCCAGCCTCGTGACCGTCACGGCCCAGCGTCTGTGCCGGCAGATCTGTTCGCATTGCAAGGAACCGGTCGATATCCCATCCCCGGTCATTAAGGATTTGGGAATCAAAGTGCTGGCGGGGACAAAGTTTTATAAAGGAAAGGGGTGTGAGACGTGCCGAAAGACCGGATACCTGGGACGGCTCGGGATAACAGAAATCTTAAATGTGGATGACACGATCCGTGAGATGCTCCTTAAGGGTGATTCCTCCGACGAGATCAAGCGGTACGCTTGCCAGCACAATCATATGACCACTTTAAGAGAAGATATCTTTCAGAAATTTACCTCGGGACTGACCACTCTGGAGGAAGTCCTCCGGATCACCACGGGTGATTAGGAAGCTGTCCCCCTCCCTAGCCATCCCCCATTTGGGGGGAGGGGAGGTGGGGGAAAGATTTTAAAGTATTTGAAATTTTTGCAGGGACAGGTTACATTTAAAGTGGGGGGTCGGGCAGTCGTCCTCCTAGAGGAGAGAATTTTATGGGCTCAGCAGAGAAACCCAATATCCCAAGACCATTGATTGGGGAGATTCTGATCAAAAGGAATATGATCACCCCCAAGCAATTGGCGGAAGCCTTGGAGATTCAAAAGAAACAGGATGGCTTTATCGGAGAGATTTTGGTCAACCTCGGATACCTTGAGGAGAGGGACATCGTGGTTGCCTTGGTTGTCCAGTGCGGCCTTCCCTACATCGCCGTCAACAAATACGATATCGATCCTGGTGTCCTCAAACTCATCCCCACGGAGGTCGCCCGGAATCTGCATGTGATTCCCTTGGATCGCGTGGGGGATGTGCTCAGTGTGGTCATGATCAATCCCTTGAATGAACCGTTAAAAGAACAACTGAAGCAAATCACGGGCTGTCGCATCGCCCCCTTCATTGCCACAAAAACAGAGATCGATGAGACGATCGCTCGATTTTATCCCATCACGGCGGGATGAGCTTTCCAATCATAGGATCGCTTATTCTCCTACGCCCCCACTGCTTTCTTGCGAAAGCAAGAAGCGGGGGCTTCGGAGCAATTATTCTGCATGGAGAATTCCTGCCTGTCGGCAGACAGGATTGCTGCGAAGCCCCACCTTTAGCGGGGCGTAGCAGAATAAGACAAGGACGACGGGATATGATCATCTTTAAATACGTGGCCAAAGATCCTAATGCCAAAACTGTCACCGGCAAGATGGCCGCTGAGAATCAGATGACTGTGCTCGAGGAGCTCAGAAAGCGCAAGCTCATTGTGATTTCTATTTCTGAGATTAAAGGAATAACTCTCTTCAAGCCAGGGACAGGCAAGAAGAAGGTTAAACCCGATGACGTTGTGATCTTTGCCAGACAATTGAGCACCATGGTGGAGGCCGGGATCCCCATCCTGCAGGCCTTGGATGCCTTGCAGGAGCAGATGACCAGTTCTCATTTTCAGAGTGTCATTGCCTCTATGCGAGATGACATTCAGATGGGAAGCAGCCTTTCGGCGGCCTTTGCCAAACACCCAAGGGTCTTTGGAGCGTTTTTTATCAACATGGTGAAGGTCGGGGAAACGGGCGGAATTTTAAGCGCGATCCTGGATCGGGTTTCAACCTATATGGAAAAGATCCTGAAATTGCGGCGGAAGGTCCAATCTGCCATGGTGTATCCGATGGTTGTGATTTCCATGGCCGGTATTATTACGGTGGTTCTGCTGGTGAAGGTTGTCCCGACTTTTGCGACCATCTATCAATCTTTTAATAAAGATCTGCCGGCTATGACGCAGTTTCTCATAAATATCAGCACGGTTTTGAAACAACAGCTCCTTTGGTATATCGCGGCAATTGTTATCCTCATTTTTATCATGTCCCGTTGGTATTGCACCCCCAAAGGGGCCTTGACCATTGATCGGATGAAATTGAGGATGCCCATTTTTGGTGAGCTGATTCGAAAAGTCGCCATCAGCCGTTTTTGCCGGACTTTGGGCACCTTGATTCAAAGCGGAGTCCCCATCTTAGAATCGTTGGATATCGTCGGCAAGACCTCGGGAAATAAAGTGATCGAGGTCGTCACCGAGAATATTAAAAACAATGTCCGCGAAGGGGAAAGCATCGCCGTGCCGCTGGTTCGAAGCGGGGTTTTCCCTCCTATGGTTACCCGTATGATTGCGATCGGAGAGAAATCGGGACAGATGGAGAAGATGTTGACAAAGATCGCGGAATTTTATGATGATCAGGTGGACGCGGCTGTGGCCGGCTTGACCAGTATCATTGAACCGGTCATCATTGGATTTTTGGGGATTGTGGTGGGATTTATTGTGATCGCGTTATTTTTACCGATTCTGAGCATCACTCAGCTTCTCAAATAACCGAGGCCCCAGCGGATCAATAGGCAATCATGGGAAAAATGAGAAAATCGGTTTTTTTCTTATCTTTGATGATAGGTCTTATTCTATGGTCAACCGATATTTATGCCGAAACAGAAGCACCCTCATTGGAGGGTAGTTTGAAACAGAGTCTCACCAATTTTAGAAAGAGCGTTGAAGAATTAAAGAAAAACAATGATCTCTTAAGGGAGCAGATTAAGGCATTGCGGCTTGAGGCACTGAAATTCCAGGAAACTCTTAAGTCTTTATCGTCTGAGGAGCCGACACGCCAGCGAGAGGAATTCCAGGGCTTAGAGAAAACAATCAGAGAGCTCAAAGAAAAAGAGAATCATTTGATGGAAGAACTCTCCCACAGACAAACCGCTGCCGAAGGGTTAAAACAAGAATATCATCAGTTGAATGAACCTTTGGCCGCCATCGAACACAATGCCAACCCCCTTCAGCGTAGTCGAAAGGTTGATCCTAAAAGCCTCTCCGGAAAGCGGGAACAATTAAAAAAAGAATATCTGAAAGGAAATCAAGAATTGGATGTTTTGTTAAACGAAGAGAAGACTCTGCAGCAAGAGATATCCCGTATCGAACAGCCCCGGGATCAGAAGCTCATGGCTCTTGAGAAAGAAATCCAAGATTTAAGATCAAAAGGCGAGGCCTTTGCCAGCGCTTTGACACAGATTCGCCAGAGCTTTGACGAGGACGAATTTCTCAGTGCCCGATCCTTAAGAGACGAAAAAAAGCTGCAGGAGACTCTGGATCTTTTACAAAAAGAGAATGAGGTTCTGACCGAAAAACTGTTAAGGTTATTGATGCAGACAAGGAATGGCTTAGACCGATGATTATTTAGGCTACTCGGTTTGACACTGAGTCTTTGGGCATGTTATACTTACATTGACTCTTCGATGGCGCCCCCGCCTTTGGCGGGGGGCGCCTCTCAGAGTTGCCCTGAGCAAGCCCCGCCCTGAAGGGCGGGGCGAGTCGAAGGGTTGACAATTGAGAAGATCATGATAAAGGTAAACCATTCGTAAGAATGGGGCACAAAGCTAGAGGGTTCTGCTTTGCCCCGATTGAAAACGTCGGGACTTTGCAGGACAGCCAGTTACCATGATGAAGAAGGGCGTTTGAGGCTTTGACCTATTCTACGGGTGTGCGGGTTGGTAGAATAGGTTTTTTTATTTGGGAAAGAAATTGACAAGACATTGGGTAATGATACAATCGACTTAAGAATGTGATCCGAGTCGAAGAGCCATCAATAGGCCGGGAAGATGTGAGAGAGTAAAGAAGCAACCGTCATCATCCTTATTGGACGCCTCTTCTCTTCTGGGTCTGCAGTTTCGGCGAAAGCGGCTTAATCACGATCCAGAAAGGGGGGAAAGATGATGAAGAGAATAAGAAAGAACCATCGGGGATTCACCTTGGTCGAGATTATGATCGTTGTGGCGATCATTGCGCTCTTGGCCGCGATTGCGATCCCGAACCTGCTGAGGGCGAAGATATCGGCCAACGATGCCTCTGCACGGGCGACCTTAAGAGCGTTGTCCACCGCATCCGAAACCTTCGCGACCTCCAACAACGGCAATTATCCTGCGACCATGACCGATCTGACGGGCGCGACACCACCGTACATCAACACCGACTACTGTGGCGCGACCGTATCGGGGTATGCGTTCACCTGCACAAACGCGGCGGGAAGCTATACGTATGTCGCCACGCCGGTGACGGTCGGGACCTCAGGAACCACAACGTACACCATCACGACCGGAGGTGTTTTGACACCATAGGCTGATTGGAGTTTTAGGTTACTTAGGTTAGAAAGTAGATTAGTTGTAAAGGAAAGGGGGCGGAGAGCCCCGTTGGGGGCAGCACCCCTCGACGGGTTTGACGCCCCTTTTCCTTTTGGGTGGTCTTCGGCAAGAAATGGATGGGAATCATGGTCAAAAAACTTTTATCTAAGGCGTTTACTCTGCCCGAGCTTTTACTTGTGGCTGCGATCTTGGGTTATGCGGTGTCGGTCGTGCTGCTGACCTTTATTAATAGTGCGGCGCTTAATGAAGCCAGCCGTAATTTAACCGCGGCCACGACCCACGCCGAATTTGTCATGGAAAATATCAAGAATACCACTTTTCCCAGTATCGCAACCAATATCAGCAACGGCACCTGGACCTGGGATACAGCAGCCGTGACGAGTCATGGGTTAACGGCTTTAAATACGGAAAGCATCTCTACAATTTCGACAGGAACCAATCCGTTGGATATTACCGTGACGGTGGCTTGGAACGACACCCGAGGAAGGAGCCGGTCCAAAATCTTAAGGACTTTGATCTCAGGATGATGAATACAAAAGCTTATACCTTAGTTGAGGCCTTGGTCAGTCTCCTGATCCTTTCTTTTGTCCTATTAGGAGTGTATGGGGTTTTATTGACAGGTAATACCGTTTTTATCAAAGATACAACGTTGCTCGATATGCAGCAACAAACGAGAAACGCAGGGGATCGCATCGTCCGGGAGGTTCGCCAAGCGTCCTCTCAGACGATTACGGCGAATTATAACAGCACAACCAATGACAAGATCGTTTTCACGATTCCCACGGCCACGGGAATCCAATATTATTTAAGCGGTACCAATTTGATCAGGGAATATCCCGCAGGAACAACCCGAACCATCGCCAGCAATATCGGGGTTTTGAAATTCACGTTGACCGGGTCGCTTTTAACGATTCAAATCAGGGCCGATCAAACGATCTATGCGCAAACCACGTCTTTCGCGCTCACACAGAACGTGAGGTTAAGAAATGAATAAAAGGGGCTCCATCGTCTTTGCTTTTTTACTCACTCTGGTTCTAACCGTTCTGGGCGCAGCCATTTTTTCAAGAAGCGTTAACGAAAATTTGTCGGCCCAGCGCATGGCCAATTCTTCTGCCGCTTTCTGGGCGTCTGAGGCCGGGCTGCAAAAAGTATTGTGGGAATATAATTACAATAACTGTCAAGGCATGGTGCAGGAGGGAACAAGCACGGCTTGTGCCAGCTGCACCAGCTGTGGCGGCGGCAATAAAGCTGTGGCGGGAATTTTGACCGGCTATGGGGATTATGACGTGACGCTCAATAACGCCAACACAACGATTCAGTCCATCGGTTCGATCCCCCACCGCAATTCCACCCAGAAAATTCAGCGCAAGGTTCAAGCGACCCTCGGCAAACCGGCTATTTTCAGCAATGGTATTTTTGCCCAAGGGCAGGTGAATTTATCGAATAATGCGCTGGTGGATTCTTATAATTCTAATGACGGCCCTTATGGCGGATCGAATATTCACAGCAATGGAAATGTAGGGAGTAACGGGACAAGCACCGGTATCATTACAATTAGCAATAATGCCGTGGTCAACGGCAATGTTTCCACTGGCCCCAACGGGACTGTGACCCTGGGCAATAACGCAACGATTTCTGGCACGACCACGCATAATAATAGTGTGGCCTTGCCGGCGGTCGTTGTTCCGTCTACTTTAACGGCGCTCTCGAGCAGCGGGACATTGAGTCTTAGCAATGGCGCCTCCGGCACAATCAATGCCGGGGATTACAAATACAGCAGTATCAGTTTATCCAACGACAGCTTCTTGACCATTAATGGGGATGTGCGTCTGTATTTGACGGCCAGCGATACCTTAAGCACGGGAAACAACGCGGCGATCACGATCGCCAGCGGTGCCAGCTTAACGGTTTATACGGACGGGGTGATCACCTTCGCCAACAATATCAGCATTAATACAGTTTCGCAGCTTCCGTCAAAATTTCAGATTTATAGCACTTATACGGGGAGTGACGGCGTAACTCTGAATAACAATGGGACGAGTTATGCCTCTATTTATGCCCCACAGACAGATGTTGATATTAGTAATAACAATCAATTTTATGGAGCGGTCGTCGGCAAGACAGTCGACTTGAACAACAACGGTCAAATCCATTATGATGAAGCCTTAGCGACGATGGCCAATCCGTTTGAAAATGCGATTTTGAGCAATTGGCAGGAATATTAAACAGCCCTCCCAAAGAAATTATTTATGAATTGCCCTTAAGCGAAAAAATTTTGATACAATAATGTTTGTCAAGATGTCTTTCCCATCGCTGGGTTTTATTTAAGGAAAAGAAAAGCCCAATCGCATGCATTTATTATTAGAAAAGTACCTCCAAACCATCAAGAGCTTTATCCCCTCCAAGAGTGCTGTTTCTTCGGTCGGATTAGATATCGAGCCGGAATCCTGCAAGGCCGTTGAGTTGGTGAAAAGCGGAGACTCCTTTGAGATCCTCAATTGGACGGTTGAGCCTGTGGACAATGCCGATCTTGAGAGTGCCATAAAAAAAATATTCGCCCGGTTAAACCTCTCCTCCAAGGCCCCCTATACGGCGGTCTCCGGTAAAGGGGCTCTCGTCCGGTATATCGACATGCCCCGCATGCCCCGGGAAGACCTCAAGAAGTCTTTTGATCTTGAGGCGGACCGCTACTTTCCCTTCGCCCATGACCAGATTTATACGGACTGTTATGTTCTTAATCCCGAGGCCCCGGAGAAACAGATGTCGGTTCTGGTGGCCGCGGCCAAGAAAGAAATCATTCATGAGCGAATGGAGCTTTTGACTCGTCTGGGGTTTATCTCGTCTTTCATCGGGATCAATTCCCTGGCCATTGCCAATGTCTTTCACACTTATGGGAAGCGGATTGCGACCGACACCTCTGCGGAGGGCAGCCAGCCGACCGCCTGGGCGGTTTTGGACATGGAAGAGACCGGGAGCAGTCTCTTGGTTCTCGTGGATCATCTCCCGCGGTTTAACCGCGACATCTTTGTGGGGGGGAAAGATTTAACCAAAAAGATCAGCAATCTCTTAGGGTTAAGCCTCGGCGAGGCCCAAAAACTGCGGCAGGAACCGCACGATCGGCTCGCGGACGTCCTGAATATCTGTGAGTCGGTTTTAATGAATCTGGTCTCCGAGGTGAGGTTTTCCTTTGATTATTTCACGACCGAGCACAATATCCCGATCTCAAAATTATTCTTAAGCGGCGGATCGTCTTTATTATCGGGAGTTCTGGAGAGTTTTTCCAAAAATTTAGACATCCCCGTCGAACGATGGGACCCCGTTCAATATTTCCAATTAGCCCCGAGTATCTCGGGTGTGGAAATCCATAAAAATGCCGGTCAGTTGGGCGTGGCTTTAGGGCTGGCCTTATACGAATATGATTGAGATCAATCTCATCCCTTCCCAGTTAAGGAAAAAACGCAAGGGAACCACGTTCTCTGGCTTTAATTTAAATTTTCCGCCGGAGGCTGTGGTGGGCTTTGTGGGAGGGTTGATTGTTGCATTGGCGCTCATTCACGTTTTGCTTTTAGGTCTTCTTTGGAGTAAGGTGGCTCAAAAAAACAGGCTGGAGAAATCCTGGCAGAATTTCCTTCCCCAAAAGCAAAGGGCCGATCGGCTGCTCAATGAATGGCGCGGCCTCCAGAGTAAAAAAACCGCCATTGAAAAGATGACCATCGAGCGCAGGATCCTGTGGGCTCCCAAACTCAATGCCTTAACCGACAGCATTCCCCGGGGGGTATGGCTTAATAAAGTCCGTCTGGAGGGCGGGATCCTGATGATTGAGGGAAGTGTGATCTCTAAGATGGCTGATGAGATGGGCAGTGTGGGGGCGTTCACAACGAATCTCAAAACCGAGAAGCAGTTCCTGGGCAACTTAAAAAATATTGAAGTCGGGCCGCTCCAAAGAAGGAAAATTCAAACAACCGAGATTGCCGACTTTTCCATCACCGCCAAAGTGCAATGAAAATTCTAGGTCCTCTTTATAATCTGATCCCCAAGATCGACGATAAAAACCGTTATTATATTCTGGGGGCCGTGCTGATTGTCATTTTATTGCTTTATTATTTCCTTTTGATGCACCCCTGTCTGAGCAATTGGGGTACGCTCAATGCCAAGATAGCAACGCTCAAAGGAGCTCTGGAGCAGACCCAAGAGAGTATTGCGAAAATGGGTTTCTACCAGTCGCAGATTGCGGGCCTTCAGGAGGTGTTGCAGAAATCCGAGTATGAGATTCCGATGCAAGAAGAGATCCCTCTTATTTTAGGAGGGATCTCTCATCTGGCGAATCAAAATGATGTTAAAATAGATCAAATGGTACCCGACAAGTCTTTCCAGGAATTGCTCCTGACCGATAAAGATGGGAAATATTATTCTTTCCCTATCCAGGTGCAGGCCCGGGCGGGTTATCATGATATCGGCCGCTTTATCGACCAGCTAGAAAAGGACAAAACTTTTAAGAATGTCACTCTATTCGCGATTGCTGCGAATCCAGATGATCCCCTGCGCCACTCTTTGAATCTGACGATCAGAGTCGTGATTTTGGAGAAACAAGAAGGAGCGGATCCAGCGGGCCCATGAACATTTTTATCATTCTTATGCTTCTTGGAATCGTCCCTTTAGGGTGGGCCGAGGAGCCGCCTTTTGTTTATCAGGATCACGGCAAAAGGGATCCCTTCTGGAAGCTGGTGACCCCCAGTGGAGCGGTTATGAATTATGACACCGATATCTCGATTTCGGATATGCTGCTGGAAGGCATTATCGCGGGTCCGGAAGGCAGCAACTTAGCCATCGTGAATAACACCATCGTCAAACCTAATGATCGAATTGGCCCTTTTATTATTGAGAAGATCGAGAACGACAAAGTCTTTTTGAGGAATGGTGATGAGAATTTTGTCCTCAAACTGCAAAAGGAGGAATAGAATGCTCAAAATTGCGGTCCCAGCGCTTATCGGTGTGGGGTTGGCGTTTGTTTGTGCTTATGCGCAAGTCCCTCCCGATAGCCCCTTAATGAATTCCGAGATTCCTATTGAGGGGACGCCATCGGGGGCACAGATCCCGCAGGCTGCCGATATGACCTCAGCCTCATCTTCAGAGAGTCGAGAAACATCGGTCTCTCGGCCGGGCAATGTCACTTTGGATCTTCGTGACGCCGATATCAGAAATGTCCTTAGGATTCTGGCTTATAAAAGCGGAGTCAATATCGTGGCGGGGCCGGAGGTTGTGGGTTTGGTGACGATCCACTTGAGGGACGTGCCTTGGCAACGGGCCCTGGATGTGATCCTTTCCACCTACGGATATGGCTATGACCGCCAAGCCAATATCATCACGGTGACAACGATTGAAAACTTGAAGAAACGCCGCGAAGACGCTCAGCTCCTTGCGGAACAAGAGCCCTTAACCACCAAGACCTTCACCTTAAATTTTGCGAAGGCCTCCCTTGTGATCGCTTCGATTGAAAAAATGAAAACGTCCCGCGGCTCGATCAACTTTGATGAGCGAACCAATACCCTGATCGTGCGGGACATCTCCAGCAATGTCGATTTGTTCGGAGAGGTGATTTCTACCTTGGATACAACCACCCCGCAGGTCTTGATTGAAGCCAAAGTGATTGAGACGACCCTCAACAATACAGAAAATTTGGGAATCGACTGGGTGATCAAGGCCACAACCACCGGCGCCAAGAGACCCCACATCTGGCCGTTTGCCAGCCGAGAAACCTCTAACAAATTTCTGCCGGACGCTATCCCCGCCGCCTCCTCAACGGAGTTCTCCTATGGAACAATAAATTTTGCCCAGTTGCAGGCGGTCTTGGAATTGCTGAGGACCAGAAGCAACACCAATATCCTTTCCAATCCCAGGATTGTGACGCTCGATAACCAACAGGCCAAGATTGTGGTGGGGTCGCAGTATCCCATCCCCACGTACACCTACAATGAGCAGCAGGCCAGGCTTCAGGTCTCGGGTTGGGAGTATAAGGATATCGGCATCATTTTTGATGTGACGCCCCACGTCAACCAGGCAGGTTTTGTGACGCTCGATATCGAGCCTCAGATAACGGATATCCTCGATTTTGTGACGGTAGAAAACACACAGCTGCCCCGTTTAAGCAATGAGACAGCAAAAACCCAGGTGATGATTAAAGACGGAGAGACCTTGGTCATCGCCGGTCTCATCAAGGATAAGTTGACGGACACTAAGAAAAAAGTGCCTCTCTTAGGGGATGTGCCGATCTTGGGCCTTTTATTCCAGAAGTCAGAAAAGACGAAGGTCAAAACCGATCTTTTGATTTTCCTGACACCCCACATCATTACGCCCAATCCAGAGTCCGCGGGGCCCCCGGCCACTCAATAATCATGACTTTGTGTTGGCACTCTCCACCCGTATCGATCAATCGAATTTTTTCAAGCAACGGCGTTTTCAATCTTTGTGAATTGAGGTTAAACGATGTCTAAAGAGATCCTGATTCATATTCTGGAAGACGAAAGGCGTGTGGCCATCCTGGAAGATGGCAAACTGGATGATTTGTATATCGAGGTGGACCGGCACCAGTCGATTTTGGGAAACATTTATAAAGGGAAAGTGGAATCCATCCTTCCCTCCATTAACGGGGCCTTCGTTGATATCGGGCTTGGGAAAAATGGTTTTTTATATCTGACCGATACCATCAACCCCCTTCTTGAAGAAGAGATCTCAACCCCCCAACGATTTCTCAATAAATTTTTCCGCAGGCCCGAGAAGAAAGAAAAAAAAGACACCAACCCCCTTCCGCTCGCCCCCGGGCAGGAAGTTTTGGTGCAGGTTGTCAAAGAACCTTTCGGCACAAAAGGAGCCAGGCTCACGACCCATGTGACCTTGGCGGGGCGGTTCGTGGTCTTTATGCCGTACGATCAGCATCTGGGGGTTTCCAAGAGGATCGAGGCCCACGAAGAGCGCCAGAGGCTGAAGAATATTTTGACGGAGCTTAAGTTTGCGAAGGGCGGTTTTATTGTCCGGACGGCCTCCTCCCAGCAGAATAAACGCGATCTTATTCGGGATGCCCGATTTTTATCCGCCCTCTGGCAGCGGATTAAGAAATTGGCCGATGAGAAAAAAGCCCCGGCTTTAATCTATAAGGAATACGATCTGATTTGGAAGATCGTACGGGACTTCTTGACCGAGAGCGTGGACAAGCTGATCATCGACTCCGAGGAAGAGTTTATCAAGATGCGCAAGTTCGTCCACACCCTGATCGGCCGGCATATGGTCGGCAAGATTCACTGCTATAAAGGCGAGGTGCCGTTATTCGATGCCAAGAACGTCACTCCCGAGCTCAACAAGATTTATGACCAGCGGGTTTATTTGAAAAGCGGGGCTTATATCGTGATTGAACCCACCGAAGGCCTGATTGTGGTGGATGTCAACAGCGGAAAGTTCAAGACCTCGGCCCGGCCGGAGGAGGCGGCCTTTATGGTCAATCTCGAGGCCGCCCCCGAGATTGCCCGGCAGTTGCGTTTGCGGGATTTAGGTGGTATCATTGTCATCGATTTTATCGACATGGGCCGGGAGGGGCACAAAAGAAAGGTCCTGGAGGCTTTGGAAGGGGCCTTGAGCAAAGACCATGCCAAAACCGAAGTGGATAGAATATCCAATCTCGGGCTGGTTGAAATGACCCGGGCCAGAACCGGCAAGACGCTGGAGGCCATCACCTTCACCGACTGTCCTTACTGCGGCGGCCGGGGCCGGGTGAAGATTGGCTGACGGGCAGCACTCATAAAAATGGAGGATTATATGTTTGCGGTTGTGCAAGTGGGTTCTTCCCAGTATAAAATTTCTGAAGGGAATATGATTGAGACACAGCTTTTGGAGGGAAAAAAAGGAGACCGTATCATTCTGGATAAGGTGCTCTTGTGGGCTGACGGCTCCAGTGTCAGGATCGGTCAGCCCTTTCTTAACGATGTCAAGATTGCCGCTTATGTTCTAACCCCGCATTTGGGGCCTAAGCTTATCTCCTACAAGTATCGTCGTCGGAAAAACTCGGCCTGGAAGAAGGGACATCGCCAGAAGCTCACCTGCCTTCGGATCGATAAGATTGAAACCCATTCCCCCCAAGCATAAAAGGTATGATCTTTGTTGATGAGGCCAGGATTTTTCTTAAAGCGGGTTCCGGCGGGAAAGGCTGTGAGAGCTTCTACTCCGATAAATTCAGCCGGCACCCCCGGCCCGATGGCGGGGACGGCGGAGGCGGTGGAGATGTCGTCTTTGTTGCGGACAAAGGGATCCAGACCTTACTCGATTACCGTTTTAAACAGCATTATCAAGCCCCCAAAGGCGGCAACGCAAGCAGCAAAGGGAAAAAAGGGAAAGTCGGCGAGGATTTGGTTCTGAGGGTTCCGGTCGGCACCCTGATCAAAGACGAGAAGACGGGATTATCGATTAAGGATTTGGTTTCCGACCAACAGTCGGTGATCGTTGCCAAAGGCGGCCAGGGGGGCCATGGCAATGCCCACCGCAGGACCGCCCCCCCTGCTTTGCTTCGCAAAGCAAAACGGGGGGGCCAGCCCTGTCCCATGCTGGGACAGGGCTGGCCCGGCGAAGAACGGTGCATTCGTCTTCAGTTAAAGCTGATCGCGGATGTGGGGCTCGTGGGCTTTCCCAATGCCGGGAAATCCACCTTAATTTCCAGCATCTCTAAAGTCAAATCCAAGATTGCCAGCTATCCTTTTACCACCAAAAGCCCGATTTTAGGAATCGTTGCCGCCAACTCCGAGCAAAATGAGGGGTCGGGGAATTTTGTGGTGGCGGATTTGCCGGGCTTGATCGAGGGCGCCCACCGGGGACGAGGACTGGGGGACCGCTTTTTGAAACACGCCGAGCGCACGAAGATTTTGGTGCACGTTGTGGACATGGCCGGAACCGAAGGACGGGATCCTGGGGAGGATTTTGAAAAGATCAATCTTGAGCTCAAAGAGTACAGTGAAGATCTCTTTTTTAAACACACTATCGTTGCGGCCAACAAAATGGATTTGCCGGGGGCCTCGGCCAACCTGCGTCGGTTTGAGAGTCGATATCAAGAGGAAAAGATCTTTCCGGTGTCGGCTTTGAAACGGAAGGGCTTGGACGAGCTCGTCGCATTTATCCGAAAGCTGTTGTCGACCCTCGTCCCTTAAGGAGGATTGATGTTGAGAAAATTTCCCCGCGAAATCAAACGGATCGTCGTGAAACTCGGCTCAAGCCTCATCGCCACCTATGCGATGAAGCCGCAAAGGGCGCGCTTGCGCTCGCTGGTCGAACAGATGAGCGAGCTTAAGAAGCAAGACAAAGACATTGTGCTCGTCAGCTCCGGCGCCATTGTCTTGGGGATGGGCCAGTTAAAGGAGAGGCTCCGGCCGCACGATGTGGTCGCCTTGCAGGCACGGGCGGCCATCGGTCAGGCGGTCTTGATGCGCACTTACAGCGATCTTTTCAAAAAAAACGGAGTGCGTTGCGCCCAGGTTCTTTTGACCTGGGATGATTTCGACAACCGCATTCGTTACAACAATGCGCGCTCGACACTTTTAGCCCTTTTGAAATTAGGCGTAGTCCCGGTCGTCAATGAAAACGACACGATTTCCACACAAGAAATCAAGTTTGGGGACAACGACCGGCTTTCGGCCTTGGTGGCGGGTTTGATCCACGCGGATTTGCTAGTCATCCTCTCGGATGTAGAGGGCCTCTATGATCTCAAGGATTCCGAAAAAAAGATTTTTGATGAGATCTCGGAGGTGACCGACGAGATCAGGGGATTGGCTCGGGGCACCAATAAAAGGCATATCGCCAAAGGGGGCATGACCACGAAGCTCGAGGCCGTCAGGATCGCCACCCAAGCCAACGTCCCCTGCGTCATTGCCCACGGAGAAACCCCGGACGTCTTAAAACGCATCCTTAAGGGAGAGCGAATCGGGACGTTTTTCGTCGAGAAAGAAGAGAGGCTGCTTTCTAAGAAGCACTGGATTTCGCTCGGCGCGAAACCCAAAGGGCAATTGATTGTGGATGAGGGCGCTCAAGCCGCGCTGCTGAAAGGGGGCAGGAGCCTTCTTCTGCCGGGGATCGTCGGCTGGGAAGGGCACTTTAAGGTGCATGATGTGGTCGTTGTGGCGGACAAAAATCGTCAAGAGATCGCCCGCGGCATTACGAATTATTCGGTGGCGGATCTCGAGAAGATCGAGGACAAAAAAGGAAAGCCGGAGGCGATCCACTGTGATAATCTTGTTTTGTGTAAGAGATAAACAGGAGCAGGGATGATGAAACCGACATTGACACTTGGCGCTCTAAAAACCGAGGCGCGAACTTTCGCTAAGCTCGAAACAGCGGACCGTGAACCGTCGTTGTACGGTGTTACCGATGGAAAGGCGGTAGGCACATATTTCGAGCACAAGTTCCGCAACCATCTGCATGAAAAGTACGAGTTTGAGGAGGGTTCATCGGCCCAAGGCATCGACTTTCTCCATCTCAACGTGGACATGAAGGTGACGAGTATCAGGCAGCCACAGTCCTCGTGCCCCTACAGGTCAGCTAGACAGAAGATTTACGGTCTCGGGTACTCCGTCCTCGTATTCGTCTACGAAAAGACGGATGACCCAGCGAGTTCAACGGGCAATCTTAACGTTCTTCACGTCATCTTTGTTGAGAAAGAGAGGACAGCAGATTTCCAGACCACAACGGGCATTAGGAAGATTCTTGAAAATCAGGGCAATAAGGACGATCTCCTGGCGTTTATGCAGGATCGGATGCTTCCTGTGGAGGAGATTGAGGCATCAGCTATTGCCAACGAGCTTCTCGAAAAGCCTCCTGAGATCGGCTATCTGACAATCTCCAACGCGCTTCAATGGAGACTTCAGTATCGCCGCGTCATTGAGAACGCAGGGGCGGTTCCTGGAGTCCTCCGCTTGAAATAGCTATGGCACTTCACGATAAAACCCAAATCGAATTCGGCGATTTCCAAACGCCGCTCAATCTGGCCTGGGACGTATGCACCGTCGTCAGGCGGACTGGATTTCAGCCGCGATCTGTCCTTGAGCCTACCTGTGGTCGAGGAACCTTTCTTCAGGCCGCGGTTTCTGAGTTCCCCTGTGCATCTCGTGTTCTCGGCTTCGAACGGGACCCCCGCTATGTGGAACTCGCCCGCGCTGCAGTGGAAGCATGTCCCCACGAAGCGCAGGTTGAGGTGATCGCGGCAGATTTCTTCTCAACCAACTGGAAGCAGGTAATCGATAGCTTGCCGGATCCGATCCTAGTGATCGGCAATCCGCCATGGGTTACCAATGCCACGCTGGGTGGTCTGGGTAGCCGCAATCTTCCTGTGAAATCGAATATTGACAACCTTCGAGGTATCGAAGCCATTACTGGACGGTCTAATTTTGATATCTCTGAGTGGATGCTTCGTGAGAGCATCCAGTGGCTTGCTTCACGTACGGGCGTGCTCGCCGTCCTCTGCAAGACAGCGGTCGCTAGGAAGGTGCTCGCTTTTGCCTGGTCACGAGATATTCCCATGGAGTCTACGTCTATTTTTCGGATTGACGCGAAGACGCACTTTGGCGCTTCTGTTGACGCCTGCCTGTTGTTGGTTAGGACGCGCCCCGGTGGCGATACCAGGAAATGCGAGGACTACGACTCGCTCTCTGCGTCGCAGGCGCGCCGCACATTCGGTTTCCGTCAAGGTGAACTCGTTGCGGACGTGAAGCTCTTCGAGCGTTGGAAGTCGCTGTATAGAACGGGACTCAACGGCTGGAGGTCAGGAGTCAAACATGATTGTAGTAGGGTCTTCGAGCTCGAGCCTATGGCAGGAGGCTTCCAAAACGGTCTACGAGAACACATCGATATCGAACTGGAGGTTGTCTTCCCCCTTATGAAGAGCTCGGACCTTGCGGCAGGCCGGGCATCCAGGAAGTGGCTGCTCATGCCGCAGCGTTCTATGACGGAATCCCCCAACCGCCTGCAGACTGTAGCACCCAGGACCTGGGGGTACTTGGTGCAGCACCAGCAACTACTGGAGAGACGCGGTAGCTCGATCTATCGGAATCGGCCACAGTTCACGGTTTTCGGTGTTGGACCATATTCTTTTTCTCCATGGAAGGTGGCTATCTCAGGGCTGTACAAGAAGCTGGACTTCAGATGTGTTGGCCCCGTTGGAACGAAACCCGTGGTCTTCGACGATACCTGCTATTTTTTTCCTTGTGACTCCGAGGAACAGGCCAGCGTCCTGCATCGCCTGGTGACCTCAGATGTTGCCACAGAGTTTTGGACGGGGTTGGTTTTTTGGGATTGTAAGCGACCGATTACGGCTAGACTTCTCAATGCGCTCGACCTAGCAAAGCTAGCGCGGGCGATTGGTGCTTGGGACGAGACGACGCGCCTCATCGCAGAGAGGCAGATCATCGACTATGCCGAGCAAGCGCACCAGTGGTTTCTTTTCCATGAGTCAGCGCCCCCCTATGGTTAAGCTCGTATTGTTAAAAGGTTTATGAAAAGTCATTAAGCGTGCGCCAGGAAGGTATTCGGTATTCGGTTGCGTAGCTGGAAAACGGTAGCCGTTAAAGGGGAATCGTCGAAAATGACGATTAACGAAAACCGAAAAACGTTTCGAGTTACGTCACCGTTCAACGATCAACGCATCATGAAAGCATTACTTTTGACAATACATACAATTAAAGCAGGAGAGAAAATATGGCCCAGGTAAAAGCATTCTACGATCATACGGGAAATACCTTGACGGTTTGGTTCGGCGATCCTCAACAGGAATATGTCTGTGAGGAAACGGCGGAAGAAATCGTTCTTATGAAGGACAAGGCCGGGCACGTTTTGGGGTTTGAGAAGCTGAATTTTGAAGTGGCCAAATCGGATCAGCTTCGTGTAGCCTTTGAAACGATCACCGAATAAGGTTGAGTGGCTTCTAACAGCTGAGTTTCACGCCAACTCTTCCACGCGGCTCGTTAACTCTTCAGTAGCTTGTTGGATGGGAGTTTCAATAAGAACAATGAATCTGGAAAAACAAATCCTTAATATCGCTCAAGCGGCCCATACGGATGCCTTAAAGGTGGCCTTGTGTTCGACCCGAGAGAAGAATGAGGCCTTGAAGCGAATGGCCCAAGCCCTTTTGTTGCATCAGATCTCCCTGATCGAGGAGAACAAAAAAGACTTGGCGGCCGCCCGTTGGGAAGGATATTCCAAAGCCCTGGTGGAGCGTTTGCGGCTCACTCCCAAAACCATCCAGGAGATGGCCGAATGCCTCCGGGACACCGCCCGGCTGAAAGATCCCGTTGGAGAGGTCATCCGTTCCTTTCAAAGGCCCAACGGCCTCGTCATCCGCAAGGTGCGCAGCCCCATTGGCGTCATTGGCATTGTGTACGAATCCCGTCCCAATGTCACCAGCGACTGCATTGGGTTGTGCTTAAAATCCGGCAATGCCGTGATTCTCAAAGGAGGACGGGAGGCGCACCATTCCAACCGGGCGATTTTTAGGATTTTGCAAGCCGAGCTTAAAAAAACCGCGATCCCCCCGGGGGCCGTTCATCTGATTTCCTCGAAAGACCGGAAGGCCTTTCAGATCCTTCTGAAGCTGGATCAATATATTGATATGATTATTCCCCGCGGGGGAGAGGAGTTGATCGGATATGTGACGGCGAATACCCGGATTCCGGTCGTTAAGCACGAGAAGGGCCTCTGCCACACCTACGTCAGCGACCGCGCCGATTTGGAGATGGCGCGCCGGATCTGCCTGAACGCCAAGGTAGAGAAGCCGGCGGTGTGCAATGCCATGGAGACGATGCTCGTCAATAAGAAGATCGCAGGGAAATTTTTGCCGGTGATCATCGAAGACATGAAAAAGGCGGGTGTGGAAATTCGGGGTTGTCCTGTGACCAGACGGATTATAAGAGGCGGCATTCAGGCCGCCACCCCGAAAGACTGGGATACGGAATATCTGGATTTGATCCTCTCGGTCAAAGTCGTCCCAGACCTCGCAGAGGCGATCGATCATATCAACCGCCACGGGTCTCATCATTCGGATGCGATCGTGACCCAAGACAAAAAAGAGGCCGAGGTGTTTTTAAAATCCGTGGATTCGGCCTGCCTTTATGCGAATGCCTCCACCCGTTTTACCGACGGACACCAGTTCGGTTTCGGGGCGGAGGTCGGCATCTCAACCGACAAGCTCCATGCCCGCGGTCCTATGGCCTTGGAGGAACTGACGACGTATAAATACTTAGTTTATGGAAAAGGACAGATACGATCATGAAGCGCCTTGGCATTCTCGGAGGAACGTTTGATCCCATTCATCTGGGGCATCTGGCCATGGCCCAGATCGTTTTGGAGAAGATGAAGCTGGATAAGATTTTTTTCGTGCCGTGCCAGCTTCCTCCCCATAAGAGCGCCCGCGGGGTAACTCCGGCGTTTCATCGCTACGAGATGGTCCATCGGGCCATCCAGGGAAATCCCGGTTTTGCTGTTTCGCCTTTCGAGATCGAGAAACCAGGAAAGTCCTATACGATTGATACGGTACGGTATTTCAGCGGTTTTTTCCCGGGAGCCAGGCTGTTTTTTATCGTGGGTTTCGACAGCTTTGTGACGCTCAAAGATTGGAGGAAGATCGAAGAGATTTTAAAAATCGTTGATTTCGTTGTCGTGAATCGGCCGGGAAGCTTCCACAATCGTCAGGCGATCAAACATCATACGATCGTCATGCCGGGCATGGATGTCTCGTCCTCTTATATCCGTCAGTGTCTCCGGCAGCAAAAAAGCATCCGTTATTTTGTCCCGCAAGGTGTCCTGAGATATATTGAGAATCATAAGCTCTATCAAGCCCGGTGAAATGCGAAAAGGAGGAAGAGGATTGGAGAAGAAAACAGGCATGAAAAATCAGATCATGGAAAACCAGCCCAGCGAAATCCGATTCGGCACCGATGGATGGCGGGGGGTGATCTCCGAGGCCTTTACGTTTAAGAATGTTTCGGTTGTGGCCCAGGCGATCAGTGAATGGATTATTCGCAGTGCAAGACGAAGAGGTTCGGCGCTCAATCGAGTTGCGGTGGGTTATGATACGCGGTTCTTGTCAGCGGAGTATGCTCAACATCTCAGTTGTGTCTTGGCGGCGAATGGCCTCGAGGTCTATCTTTCGGATGCCAGCATCCCCACGCCGGCTTTGAGCTTCGGCGTCTTGAAAACCCAGAGCGCGGCCGGGGTCATGATTACGGCGAGCCACAACCCGGCGAGATTTAACGGGATCAAGATTAAAACCGCCCAAGGCGGCGGCGCCTCGAGAGAGATCACGGATGAAGTGGAGGGCTGTCTTTATCAGAGCGACGTGAAAAAGATGGACTTTGAAGGCGCTCTCCAAGAAAAAAGAATCGTTTTCCATGATTACCGGGAAGCCTATGTCCGGTTTCTTCGACGGTATATCGATTTTAAAAGGATTAAGGATTCGCGGCTCAAGGTCTTAACCGATGTGATGCACGGAAGCGGCAACGGCCTGATGGCCCGGATTCTCCAAGGGACCAGGGTTCGTCTTTCTTTGATGCGCGATACAATCGATCCCACCTTCGAGGGCAGCAAGCCCGAACCCGTGGCGGAGCTTTTGACGGTCCTGATGGCCAGAATGAAAAAAGAGAAGTTCGATTTGGGGCTGGTTTTAGACGGAGACGCCGATCGTGTTGCCGCGGTGACCGCCGACGGCGAGTTCATCCCCCCCCAGAAGATTTTGGGACTCTTGATTCTGCATCTTTTTCGCAACCGTGGCCAAAAAGGCGGCATCGTCAAGACCATCTGCGGGACGACGATGATCGATCATATCGCCGAGAGCTTGAACCTTAAACTGTATGAGACCCCCGTTGGATTTAAGTACATCTCGGATTTGATGACCTCCGAGGAGATCCTGATCGGAGGAGAAGAAGCCGGCGGCATCGGTTTTCCCGGATACATCCCCGAGCGGGACGGCACCCTGGCGGGTTTGCTTCTTTTGGAGATGATGGTCTATCATAAAAAGACTATCAAGAAAATCATCCGCCAGATGGAAAAAGAATTCGGGCGGTATTATTATGAGCGCCTGGATCTTAAGTTGGACCGCAAGGGTGCGGATCAGGGAGTTGATCTCGATAAGCTCAAAGCGATCCGAAGGATTTTGGAAAAGAAGGTGGTCGAAACAAAGGATTTTGACGGCTTGAAGCTCATCTGCGAAGACGAAAGCTGGCTGATGTTCCGGCCCTCCGGGACCGAACCCTTGGTGCGGATCTACGCCGAGGCCGCATCCGCGACGAAAGCAAGACAGTTGATTCAATACGGGAAGTCGTTGATTATAAAATCCTAAGAAGACCGTGTGCGATTTTTCCCTGCTGTGTCATTGCGAGGCCGTTTTTGGGCCGAAGCAATCTTTTATTAATAGTAAAAAGATTGCTTCGCTCTCCCGACAAAGTCGGGATCGCTCGCAATGACACGAAAGGTGCGCATGGCGTTATCTATTAAAAATGATCTACTGGATTGGGTATTTTTTCTGGAAACTGGCCAGTTGGATTTTTTTCCCCCTCACCATTCGAGGGTCCCAGGGACTTCCTCCAGCAGGCGGTTTTATTCTGGCCAGCAATCATGCGAGCTTTCTGGATCCGATGATTATTGGGATATGCTTTTGGCGGCAGCTGCGGTATGTGGCAAGGGATTGTCTTTTTAAAAACAGGGTCTTTGATTTTGTCCTTCATCAAGTCGGGGCCTTCCCGATTAAGAGGGAGTCCGCCGACATCGCCGGGATCAAAGAGATTCTGAAAAAACTCCAAAAAGGATACCCGGTTGTGATTTTCCCCGAGGGCACGAGGATTCAAGAACGCAAAGAGATTCACGGCGGGGTGGGCCTGGTTGCGGTTAAAAGCGGTCTGCCGGTTGTGCCGGTTTTTATCCGGGGTTCCGACAAGGTCCTCGGCCCGGGAGCCAAGTTCCCCCGGCGCCACCCGGTGACCGTTTCCTTCGGCAGCCCTAAGACTTATTCCAAAATAACATCCTACCAAGACATCGCCCGCCAGATTATGCAGGATATCAATTCGCTACGGCTGGATTTTTCCCCATAACTTTCAGCACTTCCTGGGCCGCGCGGCGGCTCGCGTGCGGCTCGCCCAAGGTTTCCTTGACTTTCTTTAACTGGGCTCGGATGTTTTTCATTTTGAACTCGTCTTTGTACAGCGACTTGGCTTCGGAAGCGATCTTTCCGGAGGTGGCCTGAAACTGAACACACTCGGGAACGATCTTCTTTTGGGCGACCACGTTGACCAGCCCGATATAAGGGATGCGGATCAGAAGCCTGGCCAAGATCCAAGTGAGAAGAGAGGTTTTATAGACGATGACCATGGGCTTCTGTAGAATGGCGGCCTCCAGGGTGGCGGTGCCCGAGGCCACCAAACACAGCGTCGCGGCGTTGAGGGCGTTATAGCGCTCTTCGGTTATGATCTTTAAAGGAAAGGGGACATTCGTCGCATACCGTTCGATGGTCCGCATCTCGACGGTGGGCGCCTTAATCAGAACAAACTGCAGCCTGCGGTTGTCTTGATAAAGCAAAGAGGCGGCCTTGAGCATGACTGGAAGAAGCCTCTCGATTTCTCTTTGCCGGGATCCCGGAAGAAGGGCCACAACCGGCCTGCCCGCCATCTTCACGACCTGGCAGGCGGGCTTCTCGGGAGAAAGACCAATGGACGATAAAAAATCTTCCGGCGGCCGGGTCACTTGAATCTCATCCAAAAGGGGATGGCCCACGAACGTAACATCGAGGTCCCGGCGACCGTAAAATTCTTTCTCAAAAGGCAGGATCACCAGCATTTTGTCAACGAAATTTTTGATGACTCTGACCCGATTTTCTTTCCAGGCCCAGACCTGCGGGCTGATGTAGTAAATCACTTTGGTCGGCAGGCCGCGCCTTTTGATTTCCCTGGCCAGACGCAGATTAAAGCCGGGATAGTCGATCAGGACGACCCCCGCGGCCCGGGTTTCCTCGATTTTATTTAAGATCATATCAAACATTCGTTGAAACTTCCCCAAGTGTCGGATGACCTCCGCAAATCCCACGACTGCGAGATCGACGAGATTCTCATACAGAGGAACGCCGCTTTTTTGCATGAGCTCCCCGCCTAAGCCGGAGAACGTGATGGCGCCATCGAGCCGCTTGATCTCATCGACCAAAAAGGAGGCGTGGAGATCCCCCGAGGCCTCGCCGGCGACGATGATCAGATGCTCGGATTTTTCCATAGGGTCTGGGTGATCTTTAAGGCCACCTCAAGGGCCATTCGCCCTTCCACTCCCGAGACCAGGGGCTGGGTGTCCTGGAGGATACAGTCGAGGAAAGATTCGAGCTCTTTCTTGAGGGGTTCTTCTTTTTCGATGGGAAGGCTGGTTTTGGAAATGGAGGCGCCGTTTTTTTTATAGAGGAAGGCCTCCTGCTTGACGTAATCCAGCGAGATATAGGTGTCTTTGAGGAAAATGCGGATCTTGCGCATCACTTCATCCGACACCCGGCTCGCCGTCAGGTTGCAGACGCAGCCGTTCTGGAAGGTGAGCCGCGCATTGGCGATATCTTCCAAGTCCGTCAAGACGTTAACCCCGACGGCCTGGATGTCTTGGATAGGGGAATCCACCAATCCCAGAACGATGTCGATGTCGTGGATCATGAGGTCCGTCACCACCCCCAAATCCAGGGAGCGGTTGGAAAAATGATTCAGGCGGTGGCATTCCACAAACAAGGGATTGAGGGCCCGCCCCCGCTGCTTCGCTTTGCGAAGCAAAGCGACGGGGGCCAGAGAGCGGATCGCTTGGAAAGCCGCATTGAAGCGCTCCACATGCCCCACCTGGAGCTTGAGATTTTTCTTTTGCGCGAGCCCGATTAAGATGTCGGCTTCTTTCAGGGTCAAGGTGATGGGCTTTTCGATGAAGGTGTGGACGCCCTGCTTAAGAAAAAATCGGGCGATCTCGAAGTGGGAAGAAGTCGGCGTGCAGATATTGACCGCTTCAATCTCACTGGTTAGCTGACGATAATCTTCCAGGACCTTGATGCGGTAAGGTTGGGAGGCTTTCTCAGCGGCCGCTCGATTGATGTCGCAGACGGTCACCACCTGGGCTTTGGCGGCCAACTGGCCGCAGTAAACCTTCAGGTGCTTGGAGCCCAGATGGCCGACACCCACGATGGCGAGGTTGACTCTTCGAGGGCGCTTAGGGCTGATTTTGCGCATGAGGAATGGTAACAAATCCCTCGACAAAAGTCAACGGATATGCTACCATCGAGCCCTTCTACTTCGCTCAAAGCTTTTCAGCTTTGAGCTTCGTAGGAAGGGATGGCGAGTGAAGTAGAAGTTCCTGCGAAGCGCCCAAACGAAAGTTTTGGCGCGTAGCAGAACCGTTTATGCGCGATTACCTTAAACTCCTCCGATTCCTCCGAGGCCATGCAAATATCTTTTGCGTGGCCATCGTTTTTATGCTGATCTCCGCGGTCTTTGAGGGTGTTCAGCTTTCCCTGCTGGTCCCGATCACCGACCGGATCTTCACCAACAAGAAGATCGTCCTTCCTAATCAGGTCCCTGATTTCATCAGCCGGGTGGTCCATCACTTGAACGCCATGGATCCCCACCAGATTTTTGCGCTCCTTCCTTTTGTTGTTTTGGGCCTCTTGATCATGAAACACGCCGTGATGTTCGTCTACGACCTTTTGATGAACGACACCTCCCAGCGGATCATGAGGGATGTCCGTTACCGCTTATATGAAACCATCCAGAACCTTTCTTTGGATTACTTCAGCAAAAAGCGCACCGGGGAGCTGATTTCCCGGATCACGCACGATGTTCAGGTGATCGAAAACGCGGTCTCCTACGCCGTGACCGACCTTTTGCGCCAGACCTTTATCGTGGCCGTTTTTATTACGATCGTGTTTTTGATCCACTATAAAGCCGCCCTCATTATCTTTTTTTTGTTTATTTTCATTTCGATCCCGATGCGTGTCATTGGCCGCCGGCTCCGGAAGCTCTCCCAAAGCTCACAGGAGAAGATGGCCGATATCAATTCGCTCCTTTTGGAGACGATCTCCGGCATCCAGGTCGTCAAGGCCTTTTGTACGGAATCCTACGAGACCGAACGGTTTCGGCGCGAGAACCAGGCCTTTTACAAGCTAAAGATGAAGACGGTCAAACGGTTTTTGGCGATCACCCCCATTACTGAATTGATGGGCGCTGCCTGCGGCCTAATCATCATTTTCGGCCTAGGGCGTCAGGTCATGGCCGGGGAGCTTTCCTTCGGGATCTTTGTTTTGTTTTTCGGTTCCATCATGTCCACCATTAGCCCTATTAAAAAATTAGCCAACGTCCATGCCATCATCCAGCAGGCCTTGGCCGCCAACAAGCGGATCTACGATGTTCTTGATACCCAACCAACGGTTGTGGAAAGGCCCGGTCCTTTAGAGCTTCCTTTGATCACAAACAGCATTAGGCTGGATCAGGTTTCCTTTGAGTATGAGAAAGAGTCGGGAAAGGTCTTAAAAGACATCAATCTAGACATTAAGGGTGGGGAGTTGGTCGCGATCGTGGGCCCGACCGGCGTGGGCAAGACCACGCTGGTCAACCTCATCCCCAGATTTTATGATCCCACCCAAGGCCGTGTGTCCATTGATGGGATGGATTTAAAGGAAGTCTCCTTTAAGTCCCTGCGCTCACAGATCGGGATTGTGGCCCAGGAAACCATCCTTTTCCATGATACGGTGAAGGCCAATATCCGGTACGGGCAGCCGCAGAGCTCACAAAAGGATATCGAAGAGGCGGCCGAGAAGGCCTTTGCCCACCCTTTTATCATCAAGATGCCCCGGGGGTACGATACGATGCTCGGAGACCGCGGTTTCCGCCTCTCCGGCGGTGAGAAGCAGCGCATCGCGATTGCCCGGGCCATCTTAAAAAATCCACCGATCCTTATTCTGGATGAAGCCACCTCTCAGCTGGATTCTGAATCCGAGAAGTTTGTCCATCAGGCGCTGGATCAGCTGATGCAGGGACGAACCGTCATCTGCATTGCCCACCGGCTTTCCACCATTGTCAAGGCGACTAAAATCGTTGTTCTGGAGCAAGGCCGGGTGGTTGGCCTGGGCCTTCATGAAGACCTCTTGAAAAACTGCGGGCTGTATCGCCGGCTCTATCAAACGCAGTTTAACAACCCAAATTAAAAAAATTGCAAAAGAAATGATAATTGGGTATACTACATCTCCAACTTCCCACTAAATGAAGAATTCTATAATTAAAATATTTTTCTAACTATAAGAGAGGGAAAACTATCCATGGTGGAAGAATTGATCAAACAGCTGTTGGAAGCCGGGGTCCATTTTGGTCATCAGACCAAACGCTGGCACCCTAAAATGAAAAGATTTATCTTTGGGCAGCGTAACGGCATCTACATTATTGATTTGGAAAAAACGGTCGAGCATTTGAATCAAGCCCGGGATTTTGTTTATGAGGTGGCCTCAACCGGAGGGCATATCCTCTTCGTCGGCACCAAAAAGCAGGCGCAGGAGGCCGTTGAAGAGGCGGCCAAGAAATCCGGCATGTCGTTTGTGAAAAATCGCTGGCTGGGAGGACTCTTGACCAACTTTCAAACAGTGAAGAAGTCTGTGGAACGGCTGAGAACTATCGAGAAGATGAATGAAAACGGTATTTTCGCTCAACTCACAAAAAAAGAGGTGGCGAGGCTGACAAAGGAGAAAGACAAGATCCTGCGGAATTTGGGCGGCATCAGAGACATGACGGGTTTGCCTCAGGCAGTTTTTCTTATTGATTCCAAAAAAGAAGATATCGCGGTTGAAGAGGCCCATCGGCTCAAGATCCCGGTTGTGGCTTTGATTGATACCAACTGCGATCCGGAGTTGATTGATTACCCTATTCCCGGCAATGATGATGCGCTGAAGTCCATCCGGTTTCTCACCTCCTTGATTACGGAGAGCATCATGGAGGGCCGCAGGCGGTATCTAACCGGTGAGAGTGAGACGGCCCCGGCCAGCTTGCCCCAGAGCCAGGCCCCCCGGGAAGAGGAGCCTCTTCCAGTCGCCGTGGCCGCAGAGCCGGCGCTTCCAGCGGGTAAGCTTCAAGAGACCTTGGAGGAGCTGGAATCCCTGGAAGAGACGACCGAGAAAGAAAAAGAAGAACGAAAAAAGCTCGTGAAACCCAAGATCCACCGGGAGGCGGAATAGCAACGTGAACAAGAAGTCATGGGAAGTTCCTTTGGAGAAAATAAAAGAATTGCGGGAGATGACCTCCTGCGGTGTGCTGGAATGCAAAAAGGCCCTTACGGAAGCCGGGGGCGACTTTCCTAAAGCCAAAGAAATTCTGCAGAAAAGGGGCAGGGAGCTTGCCGAAAGCAAGAAAGATCGGGCGACCAAAGCCGGACGCGTGGAGGCCTATGTCCATCTGGGATCGCAGATCGGCGTTTTGGTTGAGGTCGACTGTGAGACGGATTTTGTGGCCAAGAGCGAAGATTTTTGTGCGTTTACAAAAGATTTAGCCTTGCAGATCACCGCCGGCGCCCCCCGCTATATTACAAAAGAAGAGATCCCCCCCCAGATACTCGAAAGCCAGCCCGATCCAGAGGAATTTCTGAAAGTCCACTGTTTGATGAACCAGCCCTTTATCAAAAATCCCCAGCTGACCATCCAGGATTATTTCAATCAGCTTGTCGCCAAGATCAAGGAAAACATTTTTATCAGGCGTTTTGTCCGTTACCAGGTAGGCCTAGATATTTAGCTAGATGAATAAAAAACCCCTCTATCAGCTTATTGTTCTCAAGCTCAGCGGCGAAGTCTTTCAGGGATCTCAGCCCCACGGAATCGATGCCGAGATGTGCGCCTCTTTGGCCGCACAGATCAAAGAGGTAAGGGACTTGGGAGTCAAGGTGGCCTTGGTTGTCGGAGGGGGCAATATCTTCCGCGGCCAGGTGGAGTCCAAACGATTTGGTCTGGATCGGTCGGTGGCGGATTACATGGGGATGCTCGCCACGGTTTTAAACGGACTGGCCCTGCAGAATGCCTTGGAGAAGATCGGTGTTCAAACCCGGGTGATGACCGCCATCGAGATGCATGCGGTGGCCGAACCTTATATCCGCCGCCGGGCCATCCGCCATTTAGAAAAAAATCGGGTGGTGATTTTTGTCTCGGGTACGGGCAACCCGTATTTTACAACCGATACGACCGCGGCCTTAAGGGCGGTGGAGATCGATGCGGATGTGATCCTCAAGGCGACCAAGGTCGACGGCATCTATTCCGCCGACCCCCGGAAAGATAAAAGCGCCAAGAAATTTTCCACCTTAAAGTTCATGGATGTCCTCAAAAAGGATTTGAAGGTAATGGACAAAACGGCGATCAGCATGTGCATGGACAATCATCTGCCGATTGTGGTTTTTGATCTGAGGAAACCGGGCAACATCAAAAAGGCTGTCTTGGGAGAAAAAATCGGAACGTTGGTCCATTAAAAATGATCAAAGACATTATCCAGCAGACTGAGACGAGAATGAAAAAGACCATGGAGTCCGTCACCCGCGAGTTTGCGGAAGTGCGCACCGGACGGGCTCAGCCGGGCTTGATCGAAGGACTGCATATCGATTATTACGGCACACCGACTCTTCTCAAACAGATCGCTTCCATCGCTATCCCAGATCCGCGCACCATTGTCGTTCAGCCCTGGGATCCTGGCGCTCTTGCGGAAATTGAAAAGGCGGTTCTCAATTCCAAGCTGGGGGTTATTCCCGCCAATGACGGCAAGGTTGTCAGGCTCTCCATTCCTTCTTTATCCAAAGAAAGACGGGTGGAGTTGGCTAAGGTGGTTAAAGACATGGCAGAGAATGGCCGAGTTTCCTTAAGGACGATCCGTCGGGAGGCCAACGAAAAGATCAAGAAGCTGCAAAATGAAGGCCAGATCCCAGAGGATGACAGCTTCAAAGGACAAGAGGCAATCCAGAAGCTGATTGATAAGCACATCAAGGAAATCGACAATCTCCTCGAACAAAAGAATAAAGAATTGGTCGAATTCCATTGAGGCCCCCACTGCTTCGCTTTGCCTGCCTGTCGGCAGACAGGCGAAGCAAAGCGGTGGGGGCAGGCGACCTCAAAAGAGCGTCCTTCTCTTTTTTACTTTCAATTCCATAAGGAAGTTATTGAGTTAAAAGTTGAGATTGAGACCCACTAGCTCATCTGGCAGAGCACTGCCCTTTTAAGGCAGGTGTGCCGCGTTCAAGTCGCGGGTGGGTCACCAGGCTTCGCTCAATTACTTTCGTATTGAGCTTCGCCTGGCTTCGTCCTCAAGGGGCGTAGCCCGGCGAAGCTGAAACACGAAAGTATTTCAGCGAAGACGGGCGGGTGGCGGAATTGGCAGACGCGCAGGACTTAGGATCCTGTCTCGTAAGAGGTAGAGGTTCAACTCCTCTCTCGCCCATTAAGGATGGAACTCGAGAAGGTTCTCCCGCCTTTTCTAAAAAGATTTTTATGGTAGGCGGGATCCCGCCTACCACAATATATAATGAGAAATGGCGGGAAAGTCCTCTTCCGCCCACCCAAAATTGCTACGCAATTTTTGCGGCGGTAATTCAGTTGGCTAGAATGCCTCCTTGCCAAGGAGGATGTCGTGGGTTCAAATCCCATCCGCCGCTCATTTTTGGAATTTAAACGATAAAAGGTTATCGATAATAACCTTTATAACCTCACAAATGTCTCGTCATAATGAGATCGAAAGACTTTATCGTTGGGGATCATTTTTTTGATGACGTTGATTCTTAACTCGAGAAGGAGGAATGGATGAAGATCAGCGACTTCCTTTGTCCGAAAGCTGTCACCGCGGATCTGAAAGGGACGACCAAAAAAGAGATTATTGAAGAGCTCGTGGATCTGTTGGTTTCAGCAACAGCGATCGAAAAGAAGAATAAAGCCAAGCTCATTGAGGCCCTGATGGCGAGGGAGGCCCTGGGATCGACGGCCATCGGTCAAGGGATTGCCATCCCTCATGCGAAAAGCGAAAGTGTCAGCCAATTGACAGCGGCTTTGGGGGTCAGTAAAAAAGGCATTGATTTTGATTCTTTGGATGGAGAACCGGCGTACATTTTTTTTCTTTTGGTGGCGCCGGTCGACTCGGCCGGTCCGCATCTCAAGGCCTTGGCGCGTATTTCCCGCCTCCTTAAGGATAAATACTTCCGGGAAAACCTCAAATCGGCAAAAGATGAAAAAGCCATTTTGAAATTGATCTCCCAGGAAGACGGACGGGTGATGTAAACCCCGTAAAGGGATTTTTCTAATTCCCTCTACGGGGTAAATCTTAAGATATGGCCAAAAATTTTTTCAAATGGCTCTACCCCCGCATGAAAATCAAAAGGTGGATTCTCACCTCTTTGCTGGGGATCTTTATTGTGGCCCTCGGGGCCGTTTTTGCGGCCGAACCCTATGCGTTCGTGAGTGCTTTGGGGGTTGTGATCATCATCTGCGGGATTATTGTGATTGTGATGGGGGTGGGCAAGCTCATTGTGTCTTTGATTACCTTGTTTCTTCCCAGGAAGGAGCGGGAGCTGGTTGATATCCTTTATCAGCATCGATACCTGGAGCGCGGCCCTAAGATCATTGCCATTGGCGGAGGCCACGGCCTTTCGAACCTCTTGATTGGCTTAAAGGAATATACCGCTAATCTCACGGCGATTGTGACGGTGGCCGACAGCGGGGGCTCCTCCGGACGTCTGCGGGAAGAATTTAATATCGTGGCGCCCGGGGATATCCGGAATTGTCTGGTCGCTCTGGCCGATGCCCCGGCTTTGATGGGCGAGCTTTTCCAGTTTCGATTCTCCAAAGATTCCGAGCTCAAAGGCCATAATTTCGGGAATCTCTTTTTGACCGCCATGGTCCAGTTGACAAACGGGGATTTTGAAAAGGCGGTCAAAGAATGTAGCCACGTTCTGGCCATCCGGGGCCGGGTCGTCCCTTCCACGGTCAGCAATGTTCATCTGGTCGCGGAATATATGGACGGCTCCCGGATCGAAGGGGAGGCCAAGATCCCCGAAAAGGATGCGCCCATCAAAAGGCTCTTTCTGACGCCCGGAGACTGCAGCCCGACCCAGGAAGCCCTAGAGGCTATTGTGCAAAGTGACATCATTGTCTTAGGACCGGGAAGCTTATACACCAGCATCATTCCTAATCTTATCATCCCAGGGATGCCGGAGGCGATCGCACGATCGACGGCATTCAAAATTTATGTCTGTAATGTGATGACCCAAAGAGGGGAAACCCAAGGATACAAAGCGAGCGATCATTTGCGCTCGATCGTTGAGCACGCCAACTCCGATGTCGTGAACGCGTGTCTGGTCAATAACGCCCCTGTCCCCGAGGGGGCGCTGCGCCGTTATGAAGCCGAAGGCTCCTGTCCGGTTTTGCCCGATGCGGAAGGAATCCTCGCCATGGGCTACAAAGCCATTGCGACGGATCTGTTGAGCGTCAAAGACTACATCCGGCATGATTCGCAGAAGCTGACCAAGGCCTTGATCCGATTGATCGAGACACATCGGGTGATCAAGAGATGATAGGGTGTTAGGGTTTAGGTGCCTAATTCTTTCTAAAAACTATGCCCCGTATAGAAAAAGAGATTACGATTATGAATTCGCAGGGACTGCACGCCCGCCCGGCAGCTGTTTTTGTCCAAATTGCCAGCAAGTACAATTCCACCATCTCGGTCAAGAAAGACAATGAAATCGTCAACGGCAAATCGATTATGGGAATCCTGATGCTGGGGGCGAATCATAAAAGCAAGATCATCCTGATCGTCGAGGGAGACGATGCTGCGCCAAGCATGGAAGAGCTGGAGGCGTTCTTAAGCAAAAATGAGTGAGATCGTTTTAAAAGGCGTTCCCGCTGCCCCAGGCATTGCCTGCGGATCGGCCTTTATTTTGGACAAGCAGGATTTTATCGTTCCTCCCCGGGCGATTCTGGATGAAGAGGTCCAAAGTGAAATCGCCCGCTTTGAAGAGGCCCTCAATAAGACCCGCGAGGAAATCCGCACGATCCAAAAAAAGATCACTCGAGAGATCAGTCCCCAGCACGCTCAGATCTTTGACGCCCATCTTTTGATCCTTCAGGATCAATTATTGATTGACGACGTCCTCAAACGGATCAAAAAAGAGAAGCTCTCCGCGGAATGTGTCCTCTCCCAGGTGTTAAAAAAATATGCGAAGGTTTTTGCCAGCCTGGAGGACGAATACCTCCGGGAAAGAACCGCGGATGTCAATGATATCGGGCGGCGGATCTTAAAGAACCTCATGGACGAGTCCCGGCTGCATGATTTTGAAAATCTCACGGAGGAATTGATTATCGTGGCGCATGATCTGGCGCCCTCCGATACGGTCAGCATGTACAATAAAAACATCATTGCCTTTGCCACGGATATCGGCGGCCCGACCTCTCATACCGCCATTATGGCCAAATCCCTGGGGGTCCCGGCGGTCGTGGGATTGAAAGATGCGACGCTGCATATCAGCAATCAGGACTATCTGATCGTGGACGGCCGGATGGGGCTGGTGATTGCTCATCCCACGGAGGCGACCCGGGCGATCTACAAAAGCGAGCAAGGCCGCATTGAGGCCTTAAAGGACCGGTTTGCTGATATCCGCGATCTGCCCGCCGAGACAACCGACGGCCACAAGGTGACCATTCGAGCCAATCTCGAATTGCCCGAGGAGATCCCATCGATCAAAAAATCCGGGGCCTCCGGGATAGGGCTTTACCGCACCGAATACTTCTACATGAATCGGATGGATCTGCCCTCCGAAGAAGAGCAGTATGAGGCCTACCGGGATGTGGCCAGAGCCATCCGCCCCCATACCGTCACCATCCGCAGCCTGGATTTGGGAGGAGATAAATTCATCTCCAGCATTCAGATCCCCAGGGACATGTATCCTTTTTTGGGCTGCCGGGCCATCCGTTTTTGTCTGGAGCGTCCGGATATTTTTAAAACACAGCTGCGGGCGATCCTGCGGGCCTCTGTTGCGGGGAACCTGAAGCTGATGTATCCCATGATTTCCGGAATCGGAGAATTCCGCCGGGCCAATGGGATTTTAAACGAGGTCAAAGAAAGTCTGCGCGACGAAAAAATCCCTTTTGACGAAAAGATGCCCGTGGGGGTGATGATCGAGGTCCCCTCCGCCGCCCTGACGGCCGATATCTTGGCGAAGGAGGCGGACTTCTTCAGCATCGGAACCAACGATCTGATCCAATACACCCTCGCCGTTGACCGCGGGAATGAGAAGACGGCCCACCTTTACGAACCCAGTCACCCGGCGGTTTTGCGGTTGATCAAATCGATTATCGACGCCGGGCATAAAGAAAAAATTCCCGTGGGGCTCTGCGGCGAGATGTCCGGCGAGCCGGTCTTGGCCCTGATTCTTCTGGGGTTTCATTTGGATGAATTCAGCATGTCCTCCTCCAGTATTTTGCAGATTAAAAAATTGGTGAGGTCGGTGGGTCAGAAGGATGCCCGGAATCTGGCGAATCAGATCTTGAGTTTGTCCATGGGCGAGGAGGTCCAGGAATTCGCCACCGCAAAGTTAAAGGAGCTGGCCCCCCATGTCTTCAGCCCGAGTGAGGAGAAGAGATGATGGAAAGGTCACATGTCACAACGTCACCCTGGCCCGCCAATGATCGGACAAGCCAGGGCGGGCAAGGTCACAAGTCGGAAACAGGTAGCCTTGTGACTGGTGACCTGGTGACTTTGTGACCCTTAGATGTGGGAGTAACATTATAAGACATGCAGGCGTTAATCCTCGCCGCCGGCTATGCCACGCGGCTTTACCCCTTGACCCAAAATACCCCCAAGCCGCTTTTGCCGATTCAGGGCAGGCCGCTCGTTGATTACCTGCTGGATAAAGTAGAGCCGATCAAAGAGCTGAGCTCTGTCGTCGTTGTGACCAACGATAAGTTTTATTCCCATTTTGAGAAATGGGCCGGGGGTCGCCAGAATCTCAAAGCGAAAATCCGCATTGTCAATGACCAGACCCAATCCAATGAGGACCGCCTGGGATCGGTCGGCGATGTGGATTTTGTTTTGAGGAAAGGCTTGATCACCAACGATCTCCTGGTTCTGGGCGGGGATAATTTATTCGACGAAAAGCTTGGAGGATTTCTGCAATGGGCCCAGCAGAAAAGCCCGGCGGCTGTGGCGGGGATGTTCGATATTAAAGACAAAAAGGAGGCCACGAAATTTGGAGTGGTCGGCGTGGATCCAAGAGGAAAGATCATCTCCTTTGAAGAAAAACCCCAAAATCCGCAGTCCACTCTCATCGGGATGTGCCTTTATTTTTTTCCGAAGCCGACGTTACCCCGGGTGAGCCAATATCTTCAGGAATCCAGGACCTCGGACACAACCGGCGATTATATCCAATGGCTTTCGCAAAGAGAGGATGTTTATGGCTTTACCTTTCACGGGAAGTGGTACGATATCGGCAGCCTTGAGGCCTACCGTGAGGCCGAGGAGAGGTTTTTGGGGAGATCCCCGAAATAATCAATCGTTAAAAAGAAAGGACGGCGAAAACGTGCAAGGAAAATATTTCATCACTTCAGAATCCGTGGGCTTAGGACATCCGGATAAGGTCTGCGATCAGATTTCCGATGCCCTTTTGGATGCAATCCTAAAGAGTGACCCCAAAGGCCGCGTGGCCTGCGAGACCTTTATCACGACGGGTCTGGTGATTGTCGGCGGCGAAGTCACAACCATCTCTTATGTGGACATCCCCAAACTGGCCCGACGGGTTTTAACCGAGATCGGTTACACCCATCACAAATACGGATTTTGCGCCGAGACCTGTTCGGTTTTAAGCGCCATCAACACTCAGTCCCCGGATATTGCGCAAGGGGTCGACGCCGGAGGCGCCGGCGATCAGGGCATCATGATTGGTTATGCCTGCGACGAGACGCCGGAATTGATGCCCCTTCCGATCATGCTGGCGCACAGACTCGTCAAGCAGGTGGAGCTTGTGAGGACTTCCGGAAAATTGAGCTACCTGGGGCCGGACTGCAAAAGCCAGGTGACCGTGCAGTATGAGAACGACAAGCCGGTTCGGGTGGATACGGTTGTCTTGGCCTGCCAGCATACCGAAGAGATTCTGGACAAAACCGGCAAAAGAATCACGGACAAGGCCCGTCAGGAAATCATTCAAGCGATTGCCGAACCCGTGGTGGGAAAGCTGATTGATCAGGACACCCAATATTACGTGAATCAAACGGGAAAGTTTGTGGTCGGCGGCCCCCAGTCGGATACGGGGATGACGGGCCGCAAGATTGTCGTGGATACCTACGGCGGAGTCGTGTCCCACGGAGGCGGGGCCTTTTCCGGAAAAGATCCGACCAAAGTGGATCGCTCCGCCGCCTACATGGCGCGGTACATCGCCAAAAATATCGTGGCCGCGGGTTTGGCGAAAAAGTGCTGGATCCAGTTGGGATACTGCATTGGCAAAGCGGAACCGGTCAGCGTCGCCATGGATACCTACGGCACGGGGAAGATCCCGGATCAAGAGCTGGTGGATTTGGTTTTAAAGAATTTTGACCTCACCCCCCGCGGGATTATCCAGGAGTTGAAGCTGTCAATGCCCGTCTATCAGCGGACAGCCGTGTACGGCCATTTTGGCCGGGAGGAATTTGCGTGGGAGAAAACGGATAAGGCGAAATCGTTGTCCGTTAAAAAACCGTCGTCTCAAAGCAACCCGCAGCGATCGTCTGGTGAGCCGATGAAAAAGCCGGTCAAGGCTCTGAGTGGCTCGGAGGCTGTGCCGACGCGTGCTTGATTTCGTCCGCCTTTAAGAATAGGGCACTCCTTAAGAAAGGAACGTAACAAGATGAGATTTGACATCCAAGATCCGTCCTTGGCTTCCCAAGGCCGGCGGCGCATCGAATGGGCTAAAAAGGACATGCCGGTTTTGCGGTTAGTAGAGCAGCGGTTTCGTAAAGAGAGGCTCTTAAAGGGTCTGAGGATCGGGTGCTGTCTGCATGTCACGACGGAAACCGCCAATCTGGTTAAAGTGCTCAAAGCCGGCGGGGCCGAAGTGCGCCTGTGTGCTTCCAATCCTTTATCCACCCAAGACGACGTGGCGGCCTCGCTGGTCAAAGACGAAGGCGTTGCGGTTTATGCCATCAAAGGGGAGGGCACCGTCACGTACTACCGGCATCTCAATGCGGTCTTGGATGGTGAGCCGCATTTGACCATGGACGACGGGGCGGATTTGGTTTCGCTGGTGCATCAAAAACGAAAAGACCTGGCCGAATGTCTTTTGGGCGGGACAGAGGAGACCACAACGGGTGTCATCCGTTTAAGAAGTTTGGAAGCCCAGAGATTATTGAGGTACCCGATTATTGCCGTCAACGATGCTTTAACCAAGCACCTTTTTGACAATCGCTACGGGACTGGGCAGTCGACCATCGATGGAATCATCCGGGCGACCAACCGGCTTCTGGCCGGGGCCACTTTTGTGGTGGGCGGTTACGGGTATTGCGGCCGGGGGGTGGCGATGCGGGCGCGGGGCATGGGCGCCAAGGTTGTTGTGACCGAGATTGATCCTCTTCGGGCGCTGGAAGCCAATATGGACGGTTACGAGGTCCTGCCGATGAAAGAGGCGGCCCGAGTGGGGGATTTCTTTGTCACGGTTACAGGTTGCTGCGATGTCATCGGGGCCGACGACATGCTGCTCATGAAAGACGGCGCCATCTTGGCGAACTCCGGGCATTTTGACGTGGAGCTGGATTTGAAAGGACTGCGCCGCATCACCCGCTCGCGACGGGTCATTCGGGATTTTGTGGAAGAATTTACTTTAAAAAACGGACGACGAATCTATGTCCTGGGATCGGGCAGGCTCATCAATCTGGCCGCCGCGGAGGGCCATCCGGCCTCGGTCATGGACATGAGCTTCGCCAACCAGGCGCTCTCAGCGGAGTATGTGGCAAAAAATTACCAAAGGCTCGAAAAAAAAGTCTATGCCGTCCCGGAAGATATTGATCGGATGATTGCCCGGCTGAAGCTCAAAGCCCTGGGGGTTGCAATCGACACCCCAACGCCTAAGCAGAAAAAATATCTCTCAAGCTGGGAGCAGGGGACGTAATCCATGAGAATTAAAAGAATCGGCCTCTTAACCAGCGGCGGGGACAGCCCTGGGATGAATGCGGCGATCCGCAGCGTGGTGCGCTGTGCCCTTTTCAATGGTCTTGAGGTGACGGGGATTCTGCGCGGCTACGAGGACGCAATCGACGAGGAGCTTTGTCCCCTCAATCACCGCTCGGTATCGAACATCATCAACCGCGGGGGAACGATCCTGAAGACCGCGCGCTCCCAAAGATTTTTTACTCATGAGGGGCAGGCCAAGGCCGTCGAGACTCTCAAGAAAAACGCAATC
>Ga0114945_10000052_pt1 | contig 61412 bp, 37 predicted proteins | sample OV2TP3_FD_87194 | JGI IMG/M metagenome (GOLD analysis project Ga0114945, IMG submission 87194) | Hot spring microbial communities from Beatty, Nevada to study Microbial Dark Matter (Phase II) - OV2 TP3 | ecosystem: Environmental > Aquatic > Thermal springs > Hot (42-90C) | place: USA: Beatty... | reverse complement strand
GGGGCACCCGCTCCAGCTTCCACGCCCACAGCCAGTCCGCGTAACCCGCCAGCGTATCCCCCTCCCCCGGTACCCTCACGTTCACGAGCAGCAGGATGTCCACCGGCTCGTCCTGCTCCCGCAAATCCGGCCCGCCGTAGAGGCGCATCTTCAGGCGAAGCTCCCCCTCTTCTCCATAGACCAGCGTGACGTGACCGGAGGCGGGCGATCCGCTTCTGTCCACCGGCAGGGGGCAGACGCCGAGGTAGAGGTCTTTGTAGGAGACCGCGACGGTCTGGCCGGGGAGCAGGGCGACGGGCCTTCCGCCCCAGTCCACGTTTCCGACCCGGACTTCTCGAACGTCGTCTCGCGGCCCAAGCAGGGCGCGGGTCTCGCAGACGAAGGTGTGGTCGTTCAGAAACTTCGGGCGGTCCTCGTCTTTGAGCGGGTAGGAGAGACACCCCAGGACCGTGTTCCCCTCCTGACGGCCCTGGAAGGAGGCACAGGGCTGGTGGGTGAAGGACTCGTCCGGCAGGAAGGGGACGCTCCGTCGGAGGCCGGGGGCGTGCCGCGCGAGCAGGATGCAGGAGGGGGGGGAGTGGCCGCCCACCTTTTCGACGCACTGGGAGGAGAGGCTGTAGCGGGGGGTCATGACGTGGGTGCGCCGGCTCTGCAAGGACCGGACGCGGTCGTGGATCTCGGTCATCTCCGGCTTGCGCACGCTCAGGTCGCGGACCGGGTCCGGGGGGACGTAGTCGAACAGGGTGAGGTTGGCGTACATCGTGGAGGTGTGCTCCAGCGGTTCGAGCGGCTCAGGGAGCGGGGTTCCGAATTTGAGATGGGCGTAAATGGCGGAGAAGCCCGTCCCATAGAGCGCATCATCCCGGTAGGCCCGCGAGGGGGCGCCGGCCAGGAAGCCGTTGGGGAAGGTGTTGAGCGCGAGCTGATAGGTGATCAGGTCCATCGTGCGTTCCAGCTCTTGCCGGAAGCCCGCGTCCGGGGTGCTGGCCCAGGCGGCCTCGATGCCGAAGAGTGCCACCGGGGTGTAGGTGGGGCTGTTGAACTCGTGGACGCCGTCGTGCGCCGTGCCGCTCAGCCAGGTCTCGAAGTCGGCGACGGCCTCGTCGTGCGCGGACCGGTCGTTCAGGACGCGGGAGAGGCTGACCAGACTGCCGAGGTTCAGGAAGAAGATGTTTGTGTACTGCCAGCGCACCTTGTGGCTGCGGATGCCGGTCAGCACGTTCGGGAAGGCCTGTTTTAAGGCTGACTTCGTCTCGTCCTTGAGCTTGTGGGGGAAGGTGAGATAGGCGTAGACCAGGCCGGGGCAGAGGAAGGAGACGGCGTTCCGGTCCTTCACGCGGTCCCAGTGGGTCATCCAGAAGAAGTTCCCGCAGGTCTCCGACCCCTCCCGCAGGTCCTGGTAGTCCAGGATCTTCCGGAGGATGCGGTCCGCCTCGCCGGCGTCGTCGGTCCCGTAGGTCCGGTCGTCGGAGTGGAGCAGGAGCAGGGCATACTCCAGGGACTGCTGGCCCACGGTGTGACCGGTGAAGCGCGGGAAGAAGGGGCTGAAGCGCCTGATCAGGGCGGCGTCCGGGTCGTACTCCCGGTCGCCGATGAGCCGGAGGCGGTTTCGGAGTTCGATGCCGCGCTGGCGCTGTCGCCGCAGGGCGAGGTCGGGGTCCATGGAGTCTCCTTCAAAAAGGCAAACCACCAAGACACCAAGACACAAAGAGATTCATAAATCTTGTGCCTGGAATAGTATCGCATGACGCACAGGCCCTCACCCCCCGGCCCCCTCTCCCGCTGGCGCAGGAGAGGGGGAGAAGAATGGGTCCTTATGCCTACCCCTCTCCCGTTGTACGGGAGAGGGGTGGCAGGCGCAGCCTGACGGGGAGAGGGCCAGAGCTACAGCGATTTTTTAATCAGGCTCTCGATATAGCTCCCTGCACAGGAATCGTGAAAAGCTATCTATTCTGTACGCACATCCCCTCCATCGCCTTCCTCACCTCGGAGAGGCGCTCCGCGTCGGTCCGGCCCGGCAGGTCGGCGTCCACGACGGTCTGGGGGCCGAGGGTGAACTGCAGGGGGAGGTGGGACCCCTGGATCATCCGCTCCACGTCGGCGCGCTCCAGGTCCCGGCCCTCCGGGAAGGTCATCCGGAGGCGCGCCCCGACGGAGAGGGCCGTTAGGCCGAGCTTCCGCGCCCCGATCTTGACCCGGATGACGTCGAGGAGGGAGGCCGCCGGGGGCGGCAGGCGCCCGAAGCGGTCCGTGAGCTCCTCCTCGATCTTGAGGACCTCCTCGAACGCCCGCGCGTCGGCCAGGCGGCGGTAGAAGTCCATCTTCAGGTCGGGGTCGGGGAGGTAGTCGTCGGGCAGGAAGGCGGAGGTCTGGGTGTGAATCTTGGGGTCGGGCGTCCGGTCCACGTCCTGTCCCCTCAGCTCCTGAACGGCCTCCTCCAGCAGGCGACAGTAGAGGTCGAACCCTACCTCCGAGATGAAGCCGTGCTGCTGCGCGCCCAGGATGTTCCCGGCCCCCCGGATCTCCAGGTCGCGCATGGAGATGTGGAAGCCCGACCCCAGGTCGGAGAACTCCTCGATGGCGCGGAGCCGGCGGAGGGCGTCGCGGGGCAGGGATTTTTTGGGGGGGGTGATCAGGTAGGCGAAGGCCCGCCGGTTGGAGCGGCCCACGCGCCCCCGGAGCTGGTAGAGCTGGGCCAGGCCGAGGCGGTCGGCCCGGTTGATCAGGATGGTGTTGACGGAGGGGATGTCCAGGCCCGACTCGATGATGGTGGTGGAGACCAGGCAGTCGTACTTCTGGTCCAGGAATTCGAGCATGACGCGCTCCAGCTCCCGCTCCGGCATCTGCCCGTGGCCGATGGCGAACCGGACCTGGGGGAGGAGGCCCCGCAGGAACTCGGCCATGGAGTGGATGGACTGCACCCGGTTGTGGACGAAGTAGACCTGCCCCCCCCGGTCGATCTCCCGCAGGATGGCCTCGGCGATGCGGCCCTCGTCGAAGGGGATGACCTCGGTGTGGATGGGGAGGCGGTCGCGGGGGGGGGTGTTGATGATGGACATGTCCCGCGCGCCCATGAGCGACATGTGGAGGGTGCGGGGGATGGGGGTGGCCGTGAGGGTCATCACGTCCACGAGCCGGCGCATCTGCTTGATGCGCTCCTTGTGGGCCACGCCGAACCGGTGCTCCTCGTCCACCACGAGCAGGCCGAGGTCCTTGAAGGCGACGTCCTTGGACAGCAGGCGGTGGGTGCCGATGGCGATGTCCACGCCTCCGATTTTCAGGGCCCCCACAACCCTCTTCTGCTCCGCCGGGGTGCGGAAGCGGCTCAGGACCTCCACCCGGACCGGGAGGTCGCGCATGCGCTCGCGGAAGGTCCGGTAGTGCTGCTGGGCCAGAATGGTCGTGGGGACCAGGACGGCCACCTGCTTGTTGTCGGCCACGGCCTTGAAGGCGGCTCGCACGGCCACCTCGGTCTTGCCGTAGCCCACGTCGCCGCAGACCAGGCGGTCCATCGGGGCGCCGGCCTCGAGGTCTTTTTTGACGTCCTCGACGGCCTGGAGCTGGTCGCGGGTCTCCTGGTAGGGGAAGGAGGCCTCCAGGGCCTGCTGGAGGGCCGTGTCGGGGGAGAAGGCGAAGCCGGTCTTCGACTTCCGCTCGGCGTAGAGCGTCAGGAGTTCCTGGGCCATCTTCAGGATGTCCTTCTTCGTCCGCTCCTTGATCCTCTCCCAGGCGGCCCCGCCCAGCTTGCTCAGGATGGGGGGCGTGCTCTCCTCTGTGGCGTATTTCTGCACCCGGTCGAGCTGGTCCACGGGCACGTAGAGCTTGTCCTGGTCCCGGTAGAGGATGGTCAGGCAGTCCCGCTCGGCCCGGTCCACGCTGATGCGCTCCACGCCCTGGAAGCGCCCGATGCCGTGGTCGATGTGGACGACGTAGTCGCCCCGGGAGAGCGCGGCGTAGTCGGTGATGGGCGCGCCGGCCTTGAACCGGCGGTAGCGGGACCGGCGGCGAAAGCGGTGGTAGACCTCGTGGTCGTTGACCACGAAGAGACGGGCCGCGTCGTAGACGAACCCCTCGTGGAGGGTCCCGACGGAGAGGGTGACGGCGCTGGCCACGTCTCCGAGCAACTCCTCCATGCGCTCGACCTGCCTGGCGTTTTCGCAGAGGAGGTTCAGGTCATAGTTCCTCGCCGCGAGGGCGAGCAGGTCGGCCCTGAGCGCGCCGATGCTCCCCTCGTAGAGCCGGCCGCCCCTGCCCGCGAAGGAGAGGGGGTCGCCCGGCCCCCTGAGCGGGGCGTGGACGATGCGGCGACGGTCGCTCCAGCGGGCCTGGACGTCTGCGAAGGGGCGCAGGGCGTCGGAGGCCAGGAGGGGGACGACGACGTCCCGCTGGGGGCGCTCGAAGGCGCTGCGGACCTCCTCCTCCACGGCCTCGGCCTTCGCGCTGACGCCGTCCGGGTCGTCCAGGAAGAGGAGGGCGTCCGGGGGGAGGTGGTCGAGCAGGGACGCCTGGCCGTCGTAGAGGAGGGGGAGGTAGCGCTCGATGCCGTCGAAGGCCCCGCGGCGCGAGGCCACGTCCAGGATGTCGGACAGGTCCTGGCCCCGGCCCCCGGACGTCTTTCGGAGGTTTTCGGCGTAGACATCTCCCAGGGTTTTTAGAAGAACGACCTCCCGGCAGGGGAGGATGCCCACCTCCTCGACCCGCTCCACGGACCTCTGCGTGTCGAGGTCGAAGGCCCGGAGGGACTCCACCTCGTCGCCGAAGAATTCGGCGCGGACGGGGCGGTCGTTCCCGAAGGAACAGATGTCCAGGATGCCGCCCCGGACGCTGAACTGCCCGACGCCCTCGACGGTGACGACCCGCTCGAAGCCGAGGTCCACGAGGTGCTCTGTCAGCTCCGGGAGGCTGACCTCGTCCCCCGCCTTCAGCGCCCTGCGGCAGAGGGCGAAGACGTCCGGGGGCAGGGTGTGGCCCATCAGCGCCCGGACGGTCGTGACGACCACGGTGGGGCTCCCGGAGGCCAGGTCGCTCAGGGTCTCCAGGCGGAGGCCGGTCACGTCGAGGTGGGGGGACCGCTCCTCGTGGGGGGGGGCATCCCAGGCCGGGAAGTAGGCCGCGCTCCCCAGGAACTGCTCGAGGTCGTCGCGCAGGGCCTCGGCGCGGTCCTCGTCCGCCGTGACGAGGAGGACGGCGCGCCCCAGGGTGTCCCGGACGCAGGCGACGGCGGCGGGGAGGAGGGAGCCGCTCAGGCCGTGCAGGAGGGTCTCCTGCTGACCCTCCGTCAGCCGACGCTTCAGCTCCTCAAAGGGGGCGGAGTGGGTGAGCTTGGAGTAGATGCGTTTGATCATATTCTTTCCTCATCTCCGCGCGACAGGGTGATTTCCCCTGCGGCGTCGAGTTCGCGGGCGAGGTCCAGGATGTGGCGCTGGGCGTCCTCGACCTCGCTCTTTCGCCTCGGCCCCAGGAGCTGAACGTCCTCCTGAAGGCCGGCGGCGACCCGCCTGGAGAGGTTGGCGAGGATGCGCTCTCTGAGGCGGTCCGATGCCATCTTCATGGCCAGGGTCAGTTCCTTCCGGCCGGCGTTCTGAAGGAGTCTCTGGAGGTCCCGGTCGGAGAGGCCCGTCAGGTCTTCGAACGAGAACATCTTCTGGCGGAGCTGGTCCGCCAGGTCCGGGTCCTTCTCCTCCAGCTTTGCCAGGACGGTCTTTTCGAGGGAGCTTCCCGCGCGGTTCAGGATGGCCGCGGCCCGGTCCGTCCCCTTCACCTCCACCCCTTCGCCGGCGATCAGCTTCCGGATCTCCGCCGAGAGGTTCTTCTGCAGGTCCTTCAGGACGTCGGGCGCGACGTCGTCCAGCGTGGCGATGCGGTAAGCCACGTCGTCCCGGATTTCAATCGGGAGGGCGTTCAGGACGCCTGCGGCGGCGTCCGGGTCCATGCAGGCCAGGAGGAGGGCGATCACCTGCGGGTGCTCCTTGTTGATCAGGGCCGCGACCCGGTCCGGGGGGATGCCCTTCGGGATGAGGCCCCGCTGCGAGACGGCTGATTCGACCCGGGCCATGATCTGCTGCGCCCGCCTGGGCCCCACGGCCTTCTCAATGGCCTCCCTGGCGAACTCCGGGCCGCCCGCGTCCGCCCGCTGGCCGGCCCGAAACAGGGTCTCGAACTCCGCGAGGGCCTCGGCGATCTGTTCCTGTGACACGGTCCTCGTGGAGGCGATGGCCTTTGCGATGGCCTCCACCTCTTCGGGGTGGAGGTGCTTCATGATCTGCGCTGCGGTCTCCTCGCCGAGGCCGATCAGGATGGCGGCGACTTTCTGGAGAGAGGTCATAAAGAATCCACAGATTACGCAGATTACGCAGAAGGGTTTTAATCTGTGAAATCCACCACCCCGGACGATTCACAGGATCGTCTCCCCACCCTGTCATCTGCGGATGTTTTATCTCAAGTGCGTCGGCCGAAGGGCCACAGCCGCAAACCGTGTCTATCTATGCGACGGCGCCAGTCGGCGATGTGGGGGTTGTCCGGGTCCACGCCCGCCCACATGTCGAGCCACGCGCGAACGCCGTCGGGTTTGCCCTCGGCAGAGAAGAGTTCGACCTGGGCGTTGCAGAAGAGGGTAAATTCCTTAAAATTGAACTGTTTTCGTGAAAACAACGGTTCCAGCAACTTTCGGGCCTGGCCTGTCTCTCCTCTGCTGATGCTCAGCCGGGCCAGACCGATTCGGGCAAATGCGTAGTCGGGATGACGCTGAAACACCTGATGGATGAGCGTCTCAGACTCCTGATGGCGTCCTTGCAGGGCATAGGCATAAGCCAGGTTGTTCAGCAGATCTGGCGCGTCTGGTTCCATCTCCAATGCCTGTTTGAGCAGACGTTCGGCCTTATCTGCGTCGTCCTGATGCAGGGCCATAAGCGCCTCCGTCATCAAGCGATCTATTTTGGGCCGATGTTGAACGGTGGGCTCGTCGTTTATTTCAAATCCCATCATCAGGATCTCGCGCCATTCCCCCCCGAGCCACATGCGCGTCGGGCCGGAGGGCAGAAGCCCCGCCTCCGAGGCGGCGCGAGCGGCCTGGTGGCGCAGGTCGTCGGGGCCGCGTTGACTCAGGGCAAAGTCCCGCAGCATCTCCAGCATTTCCGGCGTCTCGGCCATCAGGGCGACGCGCAGGGCGAACTCGCGGCCGTGAGAGTCGCTCCGGTCGAGCAGGAGGGGGACCAGGGCAGCGACCTCCGGATGCTGGCGCAGGTAGCGCCGGGCGGCCTGGGTGACGGCCTGATCTCTTTTTTGTCGAACCGCCGGGGTGAGGTGCGCGGCCATGTCGTGAATGGCCTGCTGGGTCACCCAGTTGGGCAATGGGAAGGCCCACGGCGCGTGCCGCTTGCCGACGGGCTGACGCAGGTCGTCCAGATTGGCCTGCGCCAGGTCCAGGCCGGGGGAGCGTTTGAGCGCCTCCCGCCAGTGTCTGCGGGCCTCATCCTCGTGTCCGAGGCGCAGGGCAGCGACGGCAGCGAGGTGGTAGAGAAGCGGGTTCGTCAGGGGCGATTTCAGATGGCCGGCCTGTTCAGCGCCGCTGAAGGTATCCAGCACGCCCTGGTCGTCTCCCAGAAAGCTCAGGGCCTCGGCCCTTTTGAGCCACACGTCCCCCGCGTCCACATCCGCCTGAACCGCCTTGAGCCGCTCGGCCCACTGCCTCGCCTCGTCCAGACGACCGCTCAGACAGAGGAAACGGGTCAGGTTGGACAGGGCGTGATAGTTGTCGGGGTCGAAGGTGAGCACCTGTTGCGCGGCGGCAACGGCCCGGTCGAGATGGCCCTCGGCAAAATGGATCTGGCTGAGGTTGTTGAGGGCAGGCGCAAAATCGGGGCGGCGATGCAAGAGCTGTTCTGCGACCCGGCGGGCCTGAGAGTACTTCCCCTGCTCCATCAGGGACTGCGCCTCTTCGTGCAGGACGGCGAACTCCAGGCCCTCTGCGCCCGGCGCTCCCCATTCCGTCAGGAAGGCCGTCATCTTGGCCTCCAGCCCGGCCACAGTTTTGCGGACCTCATCGGCGCGCTCGTGGTCGGGCCAGCGGTCGAGGAGATGGCGAAAGGCGCGCAGGGCCAGGGCCGGACGCACGTTTCTCAGGTAAGACCCGGCCAGCCCCAGGGCAGCGTCGACGTTGTCCGGGTCGATCCTGAGCAGGCGCTCGCAGGCATGCTGATAGCGCCGGATGTCCTGGAGTTCATAGCAGACGTTCACCAGGGCGCTCAATATCTCGGTCTGATTGGGGTAGCGCCGGTCAAGGACCTCCAGGCGTTTGAGCGCCTGAGGCCATTGCCTATCGCGCATGAGTGTGGCGACCTCGCTCAACCCGGACAGGAGGCGGGGGAGGGTGGACATGACCGCTGGGTGTCCCGATTTACGGCGTCTCTTTTTCGACATCCAATACGACTCCAGGTCATCGGTTCCAACACAAATACCTCGTTGATTGTTGTGATTCAACGAGTTTATGATTATATTATTGATGCTTGCAACGGGTCATTCTGAGCGACCGCAGGGAGTGAAGAATCTCCTGACTGAAACGAGATTCTTCGTCGCTTCGCTCCTCAGAATGACTTGCGTCCTTTAAGATAGTCCGTATCATCCCAAACGTCAAGCTGAATATCGGTCTCTCGCCGTGCTGACCTCCGACCTTGTCCTGACCCGCTCCCGAGGCCCCTATGTCTTTCCGCGCGCCGTCGATGCGACGGACCAGGGCTACGTGGGCCTGGCGCAGGACCTGATCGACCTGTTCTCGGAGCACCGGGGGAAGACGCGGCGGGAGCTCTACCGCGCCCTGGACGCCCGCGCCGGAGACGCCACGGACTACCGCGTGCAGCGGGGCCTGGCCAAGCTGTTAGAGGACGACCGGTGCGAGTTCCGGGTCGTGAGCGTGGCGCCGCCGGAGGATTTGCGCGCGACGGTGTTCGCGCTGGCCCGCGAGAATCACCCGGTGGTGCGGGAGCCGGACCTGATCTATCCGGTGACGAGGGAGCACGTCCTGGAGCAGGTGGCCCTCAAGTACGAGGTCCCGGCCCCGGAGGTGGCCCGCGGCCTCTACGCGGACCTGGCCGAGAACCACGTCCTGACGGCGTTCGACGCGCCGTCCCCGGCGTGGCTGCTCCAGCGCTACAATGTGGCCCTGGCGCAGGCGATGCTCTACCGGTGCAACCTGATGAAGCTGACGGTCTACCGCAACCTGCCGGTCCGGTACAAGCAGCTCTTCAAGTTCATCAAGTTCTTTCGCCTGATTCACGCGATCACGGGGGATCTGGACAGCGGCTACGAGGTCCACCTGGACGGCCCGGTGAGCATGTTCCGGCTGTCGCAGAAGTACGGGATCAAGATGGCGGTGTTCCTGCCGGCCCTGCTGCTGTGCACCCGCTGGAAGATGGAGGCGGAGATCGTCGGGAACGACGGGCGGAAGCGGTCGTTCGTGCTGGACGAGAACCACGGGCTGGTGTCGCATTACAGGGATCAGACGGTCTACGACTCGCTCTTAGAGGAGACGTTCGCCGGGAGGTTTGAGCGGGCGGAGACGGCGTGGCAGCTGGAGCGGGAGACGGAGATCGTCAACCTGAAGGACACGGTGTTCATCCCGGACTTTGCGTTTCGCCACCCGGACGGGCGGACGGCGCTGCTGGAGATCGTGGGGTTCTGGCGGCCGGAGTACCTGAGGCGCAAGCTGGAGAAGGTGCGCCGGGCGAGGCTGAACAACCTGGTCATCGCCGTGTCGGAGGGGCTCAACGTGGACGAGGGGGACTTCCGGGATGTGCCGGGGCACGTGTTCTTCTTCAAGAACCGGATTGATCCGGGGGATGTGATTGAGAGATTGGAGAAGTGTGGGTGAGGTCTAGCAAGGAGGTGATCCAAGGTGCTGAAGCACAGGCATCTTGTTATCGTGGCGATGGTGCTGATCGTGGGGCGCAGCGCTGAGGCCGGGCCCCTGCGGGAGGTGAGCCGGGAGGCGGGGCTGGACGGCGTGGTGACGACCGGCGCGATGCGGGTGGACTTCGACGGGGATGGGGCATTAGATCTGCTGCTGTCCACGCCGGAGGGGCTGGCGCTGTACCGAAATCATCGGGGGCGATTCGAGGAGGCAGGGGTCTCCTTCGGGCAGAGAGAGGAGGAGGCAGGCGCGGCGGCGTGGGGGGACTTTGACAGGGATGGGGACCCGGACCTGTTCTTCACGGGCCGGTACGGGGCGAACCGCCTGTATCGAAACGAGGGGGGCGCGTTCAAGGACGTGGCCGGGGCGGTGGGCCTGGCAAAGGGGGGAGGCGTGGCCGCCGCGTGGGGGGACTTCGACGGGGACGGGGACCCGGACCTCGTTGTAGGAAGGGTCGGCGCTCTGCTGCTCTACCGGAACGAGGGCGCAACCTTTGTGGAGGTGGCGGGCCAGGTTGGGCTGTCGGGCGCGATGCTCATCTCCGATGTCTCCTGGGTGGACTTTGACGGGGATGGGGACCTGGACCTGTTCTGCGCCGGGCCGAGGTCCTTCAACCGGCTCTATCGGAATGAGGGGTCGAGGTTCGTGGATGTGGCGCGGGGGGTGGGGGTGGCCGAGTCGCGCACGACCCGCGCCGGGGCCTGGGGGGACTTTGACAACGATGGGGACCTCGACCTCTACCTGGTGAATGGCGAGGGTCCCGATCGGTTGCTTCGAAATGAGGGGGGACGTTTTACGGATGTGGCCGCGCAAATGGGCGTGGCGGACGAGGGGGACGGGATGGGGGCCGCGTGGGTGGACTTCGACAGCGACGGGGACCTGGACCTGCACCTGGTCAATCTGCTGGGGCCGGACCGGCTGTATCGCAACGACAGGGACCGGTTCGTGGACGTCGCCGGGGACCTGGGCGTGGGTCGGGGTGAGGTGGTGAACGCGGTCTGGGGGGACTTTGACGGGGACGGGGCGCCTGACCTGTTCGAGGCGAGGGTCGGGACGCCCGCGCTGTTTCGCGGGGACGCCGGAGGGAACGAGGCGCTGGCCGTGCGCGTGGCGGGCCCTGGCGGGGCGCGGGTGATGGTGTTCTCCGGCGGCGTCCGGCAGGCGCGGGAGGCGCAGGACGGGATGGTTTCTTTCGGGCTGGGGCGGGGGGCCGGGATCGCGTCCGTGGTCGTGACCTGGGCGGACGGGCGACAGCGGAGGCTGATCAGTTCGGAGGTCAGCCGGACGCTGCGGGTCGCGCCGGTGGACCTCCTCCCGGAGATGGCCGTGGAGACGGAGGGGATTGCCTTCGGGGAGGCCGAACGGCCCGTCGAGTCCTCTGTGACGGTGGCCAACCGGGGCGCGGCGGCCATGACCCTGCGCACGGCGCGCGCGGACCACGCGGGTTTTCAGGTCGTGGCGGAGCTGCCGCTGACGGTCCTGCCGGGGGGGAGCGTGCGGCTGCCCGTCCGGTTCGCGCCGGGCAGGCCGGGGCCGCAGGCCGCGACGCTCACGCTTCAGACGGACGACCCCTGGCGGGGGCAGCGGTCCCTCCGGCTCACGGCCACGGCTGTGACGCCGGACTTAGACGTGGCCGAGGGCCTCGCCTTCGAGACGACGCCGGTCGGGAAGGCGTCCGGGGCGGAGGCGAGGGTCTTCAACCGGGGGCTGCGCCCGTTGACGGTCTTCGGGGCCTCCGCGGAAGGGCCGTTCAGGGTGGAGGTCTCTCTCCCCTTCAGCGTGGCTCCGGGGGCGTCGGCCTCGGTCCCTGTGACGTTTCACCCGACCCGGGTCGGGGAGGCGGCGGGGTCTTTCATTTTGATGACGGATGACCCGGACCGCCTTAGGGCGTCGGTCGCGCTGTCGGGGCGGGGGCGGGGCACGCCGGTGGCCCGTCTCTCCGCGCCCGACCTGGACTTCGGCGGGACGCCCACAGGCTCCGCGCGGTCCCTCCGGCTGACCCTGTCCAACGGCGGGGACGACGACCTGAGGGTCACGGGGCTGTCCGCGTCGGGGCCGTTTTATGTGACGATCGAGCCGTTCGTCCTCCCGGCGGGAGAGGGCCGAGAGGTGGAGGTGATCTTCAAGCCGGGCCGGCCCGGAGATGCGGCAGGGGCGCTCTCGCTGGAGACAGACGACCCGGTCAGGCCGACGCTCGCGGTCCCGCTCAAAGGGCGCGGGACGGTCCCCAAGGTGCGAGTGTTCGAGATGGATCTCGACTTCGGGGAGGTGGGCCTGAACAAAAGGGTCGAACTCCCCGTCGTGGTGTTCAATGAGGGGGATGCGGACCTGGTCGTGTCGCAGGTGGTCTCGGAGCACCCGATGTTCACGGTCTCGGCGGAGGGGCTGACCGTGCCCCCCGGCGCGTCCGGGACGCTGACCGTGGCTTACAGTCCTTACTGGCTGACCTTCGTGACCGGGCAGATCGCGCTGACGACGAACGACCCGGAGCGTCGGCGGATCGACCTGACGGTGAAGGGGAGGGGCGTGCCCCGGCGGCCGGCGGTCCAGATCGTCCCGGTCCCCTCGACGGACGGGGGCATCCGCGCGGCGATTTACATCGACGATGCGCCGGCGCTGACGGGCTTTGCCGTGACGCTCCGGTTCGATCCGGCCCTGCTCCGGTTTGAGTCGGCCTCCACGAAGGGAGAGGAGGGACTGCTGGGCGCAGGGGCGCTGGAGGCCCCCCCGCTCGTCCGGGAGGGGGTCGTGACGTTCGGGGGGGCGCGCCCGCCTTCGGCGGGGCCGGTCCGGGAGGGGAAGGGGCTGCTGGGCGTGGTGACCTTCCGTATGGCGGAGGGGCTGACGCCAGGGGGGCAGGCGACCCTTCGGGTGGAGAAGGTCTTTCTCAGAGGGCCTGAGGGGAGTGTGGAGGTGGGGGGGCCGGCGCTGACGATTCATGGCAGGGCGAGCAAGGCCCTGCGCGGGGACGTGGATGGGGACGGGAGGGTGGACCTGACCGACTTCTTCGCCCTGAGCGAGGGGTTCGGGAGGCGGAGCGGGGAGCCGGGGTTCGACGGCCGGCTGGACTTCAACGGGGATGGGAGGATCGACCTGGAGGACCTGTTCATTTTGCAGGATGGGATGGAGAAGAAATAATTACCGCGAAGAGGATAGATCATGGCTGAGGCAGTCGCGGCGCTCATCGACACGCCCGAAGCTGTCACACCTTTAGAGACGCGGCAGAAACTCGACCTGGGCGACCTCCACTACGAGGGGTTGATGGACTGCGTCCACTGCGGTCTCTGCCTGGGGGCCTGCCCCACTTACCGGGTCCTGGGCGTGGAGATGGACAATCCGCGCGGGCGTCTCTACCAGATCCGCGCGGTGGCGGACGGGCGTCTCCCCCTGAACGAGACGTTCGTGGAGCACATGTACCTCTGTCTGGATTGCCGGGCGTGCGAGACGGCCTGCCCCTCCGGGGTGCACTTCGGGGCGCGCATGGAGGAGGCGCGGGGGATGATCGAGGCCCACTACCCCCGCTCGCGGGTGGGCCGGCTGCTGAGGGACTTCGCCTTCCGGCGCGTCTTTCCGTCCCGCGCCCTCCTGTCCACGCTGGTGGCGGGCATGCGTCTGTACCAGGCTTCCGGCCTGCAGTGGCTGTTGCGCAGGAGCGGTCTGCTGGACGCCCTGCCGGGCGGCCTGGGGCAGAAGGAGGCGCTGATGCCGGAGGTCCCTCCTGGCCCCCTGCGGAGGCCGATCCCGGAGGTCACGCCGGCCGTCGGGTTGCCGAGGCACCGGGTGGGGTTCCTGACGGGCTGCATCATGAGCCTTCTGTTCGGGAAGATCAACCGGGACACGGTGCGCGTCCTGTCCCGCAACGGCTGCGAGGTGATCGCGCCTGCGGGGCAGGTCTGCTGCGGGGCGCTCAACATCCACAACGGGGAGCGGGTCGTCTCCAGGGACCTGGCCCGGCGCAACATCGAGGGCTTTGAGCGGTCCGGCGCGGGGTTCATCCTGTCCAACTCCGCCGGGTGCGGGGCCACGCTCCGGGAGTACGGGGACCTCCTGCGCGACGACCCGGCCTACGCCGAACGGGCGAGGGCGTTCAGCGCGAAGGTGCGGGATGTGGCCGAGTTTCTGGCCGACGCAGGTTTTACGCCCCCCGCCGGGGAGGTCCGCGCCCGGATCACCTACGATGACGCCTGCCATCTCCTTCACGGTCAGAAGGTCTCGAAGCAGCCCAGGCGGTTGCTGGAGGCCATCCGGGGGGCGGAGGTCGTCCCCCTCCGAAACGCCGACCAGTGCTGCGGGAGCGCGGGCATCTACAACCTGACGAACACGGAGATGTCCCTGCGCATCCTGGATGAGAAGATGAGGCACGTCCGGGCGACGGGCGCGGACATCCTGGTCACGGGGAATCCGGGGTGTCTGATCCAGCTGCGGGCCGGGGTCCGGAGGGCCGGGCTGAGGATGGAGGTCCTGCACACGATGGAGTTGCTGGAGCGGGCGTATCAGGCGTAGGGGCGTTGCAAGCAACGCCCCTACACGCCCATAAACGCCCTGGTGAGGAGGGTGACGGGGGGCAGGATGACCCGGCCGATGAGGGAGATGTGGGTGATGGAGCCGATGAGGATCAGGGCGATGAGGAGGATCGAGAGGGGCTGTTCGGCGCGACGATAGGCCATCTCCTGGCGGAGGGGGAGGAGGCCGGCGAGGATCTTGGAGCCGTCGAGGGGCGGGAGGGGGATCAGGTTGAAGAAGGCCAGGATGAGGTTGATGAAGACCGCGTACTGGAGGATGAGGATCGCCTCCACCCACTGGAAGGCCGAGTCCGGGAGGTAGCGGAAGGCCACGCCGAAGAGGGCGGCGGAGATCACGTTGGAGGCAGGCCCTGCCAGGGCGATCCAGAGCATGTCCTGCTTGGGACGCTTCAGGTAGCGGACGTCCACGGGCACGGGTTTCCCCCATCCGAAGTTGGCGAGGACGATCATCAGGGTGCCCAGCGGGTCGAGGTGGGCCACGGGGTTCATGGTCAGGCGGCCCATCAACCGCGCGGTGGGGTCGCCGAGCCGATCCGCGGCCCAGGCGTGGGCAAATTCGTGGACGGTCAGCGCAAAGAGGATGGGCGGGATGGTGAGCAGGAGCTGCCGGAAGTCGGGTATGAGAGATTCCATGTTTGTAAGGTAACGATATCGGAGGCAGAAGTCAAGACAGGGGTGGATTTAACATCTTGCGGACGGCCCTGCAAAATGTTAGATTATCGGCCCGTAAAGCGTTTTGGGCATTCCGAAAGGAGATGACGCCATGTTCAGGGATCGCTTCGTGAAGGTGATGCTGGTCGTGATCGCGCTGCTGCTGGCGGCCAACCTGATTCAGGAGAACGTGACCATCCGGCCGGTCTTCGCCGCGTCCTCGTCCGAGCCTCCGTCGGGGGCCCCGGCGTCGATCGCTTCGTCCGGGAGCACGGTCTGGGTGCTGGTGGGCAATTATATTTTCTACGCCAAGGTCGATCAGTACAACCGGATCGAGGTGTTCGGGCCGGAGAAGTTGAAGTTCTGAGGGAGACGGCAGACGGCAGACGGCAGACGGCAGACGTAAAAAACATGTCTTTGCTCTCACGTTTGCCATTTGCCGTCTGCCTGGTTTTCATTCATCGAGCCAAGCTTCTGGATGGGCTTGGCTCTTTTCCTGTTTTGCAGAGGCATGTCGAAGTCGCACGTCGAGGTCCAGGGGGTTCTGCACGTCCACTCTCACCATTCCGACGGGTCCGGCTCCGTGGCCGAGGTCCTGGGGGCGGCACAGAGGGCGGGGGTCGATTTCCTGGTTCTGACGGACCACAACACGATGCGGGCGAAGCAGGAGGGGTGGGAGGGGTGGCACGGCTCCACGCTGCTGATCGTGGGGGAGGAGGTGAGCACGCGCGCGGGGCACTGTCTGGCCGTGGGCACGTCCAGCTCGATCCCCCGGCGCCGGCCTGTGGAGGAGGTCATTCGGGACATCCGGGCGCAGGGGGGGCTCTCGTTCATCGCCCATCCCTATGGCGTGTACAAGCCGTTTCTCAGGAGGCGGGACCACTCCTGGAAGGACTGGGGCGTCAACTCCTACACCGGTCTGGAGGTCTGGTCCTACATGTTCGACTGGGCGCGCCAGTTCAAGTACTACCGGTGGAGCGAGTGCATCCGGGACCCCGACCGCCTGATCGTGGGGCCGGACCCTCAGACCCTCTCTCGCTGGGACGCGCTGGGGCGCAGGGCGCGGGTCGTGGGCATCGGAGGGGTGGACGCGCACGCCCGCCGCTATCCCCTTCTGGACGTGGTCATCTTTCCATACGAGGACCTGTTCCGCACCGTGCGCACCCACGTCCTGCTGGACGGCCCGCTGACGGGGGATGCGGCGGCGGACAGGAGTTCGATCCTGAGGGCGCTGGGGGCAGGGCGCTGTTTCGCCTCCTACGATCACCTCTCTGCGGGAGACGGGTTCTGTTTCTCGGCCCCTGCCCAGCACCTGCTCATGGGGGACGAGGCGGTCTTTGTGCACGAACTCGACCTGGTCGTGGCGTCCCCGGTCCCGGCGGCGTTCCGGCTCATCCGGGACGGCCTCCAGTATGGCGAGGCGGAGGGGCGCCGGCACGTCTTCCGGGCCGATGGGCCGGGCGTCTACCGGGTCGAGGCGAGGCTGAACGGGCGTCCGTGGATTTTTGCGAATCCGATCTATTTGAGAGGGTAAATGAACCACTTCGACCGGAAAAACCGTATCGTGGGCGGGGCGATCTTTCTGGCGGCGCTGCTGATCTACCTCAAGACGGTGGCCCCCACGGTCTCCTTCTGGGACTGCGGGGAGTTCATCGCCTGCGCTTACATCCTGGGCGTCCCCCACCCCCCCGGCGCGCCCCTCCACGTCCTGGTGAGTCATCTGATCGCCTTTCTCCCCGTCACCGACGAGATCGCCTTCCGCGTCAACATCCTGTCGTGTTTCGGCTCCGCGTTCACGGTCCTGTTCGGCTACCTGATCGTGGTGAGGCTGCTGCGGGCCTGGGTGGACGTGCGGGAGTGGTCCGGGCAGGTGGCGGTCCTGGCCGGGGGGGCCGTGGGCGCGCTGAGCATGGGGGTCTCCAGGGCGTTCTGGTTCAACTCCGTGGAGGCCGAGGTCTACTCCCTGTCCATGATGATCACGATGATGGCCTTCTGGGTGGCGCTGCTCTGGATGGACCGGGCGGACGAGCCGGGGGACGACCGGCTGCTGCTGCTGATCGCCTATCTGTTCGGGCTGGGGGGGGGCATCCATCTCCAGTGCTGGCTGACGATCCCGGCGATCATGCTGCTGGTGCTGTTCGTGGTCAGCCGGGAGGTACCCCCCTCGAAGCTGAAGGTCTGGATCGCCATCCCGTTCATCGCGCCGTTCGTGGCGATCTGGACGGTCCAGGACATGGATTTTCCGCTGGGCAGGCTCATCGGCGGGGGGATGCTGCTGGCGGCCATCTTTCACCTGGCCTCCCTGCGGCCCTCGCTGCGGAACTGGCGGTTCTGGGGGATGGCTGTCCTGCTGTTCGCGCTGGGGGCCTCCACGTATGGGGTTCCGATCATCCGGTCCTGGGCCAACCCGATCATCGACATGAACAACCCCGGGGATTTCCAGAACTTTCAGGACTATGTCCTGCGCAAGCAGTATGGACAGGGGTTCACGTTTCCGAGGCGGGGGGACTTCTGGGGCTATCAGATAGACATCTTCTTCAAGTATTTTGTCCAGCAGTTCCCGCACTGGCTGAGCGTGGAGGGGATCTTCAGGAGGGCGGCGTACGACCTCCGGTCGGACATGCTGGAGAAGGTGTCGTTCTCGCTCATCCCGTTCGCCTTTGGCATCGGCGGGGCGCTCTGGCAGGCCCGGAGGGACTGGCGGCGGTTCCTGGCGATGTTCTCCATGTTTTTGATCATGGGCGTGGGGCTGGTGGTGTATCTCAACATGCCCGACCCGGAGCCTCGCGAGCGGGACTACATCTTCGTGGGGGCCTACTCGGTGCTGGCCCTCTGGATGGGCGTGGGGGCCGCCGGGGTCGTGCTGTGGGTGAGCCGGGTCCTTCGAGAGCGGGGCGTGGGCCACGCGGCTGCGCCTGTGCTGGTGGGCGCGGCGATGTTCGTCCTGCCGGGGGTGATGACGGCCCGAAACTACCACGACCACGACCGGACCGGAAACTTTCTGGCGCACGATTACGCTTACAACATCCTCCAGACGTGTGAGAGGGACGCCATCCTGTTCACGAACGGGGACAACGACACCTACCCCCTCTGGTTCATGCAGTACGTGAAGGGGGTGCGGCCCGACGTGCGGGTGGTGAACCTGAGCCTGATCAAGACCTCCTGGTACGTCCGGCAGCTGCGGGACCTGGAGCCGAGGGTGCCGATCAATCTCTCCGACGAGTACATTGAAAACTCCCTCCAGGCCAGGGCCTGGCCGGAGCCCAAGGAGGTGCAGATCGCGGGGATCACCGTCGACGCCAACCGGGTGCCTACGGTGGAGTACCCGGCCATGATCGGGACGGAGGTGGGGCGCATCCCGGTGGTGGAACAGAGCACCTGGCTGGTCTGGCGGATCGTGGAGCAGAACAACTGGAGGCGTCCGATCTATTTCGCGATCACCGTGCCGGAGGGCAATCACGCGGGTCTCACCTCCTACTTCTCGTGGGAGGGGATGGCGTGGCGGGTGACGCCCCAGAAAGACCCCGCGCAGGGGGAGTCCCTGAATGTCGAGCGCACCCGGCGCAACCTGTTTGAGGTCTACCGGTTCACCGGGCTGGGCGATCCCTCCGTGTACCTGGACGACGTGGAGCAGCGGCTCCTGACCAACTACCAGGTCATCTTCAACGCCCTGGCCCAGACCTATCAGCAGCTCGGGCAGGATGAGAAGGCCCTGGAGACGCTGCGGAGCTATGAACGGCTTCTCCCCTCCTCCGTCGTTCCGTTGCAGCCCGCCCTGAAGCACAATTTCGGCCAGCTCCTGCGGCTCGCGGCCGGGCGTCTGTCGGAACGGGGGCGCAACGGAGAGGCCGCCGAGGCCCTGGAGCTGGTCCTCCGGTTCGACCCTGACTACAGTTTCGAGGGCCTCACCCGCGCCCAGGTCCAGCAGGCCATCCAGGCGCTGAAGAGCGGCGGGGGCGCGGCATCGCCTCTGTTGAAGAGATGATGAAAGACGAGATCACCAGGTTATCCGCACGATATGGCAAACCTCTGTTCGTGACGGAGTCCCTGCCGACCGGGGCGTTCGATCCCCTCAAGTCTCCGCGCACCGGGGAGGTGGCCCTGGTGGTCCTCCGGAAGGGTGGCAAGGTCCTGCTGAACACGAAGGACTTCTATCCCGACGGGGCGTTCCGCATCCCGACGGGGGGGATCAAACCGGGGGAGTCCGTGGAGGCGGCGCTGCTGCGGGAGACGAGGGAGGAGACGAATCTGGATGTGGAGGTGGCGCGGTTTCTGGCGGTTATCACCTATCACACGCCGGAGCGTCGGAAGGCCTTCATGACGTATGCGTTCCTGCTGCGGGAGCTGGGGGGGGAGCTGAAGACCAACGACCCGGACGAACGCATCTCCGGGTGGCGGGAGGTGGACGCCTCGGAGCTGAAGGGGGTGGCGGAGCGCCTGGCCGGGCTGGCCGGGGAATGGTGGGGGTGGGGGGTGTTCCGGTCGGTCCTGCATCGGGTGGTGGCATCAGTCCTGAGTGCTGAGTCCTGAGTGCTGAGTAAAAGCAAAGACAGGGTTTTTGCCTTTACTCAGGACTCGTTACTCAGGACTCAGGACTTATTCAAACAGCTTTGTCCCTGGCTTCAGGTATTTCTGCGCGGCGTCCTCGTTCAGCTCCAGGCCGATGCCCGGTCTGTCGGGGAGGGCGATGTAGCCGTTTTCGATGACGGGCCGGTCGGTCAGGGCCAGTTCGTTCCAGTGGGGGCGATTGACCCAGTGCCACTCCAGGACGAGGAAGTTCGGGATGCTGGCGCAGACGTGGCAGGAGGCCATCGTGCCGAGGGGGCCGCAGACGTTGTGGGGGGCGAAGGGGATGTAGTAGACTTCGGCCAGGTTGGCGATCTTCCGGCCCTCGGACAGGCCGCAGCACTTGGGGATGTCGGGCATGACCGCGTCCACGGCCTGCTGTTCGATCAGGTCCCGGAAGCCGTGGCGGAGGTAGAGGTTCTCGCCGGCGCAGATGGGGGTGCGGGTGGACCGTTTGACCTCCCGCATGGCGGCGATGTTCTCGGGGGGCACGGGCTCCTCCAGCCAGAGGAGGTTGTAGGGTTCCAGGGCGCAGGCGATTCGGATGGCGGCGTGGATGTCGTATTTGCCGTGCATGTCGATGGCCAGGTCCACTTTTGGGCCGACGGCCTCGCGGACGGCGGCCACGCGCTCCACCATGCTGGCGATTTCGCCGCCGGAGGCGGTCCAGTTCCAGGGGTCGAATTTGTCGGGGTGCCGGGGGTCGTCGATGTCGAACTTGATGGCCGTGAATCCCATGCCCACGACCCGCCTGGCCTCTTCGCCGTAGGACTCGGGGCGTTCGTCCTTTCCGGCGTGGCAGTCGCAGTAGATGCGGATTTTGTCCCGGAACTTCCCGCCCAGGAGGCGGTAGATGGGGAGGCCGGTGGCCTTTCCGACGAGGTCCCAGAGGGCGATCTCGACGCCGGCCAGGGCGGTGATCACGTTCCCGGCGATGGCCCCGTTGAACAGGTAGGCGCGGCGCACCTTCTCGAAGAGGCGGTCCACGTCCATCGGGTCCTCGCCGAGGAGCATGGGCTTCATCTCGTGGACGAGCTGGGTGGCCCCGCCCCCGCCGTGGATGCACTCCCCGGTGCCGGTGAGGCCCTCGTCGGTGAAGATGCGGACGAAGTGGGAGTAGCCGTGGCCGCGCAGTTCGGCGGTTTTGATGTCGGTGATTTTCATGGCTTGATTCCTTTCCTGTTGAATACCCCGCCTCTCATTCTTCAACCCCGGTTTCCAACTTTTCTTGCTCGTGCAAGAAAAGTTGGACAAAAGAAGCGCCGCACCGCCTCACGCTCCCGTGAGGTCGCGTGCCCTGCCCTCCTCAAGCGCCGGGGAGGCTTGGCGCGACGCAAGGGCATTGCTCCAGCGGACGGATCATCCAAAGGTTTCCACTGCCACCTACTGCTTCACCTGAACCCCGGTGGTTAGCCCTTCTGCGTCGTGCCGCTTTGTTTTTGTCTTTTTCCCCTTTCTCCCTTCTCCCCCTCTCCCGTTCTTGGGAGAGGGGGTTGGGGGGTGAGGGCTTCTCCCCTCCCCGCGTCGGGGAGGGGACGGGGGAGGGGTCTTTATCAAACCTCTGAAGGTAGCCCTCGTGGGCTGCGGAGCGGTGTCGGGGCCGCACCTGGCCGGGTGGGCCGCGTCCGGGCGCGCGCGCGTCGTGGGGGTCTGCGACCTCAACGGGGCTGCGGCGCGGGACAGGGCGGCGGCGTTCGGCATCCCGGAGGTCTTCGAGGATTTCGGGGCCATGCTGAGGGCCGTGAGGCCGGATATCGTGGATGTGTGCACGACGCTTCCGTCCCACAGGGACCTCACGATCGCCGCCGCGGAGGCCGGGTGCCACGTGTTCGTCGAGAAGCCGATGGCGGACTCCCTGAGGGCCGCCGGGGAAATGGTCGAGGCGTGCCGAAGGGCGGGCGTGACGCTGATGGTCTGCCAGAACTTCCGATGGTACGCCTGGGCGCAGCGGATCCGGCAGCGGATCGAGGGGGGCGCTGTGGGGACGCCGCACTATCTCTCGATCGTCGAGCGGAACCCGAATGCGATCCCGGCGGGACCTTCAGGAACCGTGTCGATTCTCCGGAGCCAGCCGCACTACCGGGCCCCCCAGCGGCTCGTGGGGTTCGAGATGGCCGTCCATCACATCGACCTGGCGCGATGGTGGACGGGGGAGCCGGAGGAGGTGTATGCCCGGATGCTCCGGGTCTCGCCCCACGTGGGGGGCGAAGATGTCTGCGCGATCCTGCTGGGCCGGCCGGGCTTCTTAGGCGTGATCGAGGAGTCCTGGGCGAGTCCCCGAAGCCCCTTCCGCCGGGTCGTGGTGGAGGGCGACCGGGGCAGTCTCGTCTACGAGGGGGGCGCGATCACCTGGCACAAGCTGGACGACCTCTCCAGCCCTGAAGCGGAGGGGCTGCGCTCTGGCCTGGCGTGGGAGGAGACCTTCGCCCTGGCCCAGGCCCATTTTCTGGACTGTCTCATCGCGGGCCGGGAGCCCATGACCTCTGGAGAAGATCACATTCGAAATCTGAAGATCGCCCTGGCCGGGTATGAGGCCGACCGGGAGGGGAGGCGTGTATTTTTATAAGGAAAAGGAGCTATGTCTGAAAAACTGAAGGTCGCCGTGGTGGGGCTGGGGCGGATCGGGTGGGCGTTCCACTTCAAGCAGGGCCACCAGTCCCCGAATTTTGACCTCGTTGCGGTTGTGGACCCTCTCCAGGAGCGGCTGGCCGAGGCCCAGGCGGTCTCCGGCTGCCGGACGCACCGGACCTTTGAGGCGCTCTGGAAGCGCGAGCGGCCGGACGTGATGGCCATCGCCGCGCCGACCCACCTGCACGAGCGGATGACCCGCCGGGCGCTCCGGGAGGGGTGTCACGTGATCCTGGAGAAGCCGATGACGACCTCCCTGAGGTCCGCGGACCGGATGATCGAGGAGGCTGAAAGACAGGGGCGGCGGATCTTCGTCTACCAGCCCCACCGGCTCACGCCGGAGACCCGGACGGCGAAGGAGGTCCTGTCCAGCGGCATCTTAGGGCCGGTCTACCTGATCCGCCGGACGGCGAGCCGGTACGTCCGCCGGAACGACTGGCAGAGTCTGCGCAAATACGGGGGCGGCATGCTGAACAACTACGGCGCGCACTACATCGACCAGCTCCTTTATCTGTCCGACGGGTCGCCGGTGGCGGACGCGCAGTGTCACCTGTGGGCCGCGGCCACGGTGGGGGACGCGGACGACGTGGTGAAGGCCTGGTTGAAGACGCAGAGTGGACAGCTCTTAGAGGTGGAGATCAACCAGGCGACGGCCTGGCCCGCCCCGCCCTGGCACGTGTGCGGCAAGTACGGGACGATGGTCCGGGAGGGGGATGTCTTCCGGCTGAAGTACTTCGATCCGGGGGAGGCCGCTCCGCTGACGGTGGTGGAGGGGGCCGCGCCGGGCCGGAGCTACGACAGCGGGGACCGGCTGCCCTGGCGGGAGCAGGAGGTGCCGATCCTGCCCGAAAAGCAGCTCGATTTCTACCAGAACGTCTACGAGGTCCTCACCCGGAACGCCGCGCCACACATCCGGGTGGAGGAGTCCAGGGAGCTGATGCGGATCATCGAGCTGTGCTGGAAAAGAGCAAAATTCTGAAAGAGGCGCGCATGGGCCGACAGGACACGGTCTGGCAGGACCGGGCGCTGGTCGAGAAGTTCCTCGGCGGGGTGCGCGCCGGGATTCCGTTCGCGGCGGAGCAGGTCGATGTCATGCTCCGGGTCATCCGGGCGTGCGGGCGTCCCGTCCGGCGATTCGCGGACGTGGGGTGCGGGGACGGGGCGCTGGCGCACGCGGTTCTGGACCGCTGGCCGGACGCGCAGGCCGTGCTGATCGACTTTTCGGGGCCGATGCTGGAGCAGGCCCGGAGGCGGCTGCGCGCCTTCGGCGACCGGGTGGCGTTCGTCACAGGGGACATCGCCACGCCTGAGTGGACGAGGGGGCTGTCTCGGCTCGACGCCGTGGTGTCCGGGTTCTGCATCCACCACCAGCCGGACGCCCGCAAGCGGGAGGTCTACCGGGAGATCTATGACCTCCTCCAGCCGGGGGGCTGCTTCGTCCACGTGGAGCACGTGTCCTCGCCCACGGCGCGGGTCGAGGCGATGCACAACGACCTGTTCATAGACGCCCTGCATGCCTTCCACGCCCGGCAGGGGCAGGAGAAATCGCGGGAGACGATCGCGCGCGACTATGTCCACCGGCCGGACAAGCAGGCCAATCTCCTGGCGTCCGTGGAGGACCAGTGCCGGTGGCTGCGGGAGGCCGGGTTCGAGGACGTGGACTGCTACTTCAAGTGCTTCGAGCTGGCCGTGTTCGGGGGGATGCGGCCAGGGTGAACCTCTACGTCTGTTCGTGAAGTCTAAAATAGGCCGGTGGCAGGGCGCTGTCAAGACAAAAGGCTTCATCCACTCTTTGGGAGGTCGCGATGCCGGTTCCGCTGGATGTGAAGGGGATGGCCGAGGCGTTTGCGGAGTTTGACCGGGGCTACAAGAAGGGGCGGGGGGAGTCGGAGAGCCCGGACTCCGGGACGCTGGGGTGGGGGGAGAGCCGGTTCCTGGACTCTTATGCCAAGCTCTACGAGGTGACGGGGGAGACGCGCTGGCTGGACCGGGTCGCGGACCACTTCGACCGGATCGTCCGGAACGCGAGGGACAACGACGGGGACGGGTATCTGGACTGGGCCACGCCGACCTACTCCACGGGGGTGGTCCGGGCGTCTGTTCTGCACAACCGGGGGACGGCGCAGATCGAGCCGGCGCACCACCGGGAGCGGGACGGGAAGAAGGCCAATGCGATGCGGGACGCGGACTACATCGTGGAGTTTCTGACGGCAAAGGAGTACGTGCTGCGGAAGAATCAGCAGTGGAGGGTGTTGCACCGGGGCGCGTACAGGCCGGGCAAGGCCGTCGACGTGCTGCCGGGGGTCACGTTCACGATCTCCGGAAGGCCGGCTGCCGGGGACAAGTTCCGGGTCGAGACGCGGGGGGCGAGGTCGCTGGAGTACATCGTACACCAGGGGATGTTCACCTATCCGGTGGCGCGGTTTATGGAGGCGGTGTCCCGGTCCAGGGCGCTGAAGGCGCGCTACGGGGCGCGGGCGCAGGGGCACCTCGCGTTCATCCGAAAGCACGTCGTGGAGAAGCACGAGCGCTACTGGCTGGACGCGTCGAGGGACGCCGGGGCCTACCGGTTCCAGGAGGACCAGACGGAGCGCTACCCGAACCGCATCCTGCCGCACAACCAGTACCTGGCCCTGGCCCGGACGTTTCTCGTGCTCAAGGACTGCACGCGGGACGCGATCTACCCGGACCGGGCGGCGCGCATGGCGCGGAACTTCAAACGGGCGCTCCGGAGGACCGGGCGGGCCTACACGTGGCACTACTGGGACTGGGTGGAGAACGGGACGCCGGACCACAGCCGGGTGGAGGACACGAGCCACGGGAACATCGACGTCGGGTTCGCGGTGGAGGCGTGCAGGAGAGGGGTGGCGTTCACGGGCGCGGATCTGAGGCGGTTCGGGAGGACGCTGCTGGACCAGATGTGGAACGGGTCGCTGACGGACCCGAGGCTGGGCAGCCACGTGGACCGGAAGGAGGGGGACGTGCCGGCGATCCTGAGCTGGATTGATCTATGCCAGTGGGAGCCAAAGGTGTGGGACGTGTGCTACGGGATCTTCCAGAAGCAGGGGGCGCCGGTGCAGATGATTCCGACGATCCTGCAGGCGTGGAAGAGGATGAAGTGAACCGCAAAGGGCAAAAACGAGAGGGGACCGGCTGACAGCCGGTCCCCTTTACGTTCTTCCTCTCCCCTGTTATTCAGCCAGACGAATGGGGTCGCCGACCCGAATGACTCCCTCCGAGAGGATCTGCGCCCGCAGGCCGCCTTTGTTCACAAGCCCTTGCCCGGCACGGCGCGAACCTCTGTGCGGGACTTCATTTCGGACGCGGGCGATTCGGCGGTGAGGATTTGCGTCACGCGTGACATATCCGGATAACTCCTGGGGATGAGAGGAATGGTTTCGGCAAACTCAAACGACGGCACAGTTGTTCTCGTCATGTGTCATCTTGCACTTCCCGGCGTTTTTCCTCGAGGAAACGCCGCAGGTCTTCCTTGCTCGGCAATTCGGAAATCGGCGATTTCCGAAGCTGCCGCCGCGCTCCGCTCGTGTAAACGCTGAATCGCCGCCACCAGGGAGGCAAAATCCAATCGTTCGGCAGGCGGTGCGGCTGCCCTCCGCTTCACGGTCGGTTTGGCCCTCTTCTTTGAGGTCATGGCTCAAACCTCCAGATCCTCGCCACCCACCATCCTCTCGTATCCCTTCGGGTTCTGAGACGTGGCGGGATTCTCACGGTCCAGCGCCCAGCGCACGGGGTTTTCAACGATGTACTGTTCGATCCGTCGCAGGGATTCCTCGCCGCGAATGATGTGTTCGTAATAGTTGCGTTGCCATACGGGGACGCCGGGCGTGCGTCGACGTTCGTTGATGCGACGGGCCGAAAACGTTTTGAATCCGCGCACGATTTCCGACAATGCAGGGGCGGGTTTTTCCGTAGGGGCGGGTTTCAAACCCGCCCCTACGATCATGACGATCCCGTGAACGTGATTCGGCATGACGACAAACGCCCCCAATCCTACGTTCGCGTAATGATTCGGCAGGTCGAACCACGCATCCTCCACGATGCGACCCCAATCGTTCAACCGCATGCGTCCATCCGAAACGTCGCCGAACAGGCATTCGCGATTGCGTACGCACATCGTCACGAAATATGCCCCCACCTGCGAATAATCGTATCCCTGCAACCGGGTCGAACGGCGATGATGTCGGGGCGTGTCCATGGTCTTGGTTCGTCATCCCGCCACAAACGTGATGAGGATTCGCGTGTGGCTGGTTTCATTCGTCCTCGTCTTCGCCGTCCTCGCCAACGCGGTATTCCAGGGATCATTTCGTCATAGTCGTTCGCCACGAAAGGCACGGTCACGCAGAATTCCGAATGTCATCAGCCATGACTATAGTCCTCATTCTCAAAAAGAGAACCGCCGGGAGTCGCATCCACGACGCCCCGGCAGCTCATAACCGAACCCCCTTTCCCGACGCGTCGAGACCCCGACTTCTACGCTGTTCTGAAAAACTGTCCTATGATAACACGTGAGCGCATCCCTGTCAAGGGGAAAACCCGGTCCACGCCGGTCTTGATAGACTTTGAAGATCCAACCGTCTTCTCCCCTCTCCGCGTCGGAGAGGGGCCGGGGGTGAGGTCCGATCACCGATCCGGCAGGTTCTCATCGGGGGCCGGGGGCGCGAAGGTCGGGGGAGGGGCATCTCCCCAGCATCGCGCCTGGGCGGGGATCTTCCCCTCCAGGCCAGGGACGTCCGGGCCAAAGGCGGGCCAGGGGAGGTCTCCGAACCAGGACGGCTTTGCCTTCAGGTAGAGCGACGGCGGGAGGTCGTGATCCGGGATGGCGGGGTCCCACTTCACGGACCCGGTGGCGGCGTCCCAGTTCCCGTGCCGGAGCAGGTCCATGGCTGCCAGATCGTCGTAGGGGGGCTGAGAACAGGCGAAGTTGTTGCGGTATCCGAGCTTGTAGATGACCCTGTCCAGGGGGCTGCCCGGTTCGCCGTTGGCCTTCTCGTAAAGGGTGTGGTAACCCGCCGTGCCCAGCACGTTGCCGAGCGCGCTCCACTTGCGGCAGTAGTACTCCATGCCCACCGGGGTGTGGTCGTTCGGGTCCCTGGGCTCATAGCCGAGCAGCCGGTTGCGGTAGAGGATGCCGTGGCTGTTGCTGCCGTGGTACCAGTCCGCGAGCATTTTCACCGCGTGGTTGCCCTCCCAGAGGTTCATGTAGGCGTGGGTGGCGTGGGTGCTGAGGGCGAGGGAGCTGGCGATTGACGACGAGGCGCCCTCGAAGACGTAGTTGTAGCCGAAGACGTTCCCGGAGGCGCCGTAGCAGACCAGCAGCGGGCAGTGGAGTTGCTTCAGGGCGTTGTTCTCCACCAGCGAGGCGCTCGTGACGTTGTAGAGGGCGACGCCGTAGGCCTCCCCCCCTCCGTAGCCGTGGGAGTCGTGGAAGTAGGAGTCCCGGACCTCGATGCGGTAGCAGAAGGAGGCCCAGACGTGGCAGTTGGACGGGACGTTGTAGCCTTCCACGTTCTTCACCCAGCAGTTCTTGCAACTGTCCATCCGGATGAAGTGCCCGGACACCCCCTTGGACCAGCCTGTCGCGTACTTGGCCTCCAGGAAGAGGTCCTCGATCCCGCAGCCAGACAGGGGCGCTTCGGATTCGGCGTCATACCCGGCCATGGCGATCTGGGCCTGCTGGGCGGTCTTGAAGCTGTAGTAGAGGGGGATCTCGAAGTTGACCTGAACGTCGGAGGGTCCGTTCTGCCGGGTGGAGGTCACCAGGATGATCTGGCCCAGGCCCCGAGGGCCGTTGCCGGTCTGTTCCCTGGGGTGCGAACTCCCGCCTGAGCCGCCGGACTGGACGAGGTCCGGGTCGTCGAGCTGGTCTATGATGTAGAGGTGGCCCGGCTTCACCCAGGCGGGGAGGGAGGCGAGGTGGATGTGGGTCTCGCCCTTGACTGCGTCCTGACTCAGATCGGCGTCTATCGTGAGGCCGTTGCGCCGGGCGTTGAGGTCGAGGCCCGTGCGCTCGCGGGGCGCGCCGGGGCCCATCTCGATCAGGCCCCAGTAGAACAACAGCTTCGATAGCCCTGGCCCCGCACCCCGAAGGGTCTTGTGGTCCCCCTTGCCCTTCCAGCGGATGCCGCTGTCCAGGCGATAGGCGCCGGGGGGGACAAAGAGGGCGTGGCCTTCGGGCATGTCGGCCAGCGCCCGGTTGAAGGCGGGGCTGCTGTCCCGCGCGCCGGTCGGATCGGCGTTGTAAGGGGCATCTGTGACGTTCTTCCAGACGGGCCTGTCGGTCGGAATCCCGCCCTGAACGCCCACGATCCACTCCACCCGGCGGTCGGCCGGGAGGACCTGCGAGGGGCTTTCTGAGGTCGAATTCAAGTCTTACCTCCGTCTGGCTCTAAAGAAGAGGGACCGGCAATGGGCCGGTCCCTCTGTGTGCGTGGTAGATGCGCGATGGGATCAGAAGTCGCGCTGGATCTTGCCCTTCTTGTCCTCAAGGGCCTGGTGCGCGGCGGCCAGGCGGGCGATGGGCACCCGGTAGGGGGAGCAGGAGACGTAGTTCATGCCCACGCGGTGGCAGAACTTGACGGACTCGGGGTCGCCGCCGTGCTCGCCGCAGATGCCGACCTTGAGGTCGGGCCGGGTCTTGCGGCCCCTCTGGATGGCTACGCTGACGAGCTGGCCCACGCCCTCCTGGTCGAGGGTCTGGAAGGGGTCTTTGGGCAGGACGCCCCTGTCGACGTATTCGCCCAGGAACTTTCCGGCGTCGTCCCGGCTGTAGCCGAAGGTCATCTGCGTGAGGTCGTTCGTGCCGAAGGAGAAGAACTCGGCCTCCTGCGCGATCTGGTCGGCGACCAGGGCGGCGCGGGGGACCTCGATCATGGTGCCGACCAGGTATTTGACTTTGACGCCCTGCTCCTTCATGACCTGCCGGGCGGTGCGGATGACGATCTCCTTCTGGTTCTGCATCTCGCCGATGGTCCCGACCAGGGGGATCATGACCTCGGGGAGGACCTTGACGCCCTCCTTCGCCAGCTCGCAGGCGGCCTCGAAGATGGCGCGGGCCTGCATCTCGGTGATCTCCGGGTAGGTGATGCCCAGACGGCAGCCCCGGTGGCCGAGCATGGGGTTGAACTCGTGGAGGGAGGCGACCTTGGCCCTGATCCGCTCGACGGGGACGCCCATTTCGGCGGCCATCTCCCGCTGGTTGTCGTCCTCGTGAGGCAGGAACTCGTGGAGGGGCGGGTCGAGGGTGCGGATGGTGACGGGGAGGCCGTTCATGGCGCGGAAGATGCCCAGGAAGTCCCCCTTCTGGTAGGGGAGGAGCTTGTCCAGGGCGCGGCGGCGGCCGGCCTCGTCGTCGGCCAGGATCATCTCGCGCACGGCCTTGATGCGGTCGCCCTCGAAGAACATGTGCTCGGTGCGGCAGAGGCCGATGCCCTCGGCGCCGAAATTCCGCGCGACCCGGGCGTCGTTGGGGGTGTCGGCGTTGGTGCGGACGTTGATCCGCCGGATCTCGTCCACCCACTTCATGAGGGTCCCAAAGTCGCCGGAGAGTTCGGGCTGCACGGTGGGGACGCGGCCCAGGAGGACCTCGCCGGCGGAGCCGTCGAGGGAGATCCAGTCCCCCTCCCGGACGGCCGTGCCGTTCACCTCGAACTCCCGCGCGGCGTAGTTGACGTTGAGGGCCCCGCACCCGGCCACGCAGCACTTGCCCATGCCCCGGGCGACGACAGCGGCGTGGGAGGTTAACCCCCCTCGTGCAGTCAGGACGCCTTGTGCGGCGTTCATGCCGCCGATGTCCTCGGGGGAGGTCTCGATGCGGACCAGGATGACCTGTTCGCCCCTGCTGGCCCAGGCCTCGGCGTCGTCGGCGTGGAAGACGACCCGGCCGGCGGCGGCGCCCGGCGAGGCGGGGAGGCCCCTGGCCAGGGTTTGCTTCTCGGCCTTCGGGTCGAAGGTGGGGTGGAGGAGCTGGTCGATCTGGTCGGGGGTGACGCGGGAGACGGCCTCGGCCTTCGTGATGAGTCGCTCCCTGACCATGTCCACGGCGATCTTGACGGCGGCGGCGGCGGTGCGCTTGCCGGTGCGGGTCTGGAGCATCCAGAGGCGGTCGCGCTGGACGGTGAACTCGATGTCCTGCATCTCCTGGTAGTGACGCTCCAGGGTGCGCCGGATCTTGTCGAGGGAGGTGTATGCCCCGGGCATCACGGCGTCGAGGGTGGTCTGGTCGGCGGAGGCCCGGCTGGCCTCGTTGATGGGCTGGGGGGTGCGGATGCCGGCCACCACGTCCTCGCCCTGGGCGTTGATGAGGTATTCGCCGTAGAACCGGTTGTCCCCGGTGGCGGGGTTGCGTGTGAAGGCCACGCCGGTGGCGGAGTCGTCGCCCATGTTCCCGAAGACCATCGCCTGGACGTTGACGGCCGTGCCCCAGTCGGAGGGGATGCCGTGGATCTCGCGGTACTTGATGGCCCGCGCGCCCATCCAGGACCCGAAGACGGCGTTGACGGCCCCCCAGAGCTGCTCCCACGGGTCCTCCGGGAAGTCGATGCCCTTGCGCTGTTTGATGGCGGCCTTGAAGGAGGCGACCAGGTCGCGCAGGTCCTGAGCGGTCAGGTCGGTGTCGAGCCGGACGCCCCGCTTCCGCTTCTGGGCGGCGATGATCTCCTCGAAGGGGTCGTGCTCGTCCTTGGACTCGGGACGGAGGCCGAGGACCACGTCGCCGTACATCTGGACGAAGCGGCGGTAGGCGTCGTAGGCGAACCGCTCGTTCCCGGTCTGCCGGATGAGGCCCTGCACCGTCACGTCGCTGAGGCCGAGGTTGAGGACGGTCTCCATCATGCCGGGCATGGAGGTGCGCGCGCCGGAGCGGACGGAGACGAGCAGCGGGTTGTCCGGGTCGCCGAACTTCGCCCCCATCCGCTTTTCGACGTGGGCCATGCCGGCCCTCACCTGCGCGTCGAGCTCCGGGGGGTATTTGCGGTTCCCCTCGTAGTAGACCGTGCACATCTCCGTGGTGATCGTGAAGCCGGGGGGGACCGGAAGGCCCAGGCCGGCCATCTCGGCCAGGTTGGCCCCCTTGCCGCCGAGGAGGTTCTTCATGCCGGCCTTGCCATCTGCCTTCCCCCCCCCAAACAGGTAGACGTACTTCCTGGCCTTTTTCGCCGGCTGCTTCTTCGTTTTCTTCCCTGTCTTTCCCCGCACCGCCACCTTCTTCTTCGCTGGCATGACTCCCTCCGATGGATGGAAAAAAGACTTACCGTTCTTTGCCTTTCCGCAAGGCCGGGTCACTGACCTGCCTGTGTCGTCGTCTGGGTGGTATCTATCGGCGAAACCTTCCCCCCGATCTGCGAGATGCGATGCTCGGTCTGGGGCGTAGAATAGGCCCCATCCTTCTGGGCATATCTCTGGATATCGCCCTCAAAGCCGAGCAGGATCTTCAGGATGCCCCGCCTGCCGACGATGACGCGGGCGTCGGCCGTGGAGCCGAGGGGGGGCGGGATGACGGCCTGCTTGATCTTGATGATGACCTCGTAGGTCCGCTCTCCGCCGTCGCTGACGCCGTAGGGGTAGGTCCAGACGACCTCCCCCAGGGAGAGGAACTCCTCCCGGTCCGAGAAGACGTTGCTCAGGATTTCGACGGGCTGGCCGCGCCTGACCTTCCAGACATTGATCTCCTTGACCCAGGCCCGGAGGATGGGACCCTCTCCGGCGGCGACGATCGCGACGATGGCTCCGGCGTCGGCGCGCATGCCGGGCTTGAGGTCCACGCGGACGACTTCGCCGTCCTCCGTGCTGCGCAGGGTGGCGAGTTCGAGGGTCTGTCGGGCCAGTTCGAGGGTGTGCTGGGCCTTGACGAACGCCGCATCGGCGGCCTCCACCTCGGCCTCGGCCTCCCGGATCTGGGCGGGGGAGGGCCCCTGGCGCGTGACGGTGAGGGTCTCGAGGGCGATGTCGTGCTGGGACCTGGCCTGTTCGAGGCGAGTCTGGGCGGCCTCCATCTCGGACACGGTGATGAATTTCCGCGCCCACAGGCTGTCGGCGCGGGCGTGTCTCTGACGCTCGTTCTCAAGGTTGGCCTGGGCCGACCGGAGGCGGGCCTCGGCGATGCGGACGGCTTCGGGGAAGGGGAGGGCCTTCATGTGGTCGAGCCTGGCCCGCGCCATGTCGAAGGCGGCCTTCGTGCGGCTGACCTCGTCCTCCGCCGTGACCACGGCGGAGGCCAGGTCGTGGTCCTCAAGAAGCGCGATGGGTTGGCCCTTCCTGACGCGCGTCCCCTCCCAGGCGTAGATTTTTTTAACGACTCGCGTGAAGGGGGAGTCGATGTAGACCTTGTCGCCCGGCTCCACCGCGCCGCTGGCCATCACCACGTCGTCGATCGGGATGATCCAGAGCAGCGCCAGCACCAAAAAGATCCCCGACGAGATATACAGGGTCCATTTTAAGGCCCGTTTTTTGGGCCTTCTTCTTGCCATCATCGTGCGATTAACCCCCTTCGCCGTGTCCGGAGGCTCCGCTCGGCGGGGCTTCGTCGAGCGGGCGGATTCATGTTTTCGATTGACACCGTAGGCCAAACTTTCTATATTAAAGAAGCAGCGGTCAGCGGTCAGCGGTCAGCTAAAGGCGTTCTGTATAGTTGATAGCTGACTGCTGATGGCTGATGGCTGTTCGCTTTTTTGTGGGCCCGTAGCTCAGTCGGTAGAGCAGCGGCCTTTTAAGCCGTAGGTCGAAGGTTCGATTCCTTCCGGGCTCATGTCCAAATTCGGTCCAGAGTCCAGGGTCCAAAGTCATAGGCTTTGACCCTGGACCCGCGACAAATTCGGGCTACCCCATCCGCTATCCCTCCTTCTCCTCCTCGGCCATCTCCACTCCAAGCGGAAGACCCTTTTGCACGCGGACGACCGATTCCTGTATCTCCACCTCCGTGTCGGTGATAATGGCCTGAAGTTTGTCCAGTCGGGCTTTAAAAGTCTTTTCCTCTTTCTCTACCGCCGCCCTTTTTTCCTGAGCGGTTGCGAGGGCCTGTCTGACATCGGCGAGGCTTTTCTGGTCTCCCCTCGTTTTCGCGCGGAGACTTCGGAGGGTGGCCTCTGTATAATACTTGGTGAACAGGAGGCCGGCCAGGAAAAAGAATGCCCAGATCATGATCGGCTCTCAGAATCCGCTTGACGCGTTGCGGAGTTTCCAATATATTTTTGTTCTATCCTATTCAATATACATATTTCTGCGCTGTGAATCAACACTGATCTCAAGAGGAGATTTGGAATGGCAAAGGGGTTCACGCTCTGGTTTACGGGGTTGTCCGGGGCCGGAAAGTCCACGCTGGCTGAACAGATCACCCCCATTCTGAGGGCGCGCGGCCACAGGGTGGAGGTGCTGGATGGGGATGAGGTCCGCACGAACCTGTCGAAGGGGCTGGGGTTCTCGAAGGAGGACCGGGACACGAACATCAAGCGGATCGGGTGGGTGGCCAAGGTTCTGACCCGGAATGAGGTGGTGGCCATCACGGCGGCGATCAGCCCTTACCGGGAGGTGCGCGACTGGTGCCGGGGGCAGATCGGGAACTTCGTGGAGGTCTACGTCAAGTGTTCTCTGGAGGCGTGCGAGAAACGGGACGTGAAGGGGCTCTACGCCAAGGCCCGCGCCGGTCAGATCAAGCAGTTCACGGGGATCGACGACCCCTATGAGGAGCCTCTCTACCCCGAGGTGGTCGTGGAGACGGACAGGGAGACCGTGGAGCAGAGCGTCAACAAGATCCTGGCGAAGCTGGAGGGGATGGGGTATCTGGCGAACGGGAAGGCGTGAGAGGCAGGGCGCAGGGCGCAAAGCACATGGCGCGTGAGAATGACGCTTTGCACTCTGCCGATTTTTTTATTTGGAGCGGTTATGATCCAGTTTTCACCAGAACAGATCCGGCGCTACAGCCGGCACATCATCCTGCCTGAGGTGGGGGGGAAGGGGCAATCGAGGCTCCTGGAGTCGAAGGTCCTGCTCGTGGGCGCGGGGGGGCTCGGGTCTCCGGCGGCGCTGTATCTGGCGGCGGCGGGGGTGGGGCAGATCGGGGTGATCGACTTCGACGTGGTGGACGACAGCAACCTGCAGCGCCAGATCCTGCACCGGACGGAGGACGTGGGGCGGCTCAAGATCGACTCGGCACGGGACGCCATCCGCTCCCTGAACCCCGACGTGGAGGTCGTGGGCTACAACGCCCGGCTGTCCTCGGACAACATCCTGGAGATCATCGAGGGCTACGACGTGATCGTGGACGGGTGCGACAACTTTCCGACGCGGTATCTGATCAACGACGCCTGCGTGATGCGGAACGTCCCGAACGTGCACGGGAGCATCTTCCGGTTCGACGGGCAGGTGACGGTGTTCAAGCCGTTCGAGGGGCCGTGCTACCGGTGCCTCTACCCGGAGCCCCCTCCACCGGGGACGGTGCCTTCCTGCCAGGAGGGGGGGGTGCTGGGGGTGCTGCCGGGGATCGTGGGGTCGATCCAGGCGGCGGAGGCGATCAAGCTGTTATTGGACATCGGGGACACGCTGGTCGGGCGGCTGCTGCTGTTCGACGCCCTGGGGATGGACTTCCACGTCGTGAAGCTTCGGAGGGACCCCGGCTGCCCGATGTGCGGGGAGGACCGGAAGATCTTCGAGCTGATCGACTATGAGCAGTTCTGCGGCGTGGGGTCGGGGGCCCTGTCGTGAGCCGGAATCCGCAGATGACAGGGTGGGGAGACGATCCTGTGAATCGTCCGGGGTGGTGGATTACGCAGATTATACGGAAACGCTGAGACCCCGTTGTGAAGGCTTCGAGCATCGTAGAGCCGCCGTCGCCCGCCTCCCGTCCCCGGATCAGGGGATCCATCCTGGAGCTGGTGGGCAACACGCCGTTGCTGCGCCTCCGGAGGCTGGAGGAGGGGCTGAAGGGGGTCCGCCTCTACGCCAAGCTGGAGATGTTCAACCCCGGCGGCTCGGTGAAGGACCGGCCTGCGCTTCAGATGATCCTGGACGGCGAGGCGTCGGGGGCGCTGACGAAGGGGAAGGTGATTCTGGACTCCACGTCGGGGAACACGGGCATCGCCTACGCGTGGATCGGGGCGGCGAAGGGCTATGAGGTGGAGCTGGTCATGCCCGCCAGCGCGAGCCGGGAGCGGCTGGCCATCGTGAGGTCGTTCGGGGCCAGGGTGGTCCTGACGGACCCTGCGGAGGGGTCGGACGGGGCCATCTTAGAGGCCAGGCGCATCCACGCGGAGCGGCCCGACCGGTATTTCAAGCCGGACCAGTACAACAACCCGTCGAACCCGAAGGCGCACTATCTGCGCACGGCCCCGGAGGTCTGGGCGCAGACGAGGGGGGAGGTCACGCACTTCGTGTCGTCCATCGGGACGAGCGGGACGCTGATGGGGACGGGGCGCCGGCTGAAGGAGTTCAACCCGGACGTGCGGGTCGTCGAGGTGGAGCCGCAGGCCTTTCACGGGATCGAGGGGCTGAAGCACATGGCGACCTCCATCGTGCCGGGCATCTACGGCGAGGGGTTCGCGGACGAGAAGGTGACGGTGGAGACGGAGGACGCCTACGAGATGACGCGATGGCTGGCGCGGGAGCTGGGCGTGCTGTGCGGGCAGTCGTCGGGGGCGGCGCTGTGGGGGGCGCTGCGCGTCGCGCGGGGGATGGAGGGGGGGGTCGTGGTGGTGATCTTCCCGGACGGGGGGGACAAGTACATGAGCACCCGCGTCTGGGAGTGGAATCAGGAGAGGGATGCTCAGGCTCACCGGCGACAACTGGGCGCGCATCTGTGACCACGCCCGGCGGGATTATCCCGCCGAGTGCTGCGGGATCATCACCCGGTCGAAGGACGGGGGGTGCGACGTCCGACCGTGCGCGAACATTCAGGACCGGCTGCACGAGAGGGAGCCGGACAGGCATCCCCGCGACTCCCGGACGGCCTATCGGATGGACGACCTGGAGGTGTTCCGCGCTCTGGACGAGGCGGAGCGGTCGGGGAGGGCGCTGGTGGGGTTTTACCACTCGCACATCGACTGCGACGCCTACTTTTCGGAGGAGGACCGGACGGCGGCGCTGTTCGGGGAGGGGCCGGCGTATCCGGGGGCGGTCTACCTTGTCCTGTCGGTATACGGGCGGGAGGTGAAGGGGCAGAGGGCGTTTGCGTGGGATGAGGGGAGCAAGGGTTTTCAGGAAGTTTATGTTGTCATAGAATGACCTTGGCGGGGGGCCTGGCTATTGAAAATCGGTACGATGTCGTAGTCGTCGGGTGTGGGCCGGCGGGGGCGTCGGCGGCCGCGGCCTGCGCGGAGCGCGGGCTGTCGGTGCTGATCATCGACCGGAAGCGGTCGGTGGGGGTTCCGCTGCGGAGCGCGGGCTACGTCCCTGCGAGGTTGCGAAGCCGGGCGTGGTTCGACGAGGCGTGCATCCTTCAAGGGGTGGAAGGGCTCCGCCTGTTTTTGCCGGACGGCCGGACGGCGCGCGCCGAGGTCTCCGGCTACATCCTGGACCGGACGCGGTTCGACAAGACGCTGACCCTGCGCGCCCTGGAGTGCGGGGCGGACCTGGCCAACGGGACGGTCGTGGGGGTGTCGGGGCATCGGGTGGGGTTCAGGCGCGGGGGGCAGGAGGCGGAGGTGGAGGGGCGGGTGATCATCGGGGCGGACGGCCCCCGGTCGGCGGTGGGGCGGGCCATCGGCGCCCCAAACGTCGAATGGATGGTCACGGCGCAGGCGGAGGTGGGGCTGAGGGTCCCGTTCAACACGGCGGAGATCTGGTTCGACAGGCAGTGCGCGGGGGGGTATATGTGGTTCTTCCCGAGCGGGCGCACGGCCCGAGCGGGCGTCGGGGTCCCCGCTCAACACTCAGGGGTGCTTCGCGGGCTGTTGAGCGGTCTCCTGGGGCGTCTGGCCGGCGAGGGGAGGATCTACAGGGAGGGGGTTCTGGGCTACAGCGGCGGGCCTGTGCCCGTGGGGGGGCCGCCGTCCCCCGTGCAGCGGGGGTGTGTGCTGCTGGCCGGGGATGCGGCGGGGTGCGCGGACCCGGTGACGGGGTCGGGGATCTATGCGGCTGTCCTGAGCGGGTCCCTGGCGGGCCGGATGGCCTCGGAGGCGCTGGCTGGCGGGGGCGATCTCGCCGGGTATGGCAGGGCGCTGGGACGGGTTCTGGGGTATAAAGCGGAAGAGAGGACCCTTGCGGGGCGTCTCCGCGCGTGGGAGGCGCCGGGGCCGCTCGCTGAAAAGGCGTGGGGGGTGGCGGAATATGAAGAGGGATATTGATCTAAGGAGGTTCTTGTCATGGGTGTGACGGTTCGGATCCCGACGCCGCTCAGGAAGTTGACGAAGGACCAGGCGGACGTCAAAGTGGAGGGGGCCACCATCGGAGAGATGTTCAACCGCATGGAGGCGCAGTACCCCGGCATCAAAGAACGGCTGATGGACGAGAACGGGGAGATCCGCCGATTCGTGAATGTCTATGTGAACGAAGAGGACATCCGGTTTCTGGACGGCGTCAAGACGGCCCTCAAGACGGGGGACACGGTGGCCATTGTGCCGGCGATTGCGGGGGGAAGGTAAAGCAGAAGGGAGAAGCGGAGAGACGGAGAAACGGGGAGAGAACTTTCCCCGCTTCTCCGCTTCTCCGGTTCTCCGTTTCTTTGTGTGGGAAGGAGAGACTGTTGGGTGCAGCCAGGGTAAACAGCGTTCTGGAGCTGGTGAGCGAGACGCCTGTCGTGCGTCTGAACCGGGTTGGGCCTCCGGGGGGGGCGCGCATCTGGGCGAAGCTGGAGTCGTTCAACCCGGGGGGGAGCGTCAAGGATCGGATCGCTCTGGCCATGGTGGAGGCGGCGGAGCAGAGCGGCGCGCTGAGGCCGGGCATGACGCTTGTGGAGCCGACGAGCGGGAACACGGGCATCGGCCTGGCGATGGTGGCGGCGGTCAAGGGTTATCGCCTGATCATCACGATGTTCGAGGGGGTGAGCGCAGAGCGGCAGAAGGTGCTGGAGGCCTACGGGGCGGAGGTCGTGCTGACGCCGGCCCAGGAGGGCATGCGGGGGGCCATCGAGCGGGCGCTGACGCTGAAGCGGGATCACCCCGACTACATCATGCTCCAGCAGTTCCAGAACCCGGCGAACCCCGAGGCCCATCGGCGGACGACGGCGCAGGAGATCCTCCGGCAGATGGAGCGCCGGGTGGACGCCTTCGTGGCCGGGGTGGGCACCGGGGGGACGCTGACGGGGGTGGGCGAGGCGCTCAAGCGCGAGCTGCCCCGCGTGAAGGTGGTGGCCGTGGAGCCGGCGGACTCCGCGGTGCTGTCGGGGGGGCCTCCGGGGCCGACGGAGATCGACGGGCTGGGGGCCGGGATGATCCCGCCGGTGTTGAATGTGGGGGTGATCGACGAGGTGGTGGCGGTGACGAACACCGAGGCGAGGCGAATGGCGAGGCGGATGGCGCGGGAGGAGGGGCTTTTGTGCGGGATCTCGTCGGGGGCGGCGGGGCACGCGGCGGCGAAGGTGGCGCAGGACCTCGGGGAGGGGAAGGACGTGGTCGTCATCCTGCCGGACACGGGGAACCGGTATATGAGCACGATGCTGTTCGGGTGAAAGACAGACCACAGGACCACAGGACCACAGGACCACAGGACCACAGGACCACAGGACCACAGGACCACAGGACCACAGGACCACAGGACCACAGGACCAGGGACGCGAGAGATCGCGCCCTCTATTTTTTTGCCTCCGCCTCGAGGAGGGCGATCCGCTCCCGCGCAGACTGAACAAAGGTTGTATCGTCCCCGGCAAGGGTTAGGAAGGCCCGGTAGGCGGTCAGGGCCTCCTGATGGCGACCCAGGACATAGGAGGCGTTGCCCAGGGCGAGGTGGACCTTGGGCATCTTCGGGTCGAGTTGCAGGGCCTGCCGGTAGCAGGAGATCGCGCTGTCGGGCCGGCCACGGGCCGCGTGGAGGTTGCCCAGGTTGAGGCGCGCCCCGGCGTCGTTCAGGTCTGTGGCGAGAACGTCCCGAAACTCCTGCTCGGCCCGGTCGAGGTCCTTCAGGCGGTAGTGGATCACCCCCAGGCTCTTCCGGACCTCCGTCGCGTCCGGGCAGAGCGACAGGGCAGTCTGCGCGTGGGTCAGGGCGTCCTGGAGACGCCCCTGGTCTGCGCAGACGGAGCTGAGGCCGGCGTGCAGATACCAGGCGTGAGGGGCGCAGGCGAGGGCCTCCCGGAGGCTCGCCTCGGCCTCCCGGTATCGCCTCAGATTCTTGAGGGCGACGCCTTTGACGTAGAGGGCGCGGGGCCGGAAGGTCCCATACTTGAGGGCGCGTTCGACCGAATCCAGGACGGCGTCCCAGTTGGCCGGGGGCATCCCCCAGGAGAGGGCGACCAGGAGGCGATGGTCGAAGGCGAGGCGTCTTCGCGAGAGATCGACTGCGGTCAGAGAGACGATCAGGAGGAGGAGACAAGACACAAGGCGAAGGGCGAAGGGCGAAAGGCGAAAGGGAGATGATTTCTCCTTTCTGGCTGTGCCTGCGGCAAAGCCGAAGATGAGATACATGAGCATGGCGACCGGGGGCTGGTCTTTGGGAAAGGCGAAGAGGGCGTTCCCCAGCGTGGACAGCAGGGAGAGGGCCAGCGTGAGGGCCACGATGCGCGGGAAGGGCTCCCGGCTCCGGGCAGCGTCCGTCAGGCACCGGAAGGCGGCTATGAGCATCCAGAGATAGACGCCGAGGCCGATCAGGCCATACTCGGAGGCGATCCAGAGGTAGTCGTTGTGCGGGTTGTTCATGAATGTCTCGGCGCCTGTCGTGGCCCCTCTGTCGTAGGCGGGGTAGACCCTCGCCCACCCTCCCGGGCCGACGCCAAGCAGGGGGCGATCGGCCACCATGCGGAGCGTCCTGCCCCAGGCCGTCAGGCGGTATTCCATCCCTGCGTCTTTCTGAAAGAATGACGCGGTTGTGGAGGCGATGTCGGCCTTCGTTTCGCCGAGATAGGGGAGGCCCCGGCTCGCGAGGGTGGGGATGGCGCGGTGGACAGGAAGGGCCGACAGGGCGACGAACAGGGCCAGAAACCCCAGCGCCGCCCTCTGTTTGCGGGGATGTATCTCCGGGCGAAGGGCCTCCCAGATCGGACGGCGCAGGCCCGGCCAGAGGGCCAGAACCCCCCCCAGGCAGAGGAGGGCGCCGGCCAGGCCCACCCAGGACGCCCGCGTGCGGGTGTAGACCAGAAAGACCCCCATCAGGGTCGTGGACAGGCCGGAGAGCAGCAGGGCGGCCCGACGCCGGGCGGTCAGGAACAGCAGGCCGGAGAGGGGAATGGCGCAGACGAGGTATTCCGCCGCGAAGTTTCGGTTGCCAAAGGTGGCGCTGGGGAGGGCGGCGGAGGGGATGTCCAGGAAGGCCAGGCCGTGGTATTGCAGGATGCCGATGAGGGCCGCGATCAGGCCGGCGGCTGTGCTGGACCAGAGGATGGGCCGCAAGGTCTGGGGCGTCAGAGCGCTGGCTGCGACGAAGAACAGGACGAGGAGGGCGGCCTGGTTGGCCAGTTCGGAAAAGGTATCCAGGGGGTGCGCCGTGGCCGGGGATGAAAACAGGGCAACCGCCATAAAACAGAGCGCCGGGGGCATCAGAGGGCTGTGAATCGGGTGGACGTTTCGCCCCCAGCGCGTCTGGATGAGCCAGCCCAGGCAGGTCAGCGCCACGCCAATGTGCAGGGCCAGCAGCTTGGGGGAGGAGACGACCTCATACACGTCCGATGCGTAGAGCAGGGGGACGGCAAAGGCCGTCAGACAGAGCGCGAGGCTGGGCAGGCTCACGCTTAGAGGCGTGGCCGGAAGGGTCTCAGGGGAGTGCGCTTTCAGGGGACCCTTTGTTTTAGCTGTCTTTCGCACAGGACGATCCGTTCTTTTACAAACCGGGAGAGGGTCTGATCCCCTTTCTCCAATTTCAGGAAGGACTGATAGGCGCTCAAGGCCTCCGGGTAATGACTCAGGGTGTAAGAGACGTTACCTAGGGCGACGTGGGCCTGGGCAAGATCGGGCTGAAGGGCGGCGGCCTTTTGATAACAGACGAGCGCGCTGTCGAGTTGTCCACGGGCCGCATGGGTGTTGCCCAAGTTCAGGTATGCGCCCGCGCTGTTTGGGGAGGCCCGGAGGACGGTCCGGAAGCTCTCTTCGGCGCGGTCGAAGTCCCTTTTTTGCAGGTAGATCACGCCCAGGTTGTTGCGGGAATCCAGGGTAGAGGGGCATAATGAGAGGGCGGTCTGACAGTGGAGCAGGGCCTCTTCGAGGCGGCCCTGCTGAACGTAGAGCGAACCGAGCCTTTCGTGGGTCTCCCAGACGTGGGGGGCGTAGGCGAGGGCCTGCCGGTAAGCGGCCTCGGCCTCGCCGTCGCGTCTCAGGTTTTTCAGGGCGTCCCCTTTGAGGACCAGGATGTGGGGGCGAAAGGTCCCGTATTGAAGGGCGGCCTGGGCTTCCTTCAGGAGGGCTGGCCAGTTTCTCGAACCCCCCTGGATGACAGCGCGGAGATATCGCTGGTCGAAGCCGACGCGTCGCCGGGTGAGTTCAAGCGCACCGAGGGAGATGACCAGAAGGATGACCGGGACCAGGATATGGGTCGTCGAGAGCCCCGGGGTGGTCCGACGTCGGGCGGTTGCGCCGGCCGCCAATCCAAACAGGAGATAGGGGAACATGACGGCGTGGGGCTGATCCTTAGGGAAGGCGAAGAGGGCGTCCCCCAGGATGGAGAGCAGAGAGAGGGCGAACATCAGGGCGGCAATGTGCGAAAAGGGGGATGGGCTCCGGGCCATTTTCAGGAGGCATCCGAAGCCCACTATTAGAAACCAGAGGTAGACGCCGAGGCCGATCAACCCATATTCGGAGGCGATGCAGAGGTAGTCGTTGTGCGTCTGCGAGACCGAGGCCTTCGTGGAGATGGCGACGCCTCTGTCGTAGAGGGGATAGACCCGCGCCCAGCCCCCGATGCCCACCCCCAGCAGGGGGTGATCGGCCACCATGCGGAGGGTGTTGCCCCAGAAGGTCAAACGCTCTGTGATGCTCGCGTCTTTTATGGCGTCTTGCTGAAAGAGCGAGGCGGCTGTGGCGGCGAGGTTAGCCTTCGCCTCTGGAAGGGCAGCGCGGGGGGCGGGGAGGGCCGACAGGAAGGCGAACAGGGCGAAAAATCCCCACGCCAGCATCCGTTTTCGGCGGTCCATCAGACCCCTCAGGGTCTCCAGCGCCGGACGGCGCAGGCCGGAAGAGAGGGCCAGCAGCCCCCCCACGCACAGCAGCGCGCCTGCGAGACCGACCCAGGCGCTGCGGGTGCGGGTGTAGACCAGGTAGACGCTCATCAGCGCGGTGGACAGACCCGACACCAGCAGGACGACCTGACGTCGGGCCGTCAGGAAGAGGAGGCCCGACAGGGGAATGGCGCAGATCAGATATTCGGCGGCGAAGTTGCGGTTGACAAAGGTGGCGCTGGGGGGGGCGGCAGAGGGGATGCCCAGAAAGGCCAGGCCGTGGTACTGCAGGACGCCGATGAGGGCCACGGCCAGGCCCGTGAGGGCGCTGGACCAGAGCATTGGCCTGAACTGCTCCGTGGAGAGGGCGTTGGCCACCACCCAGAGCAGGACGAGCAGGGTAGCCTGATTGAGCAGTTTGGCCATCGCCTCCGGGGGGTGTGGGGTGCCCAGGGCGGAGAGCAGGGCGATGCCCATCAGGCAGAGGGCAGGGGGAAGCAGGGGGGATGAGATCGGGCACAGGTCCTGTCTTCGACGGGTCTGGAGCAGCCAGCCCAGGCACGCCAGCGCCACGCAGAGGTGCAGCGCCAACAATTTGGGCACCCAGGCGGGTTCGTAGATTTCCGATGAGAAAGCCAGGGGCACGGCGCAGACCATCAGGCAGAGCGCTCCAACGACCAGACGAGCGCCTGGCGGGGAGGCGTCGGGCGTTGGCGGAGGTTGAAGGCTCTGATGAGATTTGCGGCGTGGCATCGTTTGGTCGCGTCTTTCCGTTCAGAAGATGCGGGTCAGAACGCCTCGCGGGCGTCCGTGCGGTCTTTTTTAGCCTTCAGCAGGAGGTCGAGGTTGTGACGCGCCTCGGGGAAGTCGGGTTTGATCTGGATGGCTTCGCGATACTCCCGGATGGCGCCGTCCAGGTCCCCTTTCCTGGCCAGGGCGCTGCCGAGGTTGTTGTGGGCCTCGGGGAAGCCGGGTTTGATCCGGATGGCTTCGCGATATTCCCGGATGGCCCCGTCCAGGTTCCCTTTCGCCTTTAGAACCAGGCCCAGGTTATAATGCGCCTCGGCAAAGCCGGGGTGGATGCGGATGGCCTCGCGATATTCCCGGATGGCCCCGTCCAGGTCCCCCCTCGCCTTCAGGATGCCCCCGAGATTATAGCGGGCTTCGACGAGATCGGGCTGGATGCGGAGGGCCCTGCGGCAGGCCTCGACGGCGCCGTCCAGGTCCCCTCGCGCCTTCAGGGCGCTGCCGAGGTTGTTGTGGGCCTCGGCGAAGTCGGGGTGGATGTGAATGGCCTCGCGATATTCCCGGATGGCCCCGTCCAGATCCCCCTTCTTAGCCAGGGCGCTGCCGAGGTTGTTGCGGGCCTCGGCGTAGCGGGGGCAGAGGGAGAGGGCGGCCTGGCCGTGCGCGAGGGCCTCTTCGAGTCGGCCTTTCTGCAGGGCGACGGCGCAGAGGCCGTTGTGGGCGTGCCAGGAGTGGGGGGCGTAGACGAGGGCCTGCCGGTAGGCGGCCTCGGCGTCCTCGTAGCGCCTGAGGTTTTTCAGGGCATTCCCCTTCAAGTTGAGGATATGGGGCTGAAAGGTCCCGTATTCGAGGGCGCGCTGGACCTCGGACAGGACGGCCTGACCCTCTCCCGGAAGCGCCGCCGATGACATGGCGCGGAGGTAGTGCCGGTCGAAGCCGATGCGCCGGCGGTCGAGTTCGAGCGCCGTCAGAGAGACGGTGAGCAGGAGATAGGGGAGAAGACGGCAGACGGACCTCACCCTCCCGCCCCTCCCGAATGGGAGAATGGGGGAAAGGGAGAAAGGGAGAGAGATTCTTCTCCCATTCTCCCCCTCTCTCGCTCTCCCTTTCGTTGTTTTCTTCTCCCACTCTCCCACTCTCCCACTCTCCCTTTCGCTTTTCTCTTGCCCTGCGGTGGCGCTGGCTGCGATCCCGAACAGCAGGTAGAGAAACATGGCGGCCTGAGGCTGCTCTCTGGGAAAATTAAAAAAGGCATCCCCCAGGGTGGACAGGAGAGAGAGGGCGAAGGTTAGAGCGGCGACACGGGGAAATGTCTCTGGACGCCGGGCCGTGGCCAGGAGGCTTCGGAAGCCGGCTGTCAGGAACCAGAGATAGACGCCCAGGCCGATCAGCCCGTACTCGGCGGCAATCCAGAGGTAGTCATTATGAGGGTTGTTCATGTAGGAGTTCGCAAGGGAGAGGACGCCTCTGTCGTAGGGGGGATAGGCCCGCACCCAGCCTCCCGGCCCCACGCCCAGCAGGGGGTGATCGGCCGTGAGGCGGAGGGCGCCGCTCCAGGCGGCGAGGCGATATTTCATGCCCACTTCCTCGACCGTGCCTTTCTGGAAGATAGAGGCGGCCGTGGTGATGACCGCTGTCTTGGACTCCGGGAGGCCGGAACGATGGGCGGGGAGGGCTGACAGGACCAGGAAGAGCGCGCAGAACCCCAGGGCCATCCTCCGCCTGGGACGGTCCGCATAAGACCTGACCGCCTCCCACACCGGGCGGCGAAGGCCGGGCCGTGCCATTAGCCATCCTCCTGCGCATCCCCAGGCGAAAGCGACCCCCACCCAGGCGCTGCGGGTGCGGGTGTAGACCAGAAAGACCCCCATCAGGGTCGTGGAGAGGCCCGCCAGGATCGCAGACGCTTGACGCCGGGCGACCAGAAATAGAAGCCCGGACAGCGGGGCGGCGCAGACCAGGTACATCGCGGCGAAGTTGCGGTTGCCGAAGGTGGCGCTGGGGAGGGCGGCGGAGGGGATGTTGAGAAAGGCCAGGCCGTGATACTGGAGGATGCCGATGGCAGCCACCGTCAGACCTGCCACAGCGCTGGCCCACAGGACCGGCAGGGCACTCCGGGGCGTCAGGGTGCTGGCTGCGACGAAAAACAGGCCGAGGAGGGCGGCCTGGTTGAGCAGCTCGACGGCGGTGTCCAGGGGATGGGTCGTGAATGGAGAGGACAGGACCCCCACCGCCATCAGGCAGAGCGCCGGGAGAAAGAGGGGGCTGGAGGTCAGGCAACGGATTCCCCACCCCTTCGTAACGGATGATCCGTTTGGGGTGGCGGGGGATTCGTTGCGGACGTTTCGCCCCCAGCGCGTCTGGATGAGCCAGCCCAGGGAGGCCAGGGCGACGCAGAGGTGGAGGGCGAACAGCCTGGGCAGGAGCGCATACTCGAAGATCCCCGGCAGGTAGACCAGGGGGACGGAGCAGACCATCCCGCAGAGGGCGACGACGATCAGGCGCTCACCGAAGGGAGAGCGCCCGGACGCGGTCCGCAGGTCCTCTGGGGGCTCTATTTTTTTGTCTTTTCCTCGCACAGCGCCATTCGCTCTTTCACAAACTGGAGGTTGGCGGTGTCGCCCTGAGAGAGGCTCAGGTAGGTCCTGTAGGCGCTCAATGCCTCCCCATAGCTGTTCTGCTCATAGAGCGCGTTGCCCAGGAGCAGGTGGGCCAGGGGTATGGCCGGGTTGATGCGCAGGGCATGCCGGTAGTGGACGACCGCGCTGTCGAGCTGCCCCCGGAGCCGGTAGAGGCTGCCCAGGTTGAGGTGCGCCTCCAGGTCGTTCGGCGTCGCCTGGAGCACAATTCGGAACTCTCGCTCGGCCTGTTCGGAGTTCCCCATCTGCTGGTAGATGACCCCCATGTTGGTGTGGATATAGGTCGCGCTCGGGCAGAGGGAGAGGGCGGTCTGACAGTGGGTGAGGCCCTCCTGGAGACGCCCCTGGTGCAGGTAGACGAAGCCGAGGCCGTCGTGGGCGTACCAGGTGTGAGGGGCATAGGCCAGTGTCTGTTTGTAAGCCGCTTCGGCCTCGGTGAAGCGTCCCAGGTTTTGATGGGCCAATCCTTTGAAGAACAGGAGGTCCGACCGAAAGACGCCGTACTCCTGGGCGCGCTGCGCCTCGGTCAGGACGGCGGGCCAGTTCTGGGCAGATATTCCATAGGAGAAGGCGCGGAGGTAGTGGCGGTCGAAGGCGATGCGCCGCCGGGTGAGTTCGAGGGCTCCGAAAGAGATGAGCAGGAGGCCGGTCAGTAGCAGAGGACCGATGGATCGGGCGCGAGGTTCGGTCCGGCGTCGAGTTGAGGCCGATGCGGCGAGGCCGAGCAAGAGATAGGGGAACAGGGCGGTCTGAGGCTGCTCCTTCGGGAAGCCGAAGAAGGCGGCCCCCAGGATTGCCAGCAGGGAGAGTCCGAACATCCACGCGGCGATGCGAGAGGGGTGATCCGGGCCTCGGGCCGTGTCGAGGAGGCATTTGAAGGCGACGATCAAGAGCCACAGGTAGACGCCCAGACCGAGTAGCCCGTATTCCGAGGCGATCCAGAGATAGTCGTTGTGGGGGCGTCTGTGATAGCCCTCCGGGGTGATCGTGGCCCCCCCGTCGTAGGGGGGATAGGCCCGAATCCAGCCCCCCGGCCCCACGCCGAGCAGGGGGTGGTCGGCCACCATGCGGAGGGTGCCGCGCCAGAAGGTGAGCCGCTGGGTGATGCTCGCGTCTTTCATCGCCTCTCTCTGGAAGATCGACGCGGCCGTGGAGACGACGCCGGCCTTGGTCTGGGGGAGGTCAGGGGACCCTGGACGTTCCAGAGTGGAGCGGAGGGGGGGCAGGGCCGACAGGAGGAGGAAGAGGAGAAGGAACCCCGCGCCCATCCTCCCCTTACCCCTGTTCATATATCCCCCGATGGCCTCCCGCGCCGGGTGTTGAACGCCCGGCCAGAGGACCAGCAGCGCCCCCAGGCCCAAGAGCGCGCCGACGACGCCCACCCAGGCGGCGCGCGTGCGGGTGTAGGCCAGAAAGACGCCCATCAGGGCCGCTGACAGGCCGGACAGCAGCAGGGCGGCCTGACGCCGGGCCGTCAAAAACAGGAGCGCGGACAGGGGGAGGGCGCAGATGAGGTATTCGGCGGCGAGATTCCGATTGGCAAAGGTGGCGCTGGGGGGGGCGTTGGAGGGGATGCCGAAGATGTTCAGGCCGTGATACTGGAGGATGCCGATGAGGGCCACGGCCAGGCCCGTCAGGGCGCTGGACCACAACACAGGCCGGCAGTTCTGGAGGGTCAGGGCGCTGGCCACGACCAACAGCAGGATGAGAAGAGCGACCTGGTTGACCAGTTCGACCAGGGTGTCCAGGGGATGGGTGGCGCCCACGGAGGAGAGCAGGGCCACGCCCACCAGGCAGAGGGCCGGCAGGAGGAGGGGGCCGGGGGTCAGGCGGATGTCTCGTCCCCAGCGGGTCTGGATGAGCCAGCCCAGGCAGGCCAGCGCCAGACAGAGGTAAAACATGAACAGTTTTGGGAGCAGAAAATAGTCGTAGATCCCCTGCCAATAGACCAGGGGGACGGCGCAGACCATCCCGCAGAGGGCGACCTGGGTGAGGCGCATCCCACAGAGAGAGGCCCCGGAGGGGGCTTTTTTTATTTTTTGGACCTTTCTTCGCACCGGGTGAGCTGCTCCTGCGCAAATCGGGCGTATGACGGGTCTCCTCGCCAGAGGTCGAGAAAGGTCCGGTAGGCGCTCCGGGCCTCCTGGTAGCTGCCCGACGCATAGAGGGCGTTGCCCAGGGCAAAGTGGGCCTGGGGGAAGTCGGGTCGCAGGGCAACGGCCCTGCGGTAGAGGGCCTCGGCCTGTGGCCTCTGTCCGACGGCCTCCAGGGCGAGTCCCAGCCCCCAGAGGACGTTCGGGTTGTGGGGGAAGGACTGGATCGCTTTCTGGTAGTGGGGGAGGGCGTCCCGGAGGCGGCCCTGCGTCCGGTAGATGTCGGCCAGGTTGGTGTGGGTCTGGGGCGTCGGGTCGAGGCGCAGGGCCTGTTCGTAACAGACCACGGCGCTGTCGAGCTGGTTTGTAGAGGCGTAGAGGTTACCCAGAAAATGATAGGATCTGGCGTCTGTGGGGGCGGCCTGGAGGACGGCCTGGATCTCCTGGCGGGCGCGCTGACGGTCCCCTTTTTGTTGATAGATCAAGGCCAGATTGCTCCGGACGTCGAGCGCGCCGGGGCAGATCGAAAGAGCGGTCTGACAGTGGGTCAGGGCATCCTGGAGGCGGCCCTGCTGCAGGTAGAGGGCGCCGAGGCCCGCGTGGACGAACCAGGCGTAGGGGGTGTAGACGAGGGCCTGCCGGTAGGCCTCTGCGGCCTCCGGGTAGCGTTCGAGGTTCTGGAGGCCGATGCCCTTAAAAAACAGGAGATGGGGGCGGAAGGTCCCGTGGTCGAGGGCGCGCCGGACCTCGGATAGAAAGGCCGGCCAATCTCTACGGACCTTTCCCAGGTAGAGGGCATTGAGATAATGTCTGTCGAAGCCGATGCGTCTCCAGGAGAGCGAGGTCGCTGTCAGAGAGACCAGCAGGAGCAGGACGGGGACAACGGGCCTCACCCTCCCGCCCTTCCCTGAGTGGGAGAAAGGGAGAAAAAGCAAAAGACGAAAAGGGGAGAGAATCTTCTCCCACTCTCCCACTCTCCCACTCTCCCTTTCGCTTTTCTCTTTCCCTGCCGTAGCCCCGGCCGCGATTCCCAGCAGGAGATAAAAAAACATGGCCGCGTGGGGCTGCGCCTTGGGGAAGGCGAAAAAGGCGTCTCCGAGGACGGCCAGCAGGGAGAGGGCGAACAGGGGGGCCGCTGTGCGGGAAAAGGGGTCGGGACGCCGGGCCATTTTCAGGAGGCAGTAGAGGCCGGCGGCCAGAAACCAGAGGTAGACGCCGAGGCCGATCAGGCCGACCTCGGAGGCGATCTCGACGTAGTCGTTGTGGGGCCACCGGGGGAACGTGATGGGAGAGACGGTGGTCCCTCTGTCATAACCGGCGAAGAGGCGCTTCCAGCCCCCAGGTCCGACGCCGAGCAGGGGGTGATCGGCCACCATCCGGAGGGTGGTGCCCCACATGGCCAGACGCTCCCCCTGCGAGTGGTCGCGGTAGGCCTCCTTGTCCTCCTGGAAGATGGACGCGGCCGTGTAGACGACGCCGGTCTTTGTCTCAGGGAGGACGGAGGTGTGAGGGGGGAGGGCCGAGAGGGTCACGAACAGGACCAGGAGGCCCGCCCCCAGCGTCTTTTTGCGGCGGTCTATCTGCGAGCGGAGGGCCTCCCAGACCGGACGGCGCAGGCCCGGCCAGAGGGCCAGGACGCCCCCCAGGCAGAGGAGGGCGCCGGCCAGACCGACCCAGGCCGCGCGCGTGCGGGTGTAGACCAGGAAGACCCCCATCAGGGTCGCGGACAGGCCTGACAACAAAAGGGTGACCCGGCTGCGGGCGGTCAGAAACAGCAGGATCGAAAGGGGGACGGCGCAGATGAGGTATTCTGCGGCAAAGTTGCGGTTGACGAAGGTGGCGCTGGGAGGGGCGCCGGAGGCGATGTCGAAGAGGGTCACGCCTCGATCCCGGAGGAGGCGGATCAGGGCCTCGACGGGAGAGGCCAGGTCGTGATACTGGAGGATGCCGATGAGGGCCACGACCAGGCCCGCGCCTGCGCTCGCCCCCAGAACCGGCCGAAGCCCCTGAGGCGTCAGGGCGCTGGACACGACCAGGAACAGGGCGAGGAGGGCGGCCTGGTTGGCCAGCTCGACGAGGGTGTCCAGGGGGTGCAGCGTGGCCGGAGAGGACAGGAGGGCGACGCCCGTGAAGCAGAGCAACGGATACCCCGCCGCCCCCAGGCGGATGGGTTGGGAGCATCCGTTGCGGCGCGTCTGGATGAGCCAGCCCAGGCACGCCAGGGCAATGCAGAGGTGAAGGACAAAAAATTTGGGGGCGAAGACCGGCTCGTAGACCCCAAAGGGGAGAACCAGGGGGACGGCGCAGACCATCAGGCAGAGGGGGGCCACGATCAGGCGTGCGCCGGGCGACGGGGTAGGGGACATTGGCAAAAGCCAAGGCTGAAAAGATCGAGCAGGGGCGGTTCGCGAACCTCACCTACTCCCAGAATACCACCTCGATCCTGCGATTTTTTTGCTTGTTCTCCTCCGTGTCGTTGGGCGCCACGGGGCGGGTGTCCCCGAAGCCCTGGGTCTTGACGGTGTTATCCGGGATGCCCTGCCTGACCAGAAAGGCCTTGACGGCATCCGCCCGCTGGAGCGAGAGCTGGTAGTTGGCCTTCGGGTCCCCCACGTTGTCCGTGTGCCCTTCGATCACGATCTCCCGCGGGCTGATGGCCTGAATCTGTTTCGCCGCATTCTGGAGCTCCTGGGTGGCCCGGGGCGTCAGGGTCGCCTGACCGGCGGCGAACATCACGGCGGAGTCGAGCTTGAGGGCCGGGGCCGCGGCGTCGCCCACCATAAACCGCTTGAAGTCGAGGGTGAGGGCCTTCATCGGCTCTGTGGAGGAGATTTTAGCCAGGCTGGTCTTGTCGTCGACGGCGACGACCTCCAGGGTCCCGATCAGCAGTTTCATCCTGGTCGTGGATTCGGAGGCGGGGTCGTCGATGTAGACGTAGCGGTAGACGTTGAGGAGGGAGCCGAGTTCGAGCCCCTGTTCGCGCCCGGCGTCCACGTAGTAGCCGGGCTCCTCCGCAGGGGGGGCCAGTTCCTCCGAGGCGGACTTCTCCTGGGTCGCCAGAAAGGTCGGTTTCTCCTGAATCCCGATGATCTTGAACAGCCGGGCCTCAGATACCCCCGCGCACAGCAGAACCCCCGACAGCGCGTATAAGAGGAGTCTGCATCTCATGATCTCACCTGCGTTGTGATGCGCGACACAGCATAGAGGCGAGGGAAGGCTTTAATTTGGCGCGATCACCGATCGCGCCCTACATCAGGCGGTTGACCAGGCGGGTCAGCCGGGACTTGTGCCGGGCGGCGGTGTTGGGGTGGATGATGCCCTTCTGCGCCGTCCTGTCGATGAGGGGGAGGGCCGTGGACAGGGCCTTGCGGGCGGCCTCCGGGTCCGGGGCCGTCCGCACCTTCTTGATGGCCGTCCTGAGGGCGGATCGCATGGAGACGTTGCGGAGATGGGCCTTGCGCGCGGTCCGGATGCGCTTTCGAGAGGACTTGAGATGGGCCAAGGGAGAACCTCCTGATGGGTGAACTTCCTGCGGTTTAGAAAAGCATGTTTCGAGCCAGAGCAGCCCTTTCAGGGTCCCTGACGAAATATCGGAAGACGCCTGCGGGATCTACAGGAAAAAAATTCTGAATGAGCGGTCGTGGGGTGAAAAAATGTCCTTATAGGCCCAGCGTTTGAAGGTTAAAGTGTTAAAATGTTTGAACGTTTTGTCATGGCACGGAGATTGCGCGGGTCTGTTACGTCCTCCTTCGGGACATCCATTAAGAGGCCGGCGGACGGGCTTTTTTCCGCTCAGAGGGACGTCTGCCCACAGGGGAGACGTATGTACGTATATCTCTGTAAAAATATAGGGTTTTGGGCCGAATGTCAAGGGAAAAGAGGATAGACCGCTGACCGCTGACCGTTGACCGTCCTCGGTCGTCGGTCCTCGGTCGTCGGTCCTCGGTCGTCTGTTGCGCGGGCAAAATAGTCCTGAAGTTTCGAGGATGAGCGCCGATAATAGGAGTAAGGCTCAACCCCTTCAGTGCGCCCTCATGTATTCTGGGGAGGCGCTGCCAAATAGACTAAAAATAGATATTAAAGAAGATATCCAAGAACAGGAGAGAGGAAAAATTCCAATGGAGGTGGTGAAATGAGACGATAAGCCTGACGTCCCGCGCCTGATGGGATGGATGGATACGCTGTGTCGCCGAAGGGGGACGTCTGAACAATAATGATAAGGACGTCATTTGTTGGGCGTCCCGGCATCACCGTTCTGAGGTTATTTTCCTGCGTGTGTGTCCAAGGAAGGAGAGTCTCAAAAATGAAACCAAGACTTCTGGTTAGCTGCCTGGTAGCGTTCTGCCTGGCGTTCGTGTTTGCGGGTTCGGCGTGGGCGGCCTCGGCCGTCATAAAGCCCGACCAGCTTCCGAACGGGGCCACCAACACGCCCAGTGGCAACGTCATTCACGCCCGGCTGGAGGTCACGCTGACCGGGGCGATCACCGTCGGGGCGAGCACGGACCTGACTGTCACGCTGCCCTCTGAGGTCACGCTCAAGACCAGCATCCTGGCGGTCTCGTATACGCAAGGCGCGACCGCGCAGGCCAACAAGGCCGTGTTCATCGCAAAGTCCTCGGGCGCTACGGTCGTCGCCGCCATCGGCACCAGCGTGACGACGACGGCCTTCGATGTGGAGATCACGAACGGGGGCGCGGCGGGGGAGAAGCTGATCTTTGAGATGGACCTGATCACCCCCGCCAACTTCACGTCGCCGGGGGCAACGACGTTCACGCTGACCTTCCCCAACGACACGGCGGAGAACACCACGGCGGCGGTGACGAAGAAGCAGAACTCTCAGCTCACCTTCATCACCTTCTCCGAGCCGACGGGGAACAACGACACGACCTCGGCGGAGGGGACGGGCTACAAGATCACCTTCCCGGCGGCCCTGCCCGACCTGGTGCACGACGACAACACCAAGTCGACCACCGACAACCCCAACGGTTCGAATAACCTGGGCACGGCGCTCAACAGCACGGACGACGCCGATGACATGATCTACCGGTTCTGGGCCTCGACGGACTCCACGCTGACCAAGGTGACGTCGGGCGCGACGCGGCTGAACGTCCTGGAGATGAAGCGGGTGCCCAACACCTCTTTCTCGCCCGCGCGCGACGGCGGGTCCTACACGGCGACGCCCTCTGGCCTGGTCCAGAGCCCGGTGGCCGTGGACGAGGGCATCGTCACAGAGCTGTTCGCGTCGCGGTTTGCGGACGCCAACTTAGAGGGGCTGGTGGACACGCGGGGTCTGGCGGCGGGGAAGTGGTTCATCTACGTCTCCACGGACAAGACCTCGGACTACTTCCTGGGCCGGAGCGGCCACCTGGTGGTGAAGCACAGCCCCGGCTTCCTGTCCGCGGCGTGGGACGGGGACCAGACCGGGGACTTCAGCTCACTCGGCATCGTGGAGAACACGGTGGACGCGGCGACCACGGACGACGCGTATAACATCACCCTCGACTCCGGGCAGCTCTTCAGCAGGACCGGCGTGCAGTCGGCGAACGAGGTCACCGTCTCCGGCGCCGCGGCCGACTACAAGACGAACGTGGACCTGGCCTTCGTGGCGGTGGACTACGACAACCCCACGGCGGACATCGCGATCTTCGTGTCCACCAACTCCGGCCTCACGACCAATGAGTTGACGACCTCCGGGTCCAGCATCACGGGCCTGACCGGGGCGCGCATGGTCTCCAAGAGCGACACCCTGACGCTGGGGGCGCGGAGGCACAACTTCAAGCCGGAGGACAGGATCTCCGTTTTGGGCACGGACACGACCTTCGTGGCGGCGGGGAGCTACACGGTCTACTTCGCGGCCTACGACGGGACGAACAAGACGCTCGAGAAGGCGTCTGACCTGAGTGCCACGCTGACCAAGACGGCGCTCACGCTGGCGGTGAAGCACTCGCCGCAAATGAACGTGGACCCGCAGGCGTTCGACCAGGGGTCGGGCAACAACCTGAACGTGAACACGGGCTCGACGGTCTCGACGGCCAAGCCGCAGCGGAGCCTGCGCATCTCGTGGGAGCAGAACGGTCTGGAGGGGGTCAAGTCCGTGGAGGTGACGCCCACCATCGACCTGTTCTACAGCACCAGCGCGTCCTACACGACGGCGGCGGGGCTCAAGGCGGATGTGGGCATCGCCGCCGACGTCCACAAGATCACCAAGTCCGGGGCGATCTCGCTGAGCAACAAGGCGAAGTTCAATAACCACTTCGACTGGGACCTCTGGACCTATACGTCTGCGGAGGGGACGGTCCCGGCCGCCAGCACCGCCTACACGCTCTACGCCATCGTGAAGGCGGGGAGCACGGAGCGGCTGGTGCGGTTCCACAACCCGACGGGGCCGGTGGCCAAGACCGTGACGTTCACGCACGACTCCTACATCCAGCCGATCCTGCCTGCCAAGGACGTGACGGTGGGGCCGGACGACCCGGTGGTGTTCACGTGGGAGGCGGCGGACGTGGACAACGCGGGCGGGACGGCGGGCGCCACGGGACTGAGCGCGCCCAACGGCGCCTCCACCTCGTCGGACATCATGGTCATCCTGTCGGCGAGCGACGTGGGGGCGACCAGCACCCGCTCCGCCCTGAACATCGCCGGAAACTACGTGGCGAACTCCCGCGACGGGGACGACACGACCCCGACGTCCACGGTGGGCGTCGTCCGGCTGCACGAGGGGTTGGACACGTCGTTCGTGTGGACGGCCAACAAGATGACGACCACGATCGCGGGCGCGGCCACGGTCATTCCGGCGGGGACCTACACGCCCTACATCCTCATCAACGGCAACGCGGCCAACATCGGCGCTGCGCCGTTCGTGTCGAACGCGGACGTGGCCTACCGGGTGCCGGGGAAGATCATCCTGACCTCGGCAGGCGGGTCCAACCCGACCACGGCCCGGTTCGTGTTCCCCACGCAGATCAGCGCCTCCTCGGGTGAGCTGGTGCGCATCCCGATCGTGGCGGACGACGGGGGCCTGACCGTGGGGCAGGCGAACATCTACGTGTCCGTGGACACGACCTACTTCGAGCCGGTGGACAAGGATCCGGCCACGTCGGGCACCCAGCCCTTCACCCTGGGGACGAACTCCGCGCTGAGTTCCTCGAAGATCGTCGGGAACACGGCCATCAAGTCGGGCAACAAGTGGCAACTCAACTTCATCTACGCGGACGCGACGACCGGGTTCACGTTCCTGGACGGGTTCGAGACCCTGGTCAGCCTGAACCTGAAGGCCAGGGAGGTGTCGGGCACGGTCAATACCAACGTGACCCTGGACAACGACCCGAGCGCCAGCCGGCAGACGTCCCTCTACCTGACGACGGGCTTCGGCGGGACGCGGATCAACACGACGATCCCCGGACCGAGCAACGCGCGGATCGACACCCGAGGGAGCATCTCGGGGACGGTGGTCCTGCAGGGGCGGGCGAGCTACGCCATGCCCGCCGCAGACGTGACCTTCTTCCTGCGCAAGGGTTCGCTGCGGGCCGCGACGGCGACTGGGACAGCCAACCAGGCGGGCGGGTTCGACACGCTGACCGACTCGGACTTCATCGCGGCCAACGACTCCACGACGACGCTGGCGGGCATCCAGAAGGCCCTGCCGTCCACGGGGGCGTTCACGCTGAGCAAGGTGCCCGCCGGGGACTACACGCTCGTGGTGTTCGTAGACCGCTACTTAGCCGGGCAGCGGGAGGTGTCGGTGAAGCCTGGCGAGGCCGTGACGGGCATCCAGCCCACGCTCAACGGCCTCGGGCAGGAGAAGGGCCAGCTCCTGGCGGGTGACGCGGCGGGCTACGACCACGACAACCTGTCGAGCACCAACACCAGGCCGGACAACTTCATCGACGCGACGGACCGGAGCGCGATCACGGCGGCCATCTTCTCGGTGGCCGGGGACTCCCTCTACAAGGCCTATCCCTACGCGGACGTGAACGGGAGCGGCCAGGTGGATGGGGTGGACCTGAACTTTGCCACCGTGAACGAGACGACGATCAACGGGACGAACGACCCGGTGAAGCCCACGTTCAACCTGAAGCCCGTCAGCCCGAACGGGGGCAACGCGAACGCGACGTTCATCCTGGCTGCCGCGCCGGCCGGGGTGAAGGCGGGGGAGACGTTCGACGTGACGGTGCAGGTGAAGGGGGCCGTGGCGGCCCGCGCCTACGAGTTCCACCTGGGCTACGATCCGTCGAAGGTGGCGCCCCAGGGCGTGGTGGCCACGGGAGACCTGCTGGCCCGCTACGGCGTGGCCCTGGCCGAGCGGGACCTGGTGGGGGACTACGGGGTGACCGGCTCGGCCTACGGCATCAGGGCGGCGGCCACGGGGGACGGCGGCCTGGCCACGGTCCGGTTCCGGGCGATCCAGGGCGGTCCTGTGGAGGTCTCCATCAAGGACGGCTTCCTGATCGACGCGCAGCTCAACGTCGAGAAGCCGAACATGGACGCCAGGATCGCCCTGGAGGTGGCGGCGGGTCCGATGAAGCTGCACGACGCCTCCGGCGCGGAGGTCCTGGGTCTGATCTCCCTGGACGACGCGAAGGTGGACTTCAACGACTTCTTCGCCCTCGCTGAGGCGTTCGGTTCCAAGAAAGACGCCGCAAACTTCAACCCGCTGGCCGACCTGAACGAGGACGGCGCGGTGGACTTCAACGACTTCTTCATCTTCGCCGAGAACTTCGGGAAGGTGGCTGCGGACGCGCCGGTGATCCAGCGGTCGTCCAAGCCGACCGGGGCCAACCCTCAGGGGACGCTGTCTCTGACGGCCCTGGGCGGCGCGGTGAAGCCGGGTCAGACGGTGACGCTGGACGCGGTCCTGTCCGGCGCAGAGGCCAGGGGGGTCGGGTTCGCCGTGACCTACGACCCGGCGCGGTTTGAGTTCGTCGAGGTGGCCAGGTCGGGCGAGGAGCTGTTCCTCGCCCGGCCCGACGGCGAGGGGCGCATCGCGGTGGCCCGCGCTGTCGAGGGCAGCCTGGACGGCGCCGTCGCCCGGCTGGTCTTCCGGGCGAAGGGGGAGTTCGAGGAGCCGGGCCGGTTCCAGATCGCCGACGGCTTGATCCTGGGCGCGGATGGGCTGATCGCCCAGGTCGCCCCGGGTGAGGCCCTGGCCCTGGCCACGACCCCGGCGGAGTTCGCGCTGGGCCAGAACTTCCCGAACCCGTTCAACCCTGAGACGACGATCAAGTACAGCCTTGCCGATGACGCGCAGGTCCAGCTCCGGATCTACAACCTCCTCGGTCAGGTGGTGCGGACGCTGGTTCAGGAGCGGCAGGTGGCGGGCCGCTACGCGATGCGGTGGGACGGTCGGGATGACCGGGGCCTGACGGTCTCCTCCGGCGTCTACTTCTACCAGATCACCGCCGGAAAGTTCAAGGACGTGCGGAAGCTCATGCTGCTGAAGTAGGAAAAAACTTCCGCAACATGTCGTCACCCGACGGGCTGCCGGAATTCCGGCAGCCCGTCGGTTTATTTTTTCTGTATATTATAAAAGCCTATTTTGCAGGCGTGCAGGCTTTCATAGTCATGGCATAGAACTTGCGTGTTCAAATTTTTGCACTGAAGCCATCCCGCTTAGCCATCCCATAGCCCCCTTACCCCACCCCTGGGGCCCCTCCCGGAAACGGGGAGGGGAGAAGACCCATCCCCCCGTCCCCTCCCGAAACGGAGAGTGGGAAAGGGGGAGCCGGGTTCAAAACGCATCGTCTCCCTGAAACGTTTAGAAGGTCAGTGGTCAGTGGACGGATTGCTGACGGCATTTAAAGGAGCAGGGCCTTGAACAAGGGCGCTATCATCATTATCGGTGGGCTGCTGACGTTGGGTCTGTGTTCCTCCGACCTTGCCTACGGACAGGGGAAGGCCGCCCTGTACCTCAGGCAGTCGGTCGCTCCCGGCCAGAAGGACACGACGGCCATGGAGTTCACGGCCAGGGTGGGCGAGACGGTCACGCTGGACCTGTACATAGACCCCGCAGGCGAGGCGATCACGGGGGTCCAGATCCTGATCAGTTATGACGACACGGTCTTCGAGCCGGTCCTCCAGGCCACCCAGGGGGGGCCGCTGGCGCCTTTCAAGGAGGGCACCGTCCTCCAGGGGTCCAGTATCGTGAACAAGTTCGCCGGCGACGACGACGTGGGGAAGCCGAACGGCAACGGGGTTGCGGGCTACCAGCTCACTTATACAGAAAATACTCAGGCCACGCCCCAGGGGCAGCGCTTTGTCAGCGCCAAATTCGTCGTTGCCACCATGAAGGTCAAGGTGCTGCGAAAACCCGCGTCGGGGCAGGGCACGATCCAGGTGGACGCCAATCGAGGGGACGGGGAGACGGCCTACTTCATCAGCGGCCAGGCCGGGCGGCGGATCAACTTCAATCTCGTCCGGGACGCCAGGATCAACATCCTCGGGTTCTCCATCCAGCCGATCCCGGAGGTGCTGCTCCCGCCGGGCGGCTCAAAAACGATCAACCTGAGCCAGTACGTGGTGGACAACGTCAACTGGACGCTTCCCGATCCCACCCCGCAAGACAGCATCACCGCGCAGATCGACCAGCAGACGCAGACCCTGACGGTGCGGGCGGACGTGGCCGGGTTCGTGGGGGTGAGGAACCTGACGGTGACCGGCACCACGGTGGCCGGGGGGGAGACGGCGCAGACCACGGTCCGGGTGGTCGTGAACTCCCCGCCGACCATCTCGAAAGGGGTCTTCCCGGACACCATCAAGTTTGATGAGGACACGGTGAATACCACGCTCGTCCTGACCGGGCGGGCCACGGACGCGGACCCCTCCGCAAAGCTGGCCTGGACGGCGGCCTCGCTGGGGACGAAGATCACGGCCCAGGTCGACACGACGACGAACCGGGTGACGCTGAGGCCGGCCCAGGACTTCAACGGGTCGGAAAAGGTTCAGTTCACCGTGGCCGACCAGTACGGGGCGAAGGACTCGACCACCGTGGTCGTGACCGTGAAGCCGGTGAATGACCCGCCGGAGTTCTACAACCGGTTTCCTCTCCTGAGCGTGCCGCTGGGGGGGAAGGACGAGAACATCGTCCTGAACGCCTATCTGAAGGACGTGGACCACAACCTGTCCGATTCCAATTATCTCTTTTTCACCCAGAACGCCGACAACCTCGTGGTCAACATCCTCCCAGGGGGGCGGGTGTCGGTGACGCCGGCGCCGGGGGCGCTCGGGGACAGAAAGGTGGACATCGTCGCCGTAGACCCGGAGGGCGCGAGGGCGAGGCAGACCCTGACCGTGCGGGTGACGGCCTCCACAGGACCTAACCAGCCGCCGGTCGTGAGGCGTCCGGTCCCGGACAAGACGGGGATGGTCCGGGGCGGGGCGCAGGCGGTTATGGGGCTCGACTCGCTCGTGACGGACCCGGACACGCCGGATGACCGGATCGTGTGGACCGTGAGCCCCGGCCCCTCCGCCAGGCAGATCCAGGTGAACATCGACGCGCAGCGCCGGGCGATCTTCCAGGCCCCGGCGGATTTCGTGGGGTTTGAGCTGATGACCTTCACGGCCACGGACCCGACGAACCTGACGGGGTCGTTTCAGATCATCGTCTTCTCCGTGGAGCCTGACAAACCGGACATCGGGGGGTTGCCCGACCCGAGAGTGGTGGCCGGAGGGAAGACGCCCTACGTGAACTTCAACGACTACATCTTTGACGCCACCGACCCGGACGCGGACCTGACGATCAAGGTCATCCCTCCTGCGGGGTCGGGCCTGAAGGTGGACATCGACCCGGCCACGCGAAACTCGGTCGTCGAAGCGCCGAGCGCGGAGCCTGCGGGAACCAAGCAGGTGGTGTTTGAGGTGAGCAACAAGAGGGGCAATACAGGGCTGGACACGATCCAGGTGCAGGTGGATCCGGCGGGGCAGGTGCGTCTGGCGGACTTCCCGCAGGTCTCCTTCCGGGCCGACCAGCCGGGGAGCCTCCGCCTGGACGACTACGTGCTGTCAGGCGGGGCGAGCCGGCTGTCCTGGACGTCGCAGTTCAACGCGACGCGACTGAGCGTGACGATAGACACCGGCCGCGTGGCGACGCTGCGGGCGGTCGGGGGGTTCACGGGGGACGAGAACGTGCTCTTCACGGCGCGGGACCCGGTGAGCAGCTCGCAGGATCAGAAGACCGTGCAGGTGACGGTCCTGCCCGCGAGCGCGGGGATCAAGCTGAAGCCGCTCCCGGAGGTGACGTTTTCGGCGGGTTCGGTGGACCGGAGCCTGCGGCTGAACAGCTACGTGGAGACCGGGGACACGACCCGGATCTCCTGGCAGGCGCGGGTCGCCAGCGGGAGCACCACGGTGACGGCCTCCATAGACCCGGCCACCCGCGTGGTGTCGCTAAGTAACGCGCCGGGGTTCACGGGGACGGAGACGGTGGTCTTCACGGCCAGCGATGGGAGCTCCAGAGCGGAGGCGAGCGCGCAGGTGACGGTGACGCCGGCCACGGCCGTCGGGGACTTCAAGCTGCTGGTGATCGCCAACCCCATCCAGCGGGCGTTCGTGGACGTGTTCGTGGCGGCCAAGAAGGAGCTGGCCTCCGAGCCGACGGTGATTGTGGACCTCAACCTCACCAAGCCTCAGGTGGAGAGCACACGCTCGCTGGTGTCGCTGAAGAAGCTCTCGCTCGACGGCGCGGGCAATCTCTGGAACGGCAATCTGACCCTCCAGATCGGGCAGGAGGGGAACGGGAACATCCGGGCCTCGGCGGTGACGACGCAGCAGGTCCCCCTGTCCGACGTCGCCCGCTTCACGGTGGGGACGGTGAATCCCGGCTTCGCCCTGACGGTGAACGGTCCCGGCGCGTCGCTGACGGCGCCGCCGGGCGCGTTCCGGGAGGCCGCGGCGGTGGCGCTGTTCCAGAGCCGGGACGGGGAGGTGGGGGGTGGAGCGGCTGCCAAGCCCGCCGGAGGGGAGCCGGTCCCGGTCTCGGAGGCCTACTCGGTGGTGATGACGGCGACGCCGGCGCAGCCCGTGGAACTCCGGTTCGACGTGGGCGGAGTGGATGCGGACCTCGCGGAGAGGGCCGGGGTCTACCGCAAAGAGGGGGATGAGTGGGTTTATGTCGGGAGACGGGGGACGGAAGACGGGGTACAGAGGGCCGTGTCTGCGCCGATCCTGCAAGGGGGGGTCTACCGGGCCATGGTCGCGAGGGACCTGACGGACGGCACGGGCCCCGGCCGGCGGGTCGGAGGGGAGATTCCGGAGGCATGCGAGCTGGAGCAGAATTATCCGAACCCCTTCAACCCGGCCACAGCGATCCGCTTCTCGATCCCGGAGGCCGGCGTCGTGCGGTTGCAGGTCTACGACGTGGCGGGCCGCGTCGTGCGGACGCTGATGGATGGGGCGATGGGCGCGGGCCGCGTCCTGGTGACCTGG